>ENA-UPAD01000131-UPAD01000131.1-bioreactor-metagenome-genome-assembly--contig:-NODE-131-length-115616-cov-59.059432_pt1 | contig 115616 bp, 116 predicted proteins | sample MGYA00238179_ERZ772710 | MGnify/ENA primary metagenome ERZ772710 (study PRJEB29004, sample SAMN07631245) | bioreactor metagenome | isolation source: Switchgrass digestor | place: USA: Dartmouth...
TAAATTTAAAAAATCAAAAAAAGATATTGACGAAAACAAGCCGATGTGTTATAGTAGTTAGGCAAAACGGGCTTTTTTTTTATGTCTAAAAAAGCTATCTTCGTAAAGATGTAAACAAGCGCTACAAGAAAAATCGGAGGTGGAAATTGTGCGCGTAAAAATCACATTGGCATGTACGGAATGTAAGCAGCGTAATTATAACACAACCAAGGAGAAGAAATTACATCCGGACAGAATGGAAACAAAGAAGTATTGTAAATTCTGCAGGACGCATACATTGCACAGGGAAACCAAGTAATTATTCTGAAAGGAACGTGGAGAAATGGGAGAAACAACTGTTAAGGATGCCGAGAAGGCGCCCAAGAAAAGCTGGTTCAAGGGTATGAAGGCCGAATTCAAGAAAATTACCTGGGCAAATAAGGAGACTCTTTCAAAACAGACTCTCGCTGTTGTTGTCGTTACGGTTCTTTTAGGAATAATTATTTATCTGCTGGATTATGTTATTGAATTGGGAATTAGTTTTATTTTAGGCTAAGGACAGTTTGGAGGGTCAATATGTCAGAGGCTAATGAAAACAAGGAAACAAAGGAAGCCAAATGGTACGTTGTTCACACATATTCCGGATATGAGAACAAGGTTAAGGCAAATATCGAGAAGATGATTGAGAACAGGAAGCTGCATGACCAGATATTGGAAGTATCTGTTCCCATGCAGGAAGTCATCGAAGTTAAGAATGGTGTGAAAAAACGTGTACAAAAGAAGATGTTTCCCGGTTACGTACTGCTCCATATGGTCATGAATGATGACGTATGGTATGTAGTCCGTAATACAAGGGGAGTCACTGGCTTCGTAGGTCCGGATTCCAAACAGCCGGTTCCGCTCTCTGACGAAGAAATGCGCATTATGGGAATAAAGAAAGACGACATCGTGGTGGATTTTGAGGTTGGAGATACCGTCATGGTTGTAAACGGCGTTTGGGAGAATACAACCGGAGTAATCAAGAGCATCAATCCTCATAAGCAGATAGTGACCATCAATGTGGATTTGTTCGGACGGGAAACACCGGTAGAAATTAGCTTCAGCGATGTCAGGCTTCAAAAATAACAGGCAGCAGATTTCATTGCAGTAATTTACGCAGTTAGTGGGAGGGAAATCCCCGCAAAAACCACATTATCAGGAGGTATACAAGAATGGCTAAGAAAGTAGTAGGTTATATCAAGTTACAGATTCCTGCCGGAAAGGCAACCCCTGCTCCCCCGGTTGGACCGGCACTGGGACAGCATGGTGTGAACATAGTTCAGTTTACAAAGGAATTCAATGCCAGAACCGCAGACCAGGAAGGAATGATTATTCCTGTAGTTATTACGGTTTATGCAGACAGAAGCTTCAGCTTCATCACAAAGACACCCCCGGCAGCAGTATTGTTAAAGAAGGCTGCAAACATTCAATCCGGCTCAGGTACACCCAATAAGACCAAGGTTGGCAAGATATCCAAGGCCGATTTACGGAAGATAGCAGAGATAAAAATGCCTGACCTTAATGCTGCATCGATTGAAGCAGCCATGAGCATGGTTGCAGGTACAGCCAGAAGCATGGGCATTGTAATAGAAGACTAGTTTATATCTATTAATGTGGGAGGATATAACGAGTTATCGTTTTCTTCCGGTATTACCACAAGGAGGTTTATAGAATGAAAAGAGGAAAAAGATATTCTAACGCAATAAAACTGGTTGACAGGACAGTTCAGTACGATGTTACGGAAGCTGTAAACCTGGTAAAGCAAACAGCAGTTGCAAAATTTGATGAGACAATTGAAGCCCATATCCGTTTGGGCGTTGACGGCCGTCATGCGGACCAGCAGGTTCGCGGTGCCGTAGTTCTCCCTCACGGTACAGGGAAAACAGTTCGTGTGTTGGTATTTGCCAAGGGCGACAAGGTTACCGAGGCGGAGGCTGCAGGTGCAGACTATGTCGGCGGTGAAGAGCTGGTGCCAAAGATCCAGAACGAAGGTTGGTTCGAGTTTGACGTTGTAGTTGCAACCCCTGACATGATGGGTGTTGTCGGACGTCTTGGACGTGTACTCGGACCCAAGGGATTAATGCCCAACCCGAAGGCCGGAACAGTTACAATGGATGTTGCCAAGGCCGTTAAGGAAATCAAGGCCGGTAAGATTGAATACAGGCTGGACAAGACAAACATTATCCATGTACCCATTGGCAAGGCTTCATTCAGCAGCGAGCAGCTGGTTGAGAACTTCCAGACATTGATCGGTGCAATAATAAAGGCTAAGCCTGCCGCTGCAAAGGGACAGTATCTCAGAAGCGTAACCCTTGCTTCCACAATGGGTCCCGGAATAAAAATAAATACAGCAAAATTAAGCTAATAAAGTCAACAGCATGTTGACATTATGAACAGACTCGTGCTATAATCCAATTTGCGAGTTATCTGCCGAAGACAGTAGGTGCCGAAAGGCGTAACGTTTATACGGCCTACCGAGGAGAAGATGGTTGATGAGATTTATATAACCTCCTTTTGCTTTGGCAGAAGGAGGTTTTTTATAACCGCGACGGTATATCAAAGGAGGTGTACAAGTGGCTAAGATAGAAGAAAAGAAGCCCATCGTTGACGAGATCAAGAATTATGTGCAGCAGGCAAAAGCCATAGTTCTGGTAGATTACCGCGGTCTTACGGTTGCAGAAGATACGGAGCTTCGTAAAAAGCTCAGAGAAGCCGGCGTAATATACAAGGTTTATAAGAACACATATTTGAATTTTGCTTTCAAGGGAACCGAGTTTGAATCGCTGGCAAAGGATCTTAACGGTCCGACGGCAGTAGCGTTTGGACTTGACGATGTAACGGCTCCGGCAAGAATCATAAATGATATGATGAAGAAGATGCCCAAACTGGAATTCAAGTCCGGAGTAGTTGAAGGCAATTACTACGACAGCAAAGGTATTCAGGCTATTGCAAACATTCCTTCCAGGGAAGTTCTTATTTCCAGATTGCTTGGAAGCTTGCAGGCACCTATTGCAAATCTTGCAAGAGTGCTTAAACAGATTGCCGAAAAGGCAGCTTAATCAAAAACACGATAATATTAATGGAGGTATGAAAAATGACAATTCAGGAATTTATAGAGGCTATTAAGGGTCTTAGCGTTATGGAGTTAAATGAGTTAGTTAAGGCATGCGAGCAGGAGTTCGGCGTTTCCGCAGCAGCAGGCGTTGTTGTTGCAGCAGGTCCTGCAGCAGGCGCAGCAGCTGCAGAAGCTGAGGAGAAGACAGAGTTTGACGTTGAGCTGACCGAAGTTGGTCCTAACAAGGTTAAGGTTATTAAGGTTGTTCGCGACCTGACCGGTCTGGGCCTGAAGGAAGCCAAGGACCTTGTTGACGGAGCACCAAAGATGGTTAAAGAAGGCGTAAGCAAGGCAGAAGCTGATGATATGAAGGCTAAGCTGGAAGCTGAAGGTGCAAAAGTTACATTGAAGTAATAATTCAGCAATTTAAACAGGCATTACGGTGAAGAAAAACTGTAATGTCTGTTTTTGTGTGAAGAGAAATTGAAAAATGTGGCAATACTATTAATAAAACAATGCGGTAAAATACACTTAATTAATATAGAATAAATTATTGCATAATGATTTTAAATATTTTATAATAGTTTAGAAATGCGGAGCATTTTTCATTTCTCTCTTTAAAAGTCTAAATACTTTTGATTAAAAAAGGAGATTACTGATGAAAAACATTTTTGTATTTGACCATCCCCTGATTCAGCACAAAATCACCCTTATGAGAGACAAGAATACCGGCACAAAGGAATTTCGCGAGCTTATGGGTGAAGTATCAATGCTGATGGCTTATGAGGTGACTAGAGATCTTCCGCTAAAGGACGTCCAGGTTGAAACGCCTATCGGTGTTGCCAATGCGAAGGTTATTTCCGGAAAGAAGCTGTGTATTGTTCCAGTGCTGAGAGCGGGGCTGGGTATGGTGGAAGGTATCCAGAACCTGATTCCGTCTGTGAAAATAGGGCATATCGGACTGTACCGGGATCATGACACTCTGGAACCGGTTGAATATTACAGCAAGTTCCCTGAGGATATCCATGAAAGAGAAGTTATAATTCTTGAACCGATGATTGCGTCGGGCGGTTCCCTGGCAGCCGCCGTGAGTATTCTTAAGAAAAGAGGAGTAAAGCACATCAAGATCATGAGCATACTCGCAGCAAGAAGCGGCATTGAGAAGCTGGCAGGAATTTTCCCGGATGTTAATATATACTGTGCGCACATTGACGAAAAGCTTAATAAGGATTGCTATATAGATCCGGGCTTGGGTGATGCAGGAGACAGGCTTTTTGGCACAAAATAATAGCAGATGAATTAAGCATATGGCATCCTCCATGTATAATTTCAAATTATATGTGGGGGATTTCATTTGATAAAAACTAATTGGCTGAAATTTCTGAAAAATAAAAAAGCCAACAAATTTGCTGTTGACAGTAGAATTTTATTGTGGTAGTATGGATAGTGCACTATTGTGGTGATATGTGCCTAATTAGTATTATTATAGCATATATGGCTAAAAAAGAAAAGCTATTTTTATAGAATAAATATATTTTATCCTATGAAAATTACAAATCTCAAGACTTCGCTAAGGAATTAGGGGGGTCTTGTGCATACTTATTAAACTCAAGGAGTGAAAACGTCGATGGATAAAAACAGAATGCATCCGGTCAAGGTTGGAAATAACATCAGAATGAGTTACTCCAGGCAGAAGGAAGTATTGGAGATGCCCAATCTGATAGAAGTCCAGAAGAACTCGTACCAATGGTTTCTTGAAGAAGGGCTCAAAGAAGTATTCGATGACATATCTCCAATATCAGATTATGGCGGACACTTGAGTCTTGAATTTGTAGACTTTGAATTATGTAAGGACGATATCAAATATACAATAGATGAATGCAAGGAAAGGGACGCTACTTACGCGGCTCCCCTCAAAGTCAAAGTCAGGCTGCATAACAAGGAAACAAATGAAATAAACGAGCATGACATCTTTATGGGAGATTTTCCCTTGATGACGGAAACCGGCACATTTATAATAAACGGTGCCGAAAGAGTCATTGTCAGTCAGTTAGTCCGTTCCCCCGGAATCTATTATGCGGTCGATCACGACAAGATAGGCAAGAAACTGTTCTCTGCAACAGTAATACCCAACAGAGGAGCATGGTTGGAATACGAAACCGATTCTAACGATGTTTTTTATGTAAGGGTGGACCGCAACAGAAAGGTTCCCGTCACCATATTCGTCAGGGCACTGGGCTACGGAACAAACGAAGAGATAAAGCAGCTGTTCGGTGAAGAGCCCAAAATACTTGCAACTCTTGCCAAAGATCCCAGCACGGCCAAAGATCCATCCGGAACATATCAGGATGGTTTATTAGAGTTATACAAAAAACTGCGTCCCGGTGAGCCGCTGGCGGTGGAGAATGCGGAGTCACTGCTTCACAGCATGTTCTTTGATCCGAGAAGATATGACCTGGCCAAGGTCGGTCGCTACAAGTTCAATAAAAAGCTGGCCTACCGCAACAGAATAGTCGGTTTGGAGCTGGCTGAAGACGTGGTTTCACCCGCTACCGGCGAGATTATCGCTAAGGCCGGGACCATAATAACCGATGAAATCGCGCTTCATATCCAGGATGAGGCCATACCTTCGGTAATGATAAAAACCGATGAGAGAAATGTAAAGGTTATATCCAACATGGTTGTTAACCTTTCATATTACGTTCCTGAAATCAGCGTGGCCGAAAAGAAAGCCATGGGGGTTCATGAGAACGTATATTATCCTGTTCTGAAAAAGATTCTTGAGGAAAACACATCCGTCGACGATATAAAGGAAGCCATAAGAAGGAACATAAGCGAGCTTGTACCGAAACATATTACCAAGGAAGACATCATTGCTTCCATTAACTATAATATATGCCTTGAGTATGGTATCGGAGACGTGGACGATATCGACCACCTGGGCAACAGAAGAATCCGTGCTGTCGGTGAGCTTCTGCAGAACCAGTACCGTATCGGATTGTCCAGGATGGAGCGTGTGGTCAGGGAGAGAATGACCACACAGGATTTGGACAGCATAAGTCCTCAATCCCTGATTAATATAAAGCCTGTTACAGCGGCGGTTAAGGAATTCTTCGGAAGTTCCCAGCTGTCACAGTTCATGGACCAGCACAATCCGCTGGGCGAACTGACCCATAAGAGACGTCTGTCGGCACTGGGTCCCGGAGGACTATCCCGTGACAGGGCCGGATTCGAGGTTCGTGACGTACACTATTCCCATTACGGAAGAATGTGTCCGGTTGAGACCCCTGAAGGTCCGAACATCGGTCTGATTAACTCCCTTGCTACATACGCAAGGATTAATGAATACGGATTTATAGAAGCGCCTTATCGCGTTGTGGATAAGTCGGATCCTGACAATCCCAGGGTTACGGATGAGGTTATCTATCTTACTGCCGACGAAGAGGACAGATATGTGGTTGCACAGGCTAACGCGGAGCTTGACAAGAACGGTTACTTTGTAACCAACACCGTGTCGGGCCGCTATAAGGAAGAAACGTCCCAATACGAAAAGCAAAAGGTTGACCTAATGGACGTTTCACCAAAGATGGTATTTTCAGTGGCAACCGCGTTAATCCCGTTCCTGGAGAACGACGATGCCAACCGTGCCCTTATGGGTGCCAACATGCAGCGTCAAGCCGTTCCTTTGCTTGTAACCGAGGCTCCGGTTGTCGGAACTGGTATTGAGGCAAAGGCCGCTATCGACTCCGGTGTGTGCGTACTGGCTGAAAAAAGCGGCATAGTTGAAAGAGTGACGGCTCAGGAAATAGTGGTAAGGCAGGACGACGGTACAAAGCGTACCTACCGTCTGATTAAGTTTGCAAAGAGCAACCAGGGAACCTGCATCAACCAGAAGCCGGTTGTAAATGTCGGTGACAGAATTGAGGAAGGTCAGGTTATTGCCGACGGGCCTTCCACATGCAACGGTGAACTGGCACTCGGCAAGAATCCGCTGATCGGATTCATGTCATGGGAAGGTTATAACTATGAGGACGCCGTACTTATAAGCGAGCGTCTTGTTCAGGAGGATATATATACTTCAATTCATATTGAAGAATATGAAGCTGAAGCAAGAGACACCAAGCTCGGTCCCGAAGAAATAACAAGGGACGTGCCAGGTGTTGGTGACGATGCATTAAAGGATCTTGATGAAAGAGGAATTATACGTATTGGCGCCGAAGTCCGCGCGGGAGACATCCTGGTGGGCAAGGTTACTCCAAAAGGCGAAACCGAGCTTACCGCAGAGGAGCGCCTGCTTAGGGCAATCTTCGGTGAGAAGGCAAGGGAAGTCAGGGATACATCCCTGAGGGTTCCTCACGGCGAGTATGGAATTGTTGTTGACGCCAAGGTATTTTCCAGGGAGAACGGCGATGAGCTGCCGCCCGGCGTTAATGAGACGGTTCGTGTATATATTGCCCAAAAGAGAAAGATACAAGTCGGTGACAAGATGGCCGGACGCCATGGCAACAAGGGTGTTGTATCCCGTGTATTGCCTGTTGAAGACATGCCTTTCCTGCCTAACGGCAGACCACTTGATATCGTGCTCAATCCTTTGGGCGTACCTTCCCGTATGAACATCGGACAGGTACTTGAGATTCACCTGTCGCTGGCAGCCAAGGTTCTCGGCATAGATGTATCCACCCCGGTATTTGACGGGGCTAACGAATTTGACATTATGGATACCCTGGAGATTGCAAATGACTATGCAAACTGTGAATGGGAAGAGTTTGAGAAAAAATACAAGGATGTCCTTGATCCTTACCTGTTTGACCATTTAAAGGAGCATTACGGAGAAAACAGTGAATGGAAGGGCGTTCCGATCAATAAAGACGGAAAGATAATGCTGCGCGACGGAAGAACGGGAGAGTTTTTCGATCAGCCTGTTACGGTAGGATTCATGCATTACATGAAGCTTCACCATCTGGTTGATGACAAGATCCATGCCCGTTCCACCGGTCCTTATTCATTGGTTACCCAGCAGCCTCTTGGCGGCAAGGCACAGTTCGGCGGCCAGAGATTTGGTGAGATGGAGGTTTGGGCACTGGAGGCATACGGTGCAGCATATATCCTTCAGGAAATACTCACGGTCAAATCCGACGATGTTACCGGCCGTGTCAAGACCTATGAGGCAATCATTAAGGGCGAAAATATCAGTGAACCGGGTATACCTGAGTCCTTCAAGGTTCTTCTTAAGGAACTGCAGTCCCTGGCTCTTGATGTTACCGTTCTTGATGAATACGGCAATGAAGTCAAGCTTTCGGAGAGCGTAGATCACGGTGATTCCGACATGACTCAGCTTATTGAAGGAGATACCGGATTCAGGTATGACGAGGGTTATGAGGATGCCGGATATACCGAAACCGGTGAAGACAATTATGATAATGAGGTCTTTGACTTCTACGAAGAGGATTCGGACGATTTGGAAGACACCGGCGATATTTTTGATGATGATTACTATGATGATCCGGAAGACGAGTAAGCCCAATTTTATAAGCCTATAAACGAAGGGAGAGCCTAATGATGCCTGGAATGATTTATAGAAACGAGCAGGAGATATCGTATGATGCAATAAAGATAGGTCTTGCTTCACCTGAAAAAATAAGAGAGTGGTCAAGGGGAGAAGTAAAAAAGCCCGAGACCATAAACTATAGAACCCTTAAGCCTGAAAAAGACGGACTGTTCTGCGAAAGGATTTTCGGACCCAGCAGGGACTGGGAATGCCACTGCGGAAAGTACAAAAAGATCAGATATAAGGGTGTAGTATGTGACCGCTGCGGTGTTGAGGTTACCAAGGCAAGCGTACGCCGTGAGAGAATGGGTCATATTGAGCTTGCGGCACCGGTTTCGCATATCTGGTATTTCAAGGGAATACCCAGCCGGATGGGCTTGCTTTTGGATCTGTCACCGAGAACATTGGAGAAGGTTCTTTACTTTGCGGCTTATATCGTATTGGATAAAGGAAATACCGACCTGCAATACAAGCAGGTACTGAGCGAAAAGGAAAAGCAGGAAGCCATTGATACCTATGGCCCCAACAGCTTCCGTGTCGGCATGGGAGCCGAGGCAATACAGGAGCTGTTAAGGAATATTGATCTGGATAAGGAATCCCAGGAACTCAAGAAGGCATTAAAGGATTCCACGGGCCAAAAGCGCGCAAGAATTATCAAGAGACTGGAGGTTATCGAGGCCTTCCGTGAATCGGGCAATAAGCCGGAATGGCTGATTTTGACCGTTATTCCCGTTATTCCTCCGGATCTTCGCCCCATGGTGCAGTTGGATGGCGGACGTTTCGCGACATCCGACTTAAACGACCTGTACCGCAGGATTATAAACCGCAACAACCGTTTAAAGAGGCTTATTGAGCTGGGCGCTCCGGATATTATAGTGCGCAACGAAAAGAGAATGCTCCAGGAGGCTGTGGATGCATTAATAGACAACGGCAGAAGGGGAAGACCTGTAACAGGCCCCGGAAACCGTCCGTTAAAATCCCTGTCGGATATGCTTAAGGGCAAGCAGGGGCGCTTCCGTCAGAACCTATTAGGCAAGCGTGTCGACTATTCCGGACGTTCGGTTATAGTTGTTGGACCCGAATTAAAGATATATCAGTGCGGTCTTCCCAAGGAAATGGCCATTGAGCTGTTCAAGCCGTTTGTTATGAAGGAACTGGTGGCCAGGGGAACCGCCCACAATATAAAGTCTGCCAAGAAGATGGTCGAAAGGCTTCAGCCTGAAGTGTGGGATGTACTGGAGGATGTTATCAAAGAGCATCCGGTTATGCTGAACCGTGCTCCTACTCTTCACAGGCTGGGTATACAGGCCTTTGAACCGGTACTTGTCGAAGGTAAAGCCATCAAGCTGCATCCGTTGGTATGTACCGCTTACAATGCTGACTTTGACGGTGACCAGATGGCCGTGCATTTGCCCCTGTCAGTTGAGGCGCAGGCGGAGTGCAGATTCCTTCTGCTTTCACCCAACAACCTGTTAAAGCCGTCGGACGGTGCGCCTGTTACCGTGCCTTCGCAGGACATGGTTCTGGGCATATACTACCTGACCATTGATAAGCCGAATGAAAACGGAGAAATTCGCTGCTTCAAGAATTTAAGCGAAGCTATTCATGCATATGAGAACAAGCTTATTACGCTCCATGAGCCTATTAAGGTCAGGATGACGGGTATAAACAGTAACGGTGAAAAGGAGTCCAAGCTGATTACAGCCACATTGGGACGTTTCCTTTTCAATGAGATAATTCCCCAGGATCTCGGATTTGTAGACAGGAGCAAGCCGGAGAACTTCCTGGAGCTTGAGATTAACTTCACTGTCGGAAAGAAGCAGTTAAAGCCCATACTTGAAAAATGCATTAACATTCATGGTGCAACCCAGACTGCCGAGCTTCTGGATGCCATTAAGGCATTAGGTTATAAATATGCTACCCAGGCCGCGTTTACCGTATCCATATCGGATATGAAGGTGCCCGAAGAAAAGAAAGATATTATAGCCGAAGCTGAAAAGACCATTGAAGAAATCACAAAAGAATACAAGCGCGGTAGAATGACAGAAGAGGAAAGATACAACACGGTTATTGAAACATGGAAGGAAGCCGACCAGAAGCTGACCGATATGCTTCTTGCCGGAATGGACAGCTTCAACAACATCAAGATGATGTCCGACTCCGGTGCCCGTGGTTCCGACAAGCAGATCAAACAGCTTGCCGGTATGCGCGGATTGATGGCGGATACATCGGGACGTACAATAGAGCTTCCGATTAAGTCCAACCTTCGTGAAGGCCTTGACGTTCTGGAGTACTTCATATCGGCCCACGGAGCGAGAAAAGGATTGTCCGATACGGCTCTCCGTACGGCAGACTCGGGTTATCTGACCCGCCGTCTTGTTGACGTTGCCCAGGATCTTATTATCCGCGAAGTGGACTGCTGTGAGCATGATGAGGAGATTCCGGGCATTTGGGTAAAGGCTTTCACGGACGGCAATGAAGTCATTGAGACCCTTGAAGAGAGAATTACGGGCAGAACCTCATGCGAGACCATAACGGACACCCAAGGAAATGTTATAGTTAAGGCAAACCAGATGATCACACCGAACCGTGCCGCCAAGATAATTGAGGCAGGTATCGAAAAGGTTAAGATAAGAACGATATTGACATGTAAGTCCCGCATCGGCATATGCGCAAAATGCTACGGTGCGAACATGGCAACCGGTGAACCGGTTCAAGTGGGTGAGGCTGTCGGTATAATCGCGGCACAGTCCATCGGTGAGCCCGGAACACAGTTAACAATGCGTACTTTCCATACCGGTGGTGTGGCAGGTGATGATATTACCCAGGGTCTTCCTCGTGTTGAAGAGCTGTTCGAAGCCAGAAAGCCAAAAGGTCTAGCTATTATTGCTGAGTTCGGCGGCACTGTAACAATCAAGGACACGAAAAAGAAGAGGGAAGTAATTGTAACAAATAATGAAACCATGGAATCAAAGGCATACCTCATTCCTTACGGTTCAAGAATTAAAGTCATGGACGGAGATATAATCGAAGCCGGTGACGAGCTGACCGAAGGAAGCGTAAATCCTCACGATATCCTGAAGATTAAAGGCGTCCGTGCCGTTCAGGATTACATGATACAGGAAGTACAGAGGGTTTACCGCCTGCAGGGTGTTGAAATCAACGACAAGCATATCGAAGTCATTGTACGCCAGATGCTGAAGAAAGTCAGGATCGAATCCAATGGCGACACACGCTTCCTGCCCGGCGCATTGGTTGATTACATGGAGTTCATAGAAGAAAACGAGAAAATGGAAAAGCAAGGCTTACAGCCTGCCGAGGGCAAGCGGGTAATGCTTGGAATTACGAAAGCATCCCTGGCCACCAACTCCTTCCTGTCTGCGGCATCATTCCAGGAGACAACCAAGGTTCTGACCGAAGCCGCAATTAAAGGCAAGGTTGATCCTTTGATCGGTCTTAAGGAGAATGTCATTATCGGTAAGCTGATACCTGCTGGAACAGGTATGAAGAGATACCGCAATGTCAGATTGAATACGGAGTATACGGAGGACATTAACGACGATTTGTACAGCGAAGGCAGCTACTCCGAAGATTTTGAAACCTTCGACTATCCCGAGGGAGATGCGGAGGAACGGTACAAGGATGATGATATCAATAATATGTACCGGGATGATGAGGACAATGATTATGATGATGAAGGTTTCGAAGATGTCAGCGGTGAAGATTATGATGACATGAATGATGACGAGGATGCCTTCGATCAGGATGATTATAGTGACACAGAGGACGACAATACCTGATATCGCGTACAAATATGACAGCGATAGTCAAGCCTGAAATATAAAGCTTATAAGACTGATATCCTGAGGCGGAGTTGGGCTGAAGATTGCTGAAAAGAGATTTATAAGTCATAGCAAGCAAGCTTGACATAGGAAGAGGAGCGGTGAGGGTTCGGCCTCAAGGCTCCTCTTCTTGATAAAATAGAAAAAACAAGGTTATATAATAATATTAATAAGGGATGAGAGATACTGTTTAGTATCATGGGAGGTATTATGAAATATTTGGATGAGTACAAAAAATGGTTGACAGATTCGTATTTTGACGAGGCTACCAAAAAAGAACTGGAAGCCATAAAGGATGACGAGAAAGAAATAAAGGAAAGGTTTTTTAAAGAGCTTGAATTTGGAACTGGCGGCTTAAGGGGAATACTGGGGGCCGGCTGCAACCGCATGAATATTTATACTGTCAGGAAAGCCACCCAGGGACTGGCCAATTATATAATAAAGCAGAACGGACAGGAAAAAGGCGTTGTAATAGCTTATGATTCAAGAAGAATGTCACCGGAGTTTGCCCTGCAGGCGGCATTGTGCCTTGCTGCAAACAATGTAAAAGCGTACCTGTTCGAGTCCCTAAGGCCAACACCCGAGCTGTCCTTTGCAGTAAGGGAGCTTGGCTGCATCGCCGGCATTGTTATAACGGCAAGCCATAATCCACCGGAGTATAACGGATACAAGGTATATTGGGAAGACGGAGCCCAGATTACATATCCGAAGGATGTGGAAATAATCGATGAGGTTAATGCCATAAAGGACTTTTCCGAGGTAAGGATTACATCCCGCAAAGAAGCCCTGGATAAGGGACTGCTTTGCATCATCGGAAAAGAGATTGACGACAGGTATATTGAAAACCTGAAGAAGCAGATTATAAATCCCGTAAGCGGTGAAGGCGCCGATATTAATATAGTATATACGCCCCTGAACGGCACGGGAAACAAACCTGTCAGGAGAATTTTAAAAGAGATGGGCTTTAAGAACGTATATGTTGTGCCCGAGCAGGAAAATCCCGATTCCGAGTTTACCACCGTCGGATATCCGAATCCGGAGGATCCTTCGGTATTTAATCTCGCCAAGGAGCTTGCGAAGAAGGTTGACGCGGACATAATTCTTGCAACGGATCCCGATGCTGACCGCCTGGGTGTCCAGGTAAAGGATAAAAACGGTGAATATGTCCTGTTTAACGGCAACATGACAGGAGCCTTAATTGCCGAGTATGTGTTTTCACAGAAGGCAAGAAAGGGATTGGTTCCGAAGAACTCCGCATTGGTGAAAACCATAGTGACAGGCAATATCTCGAACAGAATTGCGGAGGAATATAATGCAAAGCTAATTGAGGTTTTGACAGGATTCAAATATATAGGTGAGCAGATTAAGCTGTTTGAGCAAACCGGCTCATACGAGTTCGTCTTTGGATATGAGGAAAGCTACGGGTATCTTGTAGGAACCCATTCCAGGGACAAGGATGCCGTGGTATCGGCCATGATTTTATGCGAGGCCGCCGCTTATTATAAATCACAGGGAATAACCCTGTATGAGCAAATGGAGAATATTTTTAAGAAATATGGTTATTATGAAGAACAGACGGTGTCCGTTACACTGAAAGGCATAGAGGGAATGGAGAAAATAAAGGCCATCATGGAAGAATTCCGCAAGAATCCGCCCAAAACTATTGGTGATTACCGTGTATTAAGATACAGGGATTACATGACGGATACAATCACCGATGTCGGGACCGGAAAGGTTGTTCCGACTGGCCTTCCCAAGTCCAATGTCCTTTATTATGAACTGAACGATGATGCCTGGTGTGCAATAAGGCCCTCCGGAACCGAACCGAAAATCAAGCTATACTTCGGTGTCAGGGGAAGCAGCAGGGTGGATGCGGCGGAAAGGATGCGCCGTCTTAAGAACGATGAGGTGTTTAATATAAAGTAAAGTCTTTTGCAGAATATTAAGAAAGACAGGGAGATGGAATGAAGCGAATTAAGACAATATGCATTATTGCTATTATTTCCTTAGCAGTTGTGTTTATGGCCGCATGCAGGAGAGATAATAATGGCAATACCAACGATGATGCTGCGAAGGATCAGCTGACTCCGACGGAAAGTGTCAACGAGGAGGAGCCTGATAAGGAGCCTACTAAAGAGCCTGTGACAAATGGGGACGAAAATACCGGCGGAGAAAACCAAGGCGAAGGAACTGATGAGACCGGAGATAATGGTGAAACCGGCGGCAATTCCGATGAGAACCAGGAGAATACCTTATTAAGCCCTGAAGATGCCAGGCAGATTATTGAGGACAGGGCAAGCCTGGTTATCGATGCTATCAGCAGAAAGGATGGAGCTGCGATTTCGCAATATGTCCATCCGGTTAAAGGAGTAAGATTTACGCCGTATGCATTCGTATCTCTGGAAGACGACGTTGTATTTACCAAGGAGCAGATGGAAAATTTCTTCGAGAACACCGGCGAATACATGTGGGGATATTATGACGGCACCGGTGACGAAATCAGGCTGACACCGGGTAATTATTATGAAAAATTCATATATACCCATGATTTTAAAAATGCTCCCCAGGTTGGGTACAATGAGCTTCTTAGCTACGGCAACAGCCTGGAAAACCAGTTTGAGGTATACGAATCGCCGATTGTGGTTGAATATTACTTCCCCGGAACCGACCCGGAATATGACGGCCTTAACTGGAGCAGCCTGCGGCTGGTATTCGAGGAATACGAAGGAGAATGGATGCTGGTGGGGATAATTCATAACCAATGGACTATATAATACCGTATCACAATATAGCTGAAAATGTTTAATGCATATGTATATGTAAATGTGTAATGCAATGCGCAAAATGCAAATTGAGCAGGAAGCGGTGGCCGGCCACATCCTGCTCGTTTTCGTTACATTATAGGATAAAGACAAATCAGCGTTAAATCAGTTTCTGACCGCAGTTGGGGCAGAAATTGGCGCCGCCGGTCTTCACACCGCAGTTGGGACAGAAATTCGGTTTTGCCTGTCCGGATTGTATCGGAACATTTGCATCGGCAGCAGCCTGTTTATTCATATTCTTAAGCATCTGGTTGGCTGCGTTCATACCTATCATCACGCCGGCCATGTCTGCGGCGGTTCCGCCGCCCTTAAGCTTTCCTGACGCCATGCCGTCGGTCAATTCTATCTGCTGGTAACGGCCCAGGTCCCCGACCATGCTGTGGGATGCGGTCTTGTTGATCCTTGCCTGAATTTCCTCAGGATAATTAAAGCTCATGATATTGAACCCGGTTACGGTCAGGCCGCTGTCGAAAAGCTGCATGCCAAGGTCCGTTTTGATGCCTTCCGCTATTTCAAATGAATTAGCCTGAAGGTTGAACATATCCTTGCCTTCCCTGGAGATCCACTTCATGAGAAGCTGGTCCAAAACGGCACGAATGCGGAGGCTTACATCTTCTACGTAATAACTTTCCCTTACGCCTGCTATCTTATCAATCAGCTTTACATAATCCGAGACCTTGAAGGTAACGGTGCCGTTGGCACGGATCGGCATACCTCCTGGCAGTGATGGTGTAGGGATATTAATGGCATTTTGCGTGCCCCATTTTGCTATGAATTCTTTCGTATTTACAAACAGCACTTCGGCACGCATTCCGCTGTTAAATCCGAACTTGAATCCCTTCAGCGTGGATAAAAAGGGTATAATCTGTGATTCTATATCGTAATCTCCCTCGTCTTTAAAGATTCCTTCGATTTTCCCATTGTACAGGAATATGGCATCCTGGCCCGGACGGATTATCAGGCGGCTGCCCTTTTTAATTTCCTTGTTGCTCCACTTGTAAAAAATCATATCGTCGCGGAACTCATCCCATTCCACTACATTTGCAAATTGTTTTGAAAATAATCCCATAATGTACCTCCTGTTTTATTGATGGCTGATTTTATATATCTTATCCCTGGCTTGAATGAGAAATAAACCGTGGGTTTTATAATTTTCTTCCACCGGAGCTGTGGGAACGGCCTCCGCTTGATACGCCGCCCCTAAAGCCGCTTGCGTTGAATCCGCCCCTGCTGCCGCTGGAATGATGTCCTGACGAGGTATTTGCTTCAGGCTTTCTCCATCTGGTTACCGAAGTCCGGATGTACTGATCTCTTTTTCCAATAAGCCCTCCTCGGCTTCTGTCCAGGTAATCCCTGGCACCCGCGGTCATTGTTCCGCCCGAATGGTATGCCATTACTCCGACGGCAATTCCACCGATAACAAAGGATACAACCAGCTGGAACCAGAAATTAAGCAATATGTTGTTTTCCAACGCTTCCTTGCGGTAGTACCCTTCATAGTCATATTTGTGGTAACTGTATCCGTAATTTGGCGTATAGGTATCTTTCGAGCTCTTTTCTTCAAAGCCGTCGGGTACACTGTCATATATATAATCATGGTCGTAATTTAATTCGGAGTCATCCTCCATGTATTCCGCCGACATTATTATATAGGTTCTGAATGCTTCGAAGTAATTGCCGTTTCTTAAGTCATCCTCAACATTGTCAAATATGACGTCTATCCTCTTGGAGTGGATATAGGTTTCCGCAAGACCGTATCCTTCCATGAATATTTCACTGTTGTAAACATCATACAGGAAATAAACCCTGTCACCGACAGGCAGTTGATCCTCAAAATCCTCTATATATTTTTCCGGGTAAGCGGCATCCGAGTCATTATGGGTAAGGATATAGATTTCTATGCCTGCTTTTTCGCCGTACTCAAGACACATGGCCTCGAGTTCATTCACCTCGTCATATGTCAGCAGTCCAGCCTCATCATATACCCGCTTTTCATTATAAACTACTTCGGTAGAAACATCGTCGGTTTCCAATGCATAGGCAGCTGTATTATTATCTGCCGGACCATGATTTATCAGGACTTGAAATAATATTAACAGCAGGATTAATTTTGGGAGGGTTGATTTAATTCTTTTCAAGGCTACCATAAGAATCCACCTCCCAACGCGGCAGTTATAATGCGGAGCAGCAGGAAGCACCCGCCCGATATGCCAAAGAACCAGGCGGCAACCTTGCCGGCGCTTATGGGCGGGCGGCCGACTATTTTTCCGGTTTGCCCGTTCATAGCAAATATATGCTCAGCTTTTTTGTAGTCATAGCATACCATCCACACGGGCAGCAGCGAATAATCGGAACGTTTCTTTTTAATATTAATGTCCATCCTGTTGATATGTACGCTGGAATAGCCCGATATGGTTGATCTTAAGTAAGCTTCCACGTATGACTGCACCCGGTTTTTTACACGGGGAAGCAGGTCCTCGTCATTATAATCGTATTTTTCGGCTATATATCCTGCCAGGTAAGGCATTTTAAATTCCTTCAGGTCGCGATAGGAATAGGGCTCAAGTTTATCCATCAGGATGTCATCCATCTTTTTAGAGGCGTCACAGGGCACCTTAAGATAGTTCAGGTCCACCTTGCGGTAGACATGATAGTATTTCGTTTCCTTGTACACCCATTCACCCATGGTGTATGTCCTTACCCTGGTACAGGTTGCCTCGACTTCTCCCTTGCCGTTTAGGTCATAGAGCCAGAACGGCACATACAATCCCGTTATATCCTTGATCCTGTCGGCAACCTTAAAGTCGCTCGGGGTAAGAAGCCCCTTTCGGCACCATTTTTTAAATGCTTCCTGGGCCTGTTCCTTGCTGATGAAAAAGGGAATAATGCAGTCCGGAGCCAGGTTGCCTGTCAGACGGTCACTGATTACAACACCTGCCCCGCAGAAGCTGCATTTTATTGCTGTTGTATGTGTGTCGGTCAATAATACGGCTCCGCAGTTCCTGCAGTGGTACTCCGAAACCTCGTTTTCATTCAGGACGGCATGATATGAGGGTTCATCTTCGTTGGATGAATCCTCGTAATCGTGGTCATAAGCATTTTCCATTGCCCTTTTGTCGTCCTCATCCATCTCATATGAAATCTGCTCATTATCGGAAGGCTCGGGTCCGCCTCCCATTCTCTCTATATTGTCCATGCGGCCGCAGCTGCCGCATTTCAGCATTCCCGAGCCTGCATCATATGCCATATCCGCCCCGCAGTTAGGACATTTATATTGTGTTACCACTGGATGTTACCTCCTTATTAATTGCCCGGTATTATTCATTATGCCTGGTGAATATCAGGAAAGCTTGTTTTGCCGGGGCGTGACTGAACAGAAGGTTATTCGGCCTCGTTTTGGTTTTTAGCGGATGCAAGGCTTGCCTTCAATGACGCAAGCTCGTCATCCACGGATGCATTGGAGGTATATTTCTTTGCCAGTTCCTCTATGGACTGCTCGCCTGTCGAACGGTTCAGCTCGGCCATGGCATTTGCCTTGTCAAGGGCCTTGTCGGCCATGGCTTCGTATTTCTTGAAGCTGGCTATGGAATCATTGGCGCTGGCAACGGAAGAAGTCATCTTGTTGATGCGCTCCTGGGTCTTGGCTACGGCCAGCTTGCCTTTTATCATATCCCTTCTTGCTTCAAGCTCCCTGATATCCTCCACGAGCTTGTCATGCATCTGCCTCATGCGGTCCGCATTGTTCTTGGCAAGCTCATACGCCTCTGCGAGGCCGGGCTGCTTTGATAAAAGGGAAACCTTCTTTTCGAGGAATTTGCGGGCATCGTCCTCGTTGTCTGCTTCCAATGCCTTGACTGCGAACCTCTGCATTTCGTTGATTTGCTCGTTGCACTCATCCAGTTCCCTCTTGGCCCTCTGCTCCTCGGCCATGATGGCGGCCGTTTCGGCTTTTACCTTGCCAAGGTCGGAATTCAGGTTTCTTAAGCATTGATCTATCATCTTCTCGGGATCTTCTGCTTTATCCAACAGTGCGTTAATGTTGCTTGACATAATGTCCTTGAATCTTGTTAATATTCCCATTTTTATTACCCTCCTTATGTATATGCATTTTTTTAACAACAATTTACTTACAGTAATTAGTCTATTACTATGGGATTATAAAATCAAGTTAAAAAACGGTTAGAATTATAAGAAGAAACTTAAGCAAATAAGGCAAAAACGGCTGCACAACGCCAAAGACCGGGTTGTCAATACATCCGTGCTGTTTTATAATGAATTTATTTAATAATCATATGCGGCCATGGCTACTGTTAGTCCGGAAATGATTTAGGAAAGAGGTTAAAAATATGTGGATAGCGAAGGATTGGAAAGATTACGAGGTTCTCGACGCGTCAAAGGGCGAGAAGCTGGAGCGATGGGGGAAGTATATCCTGGTACGGCCCGACCCCCAGGTAATATGGGATACTCCAAGAAATCATGCCGGCTGGAGAAAAAGAAACGCCCATTACCATAGAAGCAGCAAAGGCGGCGGGTCATGGGAAATTTTTGACCTTCCCGAAAGGTGGTCCATAAAATATAAGGATTTGACCTTTAACCTTCAGCCGTTCAGCTTCAAGCATACGGGACTGTTTCCTGAGCAGGCGGTCAACTGGGACTGGTTCTCGGAAAAGATTCGAAATGAAAAGGGCAGGCAAATAAAAGTCCTTAATCTCTTTGCTTATACGGGAGGCGCCACCCTGGCAGCGGCAAAGGCCGGAGCCGCGGTTACACATGTGGACGCATCCAAGGGCATGGTTTCCTGGGCTAAGGAAAATGCCGCCGCATCGGGCCTTGAAAGGGCTCCGATAAGATATATTGTGGACGACTGTGTGAAATTCGTGGAAAGGGAGATAAGGAGAGGAAACAGGTATGATGCGGTTATAATGGATCCTCCGTCCTACGGCAGGGGGCCCAAGGGTGAGGTCTGGAAGATAGAAGATAATATTCATCATTTTATCAAGTTATGCACCAGCCTGTTAAGCAGCGAACCGCTTTTCTTTCTTATCAACTCATATACTACGGGGCTTCAGGCGGGAGTCCTGTCTTACATGCTGTCCGAGGAGGTAGGAAAGAAGTTTTCCGGCAGGGTAACCGCAGATGAGATTGGATTGCCGGTAAAGGAAAGCGGACTGGTTCTTCCCTGCGGCGCTTCGGGAAGATGGGAGAGATAGACATCTATTGACAGTGCATAAGAGAGCTTACGGAGAAGACAAGCTTTATGGATTGCCGAGATGCGCCAGGTAGAAAGCATATCTGAAAAATATCTAGATATTTGGAAAGAGGATAATTTCGTAGAGCTTTACCAGGAAGCAAGGGAAGTCGTAGGAGAAGCGTCAAAAGAGCTGATAGAGGAGCTTGAGAGGCAGATAGAGGAGCGGAGGATGTTGTATGAAAGGGAATAATAATATGATAATGCAATAATTTAAATATAATGATAGCATATAGCAATATAATACATATTTATCAATAATTAAACATAAAATAGTAAATTGTATAGACAAATAAATTCCTATACTTTACAATAATAGTATGAGAATTCTCATAATGATAGCTATCAATAATAAATAATCAAAGGAGGTCCGTTAATTATGAAAGCAAAAAAATAATTGCTGTATTGTTGGCAATTGTTACTCTTTTTGGCTTAAGCGTTTCAGCTATGGCTAGTTCACAGTTAGGAGAGGTTAATGGACACAAATTTACGGCTACAACATCAATTTCAGAGAAAAATGCATTTGCTGGTACATTGAGCTCATCACCTTACATTTATGCAACGGTTAACGCTACATATTATTATAGGGATCCATTTACCGGCCAGAGTGGGAATCAAATTAAATCTGCATCAGGAACAGCTGCTGCTTCAGTATCTTTTAATACCACAGGAATTTTTATTAGTGATTTAGTAGTAGCATATCATACGGCTTTTTCCGGAGGGCAGACTTGGACAGGGTATACATCAGCAGACTATCCAGCATATTAATTATGGAAAAAGAATTTGTTTTAAAGCAAAGCAGGTACTTGTACCTGCCTTGCTATTAAAATCTATTTTATTATATAATTACCGGGGAAAAATGTTCAAAGGGGACAAAGGTTTAAAATTCATATTTGCTTTACAATAATTTATAAAAGGGGAATTTTAATGAAGATTCTAAAAAATATGAAATATTACATATTTGCTTTAATAGCCATATTGTTAATTGTTTTTGGTATATGGATGATAAGAAATAAGGATTCTTCTGAAACAGACAAAAAGGAAAATGATAATATAGAAGAAACTGTATCCGGTGATGGAGTAATCGTGTGGTCAATACCCTTTCATGGTGCATTAAAAGAAAATGATATATTTGTTGAGAAATTAAATGAGCAATTAAAGAAAGATGGATACTCGTTTTCTGTTATGTTTAAAACACTTGAAGCATATACAAGCAGCTATAGAGAAAATCTGGAAGCGGTTTTAAGCTCTGGAGAAACGGATATTGCAAACACCGGTTTTTATGAGGATCTGAGTCAGGTCCAGTCAATAATACGAAAGGGTTATTTTGAAGAGTTAAATGATTATCTTTTTTCGGAAAAAGGAGAGCAACTGTATAATGCATTTGATAAGGCATTATGGAAGGGAGTGGAAACCGACGGAAAGATTTATACTATCCCAAACTCTACATTAGTGGATGGACTTTTAGGCGTGGCATTCAATAAAGAATATATTCCGGAAGAATTGGCAAAAAGTTTTACGGGGGATTTTGGTGACCTATTACGATTTATTAATGAAGACATTTTAAAGGACGAAGATATTATACCAATAATAATATGTTATCATAAATTCCAATTTTCTAATGTTCTTGGATACGATTACAGATATGGAGTATTTTTGGATTGCAGGACAGGCGAGGTTAAAAATCCATATGATACTGAGGAGCTATATAACTTTTTCAGTGCACTGCATAAAATGTACAAAAACGGATATCTGAGTAAGGGTAATTCTTTTATTAATGAAGGGGACATCAGTCTTGTAAGGAAAAAGATAGACGATTTAGATTTCGCTATAATGCATCCAATTTTTAATCTGGATGATGGATTACATGATAAGGTCACTATTTATCGTATGCCTTTCTATATGATTTCACGTCTTCCTGGCTCAACAGGTATAGCTAAAAACTCGAAAAATAAAGAAGCCGCCCTGCAATTATTGACCCTGCTGCACACGGATGAGAAATATGCCAACCTTCTTGTTTATGGTGAGGAAGGAATAGACTATAAGTTAATTGACGGCCTTGTTTATAATATGGATGAATCACCAAAAGGAGGATATAAATCTGCATTAGGTCTTTATGATACGCTTTATCCAACAGAAGGAGAATATTTCATGAAAAATAGAAAACAGCAGAAATATGATTTGTACAACTCTCCTCAGAAGCATGATTCGGTATTGCTGGGATTTCAAATAAATGCAGATAACTTTACAGCCGAGATGCGCCAGGTAGAAAGCATATCTGAAAAATATCTAGATATTTGGAAAGAGGATAATTTCGTAGAGCTTTACCAGGAAGCAAGGGAGGTTGTAGGTGAAGCGGCAAAAGAGCTGATAGAGGAGTTGGAGAGGCAGATAGAGGAGTGGAAAAGGTTATATGCGGGGAAGTAATGATTAAATATTGGAAGGCCATAATTGGTTAAAATGTAATGGGAGGGTATAAAGTGGATATCTCTCTATATGTAATTAGAAAAAGACAAAAAGTAAAGCGTATATTATTTTTTTGCATAGGACTATTAGCCATTCTAGGTCATTGTAGTTGTTCGGGCAAAAATACCGTTGTATCCACAGATTGGTACAGTACTTATAATATGGACTCATACTCAAATAAAGGATATTTTTATTATGATAATGGTTATATCAGATATGCTGACATAGAGAGCAAACAGGACGTTCTAATATGTGACAACCCTGACTGCAAGCATGATAGAGGCAATTGCCCGGCTCATTTTGATGCCTTATTCATGTATGGAATTATATATGAGGACGATAAATTGTATTTTGTATCAGAATACGGTTCCGAAAAGCTGGGACAGTTTTTCTTTTACCAGTCGGATGTAAACGGAGAAAACAGAAAGAAATTAGGAACCATTGAAAATGTACAGTTCATACATGGTATACAGTATTACGACAATTATATACTTATTTCTTATAATAATACTTTTGACGACAATTTAAAAGAAATGCATCAAAGGCAAACAGGTATATATTTATACGATAGGATCGAGAATAAGGGAAGAATCCTGTTTTCCGAGAAGGCTACCGACGCATTTATAAACTCAATGACTGTTATAAATGATACGGTATATTTTACATATTTTTATATAGATTTGACCCCTGAACAGGTAATGGAACATGCAGGGGACCAAAATTACTTAAGTAATTACTTACATAGCGGTTTATACTCCATACAGCTGGAAAACGGTACGGCGGTAAAGCTTGTTGAGGGTGCCTTAAGCGAAGGATGCATAAAAGGCTGGGGAGATAACCTTTTTTATGTGAAAAACAACAAGCTGTATATGTATAATGTAAACTCAAAAGAGGAAAAGGAAATTTATAATGAAGGTCTGATGTTGGCACCGACATTTGGTGATATTTTACCTGTTTTTTTCAAATGGGTTCGTGAAACGGATGAGGGAATATATTATCAATATGTTGAAGGAGACTCTTTAAAGGAAATAGGTCGATCAGATAAATATTACTATCCTATTGCCGTCTTTCCTGATGTTGTTTATGCGTGGGATTTCAGTGATGAAGGTAATGGCAGCAAGGTATTCATTTATACGAAGAATTTTCTAAAAGGAGAGTATACGAAATTCCATACATTTGATGTTATTGATTAATGGAAAATATATTAATTTCTCGAGGAGCTATATCAGGAAGCAAGGGACGTAGTAGGTGAAGCGTCAAAAGAGCTTATAAAGGAACTGGAGAGGCAGATTAAGGAATGGAGAAAATTATATTCGGGGAATTAAAGAAGTTATGCTGCAACAGAAAAGCGGCAGGATTCGTACTATGCCTTCTGTCATTGCATATTCTTATGTTTACCGTAAAGGTATATGACAGCTCGGGCTATAAGTTCTCTTATTCCTCATATAAAAAAATCGTATCGGATATCGATGTGAGCAGGCTGGCGGATGAATATGAGCGACTAAAAACAGAAAGGGAAAATATTATTTATAATCAGAATGAGGAGCCCAGGTATACACCCCGCCGGTCGTCGGAGTATGCCCTTTATAGCCAGGTACTCGATGAAATGAAGCATGTACTGGAATATGATGTCTATCTTTCGTCCGTTTTGGACAGCAGAAATGCAAAAAGCAGCATTTCCATATTTGCCAGGGATGAATACAGCATAAGAAATGAAAAAAAAACCAGGGAGGATTTTGAGAAGCTAAGAGGCAACCGGGCCGAATTTTTGGGAGCGCGAGGCATCAACCTGATTACGGAATTTGATATTTCGGATTTGATAGGCCTTATTTTAATTGCTATTATAGCTGTATCCCTGGTGGCACTGGAGAATGAAGAGAGTACGATGATTTTGCTTAGGAGTACTCCCCATGGAAGAAAGAAATGCGCATGTGCCAAATACTTGCTGGGCATGATGCTTTCATTAATTACTACATTATTATTATATGGTTACAGGATACTTCTTATAGGCTTAACGTACGGTTATGGCAATTTACATGGCGTAATCCAGTCGGTGCCGGGATACGAGTCATGTCCGTTTCTTCTTTCAATCAAGGAGTACCTGTTCCTGTATGTTATGCTGAAGGCGTTGATTTGCTGCTCACTGTTTTCCTTGTTCTTTTATATGGCGGCAAAATTCAGACAGTCCAGGCAAGTATATATTGCAATTGTATTTCTCGTGGGAATAAGCGCTGTTTTTTATTACGTCATTGACATCCATCACTGGCTTTCGTACTTGAAGCTTTTAAACCCGGTGGCGCTTTTAGATACCGAATATCTTATTACGCGGTATAAAAATATCAACGTATTTGGATACCCTGTCAGGTATATATCGGTTGCTGCCGCGGCAGCCTCAGCAATGGCGGTATGTTTTGGCATTCTTGGGATAAGGGAATTCTGCCGCCATTTTACATCGCAGAATATGCTGATTATGACCGTAAAGCAAAAAATATCAGACAGGCTGCATGTTATACGAAGAATAAAGTACATATTCCATGGCAAAACAGCCCTGTTTTTCTATGAAATAAAGAAAAGCTGGATATATGAAAAGGGCATTATCCTGCTGGCTTGTGTTGCGGCGGTAATCATAATAACTTATAAGCCTATGACTGAAAGGCTTTATGAGATAAAGGACATTTATTACAAACAGTATGTGAAGGAGCTTGAAGGAGAATACACCGATGAAAAACTCCAATATCTCTACGAACAATTAAGGGAAGTAAATGATACCCGGAAAAGGCTTGAAAGCGGAGAGGTATTCGAGGCAAGCGCGATAAGCATTTTATCTCAAAAGATAAGACGGGAAGAGGGGCTGCTTGAGGCCATCTCTTATGCGGAGTATTTAAAGGCTACTGATAAGGGCAGTTTTGTTTACAGCCGTGGATATGACATATTACTTGGTGCTGACGAGGAAAACAGGGATCTTATATTTACTGTAATATCCGCCGTACTCTTAATGATAGGCTTATCGATACCCATATGGGGCATAGAAGAGTCATCCGGGATGAAGCAGGTTTTAAGAATATCGTATCACGGGCGCAAAACAACTTCGGCTTATAAATACATAAATATGCTTATTGCAGGTATTGCGGCCTTTTCCGTTATTTATATTCCCTGGATATATAAAGTATACGGGGCTTACGGCTTTGGCGGGCTGCACGCTTCGGTTGTGAGCATCCGAGGGATGGCGGAGTATCCGGACAAGCTGACAATTGCCCATGTAATAATTATCTTTTACTTCCTGCACCTGGCATATTTATGGATTGTCGGCATAGGTGTCAGATTTATAAACAGGCTGATGAAAAGCTTTATCCTTACTGCTATTGCCGCAAGCGCCGTATTTGTAATTCCTGTTATACTGTTTACGGGAATAATCCGTGCTTACTAATATTAATTTGAAATGAGGATCTGATATGAAACTGGAAGTAAGGAATGTCAGTAAAACTTATGGTAAAGTTAAGGCTTTAGATAATATTTCGGTATGCTTTAAACAGGGCATATATGGGATTCTGGGGCCGAACGGCGCGGGAAAGTCCACCCTGATAAACATTCTGACGGACAATATTGTTCGAGACAGCGGCGAGGTCCTGTTTAACGACGCTGAAATCCTGAAAATGGGCAAGGAATACCGGAAGCTGGTAGGATACATGCCTCAGCAGCAGGTTTGCTACAACCAGCTTAGCGCGTATGATTTCCTGTATTATATGGCAATGCTGAAGGGCTTAAGCGGCAGGGATGTTAAGGAGCGAATAGACGGCCTTCTTATGGATCTTAACCTGTATGAGGCAAGGCATCGTAAATTAGGTACTTACTCGGGAGGAATGAAGAGGAGGGCCATACTGGCGCAGGCGCTTTTGGGAGATCCTTTAATTCTTATATTGGATGAGCCTACCGCAGGCCTTGATCCCAAGGAAAGAATTGCTTTCAGAAACATTATTTCCAAAATAGCGCTTAATAAAATCGTCCTTCTTGCAACCCATATAGTAAGCGATATTGAATGCATAGCGGATTATGTATTGTTAATGAACAAGGGGAAGGTAATCAAGTGCCAGCCCCCTCATGAGCTGATAGAGGAAATAGAAGAGCATGTTGCCGGCATACCCTGCACCAGGGAAGAGCTTGAATATTACCAGCAAATATACAAGGTCAGCAACGTACTGCATAAAAAAGACGGCATGATTATTCATATTGTGGGAAATGACCTGCCCGAAACATCCGTAAAGGTGGACGCAAACCTGGATGATGTTTATTTATACTATTTTGAATGTAATTAATTATGCTTCCGGTTATGATTTTATATAGTCTTTATACATAAAAAAGAAAAAAAGTGCTTGCAAACGGTATATCTATAGTGTATAATATCACGTGTTGTGACGTTGATAGCGTTGAAGCGTAAGGTTGCTGCTGGTTTTCAGCAGGTTATTTACGTGGAGCGAAGGTCAAGTTATGAAACTGGCGACAAGTCACTGTACAAAGTATAGGTTCTGTAAAAACAGATATACCGTGTGAAAACAAAAATATCATGAATGGTCCGGGAGAAACAATCAAAAGCCCGGATTCGCCGGAGTCCTGCGAGGGCAGGATTTGTATTAGGGGACATGAAGATACACACGGATGAGTGTACAGTCACCACTTGTCGTACTGAAACAAAGTGCGAAAAGGAGGCGGCTATTTTTATGGCAAATCAAATAATGAGAATTACACTTAAGGCATATGATCATCATTTGATTGATCAATCTGCGAGCAAGATTATTGAGACTGTGAAGAAGACCGGGTCCAAGGTCAGCGGGCCTGTACCGTTGCCTACTAAGAAAGAAATCGTCACAATTCTTAGAGCGGTTCACAAGTATAAGGACTCCAGAGAGCAGTTCGAGCAGAGAACTCACAAGAGGCTGATTGATATCATCGCACCTACACAGAAGACGGTCGATGCTTTATCAAGGCTGGAGATGCCTGCAGGTGTATACATTGACATCAAAATGAAAGTAAAATAAGCAGCGTATTACTGATTACATTATTATATAAGGTATAAGTCCTTAGGCTTTATAATAATGGAACATCTAGAATGATTGCAATGAAATATCGCAATCCGCTGTAGATTAACAGGAGGTAAGAAATGAAGAAAGCTATTTTAACCACAAAGATCGGAATGACTCAGGTTTTTAATGAAAACGGAGCATTGATTCCGGTAACCGTATTGCAGGCCGGCCCTGTATATGTAACACAGATAAAGACAAAGGAAAATGATGGTTACAACGCAATACAGGTCGCATTTGGCGATATAAGAGAGTCATTGGTTAACAAGCCTTTAAAGGGACATTTTGCAAAAGCAGGTGTTAAGTGCAAGAGATATCTGAGAGAATTCAGAGTGGACAATGTTGACGAGTATCAGGTTGGCCAGGAGATAAAGGCCGACGTCTTTGAACCGGGCGACAGGGTTGACGCCACCGCAAGATCAAAAGGTAAAGGTTTTCAGGGTGCTATCAAGAGGCACGGTTTACAGAGGGGACCTATGAAGCATGGTTCAAAATATCACAGGCATGCAGGTTCCAACGGTCCGGCCACCAGCCCGGGAAGAGTGTTCAAGGGCAAGAAGATGCCGGGACAGATGGGTAATGTCAGGGTAACAATAAAGAACCTTGAGGTTGTCAGAGTAGATGCGGATAAGAACCTTATCCTTGTAAAAGGAGCAGTTCCCGGACCGAAGAAATCCTTGGTTATACTGAAGAAATCGGTAAAGGTTAGCTAGAGCTGAGAAAGGAGGAACAAGGATATGGCAGTTGTTGCAGTTTATAATATAGAAGGCAAGAAAGTTGATACCATAGAGCTTAATGACTCGGTCTTCGGAGTGGAGATAAATGAGCATTTGGTTCACAAGGCTGTTGTATGCCAGCTGGCAAACAAGCGCCAGGGGACACAAAGTGCCAAGACCCGTGCCGAGGTAAGCGGCGGTGGAAGAAAGCCCTGGAGACAGAAAGGAACAGGTCATGCAAGACAAGGCTCAATCAGAGCTCCGCAGTGGAAGAGCGGCGGAGTGGTATTTGCGCCGAAGCCCAGGGACTATTCAATGAAGATGAATAGAAAAGAAAAGGAGCTTGCAATCAAATCTGCACTGACCTCCAGGGTAAACGAAGAGAAATTCCTGGTTATAGACAAGTTCGGATTTGATGAGATAAAGACCAAGAAGATGAAACAGGTTCTTGATAATTTGAAAGTAAAGAAAGCGCTTATTGTTCTCGACAGGAAGGATGACAAGGTAGTCCTTTCCGCAAGGAACATTCCTAATGTCAGAACGGTTTTATCCAATTCCATCAATGTATATGACATTTTAAAGTATGATACTATGGTGATTACCAGGGATGCTGTGGCGCAGATTGAGGAGGTGTACGCATAATGGCAGATTTGAAATACTACGATGTAATCCTTAGGCCGATCGTTACGGAGAAGAGCATGAACTCCATGAGCGATAAAAAGTACACATTTGCAGTTCATCCGGATGCTACCAAGTCACAGATCAAGGAAGCAGTTGAGAAGATGTTTGCCGGAACAAAGGTTAAGAAGGTTAACACGATGAACCTGGACGGCAAGACCCGCAGACGCGGCTATGCAGTCGGAAAAACGGCAAAAATGAAGAAAGCGATTGTCCAGCTTACAGAAGACAGCGCTGATATAGAGATTTTCTCCGGACTATAATATAAACCTTTATAGTCCTTGACTGTTAAATCCGATTATTGCTGAGATATCATTTGAAAGGAGAGTAAGTTATGGGAATCAAAACATATCGCCCATATACACCTTCTAGAAGACACATGACCGGTTCCGATTTTACCGAGATTACAGCCGTTAAGCCGGAGAAATCTCTGGTTGTTTCCTTAAATAAAAAGGCAGGCCGTAATAATCAGGGTAAAATTACCGTAAGGCATCGCGGCGGTGGCTCTAGAAGAAAATATAGAATTATAGATTTCAAGAGAAGAAAAGACAATATACCTGCAAAGGTTGCATCTATCGAATATGATCCTAACAGGACCGCAAATATAGCACTGCTTCATTATGCAGACGGCGAAAAGGCATACATCATCGCTCCTTTGGGCCTAAAGGTAGGCGCTACAGTTATGAGCGGAGATAATGCGGAAATCAAAGTAGGCAACTGTTTACCGTTGGCAAATATTCCTGTAGGTACCGAGATACACAATGTAGAGCTTCATCCCGGCAAGGGCGGACAGCTGGTACGTTCCGCCGGTAACGCGGCCCAGCTGATGGCAAAGGAAGGCAAGTATGCAACACTTCGTCTTCCCAGTGGTGAAATGAGAATGGTTCCGCTGGACTGCAGGGCAACTATCGGCCAGGTAGGCAATCTCGAGCATGAACTCATTACAATAGGCAAAGCCGGACGTAAGCGTCATATGGGTTACAGGCCCACGGTTCGTGGTTCGGCCATGAACCCTTGCGACCACCCTCATGGCGGCGGTGAAGGAAAAGCCGGTATCGGACGTCCCGGCCCTTCAACACCTTGGGGCAAGCCGGCTCTTGGGCTTAAGACAAGAAAACCTGACAAGAAGTCCAACAAGCTTATTGTAAGAAGAAGAGATGGAAGTACTGTAAAGTAGTATTTGACATATGGCAATCATTGAGTATGTCGATGGTTATTAATTCTAAGGAGGTTAGAATACATGGCTCGTTCGCTTAAAAAAGGACCATTTGCTGACGAACATTTGCTGAAAAAAGTGGAAGAACTCAACAAGACCGGCGAAAAAACCGTAATCAAGACCTGGTCGCGCCGTTCCACCATTTTCCCGCAGATGGTTGGTCATACAATAGCGGTTCATGATGGAAGAAGACATGTTCCTGTATATATAACGGAAGATATGGTTGGCCACAAGCTGGGTGAGTTTGTTGCCACCAGGACTTATAGAGGACATGGAAAAGACGAGAAGAAAGCTGCCAAAAAATAAACATTAGTTTTGAATGGAAGGAGGTTCGTCCATGTCAAAAGGACATAGATCCCAGATAAAGAGAGAGAGAAATGAAGTAAAGGACAACAGAGCAAGAGCGAAGTTATCCTATGCCAGAGTGTCGGTCCAGAAAGCTTGCTTTGTATTGGACGCCATCAGGGGCAAGGATGTCAAGACGGCACTCGGTATATTAGCATATAGCCCAAGATATGCTTCAAGAGTTATTGAGAAGCTGTTAAAATCGGCAATTGCAAATGCCGAAGTCAAAAATATGGATCCCGATAAGCTGTTTATTGAAGAATGCTATGCAAATCAGGCTCCTATCATGAAGAGAATTCAACCAAGAGCAAGAGGCACCGCTTATCGTATCAATTCGAGAATGTGCCATATTACATTAGTGCTTAATGAAAGGTAAGGAGGGCAATAATGGGACAAAAGGTTAATCCCCACGGCTTGAGAGTCGGTATAATTAACGATTGGGACTCCAGGTGGTATGCAGAAAGCGATTTTGCTGATAATCTTGTAGAAGACTATAAGATCAGAGAGTATCTTAAAGAGAAATTATACAGTGCTGGTATACCCAGAATAGAGATTGAAAGAGCATCCGATCGCTTAAAGATAATAATTCATGCGGCAAAACCCGGTGTTGTTATCGGCAGAGGCGGTGCCGAAGTTGAGAAGCTGAAGGCTGAAATACAGAAGCTTACCGGCAAGAAGGTAAACCTTGAGATTAAGGAAATCAAGAAGCCGGACCTGGATGCCCAGCTTGTTGCTGAGAACATAGCATCTCAGCTTGAGAACCGTATTTCATTTAGAAGAGCCATGAAGTCCGCAATGGCCAGGTCCATGAAGGCCGGAGCCAAGGGTATCAAGGCTGCGGTAGGCGGACGTCTTGGCGGTGCCGATATTGCGCGTACCGAGTTTTACAGTGAAGGAACTATTCCTCTGCAGACACTTCGTGCCAACATAGACTATGGTTTTGCCGAAGCTGATACCACGTTTGGCAAATTAGGCGTTAAGGTATGGATCTATCTTGGTGAAGTGCTTCCGAAAAAAGGAGCAAAAAAGGAAGGGAGCGATAAATAATGTTAATGCCGAAGAGAGTTAAGTACCGCAAGCAGTTTCGCGGCACTATGGCTGGAAAAGCTTCAAGAGGCAACACTTTAGCCCATGGTGAGTATGGTATTGTGGCCTTGGAACCGGCCTGGATCAAATCAAATCAGATTGAAGCTGCACGTATAGCCATGACACGTTTCACAAAGCGTGGCGGTAAGGTTTGGATAAAGATTTTCCCGGATAAGCCTGTTACAGCAAAGCCGGCAGAAACCCGTATGGGTTCCGGTAAAGGTACTGTTGAATATTGGGTAGCGGTTGTAAAACCGGGACGCGTTATGTTTGAAATTGCCGGTATTCCCGAGGAGACTGCAAAAGAAGCACTTCGTCTTGCGGCTCATAAGTTACCGGTCAAGTGTAAAATAGTATCGCGTGCAGACTTAGAAGGCGGTGAAAACATTGAAAGCTAGTAAATATTTAGAAGAATTAAGAAAGAAATCAATTGCGGATTTGAATGAAGAATTGGTGGCTGCCAAGAAGGAGCTCTTCAACCTTAGATTTCAGAATGCAACCAATCAGTTGGAAAACACCAGCAGAATAAGGGAAGTCAGAAGGAATATTGCCAGAATTCAGACAGTGATCACTGAGATGAAGAAGGCTTCTAATAATTAGGGACTTTTCAACTGAGCAGTTGGTGGATTAGTTCCCGGAAAGGAGTATCGTATGGAGAGAAATTTGAGAAAAGTGCGGATTGGAAAAGTAGTCAGCGATAAGATGGATAAGACTATCGTTGTGGAAATAGTTGATAACGTTAAGCATCCATTGTACGGAAAAATCGTAAAAAGAACTACTAAACTGAAAGCACACGATGAAAACAACGAATGCAGAGTCGGTGATCGTGTTAAGGTTATGGAAACAAGGCCCCTGTCAAAGGAAAAGAGATGGAGGCTTGTCGAAATCATTGAGAAAGCAAAGTAATTGCAGGAAAGGATTTTCTTATATTTTTGGATAAGTTGGATTTATTACAACTGAAAGGAGTATTATCATGATACAGGTTGAATCAAGGCTTAAAGTCGCCGATAATACTGGTGCTAAAGAGCTGCTGTGTATCAGAGTATTAGGTGGAACCGGCAGAAGGTATGCCAATATAGGTGATATCATTATTTGTTCGGTTAAAGATGCAACACCAGGCGGCGTTGTTAAAAAGGGCGATGTTGTTAAAGCGGTCGTTGTACGCACTGTAAAAGGAACACGCCGTAAAGACGGTTCTTATATCAGGTTTGACGAGAATGCTGCCGTTATAATTAAAGATGACAATAATCCAAGAGGAACGCGTATCTTTGGACCGGTGGCAAGAGAATTGAGAGAGAAACATTTTATGAAAATCGTGTCTCTAGCACCAGAAGTGTTATAAGGAGGTGTCGACCATGGCAACGAAAAAAATTAAGAAAGGCGATGTCGTTAAGGTAATCGCCGGTAAAGATAAAGGTAAAGAGGGCAAGGTTCTTGAGGTTTTGGACAACAAGGTTATTGTTGAAAATATCAATATGATCTCCAAGCACACCAAGCCTAACCAAGCAAATCCCAAGGGCGGAATTATACGCCAGGAAGCGCCTATTGATATTTCAAATGTAATGTATCTTCATAAGGGAGAAGTAACCAGGATCGGCTTCAAGTTTGTTGAGGACAAGAAGGGTCTCAGGAAGGTACGTTACGCAAAAACAACAGGCGAAGTAATTGACTAATACAGAGAGGAGGTTTTGGTTAAGGTGGCTAGACTAAAGGATTATTATTATAAAGAGATAGTTCCCGGCATGATGAAGAAGTTTTCATACAAGAATACTATGGAAGTGCCGAAGCTTGATAAAGTTGTCATCAACATGGGTGTTGGCGAAGCTAAAGATAATGCCAAATTGCTGGAGTCTGCAGCAAAGGACCTGGAAATCATATCAGGACAGAAGCCGGTAATTACAAAGGCCAAGAAGTCTGTAGCTAATTTCAAGGTAAGGGCCGGCATGTCAATCGGCTGCAAGGTAACCTTACGCGGTGAGAAAATGTACGATTTTGTTGATCGTTTAATAAATCTGGCATTACCCAGAGTTCGCGACTTTAGAGGTGTTAACCCCAACTCATTTGATGGTAGGGGCAACTATTCGCTTGGTATAAAAGAGCAGTTAATCTTCCCCGAGATTGACTATGACAAGGTGGACAAGGTAAGAGGTATGGATATTATCTTCGTTACCACCGCAAAGACAGATGAAGAAGCTCGTGAACTGTTAACCGGATTTGGAATGCCATTTAGAAAGTAAGGAGGAAAATCCATGGCAAAAACGTCAATGATAGTAAAGCAGCAACGTAAACCAAAATTCTCAACCAGGAAGTATAATCGTTGCAGAATTTGTGGCCGTCCCCATGCTTATTTGAGAAAATACGGAATTTGCAGAATATGTTTTCGCGAATTAGCATATAAAGGGCAGATACCGGGCGTTAAAAAGGCAAGCTGGTAAGAGGTTAGGAAAGGAGGCATTTTAAATGACAATGAGCGATCCTATTGCAGATATGCTTACAAGAATCCGTAATGCAAATACTGCAAAACATGATACAGTGGATATACCTGCTTCAAAAATGAAGATTGCGATTGCTGATATTCTTCTCAGGGAAGGATACATCAGGAATTATGAAATCGAAGAAGTCGGAAGCCATAAGAATATTCATATTACATTAAAATATGGTAAAGATAAAAACGAAAAAGTTATTACCGGCCTTAAGAGAATCTCAAAACCAGGGCTTCGTGTTTATGCAAGCAAGGATCAGCTTCCAAAGGTTCTTGGCGGCCTGGGCATAGCTATTATATCAACAAACAAAGGTGTAATAACAGACAGGGAAGCCAGAGAGCTTAACGTAGGCGGAGAGGTTTTGGCTTTTGTTTGGTAACATAATCAGCTTTTCATAAAATATTAGGAGGTGCGGGCATGTCACGTATAGGAAAGATGCCTATCGCTATACCTGCAGGAGTGACTGTGGATATAGCAGAAAATAATAAAGTGACCGTAAAAGGACCGAAAGGAACCCTGGAAAGAGTGTTCCCTTCGGAGATGGTTATAAAGATTGAAGGTTCCGAAGTTATAGTATCCAGACCGAATGATCTTAAGAGAATGAAATCACTGCATGGATTGACAAGGACACTGATTGCCAACATGGTTACCGGTGTAACCGAAGGATATCAAAAGGTCCTTGAAATCAACGGTGTCGGATACAGGGCGGCAAAGTCCGGAAAGGAACTGACACTTACCCTCGGCTATTCACATCCTGTGGTTATGCATGATCCGGAAGGAATTGAGTCAATTGTAGACGGACAGAACAAGATAATTGTTAAGGGTATAGATAAAGAAAAGGTTGGCCAATATGCCGCTGAAATCAGAGCAAAGAGACCGCCTGAGCCGTATAAGGGCAAGGGCATCAAATACGCTGATGAAGTAATCAGACGCAAAGTTGGTAAGGCCGGCAAGAAGTAAAGGAGGAGTGAAATAGCATGATTAAGAAGGAATCAAGAACAGAGATCAGAAGAAACAAGCATAGAAAAATCCGTAAGCGTTTCACAGGTACTCCTGAGAGACCGCGTTTGGCCGTATATAGAAGCAACAATCACATGTATGCCCAGATTATTGACGATGTAGCAGGAAATACCCTGGTTGCTGCTTCTACTCTGGAAAAGGATGTTAAAGCAGAGCTTGAGAAGACCAACAATGTAGCGGCAGCAGCTTTTCTTGGTACCATAATCGCCAAGAGAGCTTTGGAAAAGGGAATATCAAAGGTCGTTTTTGACAGAGGCGGTTTCATATATCATGGTAAAATCAAGGCATTGGCGGACGCAGCAAGAGAAGCCGGTCTTGAATTCTAGGTAAGGAGGAAAATCATGAAACGTTCACTTATTGATCCAAGTCAACTGGAATTAGAAGATAAAGTGGTAGCAATCAAGCGTGTAACCAAGGTTGTCAAGGGCGGACGTAATATGCGTTTTACAGCGCTTGTTGTTGTAGGAGACAAGAACGGGCACGTTGGTGTAGGGCTTGGCAAGGCAACTGAAATTCCCGAAGCAATCCGCAAGGGCAAGGAAGATGCCATAAAGAAATTAATACAGGTTCCGATAGATGAAAACGGAAGCATACCTCATGACTTTACCGGACATTTTGGCAGCGCCGAGGTACTCCTTAAGCGGGCACCCGATGGTACCGGTGTAATTGCCGGAGGACCGGTTCGAAGCGTGCTTGAGCTTGCAGGATACAAGAATATCCGTACAAAGTCTCTCGGTTCTAATAACAAACAGAATGTTGTATTAGCTACAATGGATGGATTAAGCCAGCTTAAGACCCCTGAAGAAGTAGCTAGGCTTCGCGGTATTCCGGTAGAGCAGCTTTTAAAGTAAAAGTATTTTCCAGTGATTATATATGGAGGTGTCAAGATGGCAGACAAGTTGAGAATAACCTTGGTTAAGTCTACAATCGGTGCCATTCCTAAGCATAAGGCTACAGTAGCGGCTCTCGGTTTAAAGAAGCTGAACAAAACCGTTGAAAAGCCTGACAATGCTGCAATAAGGGGAATGATTGACCAGGTAAAACACTTAGTAAAGGTTGAAGAAATATAAGACTGTTAAGAAGGAGGTGCGCGTAGATGAATCTATCAGTATTAAAACCGGCGGAAGGCTCAAAGCAGAATCGTTTCAGAAAGGGACGCGGACACGGATCAGGCAATGGTAAGACAGCCGGCAAGGGACATAAGGGACAGAAGGCCCGTTCTGGAGCTCCGAGAATTGGTTTTGAAGGCGGTCAGATGCCGTTATACAGAAGAATTCCAAAGCGCGGTTTTACCAACCGTAATACAAAGGAAATCGTTGCAATTAACGTAGACGTATTAAATAGATTTGATGATGGCACTACAGTAACAGTAGATTCATTAATTGAGGCAGGGATCGTTAAGAACCCTAAAGACGGGGTCAAGATTCTTGGCAATGGAGAACTTACTAAGAAGCTGAATGTCAAGGTTAATGCATTTAGTGCTAGTGCGGTGGAGAAGATTCAGGCTCTTGGTGGAAATGCTGAGGTGGTTTAAATGTTTAAGACATTGCGAAACGCATTAAAGGTCAAGGACATCAGGATGAAGTTGCTGTATACATTGGGTGCATTGATAATAGTGAGGCTGGGAACCCTGCTTCCTGCCCCCGCTATTAGCAGAGAGGCTGTTGAAGAAGTGTTTTCAAGCATTAATCTTGGATTCTTCAACAACCTAACAGGCGGATCCTTTACCAAGATGTCGATATTTGCCCTAAGCATCTCTCCTTATATTTCAGCATCCATTATTATCCAGCTGTTAACCATAGCAATACCCAAGCTGGAGGAGATGCAGAAAGAGGGAGAGGACGGAAGAAAGAAGATTGAACAGATTACCCGTTACATGGCTGTAGGCCTGGCTATGATTGAGTCGATTGCCATGGCGATTGGCTTTGGAGGAAGTTCGGGCGTATTGGAGGGTGGCCTTACATTTACAAACGTCGTACTTGTAACAGCATCCTTTACAGCAGGTTCAGCTTTCCTTATGTGGCTTGGCGAGAGAATCACCGACAGAGGTGTTGGAAACGGTATTTCGATAATACTGTTAATCAACATCGTATCCACTATGCCGGCTGACTTTATCAGGCTGTTCTACCAGTTTGTATACCAGCAGTCCGTATGGAAGGCAATCATTGCGGTGGTTGTAATCCTCGCGGTTGTATTGTTTACAATCGTATTTGTATTAATTCTGCAGGACGGCGAAAGAAAGATACCCGTACAGTATGCCAAGAAGGTCCAGGGCAGAAGGCTTATCGGAGGACAGTCATCTTATATTCCGCTGAAGGTTAATACCGCAGGTGTTATCCCTGTTATATTTGCAAGCTCGTTAATGTCATTCCCGGGCGTTATCGCATCATTCTTCGGCGTGTACCCTGCCAGAGCTTATTTTTGGCCTAAGGTACTCAAGGTACTGGATCAGGGCAGCTGGCTGAAAATTAATTTCAAAAACTTTGATTTCGGCGAGTTCAAGTATTCGATCGGTTTGCTTATTTATATCGGATTAATCATATTCTTTGCATATTTCTATACATCAATTACATTTAATCCGATTGAGATAGCAAACAACATGAAGAAGCAGGGCGGTTTCATACCTGGTATCCGTCCCGGCAAGCCGACAACGGATTACTTGAATAAGGTACTTAACTACATTATATTTATCGGAGCAATCGGTTTGATTATAGTATCCATAATACCGATATTCTTCTCAGGAGCATTTAATGCCAGTGTAAGCTTTGGCGGAACATCAATCATAATTATTGTAGGTGTTATTATTGAAACTATACAGCAGATTGAGTCCCAGTTGCTTGTAAGGCATTACAAGGGATTCCTGAACGACTGATAAAAGCACGGCAGTAAAACGAATGCTTGAGGTTTCCGGACGGCATTCGTTCTGCTTGCTTTGCACGGCGGCAAGAGTTGACTAACAGTAAATAGGGAGATTGGTTTATGAAATTGGTTTTATTGGGAGCGCCGGGCGCCGGAAAAGGAACGCAGGCAAAAAGAATCGCGGAAAACTATAACATACCGCATATTTCAACCGGTGATATTTTCCGTGAGAATATAAAGAATAATACCGAGCTTGGTCAAAAGGCGAAAGCTTATATGGACCAGGGGCTTTTGGTACCGGATGAATTGGTCCTGGAGCTTATCATGGAGCGTTTTAAAGCACCCGACTGCAAAAACGGCTATGTATTGGACGGATTCCCAAGAACGATTCCCCAGGCAAAGGCATTGGACGAAGCCCTTGAAAAGAATAATGACAGAATCGAATATGCAATAAACGTGGATGTTGACGACGATGTAATAATAAACCGCATGTCAGGCAGAAGGGCATGCCTAAACTGCGGCAGAACATACCATGTAAAGACACTAAGGCCCAAGGTGGAGGACACCTGTGATTACTGCAATTCGAAGCTGGTGCTGAGAGATGACGACAAGCCTGAAACAGTAAAAAAGAGGCTTGATGTATACCACAAGCAGACACAGCCGCTTCTTGATTATTACAACGAGAAGGGCATACTGCACAATGTGGATGGTACCGGCGAGATTGACAGGATATATAATGATATTATAAATATACTTAAGGCATAATATGCCGGTTATGTGACTGAAAGGGTGGGTTTGAATGCCGATAAGCATAAAATCTGACAAGGAAATTGAACTCATGCGGGAATCCGGCAGGATTCTTGCCAAGGTGCTTAAGGAGTTGGAGGCCCATGTGAGACCGGGGGTTTCCACCCTTGAAATTGACAGGATATGCTACGAGCTTATAAAAAGCCACGGCTGTACCCCGTCCTTTCTGAACTATAACGGGTTTCCCGCATCAATCTGCGTGTCGATAAATGATGAAGTCGTTCACGGAATACCTGACAGGGACCGCATTATAAAGGAAGGGGACATAGTAAGCCTGGACTGCGGCGTTATATATGAAGGATATCATTCCGATGCCGCAAGGACCATACCTGTCGGGGAGATTTCCGGGGAAGCAAAAAAGCTTATCGAGGTCACGAAGCAAAGCTTCTTTGAGGGCATCAAATATGCCAGGGAGGGCATGCACCTTCATGACATATCGGAGGCAATTCAAAAATACGTGGAATCCTTCGGATTCTCGGTGGTAAGAGACCTGGTGGGCCACGGAATTGGCAGAAACCTTCATGAAGAACCGCAGGTGCCGAACTTCAGGCAGAGAAGCCGGGGACCCAGGCTTGCGGCAGGCATGACGCTGGCCATAGAGCCCATGGTTAACGCAGGAAGGTATGATGTATGCTGGCTGGACAACGATTGGACGGTTGTCACCGAGGACGGTTCATTATCGGCACATTATGAGAATACCATCCTGGTGACGAAGGGAGAACCGGAGATTCTGACGATTTATTAAACGGGGGTATTAAATTGCATGAATTAATTGGTTGCTTTGCAATTTCAAAAGCCGGCAGGGACGCCGGAAAGTGCTATGTAATAATTAATACCCATAATGAATATGTATATTTAGTGGACGGCAATATTAGAACTCTAAATAATCCGAAAAAGAAAAACATAAAGCATGTCAGAAAGCTTCACCATGCTGATTCATCGCTTCTTGAAGCGATAAAGAATAAAACCGTTAAAAATGAAGAAATCAAAAGAGCAATCAAACTGTTGCAAAGTGAAATCTCAAATAAGGAGGTTTAGTAATGTCGAAAGCCGATGTAGTTGAAATCGAGGGTACCGTAGTCGAGAAGCTCCCGAATGCGATGTTTCAGGTGGAACTGGAAAACGGGCACAGAGTATTGGCTCATATCAGCGGAAAGCTGCGCATGAATTTCATAAAGATCGTGCCCGGGGACAGGGTTACGCTTGAACTGTCACCCTATGATTTGACCAAAGGAAGAATAATCTGGCGAGACAAATAGACCGAATTGAAAAAATTGCTTGCTATTAATTTTGAGCGATGTTATAATAATAGGCGGACTTTTTTGAAAGGGGTGAATTACTGTGAAAGTAAGGTCATCAGTAAAGCAAATTTGTGAAAAATGCAAAATCATTAAAAGAAAGGGACGTATCAGAGTTATCTGTGAAAACCCCAAGCACAAACAAAGACAAGGCTAATATACAATAGTTTGATTATTCTATTGTTTTATATAAATTGTTAGTTCTTGCTTTTTGTGTTACAATTACCTGTCTGTTGACAGTTATAATTGTGATATTGTGGGTGGATGCCATCCGCCTTAAGGTTTAGGACCGTCATCCCTAAATCTTAGCTTGCATGACTTATCATGCCTGTTACAATTTAAAGCGGCTGCAGAGGCAGACTGGATTCTGCCAACTCGTAAAACAATAATTTTTGGAGGTGTACCAAGTACATGGCACGTATCAGTGGCGTAGATTTACCAAGAGACAAGCGCATAGAAATCGGACTTACCTATATATATGGTATAGGCAGATCAAGTGCTAATCGTATTCTTAAAGAAGCAAACGTTGACCCCAACACCCGTGTAAGGGATTTGACCGATGATGAAGTGGGCAGAATCCGTGATGTAATCGACAGAACCCAGGTGGTTGAGGGTGATTTAAGAAGAGAAATCGCACTTAATATCAAGAGACTGCAGGAAATTGGATGCTATAGAGGAATCCGTCACAGAAAAGGGCTTCCTGTTCGCGGTCAGAGAACCAAGACCAATGCAAGAACCAGGAAAGGTCCTAGAAGAACAGTTGCTAACAAGAAGAAATAGTCTTCTAAGCACATTTATTATCGAGTATATTGTTTCCAACAGGAGGGTTTGGTTAAATGGCTAAAAAAATAGCATCAGCAAAGAAAGGGACTAAAAGGCGTGTCAAGAAGAATGTTGAACGCGGACAGGCACATATTCAGTCATCCTTTAACAATACAATAGTAACGCTGACAGACATGGAAGGAAATGCCATTTCTTGGGCCAGCGCAGGCGGATTAGGCTTCAGGGGCTCAAGAAAGTCTACTCCTTATGCGGCTCAGATGGCAGCAGAGACAGCGGCGAAGGCAGCTTTAGTACATGGTATGAAGTCTGTCGAGGTTATGGTAAAGGGCCCCGGTTCAGGCAGAGAAGCTGCGATTCGTGCAATTCAGGCATGCGGTATAGAAGTAACAAGTATTAAAGACGTGACTCCGGTTCCGCATAACGGATGTCGTCCGCCAAAACGCAGAAGAGTCTGATAAGGAGGTAGAGAATAATGGCTAGAGATATGGGTCCAGTATTAAAGAGATGCAGATCTCTTGGTATAGAACCTGCATTTATCGGTATAGATAAAAAGTCTAACAGATCATTTTCCAGAGCAGGTAAGAAGACCAGTGAGTACGGTCTGCAGCTGAGAGAAAAGCAGAAAGCTAAATTCATATACGGTGTATTGGAGAAACCGTTTAGAAATTTATTTGAAAGAGCTCAAAAGATGAAGGGCGGTACTGCCGGCGAAAACCTTTTGGCATTGCTTGAGCTTAGATTGGATAATGTTATATTCCGCCTGGGATTTGCAAGAACAAGGGCGGAAGCAAGGCAGATTGTTTCCCACAAGCATGTACTGGTTAATGGCAAGTGCGTAAACATAGCATCCTATACTGTTAAAGCCGGTGACACGATTGAAATAAAGGAAAAGGCCAAGAGTTCCCAGAGATACAAAGACATCTTGGAAGTAACTGCCGGAAGAACAGTACCTGCATGGCTTGAGGCCGACTATGAGAATCTGTCTGGTAAAGTACTTGAAATACCTACAAGAGACCAAATCGATGTTCCGGTTAATGAAATGTTGATAGTAGAGTTGTATTCGAAATAATAATGTTATTCTTTAGATGGAATAACAACAACTCAAATAACCCAGAAGGAGGGTCCTGTTGTGTTTGATTTTGAGAAACCCAGAATAGAGATTGCTGAGATTTCTGAAGATAAAAGATTTGGTCGTTTTGTGGTAGAACCTTTGGAAAGAGGATACGGCACGACACTTGGAAATTCACTCAGAAGAATTATGCTCTCCTCATTGCCGGGTTCCGCAGTAAGCCAAATAAAGATAGACGGTGTTGTTCATGAGTTCAGTGTAATTCCCGGTGTAAAGGAAGACGTCACTGAAATCGTATTGAATGTGAAAAACCTTGCAATCAAGAATCACAGCGATACTAATGAGCCTAAGATAGCCTATATTGAAAAAGAAGGCGAAGTAGTGGTAACGGCAGGGGATATACAGGCAGACCCGGATATTGAGATACTTAACCCGGACCAAGTTATTGCAACCTTGTGCGGTCCGGAAAGCAGGTTATATATGGAACTGACCATAACAAACGGCAGAGGATATGTAAGTGCGGACAGAAACAAGAAGGATGAGCTTCCGATCGGTGTTATTCCGATTGATTCCGTATATACTCCGGTTGAGCGTGTTAATATGTCCGTCGAGAATACCCGTGTAGGACAAATTACGGACTATGACAAGCTAACCCTGGATGTATATACCGACGGAACACTGGCTCCCGATGAGGCGCTTAGCCTGGCGGCCAAGATCCTGAGTGTTCATCTGGACTCCTTCATAGATTTGTCAGAGCACGCCAAGACTGCTGAAATTATGGTTGAAAAAGAAGACAACGAGAAAGAAAAAGTACTTGAGATGAGCATTGACGAATTGGAATTGTCGGTTCGTTCATATAACTGCTTGAAGAGAGCCGGTATTAACACGGTGGAAGAGCTTACGAACAAGACAGCCGAAGATATGATGAAGGTTCGGAATCTTGGACGCAAGTCCTTGGAAGAAGTATTGTCAAAACTAAAAGAGCTTGGTTTGTCCCTGAAGCAGAGCGACGACTAAATCATAATAGAACTGTAACTACATTGGAAGCTGCCGTGTAGTTGCGTAAGAATAATTCGAAGGAGGGAATGGACATGGCAGGTTACAGAAAGCTTGGCAGAACATCGAGCCAGAGAAAAGCTTTACTTAGAAACCAGGTTACGAATTTATTATACTATGGTAAAATCGTTACAACCGAAGCCAAGGCAAAGGAAATCCGCAGCATTGCTGAAAAGCTGATTGCGCTTGCCGTAAAGGAAAAGGACAATTATGATACCGTTACGGTTAAGGCCAAGGTTGCCCGTAAGGATAAAGACGGAAAAAGAGTCAAGGAAGTTGTCGACGGCAAGAAGGTTCCTGTATTTGATGAGATTGAAAAAACGGTTAAGAAGGATCACGCCAGCCGTCTTCATGCCAGAAGGCTTATGATGAGATATTTTTATCCCATCAAGGAAGTGCCCGATGAGAGTGCCGGAAAGAAGAGGGGTACAAAGTACATCAACATGTCAAACAAGCTGTTTGATGAAATTGCACCCAAGTATGCAAACCGTAACGGCGGGTATACCAGGATAGTAAAGATCGGACCCCGCAAGGGTGATGCCGCTATGGAAGTCTTGATTGAACTGGTATAGGAATAAATCATCTTATAAATGACTATATTACGTATATAAAGCAACCCAGGGGACGTACATTTTGCAGTTGAACGTCCTCTTTTTGTACTATCCGTACTTGACGGGGTATAAGGCATAGTATATACTTCAAAGGAGTTAGTATAAATTACCTGCCGTTTTGATTTTTGGCAGGAATTGATGATATAGGCTGCCGCAGGGTTCCCGACTGCGGGCAAGAAAAGAGGATTAACATGGAAATGATTAAGGTTTGCGATTTGGCGTTTGATTATATCAGGAGAAATGAAGAAGGGAACGTGGAATCGATTTACCGGGCAATTAACGGTGTGAACCTTGATGTGAAGCGAGGAGATTTCATAGCTATTATTGGTGCAAACGGCTCGGGGAAGTCAACCCTTGCAAAACACATCAACGCGATTCTTTTTCCCACCGAAGGAACGGTATGGGTTAACGGGCTGAATACTTCACAGGAAGAGAATTTATGGGAGATACGCAGATCGGCCGGTATGGTGTTTCAGAATCCTGACAATCAGATTATTGCGACGGTTGTGGAGGAGGATGTCGGGTTTGGCCCCGAGAATCTTGGCGTTCCTACCGAAGAAATATGGAAGAGGGTGGAGGACAGCCTGAAGGCGGTTGGAATGCTTGAATACAGGAAACAGTCTCCCAATATGCTGTCGGGCGGACAGAAGCAGAGGGTGGCCATAGCAGGTATAATGGCCATGAAGCCCGAATGCATAGTACTTGATGAGCCTACCGCCATGCTTGACCCCAACGGACGCAAGGAGGTCATTTCCACCATACAATGGCTTAACAGGCATGAGAATATTACGGTCATACTAATCACCCACCATATGGATGAGGTGGTAAATGCCGATAAGATATTTGTCATGGACAACGGCATGATTGTGATGCAGGGAACCCCAAAGGAGATATTTTCAAGAATTCCTGAGATAAAGAAGTATCGCCTAGATGTTCCGCAAGTTACAGAACTGGCTTATGAGTTGAGACAGGCAGGCCTTGATATTCCCGAAGGGATTCTTACGGTTGACGAGCTGGTGGAAGCGCTGGAGAAATTAAGAAAAGGTTGATGGCTAGGATATGACGAATGGCAGGTGATACGTTTGCAGATAGTTTTTGATCATGTGGATTATATATACGGAATGGGAACGAGCTTTGAAAAGCACGCCCTCAAGGATATCAGCTTCAAGATTAAAAAGGGAGAATTTATCGGGCTGATAGGGCATACGGGATCCGGCAAATCAACCCTGATCCAGCATATGAACGGATTAATCAGAGCCACCAGAGGAAAGATTTATTTTAATGGAGAGGATATATACGAGAAGAACTACGACATGCGTTCGCTCAGGAGCAAGGTGGGCCTTGTATTTCAGTATCCCGAGCACCAGCTTTTTGAAACCACGGTTTACAAGGATGTTAATTTCGGGCCCAGGAATCTCGGGCTTGACAAGCTTGAAGCGGACATTCGGACTTATGAAGCCTTAAAAATGGTGGGCATCGGGGAGGATCTGCTGGATGTTTCCCCGTTTGAGCTGTCCGGAGGCCAGAAAAGAAGAGTGGCGATAGCCGGAATTCTTGCCATGAAACCTGAGGTTCTGATACTTGACGAGCCGACGGCGGGGCTTGACCCGAAGGGAAGGGACGATATTCTCGACCAGATAGCAAGGCTTCATAAAGAAAGCAATATCACCATCATATTGGTTACCCACAGCATGGAGGATGTTGCAAATTATGTTGACAGGGTTCTTGTCATGAACAAGGGATCCCTGGTAATGGATGAGGAGACAAGGAAAGTATTTGCAAGATACAGGGAGCTTGAGAAAATTCACCTGGCCGCTCCCCAGGTTACTTATATAATGAACGCGCTCAGGGAAAGAGGTTTTCCCGTAAGCACGGACGCAACCACGGTAGAAGAGGCAAAGAACGAGATAATCAAGGGGATAAAGAGATAAATTATGATTCGAGATATTACTATTGGACAATATTATCCTGCAGACTCGGTACTTCATCATCTGGATCCCAGGCTGAAGCTTAACGGGACTTTGCTTTTCATAATATCCATATTTTTATTTGACACCTTTTATGGGTACCTGGCTGTTACCATTTTCCTTCTGACGGTTATCAAGCTGTCCAAGGTTCCGTTAAAATATGTATTGAGAGGATTGAAGGCGGTTATTGTCATTCTTATATTTACCATGACCTTCAACCTGTTCCTTACGCAGGGCGATGTGCTTGTAAGGCTGGGATTTCTTAGGATTACAAAGCAAGGACTTCATTCAGCGCTGTTTAACGGATTAAGGCTGATATACCTAATAATGGGTTCGTCCTTCATGACATTTACTACGACACCGAACCAGTTAACGGATGGAATGGAAAGGTTACTGCGGCCCCTTCGCCACATAAAGGTGCCGGTTCATGAGATAGCCATGATGATGTCCATAGCCTTAAGATTCATCCCCATACTGTTGGAAGAAACGGACAAAATCATGAAGGCACAGATGGCAAGGGGAGCGGATTTCGAATCCGGCGGAGTTATAAAGAGGGCAAAAGGCCTTGTCCCGTTGCTGGTGCCGTTGTTCGTATCGGCGTTCAGAAGGGCAAATGATCTTGCCATGGCCATGGAGGCAAGATGTTACCGCGGCGGTGAAGGAAGGACAAAGATGAAGCCATTAAAATACAGCCGGAAGGATGCGGTGGCTTATCTTGTATTATTCATGTATTTTGCCGCCGTCGTTGTTATAAGCATATACGAAAAGCATTTTCCTTACTTTGCTTTCAGGAGATAAATCCGTAAATTATTATATAAGGTAAGCGGTCAAATAACGGGTAGAATATGAGAAGAATCAAGTTAGTAATTGCATATGACGGCACAAGTTACCACGGTTGGCAGTTACAGCCGGGAGAAATCACCGTTGAGGAGGTTATCAACCGGGCGCTTTCGGAACTCCTTAAAGAGGATATTGCCGTAATTGGCGCAAGCCGAACGGATGCCGGCGTACACGCCCTGGGAAATGTGGCGGTGTTTGATACCGAAACCAAAATACCTGCTGAAAAGATTTGTTTTGCGCTGAACAGGTATCTGCCCTGGGATATAAGGGTTCAAAGCTCCATGGAGGTCCCGGGGGATTTTCACCCAAGAAAGGTTAAATGCAGAAAGACATACGAGTACAGGATATTAAACAGGGATATACTTATTCCGACAGAAAGGCTGTATGCGTACTTTGTTTATTATGATTTGAATATTGAAAAAATGAAGAAGGCGGCGGAATATTTGGCAGGCACCCACGATTTCAAAAGCTTTTGTTCAGCAAAGACCCATGTTGAGGATACGGTAAGAACTATATACGGCATTGAAATTGAAAAGAAAGGACATATTATTGCAATAAGGGTAACCGGAAACGGCTTCTTATACAACATGGTCCGGATTATTGCGGGAACCCTGATAGAGGTCGGCAGGGGAGCAATTGCGCCGGAGGATATGATTAAAATACTCGACGGACGAAACAGAAGGCTGGCAGGGCCTACCGCGCCAGCCCATGGATTAACATTGGTAAGAATCGAATATGAATGATTATGCCTTTTAAAAATTTTAATAATCATATACAGTATATATAAGGAAGCAGTTTATAAATAGGGGGAGGGTATATATGCCGGGATTGTCTTATGATTTATATTCGATCAATGAGGTTTCGGTAATTGTTAGATTGCTGTTGGCCGTGCTGCTGGGAGGCATAATAGGCTTTGAAAGAGGAAGGGCGGGAAGGCCTGCCGGGCTGAGGACCCATATCCTTGTCTGCCTGGGTGCCGCGCTGGCCATGATGACAAATCAATTCATATTTGAGAATTTCGCTGAAAGCGATCCGACCAGGATGGCCGCCCAGGTCATATCCGGCATAGGTTTTCTTGGGGCAGGCACCATACTGGTTACGGGAAGACACCAGGTAAGGGGCCTTACCACCGCAGCAGGCCTGTGGGCAACCGCCTGCATGGGGCTTGCCATAGGAACAGGCTTTTACCTGGCGGCAATTGTATCGTGCATCCTTATAGCGTTTGTAATAGAAATCCTTCACAAGTTTGACAATATGCTGCTGTCAAAATCAAGGGTATTGGATTTATATATTGAATTCTCCAATGAGGTGCCGTTCCCGTCGATTCTCGAAGCGTTAAAAAATCTTCAGGTGGAGATTTACAATATTGATATCGTAAAGCCCAATTACGGCACCAGTGCCCAGCTTGCCGCGGTTATGGCTCTCAAGCTTAAAAAGAGGAAGGACAGGGTTGATATCATTGCAAAAATATGCAACCTGGAGGGTGTCATATTCGCAGAAGAAATATAATTGCTGAATTTCCTTGACACGCCCGGAAACATGTAATATAATACGAAAATGTGATGTAATAAAATCCTTTCTCCACAAGCCCCGGTAGAAAGCGTTTTTATGCAAATAAATTATTCGGACGGGCAGCAGATTTATGCTGCGGTTTTGGTTGAAAACAGGAAAACGTATTTTCGTAAGGAGGAAAATCCATGAAGAGTTTTATGGCTAGTCCGTCAACTATCGAGAAGAAATGGTATGTAGTTGACGCTTCAGGACATACATTAGGCCGTTTAGCGTCTGAGATAGCAAAGATTTTAAGAGGAAAGCATAAACCTACTTACACACCTTTTATAGATACCGGTGATTATGTAATAGTGGTGAATGCGGAAAAGATTCATGTTACAGGCAACAAGATGGAGAAAAAGGTTTATTTCCGCCACTCAGGCCATATTGGCGGCGTAAAGGAAACAAAGTTAGCCGATATGCTTGCCAAGAAACCTACGGATGTAATTACTCTGGCAGTAAAGGGAATGCTTCCGAAGGGACCTTTGGGTAGAGCCATGCTGAAGAAATTACATGTATATGCAGGGCCTGAGCATCCACATGCCGCTCAGAAGCCGGAAGCATTAGAGATTAAATATTAATGGAAGGCGGAAAGGAGGAAATAGCGTTGGCTAATAAGGTAAGATATTACGGAACGGGCAGAAGAAAAAGCAGTGTTGCCAGAGTATATTTATTACCCGGAAAAGGTAAGATTACTATAAATAAAAGAGACATGGACGAGTATTTCGGCCTTGAGACATTGAAGGTTATTGTTCGTCAGCCGTTGGTATTGACGGGCAATCAGGATAAGTTTGACGTAATGGTTAATGTCAGGGGCGGCGGATTTACCGGTCAGGCTGGTGCCATACGTCATGGCATATCCAGGGCCCTGCTCAAGGCAGATCCGGATTATCGTCCCGTACTTAAGAAAGCGGGCTTCCTAACCAGGGATCCTCGTATGAAGGAAAGAAAGAAGTACGGCTTGAAGGCAGCGAGAAGAGCGCCCCAGTTCTCAAAACGTTAGTCATCATGCCTTACCATGGTCTGATACGTACAAAATTTCAACCGTCATTGGTTATTGCCATTGGCGGTTTTTTTATGATATAAATACTTTAAGTGTATTGGTGAGAAAACCGGCCGATTTTAAATATGTATATAATAATATTATACATATTATACTTATGATAATTGGGGAGAGAAGGAGATGCGGACTGTAAAGATATTATGTAAGATATTTTTAGGCTTGTTCGCTGTACTGGTTTTGGCGGTGCTGGTTAATTTCATTCCGTCTATAAGATTGGCCGGCAAGAATATGAGCGTCTTTGTCGGTGACAGGGTGAAGGTATATTATGAGACCGAAAAGGAAGCGGCAAGGGAAGTTTTCGACCTGGCTGAAAAAAGGGCGCATGAGCTGGCAGAGCGCTTGGGAGTTGCTGAAAAACGTATCATACATATCTATATATATGACAGCCAGAAAAAAATGCAGACGAAGAAATACGGATATATAGCAGCGCTTCTTGGGCTTGACTGGTATATAGGCGACAACATCGGCGATAATGTAATTCTTACGTCTCCGGCCGGCCATGGCACACAGCACGATTACGAAAGCGTGGAGAACGCGGTCCTTCATGAAATCGTCCATGCCTACAATTACATTATCAACAGGGATATGACCTACTGGTTGGACAACGGAGTGGCAGGATACCTGTCCGGGCAGAATCCCGGTGACATAAAGGCTTACGGACCGGTGCCCACTCTTGAGCAAACCCGCGTAAAAGGCCTGCTGGCACCTGTAAAATTTACAAAATTCAACGGATATGCCTACTCATATAACTACATCGAATACCTGGATAAGACCTATTCATGGGATAAAATCAGGCAATTAATAAGAACGGGCGACTTCAAATCCGCTTTCGGAGCCGGAGAAGAAGAGATTTACCAGGGATGGGTGGAATATATAAACAGGTAGCACATAAAACTTAACTAACCGCCTTGGGATTAAATATATAAGGTTCGTTACGGACCGTATCGTCCTTATAAGATATACAGGGACATGGCCTATGTACTCCAAATCAGTGTGTAATGGGACATACAGGGGTGTCCATATGCTTTACCTGCTTTTATTTTAAAATCAAATATTTACACCCATCCGCCGTCCAGTCCGATGACCTGCCCTGTCAGATACTCGCCCGCAGTTGCCAGGAAGTAAACAAGCTCGGCCACTTCCTCGGCCTTCCCAAGACGTCCGGCAGGAATGTCATTTGACAGCTCAATCAGCTCATCATCCGAAAGGAAATGGTTCATCTCCGTATCAATGGCACCGCAGGCTACGGCGTTCACCTGTATATTGCTTGGCGCCAGCTCCCTGGCAAGAGCTTTTGTAAAAGCGTTCATCCCGCCCTTGGAGGCGGAATAGGCCACTTCGCAGGAAGCGCCGGCTACTCCCCAAACCGATGATATATTAATTATCTTCCCTCTTTTTGCCCTGACCATATCGGGAACAGCCAATGAACAGCAGTTAAAGACGGACGTAAGGTTTGTTTTTATGACCCTGTCCCAGTCCTTGGGCGACATATCCGTAAGCAGACCTACATAGGAAATACCCGCGTTATTTACCAGGACGTCCAGATGCCCGAAATTCTCCTTTATCAGCCCGAACAATTCCTTTACCTTTTCATAGTCTCCCACATCTCCCAGGAAAGCAAGACAGGGAACTTTGTACAGCCGTTCGATTTCTTCCTTTGTTTTTATAAGGTTTTCGCGGTTTTTGTCACCGTTTATAACCACATTGTAGCCTTCCCTGGCGAATCTGAAAGCGATGGATTTTCCGATTCCCCTGGAGGACCCCGTAACCAGGACGGTTTTTTTGTTATAATCTGTCTTTGGCATAAGTATCACCCGCTTAAGATGTGCATAATGGTTAAACACGATTAAGTTGCGATATAGTCAACAAGCAGCCTGTCGACTTAAATAGTATACCATTTATTTTCCGCGCTGGAAAGCACGGTTGCCTAGAAAATAGCGGTATGGTAAAATGATTTCTGTAAGAGGTGAGGCACATGAAAGGCGCGGGGAGATTATTTATAACAGGGTTTTTAAAATCCCTTCTTTTTTTCGGCCTGTTTTTATTAATAAGTGTATCCAGCTATAAGATTTTCATGCGCTATTACGGCATGGAGGAAAGCGATGTGGCAGCTGCCATACCCCAGGGCAGCGGAAATCATGTGATAACCGAGCCTCAAATTGATGTAATATCAAGGCACCTTATTTACTGTGTGGATGAAGAAACAGGAGACATTCAAAAACTGGTCCTGGAAGTATTCGATTGTGAAAGGCTGAAGCTTAATTTTATAACCATCCCTGTCAGGACACAGATAACACTGCCTGAGCGGCTCCATAAGGAGCTTGTTCTCATAAAACCGTCCATACCAGGGTTTCTCAAGCTGTCCGCCATAACGGGATATCTGCCGGAGGAAACCGTTTATGAATACGGGGTAAGGATTATTGAGGAGATGCTTGGCATAAAGATCAGTTATTACTCGGTCGTGCCGCAAAGCGTTTATGACACGGTCTTTGAAACAAAGGACACCGATACGGGTACGGCGGGCATGCAGGGAAAAGATAACGCATACCCTGCAGAGGTTTTTTCGGATGCCTTTCTCGAGCATTTGCATTCAATAACTACCGAGTCACAGCTATATGATTACCTGAAAGATCTTTATGGGAAAATCCAATCCAACCTTTCGTTTGAGGAAAAGCTGAATTATATGGAGAGCTATATAAAGCTTCCAGGCGGAAATATTTCTTTCAGCGTTATACCCGGGGAAGATACAAACAGTGGCTATATCATTGATGAAGAGTCGGCTGCCGTCCGGCTTAAGGCTCTCATAGGTGAATAAACATGTTTTGGGGAATAAATATTAGTAATGGGGCTGTTGATATATACTTACAAAGTATTTAATAAGAAAGAAGCAGAGGATCGGAATATGGGCGCAAGAAAAGAAAGAAGCAAAAAATTTGAACTGATAAGAAGATACACAACAATCTTTACGGGTGCATTTCTGATGGCGGTAGCCATTAATCTTATATATGAGCCCCTGGGGCTTGTTACCGGCGGAGTATCCGGCCTGGCCATTGTAGTAAAGGATTTAACCGCAGCCCTTTGGGACGGGGGCCTTCCCGTATGGCTTTTTACAGTCATGGCAAACGTCCCGTTGTTCATTGCAGCGATTAAGATATTGGGCATAAGGACAATGGTTAATGTTGCGTTCGGGACCGTCAGCCTGATTGTCTCCTTGGTGATTGTTCCCGTATATGACTTAAAATTCAGTGACATGCTTTTGGCTTCGGTTGTTGGCGGTGTTTTGTCCGGCATTGGCATGGGAATGGTTTTCTCGGAATACGGCTCGACGGGCGGAACGGATTTGCTGGCTTCATTGATTCACAGGTATAAAAGGCATATTTCGGTACCGTTCATTCTGACATTCATTGACGGAGCCATAATCGCAGCCGGTGCCTTGGTGTTCGGCCTTCAAAATGCGTTATATGCAATTATATCGGTATTCATAGGCGCAAAGGTATCCGACAGCATTCTCGAAGGTTTAAAATTTGCGAAAATGGCATATATCATATCTGACGAGTATGAAAAGATCGCCAGGGAAATCATGACCACCCTGGACCGGGGAGTCACCGGCCTAAGCTCCACCGGGATGTACTCGAACAAGGACAGGAAAACGCTTTTTTGCGTGGTATCCAAGAAGGAAATAATTAAAATCATTGACATAGCGAAAAAAATTGACCCCAATTCTTTTGTAATTGTGAACGATGTCAGGGAAGTCATGGGAGAAGGTTTTATTGAATATAAACAGTAAAAAGGCAAAAGGACACCGTATTCTCGGTAAAAACACTTAATTTTTCATATCATATACAAATTATACAAAAGGCGAAAACCTATTTTGTTAAAATGGGATATGGTTTAAGCAGGCTAAATAGTGTATCATACTTGTATAACTTAGTACAAGAATATACTTATTTTTATGGGAGGATAGGAAATGGCAAGTGTATTGCTAAAGAACATTACGAAACAATACCCTAACGGTGTCGTAGCTGTTAAGGATTTCAACCTCGAGATTAAAGATAGGGAGTTCGTAATATTTGTTGGCCCGTCAGGCTGTGGAAAATCAACAACACTGCGTATGATAGCAGGACTTGAAGAGATTACACAGGGTGAGCTTTATATTGATGGCAAGCTGATGAATGATGTAGAACCTAAGGATAGAGATATTGCGATGGTTTTCCAGAATTACGCACTATATCCGCACATGTCTGTTTATGACAACATGGCATTCGGTCTGAAGCTGCGGAAGGTTCCGAAGGACCAGATTGACAAGGTTGTTCATGAAGCTGCCAAGATTCTTGATATTGAGCACTTACTGGATCGTAAGCCGAAGGCTCTTTCCGGTGGTCAGAGACAGCGTGTGGCCATGGGCCGTGCAATCGTACGTAACCCGAAGGTATTCCTGATGGATGAGCCTTTGTCAAACTTGGATGCCAAGTTAAGGGTACAGATGCGTATTGAGATTTCCAAGCTGCATCAGAGACTGCAGACAACATTCATCTACGTTACACACGATCAGACCGAGGCTATGACTCTTGGTACAAAGATCGTTGTTATGAAGGATGGAGTTATCCAGCAGGTTGATACACCTCAGAACCTGTATGATAAGCCTCAGAACCTGTTTGTTGCAGGATTCATGGGTTCACCTCAGATGAACTTCATTGATGCTCTTGTCGTAAGGAAGGGCGACGACGTATTCGTGGAGTTCTGCGGCAATTCCCTGAAACTGCCTGAGAACAAGGCAAGGAAAGTCCTTGAGGGCGGTTATGAGGGTAAGACAGTTGTTGTCGGTATCCGTCCTGAGGATATCCATGATGAGGAAGTATTCATCAACAACTATCCTGATGCCGTAATAGAGGCTACGGTAAGAGTTTACGAGCTGCTTGGCGCTGAAGTATTCTTATACTTCACAATTGATGACAATCTTGAGATTACCGCTCGCGTAAATCCTCGCACAACAGCAAGACCTAATGACACATTGAAGATTGCGTTTGATATGGCCAAGATGCATATCTTCGACAAGGAGACCGAGCAGGTAATAACCAACTAATCGAATCAAAACGGTTTATCATGGGAACACTTATGTGTTCCCTTCTTTTTTTGGATTCATTCACCCAACCGGAGCATGTTTTATTGGACATATAGTTTATTTAAAAAACAAAAATCAAGGCATGTAAAATTATAATATTCTACTAAATTATTTATGCATTATTAATAAAAATAGTTTACTTTTTACTATAAAAATGCTAAAATGGGTCTAGTATCTATGTATGATAAGTAAAAATAGAAATATAATATAAAGGAGAGTCACTATGATTTCAAATCAAATTCTTCAAAATACCATTGATGGATTGAAAGGTATTACCCGTATTGATATTGCCGTTTTAGACACGGACGGCAAGGTCCTGGCATCCACATCGGAGAATGTGGAGCATTATGAAAACATCGTGCTGTCCTTTGTGGCTTCGCCTGCCGACAGCCAGGCTATTCAAGGTTATCAGTTTTTCAAGGTATTTGACGAGCATCAGCTCGAATATATTATTGTTGCCAAGGGTGACAGCGAGGATGTATTCATGATTGGCAAAATCGCCGCATTCCAGATTCAGAACCTGCTGGTGGCTTATAAGGAGCGTTACGACAAGGATAACTTTATTAAAAACCTCCTGCTGGACAATCTGCTTTTGGTGGATATATATAACCGCGCCAAGAAGCTCCATATTGATACGGATGCAAGACGGGTGGTATATATCATTGAAACGAAAAATGACAAGGACTCCAATGCCCTTGAAACGGTACGAAATCTTTTTGCCGGAAAGACCAAGGACTTTATAACTGCCGTGGATGAAAAGAATATTATTCTTGTCAAGGAAGTAAAGCCGAATGAAACCTATGATGATTTAAACAAGACGGCCAACATCATTCTCGACATGCTGAACACCGAAGCAATGACCAAGGTTACGGTGGCTTACGGCACCATAGTATCCGAGATAAAAGATGTGTCAAGATCATATAAGGAGGCCAAGATGGCCCTTGACGTAGGCAAGATTTTCTACAGCGGCAGGAATGTAATTGCATACAACAACCTTGGAATCGGAAGGTTGATATACCAGCTGCCCATGCCTCTCTGCAAGATGTTCATTAAAGAGATATTTGACGGCAAATCACCGGATGAGTTTGATGAAGAGACATTGACGACCATCAACAAGTTCTTTGAGAACAACCTTAATGTTTCCGAGACATCGAGGCAGTTGTACATTCACAGGAATACCCTCGTCTACCGCCTGGATAAGCTGCAAAAGAGCACGAACCTGGATCTTCGCGTATTTGAGGATGCCATCACATTCAAGATAGCGTTAATGGTGGTCAAGTACATGAAATACATGGAGCAACTGGATTATTAGGAGCATAATGTCATCGGGCTTGATATGATAGGAGGACATATATGAAAAAAAGGTTTTGGACCGGCTTTCTGTCGGGGCTTATAGGTGCGATTGTCCTGGTTGTTGTAGCCGGTGCTACATACTTGATGTTGAATGATGACCGGAAAAACAGCGTCATTCCCTATGAAGACGTGGCGGCCGCGGAGAAGGACAATGAGGAAGACGATTACTCATATGATAAAATAGTGGAAAAGTTGTCCCTGTTGAAAATGCTCATAGACACCTATTACTTGGATGAGGTGGATCCCGAGAATTTTGCCACGGGGATATACCGTGGATTCATAGCCAGCCTGAATGATCCGTATTCAACATATTATACCAAGGAAGAGTACTCAAACCTGCTTGAAAGCTCCTCCGGAGTATACTACGGCATAGGTGCCGTGGTCAGCCAGGATGTCAAAACCGGTATCATTACCGTAGTAAAACCGTACGAGGGCACCCCGGCGTACAACGCAGGCCTCCTTCCAAATGACATCATTTACAAGGTGAATGGGGAAGAGGTTACGGGCAAGGACCTTACGGAGGTTGTAAGCAAGATAAAAGGCAAGGAAGGAACCGAAGTAGTCATCACGATTTACAGGGACGGCGTGGATGAACCGATGGACTTTACCATAGTCCGCCAGAAGATTAACATCCCGACTATCGAATTTGAGATGCTGGATTCCAGGAACAAGATAGGATATATCCAGATTACCGAATTCGACGAGATAACCGTTTCCCAGTTCAGCGATGCCGTAAGCCGGCTGGAAAGAAAAGGAATGAAGGGCCTGATTATTGATGTCAGGGACAATCCCGGCGGCCTTTTGAATTCGGTGGTCAAGATTCTTGACAGGCTTATATATAAAGGGCTCCTGGTTTATACGGAAGATAAAAACGGTCAGCGGGAAGAAAAATATGCCGATGATTCGAAGCAGTTTAATAAGCCCATTGTTGTGCTGATTAACGAAAACAGCGCCAGCGCGTCCGAAATATTTGCCGGCGCCCTGCAGGATTATGAAAAGGCTACAATTGTCGGAACCACAAGCTTCGGAAAGGGAATTGTACAGTCGGTTATACCTCTGACGGACGGAACCGCCGTAAAGCTGACAATATCAAAATATTACACACCGAAGGGGCGCAACATCCACGGTACGGGAATTACGCCCGATGTGGAAATCGAGCTTGATGAAGAGCTGAAGAAAATGGTGACAATCCCTCATGACCAGGATAACCAGCTGCAAAAAGCCATAGAGATAATAAAGGACAAAATAAAATAAGAGAATAACAATATACTTAGGAGCATCATGAAAAACACAGCAATTATACTATTTATACTGACTTATATTTTACTTTTATCATTTCCCAAAATAAGAGCATATATAGCCTTGACTTCGGCCGTTTTATTTGTCGCTTTGGGGATTTTACCCCTGAATAAGGTTGCAGCGGCAATTGACTGGAATGTAATAATGATGATAGCCGGAACGATGGGAGTGGTAGGATTCTTTATAGAATCAAAAATGCCCTCCCTTCTTGCGGACAAGATTATAAACTGGGTTCCCAATGTAAAATGGGCAATTGTTTCGCTTTCGTTGTTTTCCGGTATCATATCCGCATTTATCGATAATGTGGCAACCGTGCTAATGGTGGCTCCGGTCGCGGTAACCATATCAAAAAAGCTTAAAATGTCCCCGGTACTCAGCGTCATATGCATAGCAATCTCCTCAAACCTTCAAGGCGCAGCCACGCTGGTTGGAGACACAACCTCGATACTGCTTGGAGGTCATGCCGACCTTACTTTTATTGATCTTTTTTTCTGGACGGCAAGATAGGGATATTCTGGATAGTTGAGGCCGGTGCGCTTGTTTCTTTACTTGTTTTGCTGTTTCTTTTCAGAAAAGAAAAGCAGCTCATCGATACTCAGCAGTGGCTCATATGGAACTGATTTGCCGATACAATAAGATTAAAGGAAGGCACGTCGCGGCACGTGCTTTCTGTTTATAAAAATACTGATGCTTTACCTATAATGTTTATTGGCAAATAGCCGATAAATATTATAGAATTTGAGTTTATATTTCAATAGGTACGGTTAGGTGGTGATAGAATGCGTATTGATGCGTATAACAAGCTGAGCAAAATCTATAACACAAGCAGTGTAAAGAAAACATCCAAATCCGGCAAGAGCAGCTTCAGTGACAAGTTTGAGATTTCCCAGGAGGGAAGGAACTACCAGGTTGCAAAGCAGATAATCTCCCAGGTACCCGATGTGAGAGAGGACAAAGTCCGCGAAATCAAGAAGCAGATGGATGCCGGAACCTACAATGTAGGTATGGATGAAGTTGCCGACAAGGTGGTCAGCCGTTATTTTAACGAGCTGGTATAATGTTATCCGGAAATGAGGTAGACCCGTGGCAAGCTTAATTGAAGAATTAATCGGAGTATTGGAAGAAGAGCTGGAAATATATGATCAGCTTGTTCCTGTTGCAAGAGAAAAGACACAGGTAATCGTTAAGAATGATATACCGGCCCTGCAGGAGATAACCGCCAGGGAACAGGGTGCGGTGGACAGGATAACCGCACTTGAGGTAAAGAGAAACAGGATAATGAAGGATATAAAAACTGTTCTTGGAACGGGAGAAAAGGAATTAAAGCTCAGTGATCTCATAGGTTTACTCAAGGATGATCAAAAGGAAAAGAAAACCTTGTCGGAGCTTCACGACAAGTTAAAGAAAACCATTAATGTACTGGTTGAAATAAATAACCGAAACAAGGTTTTGATACAGCAATCTCTGGAATTGATAGAATTCAATCTGAATTTTCTTCAAAGTACAAGGATGTCGCCGGGGAGCAACACTTACACAAAGAATGCTTCGCAATATGATGAAAAATCATTTGGAACAGGGATGTTCGATGCAAAGCAGTAAGTAATTCTAATCGAAGGTGGTATGCTTATGGCATCGTTCAGCAGCTTACATATAGGAGTATCGGCTCTAAACGTAAGTCAGGCGGCCCTCAATGTAACGGCGCATAATCTGGCTAATGTAGATACTAAAGGATTTGTCAGGCAACAGGTTGTTGTCACGGATTTTCAATATATAAAATGGGGTGAATCCCACCTGTCATCCATGCAGCGCGGCTTGGGTGCCAATTTTGCTGAAGTTAAACAGGTCAGGGATGTTTTTTTGGATCAAGCCTATCGCCAGGAGATTGGCAGACAGGCTTTTTATGAATCCCAATATGAAGCCGTCAGTGAGATTGAAGGATTATTCGGTGAACTGGAGGGAGTACAGTTCCAAAACACCATAAATGATTTATGGGAAGCTCTCCAGGAGCTTAACAGGGTGCCTGACAGCATTGTTGCCAGGGCTTCTCTTGTTCAGACGGCGGTTACATTCATTGAAAGAGCGGAAACAATATATAAGCAATTGAACGACTATCAGGTCAGCCTGAACACCAGGATTATTGAACAGGTCAACCGCATCAATGAAATTGGAGAGGAAATAAGACAGTTAAATATAAAAATCCGGCATTACGAAAGCAATGGCGTAGAAAACGCTAATGATCTAAGAGACAGCAGAAACCTTCTGCTGGACGAGCTTAGCCAAATGGTCGAAATTACATATAAGGAAAATGCGGCAGGCGTTGTTACGGTAAACGTGGAGGGAGTACCTTTCGTGACTGAGGATTCTGTTTGCCTGATGGGCCTGATGCCGATATCGGAAGAGACGCAGATGTTAAAGCCGGTCTGGGTCTCTCATGGTTATGTCGATGTCTTTAACCTGGATTCGGCGCCTTCGTCGGCAAACAATACGGACATCGGTTCGCTTAAGGGTTTGCTTACGGCAAGGGGTTACAAGCAGGCCAACTATACCGACATACCCGTCCGCGACAGGTATGAAACGGAGAAGGAATACCAGGATGCTGTAAGCGAATATAACAGCAAAATATCCCCGTCGGTAATTATGACGGTGCAGGCCCAGTTCGACCAGCTTGTTCATGGCATTGTTTCCATGTTTAATGATACCCTGTGCCCTAACAAGGAAATAACCTTGGCCGACGGTACCAGTATAAAGGTATTGGACGAAGAAAATGCTCCCGTTGGGACGGATATGAACAGCACAATGGGAGAGGCGCTTTTCACCAGGAAAAACACTCCCCGCTACACGGATTACCAGAACGTTCAGATAATAAACGAGAACGGGGATATCGAAACAATCGAGGTTCGTATATTCATTGAAGAGGATCCTTCGGATAACTATAGCCTGTATACCCTGGGCGAAATTGAGGTTAATCCTATAGTTCTTCAGAATAACTCGTATCTTCCGCTTTCAAGCAATGACATGACGGGAGCGTATGATATTAAAATGGTCCAGAAACTCCTGGAAAACTGGCAGAAGCCGTTTGCGACCCTTTCGCCAAATACACTGACCAGGCATAATATCAGCGGATATTATACCGCATTCATATCCGAGCTTGCCAACAGGGGCGAACAGATGCATGAGATCAGCATGAATCAAAAGTCAATGGTTGAGAGCATTGACAACAAGAGATCGGAGGTAGCGGGAGTATCCGCCGATGAGGAGCTTACAAACCTGATAAAATACCAGCATTCATTCAATGCTGCGGCAAGGTATATTAATGTCGTAAGTGAGATGCTTGAACACATAATTATGAGAATGTAAACCGTTTCACTGTTATTTTATAGTTACGAGGAGAGATTATGGGATCAACATTTTTTGGACTGAATATCGGTCAAACCGGCTTATATACCTATCAAGCCGCCCTTGATACCACCGCTCACAATATATCCAACTCGGAAACGGAAGGATATACAAGACAGGTAATGGGCCAAAAAGCAGGAAAAGCGCTGAGAATGAACAGTACCTATGGCATGGCGGGAACCGGTGTTACGGTCACGGGAGTAACCCAGCTTAGGGATGAGTATTATGATATCAAATACAGAATGAACAATACCATTCTTGGCGAGTATGCCACCAAGTCCTATTATATGACCGAGATAGAGCATTATTTCAATGAAATCACCCTGGAGGGCTTTACAACCACATTCGATTCCCTGTACAACAGTCTCCAGGAATTGGCGAAAAATGCCGGCAGCCTTACCGCCCGCACCCAGGTAATCAATTACGGCAAAAGCCTTACGGATTATTTCAACTCGTTATCGGAAAACCTGAAGAACATCCAGGATGAGTGTAATTTTGAGATGCGGAACATGGTTGACAAGATTAATTCCATAGCACAGCAGATCGCATCCCTGACAAAGCAGATTAATACGCTTGAAGTAAGAGGCGGTAAAGCCAACGACCTCAGGGACCAAAGGGCGCTGCTGGTGGATGAGCTGTCCAACCTGGTAAACATATCCGTTACCGAAAACATAGCGGGTAATGAAACCGGTGTGACGAGCTACATAATAAAGATAGACGGACAAACCCTGGTGGATGGACCCAACTATTATACCCTTTACGTTGCTCCCAGGGAAAAGAAAATGAACCAGAACGACATTGACGGACTGTACGATGTTTATTGGTATAACGGACAGAAATTTAACCTGGACAGCCAGAATCTTGAAGGAGCGCTTAAAGCCTTATATGAGGTCAGGGACGGCAATAACAGGTTAAACCTTCAGGGAAAGGTTACGGCATATGCCGGCGATAATTTCATAACGGTAACAGGCACCAATATTAATGAGGTCGAAAGACTTAACATACCGGAAACCGGTGTTATAACCATTGGCAACCAGGAATACAAATATGCGGGCTTTGAAATCGTAAAGGATGAGGACAGCGGAGAATTTGTCTATTATTTTGAGCTGGAGCAGCAGCTGTTGACGGATGCCATAGATACCACCGCTTCGATCGGAAGCAGCATTAATTACAAGGGAATCCCTTATTACTTGGACCAGTTGAATTTCTTCATCAGAACATTTGCAAGGGCTTTCAACGATTTACACAGGACGGGAAGGGATCTTAACAATAATCCCGGCATGGATTTCTTCACGGCAACAAACAAGGTAAACGGAAGGGAATATGTATTTGGGCCGTATGTAGGATCGGACGATTATTACTATTATGACTATAATACATTCAATTCAAAAACGGGAAGCTTTTATGAAGCTGTTCCGGATGATAAGCCTTTGTACGCATCATATTATTTTATGACAGCGGAGAATTTCACCATAAACAGCAAGCTGATAGATGATCCGTCTCTGTTTGCCGCCGCAACCGATGTGATAAACGGTATTGACAATAATGACGTGGTTGAAGCCCTGATTGCTTTAAAAACAAAAGAAACAATGTTTAACCAGGGCGAACCCGGAGGATTCATGAATGCGCTGGTTGCCGATATCGGTATAGATACGAAGAAGGTTAGCAATTTTACAGCCAGCCAGGAGAACATACTCAGGGCCATAACAAATCAAAGGCTGTCAATATCGGGAGTGGACCTGGATGAGGAGGCCATGAACCTCATACGTTTCCAGAATGCATATAATCTGTCCGCAAAAGTCATATCGGTTATGGATGAGATCTATGACAGGCTGATATTGTATATGGGAGCATAACAACCCGCAAGAATATACAGGGTAACAGCCATGGGCGTTGAGCACTGAGCCGGCGCCATGGATTCAAGGTGGAGGTGCATTATGAGAATTACAAACCGAATGATGACAAACAATATGCTTAATAATATAAACAAGAACAAGCTTAATGTATCAAAGTATGAGGAACAGTATTCCACCGGCAAGAAAATCCAGAAGCCGTCGGATGACCCCATTGTTGCAGTACGGGCATTAAAGATGCGGACAAATCTTGCCGAACTGAATCAATATTATGAAAAGAATATACCGGACGCGGTTTCATGGATGGAGTTAACGGAAGGCGCTCTGTCCAACATAAATGATATACTAAAGAAGATCAACACCCTGTGTGTCCAGGGAAGCTCGGACACCCTGACGGCTTCGGACAGGAATTCCATAGTGCAGAACCTTGTGGAGCTTAAAAACCAGATATACGAGGAGGGCAATTCCAATTACGCAGGCAGGTATATTTTCACAGGATTTAAGACGGACAGCTCGCTAACCTTCCTTGAAGACACAGATAATTTGAGGTATGATATAACCGAGAATTTCATTGGTGCCGATATAGAATCGATAGCCAGGGTTTCCGGCTCGTATGAGATGGGTGATTATGATAATCCGATGGTGGATTTCGATACACCTCCGCAGTTGGAGAATACCTACAGGCTCAAGCTGTCATATGACAATCTTGACTACATCGTAATTGACAGCATTCGTTATTCCAAACCCTTGCCGGGCGGCGGATCGGAAGAGCAGCCGTTATTTACAAATATAAAAACGGTTTCAGTCAACGACCCCAATGCGTATGTGCCTGACGATACACCGCCGGGAATAAATTTCATCTATGAAACCGGTGAACTGATTCTTCATAAGAATGTTTATGAAGAATTCAGAACGGCGGACAATATTCAGATAACATACACAAAATCCGCCTTTGAAAAGGGAGATCTCAAACCAGAGCACTATTTCAACTGTGTTATGGTCGATACCGCAAGACCCGAGAAACCTCCGGTTAATTATGTCAAGCAGAAACAGGAAATCAAATATGAAATAAACTACAACCAAAAACTTGCCATAAATACGGAAGGATCGGATGCCATCTCTCACAAGATTGGAACGGTCATTGACGATATTGTAAAAAGCGTGGATGATGTGATTCAGACGGAAAGCAAAATTGCCGAAGTCAAAAAGCGAATGCAGGACATTAACCTAACGGAAGACCAGGTAAAACGATATGAAAAGATGTTGGAACAGTTGGAAATCGAGCTGACACTTAAAAAGGAGGTAATGCAAAAAGCTTTTGCAAGGGGCATAACCTGCTCCAACGAGGAACAGGATCGTGTGAATGTTGCTATAGCGGACCTCGGCAGCAGGCATTTCAGGCTTAATCTGACCGAGAACCGTCTGTCAACCCAGCAGGTGGATTTTAAGGAGCTTCTTTCAAGGAACGAGGATGTGGATATTGTGGAAGCCCTCATCAATTTCAACGCGGCGCAGATATTATATAACTCATCATTATCGGCCGCCGCCAGGGTTGTACAGAATTCGCTGCTTGATTTTCTATGATCCTGTAATCATATAATATTGGCAGAACGCAGTGCCATAAAACAATCTCTTGAAAGGGGAAAGCCATGTTAGTAAAAACTAAGCATTTTGGAGAAGTTGATCTTGACGAAAATAAAATACTTGAGTTCGACCAGGGGATACTGGGGTTTGAGGATAATAAGAAATACGCCATAATATACGACAGTGAAAGCGGGGAAAGGCCCGATATTTCATGGCTTCAGAATATTGAGGAGCCGGCGCTTGCCATTCCGGTAATCAGTCCGTTTATCATCAAGCCCGATTATAACCCGACGGTAGAAGACGCCCAACTGGTTTCCCTTGGGGAGCTTACCCCGGAAAACCTGGTGATACTGGTCTCCGTTACAGTGCCCTCGGACATTACAAAGATATCGGTTAATCTTAGAGCGCCTTTTATTATTAATGCGGATACAAGGAAAGGATGCCAGGTTATAGTGGAAAACAATGATTATGAAATAAAGCATTATATTTACGAAAAACTCCGGGCAATAAAGAGTGAGAAGGGGGGCAAATAATGTTAGCCCTGTCCAGAAAAGTTAATGAATCAATAATGATTGGAAATGATATCGAGATTACGATATTGGAAATCAAAGGGGATCAGATAAAAATCGGTATCAGCGCGCCAAAATCCGTGCCAATTTATCGTAAAGAGATCTATCTTCAGATAATGGAATCAAACAGGGAGGCCGCTTCCGCCCAAATAAGCGAAAAAGATCTGAAGAAACTATTTGAGTAGCATAAGATATAAAGCTTTCAGCATAATGTGCCGATATATTATATACAACAGGGATACTATGCCATTTAACCGGCATTATACTTGAAAAGCTGCGTAAAATTCAAGGACGATAAATAATATATTGGATATTTAAATCACACGGAGGTGTAAAAAATGGCTTTAGAGGTAGTCAAGACATCGGCATATCAGGCAAACACCGCCTCGGCAGCATCGACATATGATGCCGGCGGGTTTAAGAGTGCTGATGTCAATTATGATTCATTAAGGAATTTAACTTCAGCAAACTACCAACAAACAGCCGATAAAGAAGAGAAAGAATTATCGGCAACCGAAAGGCATATTAAATCCGAAATTTCCAAGGCCAATCAGAGACTCAAAAGCAATAATATAAGATGCGAATTTGGCTATCATGAGGAAACGAAACGGGTAACCATCAAGGTATACGACAAGGAAACCGAAGAGATAATTCGGGAGATTCCCCCTGAGAAGACGCTGGAAATGATAGAAAAAATATGGGAACTGGCGGGTTTGCTGGTTGACGAGAAAAGATAGGAGGGGTAATCATGGCAATGAGATTATCCGGATTAGTCTCCGGCATGGATACAGAGGCTGTTATCGCCCAATTGATGAAGGTGCAAAGCCTTAAAACCCAAAAAATAAAGAACAACATTACGACCACCGAATGGAAACAGGAAAAGTGGTCTGCTCTAAATGCGAAGATATACGCCCTGTATACCGGAGCTTTGTCCAAGATCTCTCTGCAGAGCAGCTATAACATCAAAACGGCGGCATCCTCCAACACCGCCAAGATAGAAGTAAAAGCCGGAGCCAATGCCCCTGAAGGTACTCATCAGATCAAGATTAAGCAGCTTGCCAGCTCGCAGTTTGTTACGGGTTCAAAGCTTGGAACAGATATTAACGGTAAAGCAATAACAGCCGGCACCAAGCTTGCGGACCTTGGATTCGATGTTACGGAAGGCACAGCCATCCATATAAAATATGGGGACAAGCAGGTGGACCTTGAGGTAAGAGGCAGTACCACGGTTGGAGATTTTTTGTCCGCCCTGCAGAGTGCCGGTTTAAATGCAAATTATGATACGTCGCAGAAGCGTTTCTTTATCAGCTCAAAGGCAAGCGGCAAGGAGAATGCATTTGAGATTACGGCATCGTCATCGGAACAGGTTCAGGCAAGAAACTTAATAAGGGACTTTTTAGGCTACGATTCATTAAGCAGCGCAGATAAAAGCAAGGTAAACGGATATCTTGATTCATATATAAACAGCACCCTTACCACCGAAGACAGGGAAGCACTAAGAAACAGCCTGCTGGATATGAAGCATAAGCAGGTAAGGGCTAAGTTTATTGAAGATTACATATCTGATGAGGACAATATATCCGTGGTAACTGCCGAGGTCAGAGCGGAGCTTGAGGCTCAGCTTGAGGAAGGGGAAACCTTGGACGAAGAGGCAGTTAAGGCGGCAGTAAAGGAAAGGCTTAAGACCGACGCGGAAGCTGCCGTATCGGCTTTATACGACGAGTGGAAAAACGGCGAGGCAGGGGAAGACAACGTATTTTTGCTTGCCGGGCAGGAGCTTGACGCGTTGTTGGCCAATTACGCAGGCGCAAACAGCGAGCCTGTTTCCCAGGCTGGCAGTCTTGTTAGTCTCGGACTTGGAGAAATAGTAAGGGACGAGGAAGGCAATGCAGTACTGAACGGAAATCCCAATGCCGTTCTTGTCCAGGCCTCCGATGCCATTGTCATTTATAACGGCGCCGAGCTTACGTCTTCATCGAACAATTTCTCGGTTAACGGCCTTACATTCACCTTGAAGGGAATAACAGCGGGACTTGATACTGCGGGTACCGAGGATGACGAGGTTATAACCCTTACAATATCCAACAACACCCAGGCCGTGTATGACATGATAAAGGATTTCATAAACTCCTATAACGAAATCCTTAAGGAAATGAACGACGCATATTATGCGGAGTCGGCCAGGGGATACGATCCTCTTACCGATGAAGAAAAGGAAAAGATGACCGAAGCGCAGATTGAAAAATGGGAAAATAAAATCAAGGACGCGCTTCTCAGAAGAGACGATACATTAGGAAAACTGATAGATATCATGCGTTCCACCCTCAGCGGAAGCGTAAACGTAAACGGCAAGACCATGTCGCTTTCCAGCATAGGCATTACCACGCAGGGCTATTCGGAAAAAGGTATCCTTCACATACTCGGGGATGAAGATGACAAATCCGTATCAGCATCAGAAAACAAGCTTATGGCGGCACTCACCAACAATCCCGAGGAGGTTATGGAGATTATAACCGCTCTGACAGGAAAACTTCATTCCGCGCTGATGGACAGAATGAAGAGTACATCCTTAAGCAGTGCGATGACGGTTTATAACGACAAGGAACTGTCAAAGACCTTGAAGACTTACAAGGATGATCTTACCAAGATGGAAAAGAAGCTGGCCGAGGTGGAGGAGAAATATTACAGGCAGTTTGCGGCCATGGAATCCGCCCTGGCACAGATCAACTCCCAGAACTCCGCATTGATGTCAATGCTTGGTATTAATGCCGGTCAGTTTTAAAATCAGTATTAGATAGACTGGAGGAAACAATATGTCTGTAAATGTTGCAACAGTGTATAAGGACAATAAGGTTTTAACAGCTTCCCCCGCGGAACTGACACTGCTGCTATACGAAGGAGCCATTAAGTTCTGCAATATTGCAATTATGGCGCTGGAAAAGGAAGACCTGGAAAAGGCACATAACAATATAATTAAAGCTCAGAAAATCATTATGGAATTAAGAGCAACCTTGGACTTTAGATATCCTCCCGCACAGCTCTTTGAAATGATTTACGACTACATATACCGCAGACTTATCGAGGGAAATATTAAAAAGGATAAAGCAATCATAGAAGAGGCTCTGGAGTTTATCAGGGAAATGCGTGATACTTGGAAGGAAGTTATGAAACTGGCGAAGTAATATTTAGCCATGGTATTAAAGGAGCATGGGATGGAACTCAATAATAATGCGAAGGAAACCTATATTCAGCTGCTGATTGATTCGCTGAAGAAAAAGCGGGGAATCCTTGATGAACTGATGATGGTCACGGAGAGACAGCGTGAAATCATCGACTCCGAGAATTTCAGGGAGGACGAGTTCTTGGAGACCATATCTTTAAAGGAAGGCTTCATTAAAGAGCTTGTTGATCTGGATAAAGGATTTGAAATGGTTTATGAACGCATAAGAGAGGAACTGAATGAGAACCGTAAGGATTACATCCCTCAAATTACGGCTCTTAAGGAGCTTGTTACCGTTGTTACCGACCTCAGCGTAAAGCTTCAGGCCCTGGAAAAAAGCAATAAGGCCAAGCTTGAAACTCTAATGGTCAACAAGAGGAAAAAGATTAAGAACCTAAGACTTGGCAATGAGACGGTAGCAAGCTATTACAAAAATATGTCAAACCAGTCGGAAGGCCGGTCATATTTTTACGACAAGAAGAAATGACATAAATTTTTAAAATAAGTATAAAGTTTTATAAATCCAGTCCGATATATATTATGTAAGAAATCTCTTCGGCTTTTGTCGAGGAGATAAAATAAACCAAGTGGCAAGGATGCCACAAAATAATATTCAAGGAGGAATAGTGTATGATTATTCAACACAACATGGCAGCAGCCAACACAAGAAGACAGCTTGGTATTACTGTCAACAACATTGCAAAATCAACAGAGAAGTTATCATCCGGTTACAAGATCAACCGTGCCGGTGATAACGCCGCAGGATTAACGATATCCGAGAAGATGCGCGGACAGATCAGAGGCCTTGAGCAGGCTTCCACCAACGCACAGGACGGTATATCATTAATCCAGACAGCTGAAGGTGCTCTTAACGAGACCCAGGCTATTCTGCAGAGAATGAGAGAGCTTGCTGTACAGGCAGCGAACGATACCAACGTATCCGCTGACCGCAGAGCCATCAAGAAAGAGCTTGAGGCATTGACAGCAGAGATAACCCGTATTGGCAACCAGACCGAGTTCAACAAGATGAAGCTGTTGGACGGCACATTCAGCAACAAGAAGCTTCAGGTTGGTGCCAACAAGAGTCAGATTATATCGTTTGGCATAAGCGATATGAGAGCTTCCGCTCTGAACATCACGGGTGTTGCTTCTGCAGTATCAACTCATTCCGGTGCAACCGGAGCAATCTCAACAATCCAGGCAGCTCTTGACAATGTATCCGAGCAGAGGTCCGCTCTCGGTGCATTGCAGAACAGACTGGAACACACAATTGCAAATGCTGACAATACCGCTGAGAATCTGCAGGCTGCTGAATCCCGTATCCGTGACGTTGATATGGCTAAAGAGATGGTTAAGTTCGCAAAGGACACCATCTTACAGCAAGCCGCTCAGGCTATGCTTGCTCAAGCCAATCAGCAGACACAGGGTGTACTTGCATTGCTGCAGTAACAGTAGTTTCATCTTAGTATTATTAAAACATAAAAAAGGACTGACTTATAGTCAGTCCTTTTTTAGAAAGAGAATGGAGATATGAACATGAGCCAAAAAAGCATAGCCGAAGCAATTGAAGCAATAAGCAGAGTAACAGCACTGTTTTACCAAAACAGGATCGAAGAAGGATATAAAGAACTGGAAAAGGCATTAACCGCATTAAATCAAATGGTAAGCGCATTAGCCCTGGAGACCCGGGAGGGCGGAGGCGTTATGCTCGATGAAGTAAGGCTTAATGAAATCCTGACGGATGCACTTAATGCTTTAAAAGACGGGGATACCATACTTTTTGCCGATATATTCGAATATGATTTGAAGGAACTGCTTTCCCAGTCCATTAATCAGGAGGATTAATGGCTTTTATTAGCTTTATATGATTGACAGGGAGTAGGAACTATGAATTATTATGACCTGAATATGGAATTAATCAAAAAAAATCATGATTACTTATATAAGAACCTGATAAAGGACGGCATCAGCCATACGAACAGGCTTGATGCCATTGAGACCGTTAAGGCAAGAGACGGCGAAAACATCCTGTTGATTACTTATAAGGGAAATACATACAGGTTAAACAGCATGTACAGGCCGGTGGAAGAAGCGAAAAGATGGAGCGAGCAGTATAAATTCCAGAATATAAAAACGGTAATTTCAATGTTCGGTATAGGCAATGGGATATTTGCCCGGGCAATCATTGAAAGAATGGACGAGAGCCAAGTATTGGTTTTATACGAGCCTTGTTATGATATTTTCATTCATGTGATTAACAACTATGATTTATCGGACATCTTATCCGATAAGAGAATTCTTATTGCTGTTGAAGGGGTTAATGATTTTGAATTCCACCTGGCAATTCAAAGCCTGATTGATGTAACCAACATAAAATCACAGGTACAGTTGATATATCCGAACTATGACCATATATTTACGGAGAGCTGCGTTAAATTCTTCAAAGAGATAAAAGACAGCATGACATCCAGCAGGATAAACATTAATACTATTATCAAGCTAAGCGAAAGAAGCATTTATAACTTATTCAAGAATTTAATCTATCTGCCAAATTGCATGACATTAAATGATTTAAAAAACTATATCCCGACGCATTTGCCTGCGATTGTTGTAGCGGCGGGACCGTCTGTGGAAGAAAACATCGAGGATTTGAAAAGGGCAAAGGGTAAAGCCGTCATATTTGCCTGTGACCGCATTCTTGAATACCTGCTGGATAAAGGGGTTGAACCGGATTTTGTTGTAACGGTGGACCCTATGAAGGAGCGCAGGCATTTCTCATTAAGAGATGATGTAAGTGTCCCATTGATATGTACCATACATGCCAATCATGATATATTAAGACACCATGTCGGAGAAAAGATATTCTGCACAAGCAATTTCCTAGTTAAAGAGATACTTAACATGTTAGGAAGGGAAGCGTCCAATATTCCAACCGGAGGATCGGTTGCCGTTTCCGCTTTCTCGGCATGTGTCAACCTGGGCTTTAAACGGGTTATATTGGTCGGACAGGACCTTGCATACAGCGGAAATGTCAGTCATGCCGGAGGAGAAGTTGACGCCAGGGGTGAAAATGATTATATCCTGATTGAAGGCATCGACGGCAATATGATAAAATCAAGATATGACTGGAAGGAGTTTGTTATAGAATACCAGGATTTAATAGCGGTGAATCCCGATGTAGAGGTTATTGATGCCAAAAGAAGAGGAGCAAGGATCAAAGGGACCGTTGTCATGCCGTTAAATGAGGCACTGGAGCAATACTGTCCGGCAGATGACCGGATTGAAAGCATTGAATTTGGAAATAGGGTTATCGCCGACCGGAAGATTATTGATAATATTGTCGCTTATCTCGAAGGATATATTCCCGTTCTGAAAAGAATATCCGATGAAGCCGAAACAGCGGTCAGAAAATGTAATATTGTTATAAGGGATAACGGCAGAGGGTTATCCGGGAAAAACATAAACGACAGCTTAAAGAGGCTAAAGCAGATAAACAGCTTCATAAGAGAACAGGAGATATATAATTTAATGGACAGTTATATAACTTCCGTTACAGCCAACCAATTGTCCGAGCTTCTTATTGTTTCGGAAAACGAGGAGGAATATAATTTGTCCACATTCCAGAAATCCAAGATTATATACGAAGCGGTTATTGACGCATCCAAATATATTATGAAGATGATTAAAGAGGCCATTGAAGAACTCAAAAACCATGGATGATACCGGGAGGCAATTTTGGAATGAATAATCCGGAAAACGATTACCTTAAGATAAAGCAAGGCGGACAAAGATTTGTTTTTGATATAGATGGAGTAATCGCTCGCCAGGCCAAGGATAACAATTATGCCCTAGCGGAGCCGAATAGGGAAATGATTGATATTATAAACAAATTATATGATATGGGAAACCATATTGTTTTATTTACCGCAAGAGGTTATGTTACCGGCATTGACTGGTCTTCGGTTACGAAGGAACAGCTGTCAAAATGGGGTTTGAAGTATCATGAGCTTCATTTCGGCAAACCGAATGCGGACTACTATGTTGACGACAGGATGCTGCCGGTTGATTTTCTGTATAAATACTTCGGAGAGCATGCTGATCAATAAAAATGTATGATTAAACACAGATGCAAAATTACTTCCGGTACGGAAGAGAAAGGTGGGGCATATGAATAAAACCATTGAATATAAGAATCCGAGATTAATAGCCGAAATTGGCTGCAATCACAAGGGAGACATTGACATTGCCGTTGAGATGATAAAGATAGCCAAAATCTTCTGTGAGGTGGACGCAGTAAAATTTCAAAAGAGAAACAACAGAGAATTATTAACCGAAGAACAATATAATGCGCCTCATCCAAACCCTTATCATGCGTACGGGGCTACATACGGAGAACACAGGGAGTTTCTGGAATTTACGGCGGAGCAGCATAAATTCCTCATGGAAAAATGCAAAGAATTTGGAATCACTTATTCCACGTCCGTATGGGATATGACTTCGGCAAAGGAAATAGCCGCTCTGAATCCGGTTATGATTAAGGTGCCGAGCGCGTGCAACAACCATTATGAGCTGCTATCCTGGCTATGCGACAATTATGGCGGCGAAATCCATGTTTCGGTGGGAATGACGACCAGGGAAGAAGAAGAAAAGCTGGTAAAGCTGTTTGAATCCAAGGGAAGAAACAAGGACCTGGTATTATATTCATGCACCTCGGGTTACCCGGTGCCTTTTGAAGATGTTTGCCTGCTGGAAATCAGCCGGCTGGTGGATACATACGGATCGACAGTCAAGGAAATAGGATTTTCAGGACACCATAACGGAATAGCCATTGATATTGCCGCCTATACCCTGGGAGCGACCGTTATCGAAAGGCATTTTACCCTGGACAGAACATGGAAGGGGACCGACCATGCCGCATCCCTTGAGCCGGACGGACTGAGAAGGCTGAAGAGAAACCTTGTGGCTACATATAAGAGCCTTACGTATAAATCCGAAGAGGTTCTGCCCATCGAGGCGGAACAAAGAAATAAGCTGAAATACAGGAAACATTCCTGATACAGGTGTTTAGCATGGGAAAAACAATTGCGTTCATTCCGGTCCGTGGCGGAAGCAAATCAATACCGCTAAAAAACATAAAAATAATAAACGGAAAGCCGTTGGTTTTCTGGACAGTACTTGCGGCACACAATTGCCCAGGAATTGATGAAATATATGTCGCAACCGACAGCAGGGAGATTGCCGACACGGTAAATGGTTTTAGTTTTGAAAGGGTCAAGGTTATAGGCCGCAGTCCGGACAGCGCAACAGATACGGCAAGTACGGAAAGCGCCATGCTGGAGTTTGCGGATAACCATGATTTTGATGACATAATTTTGATACAGGCAACTTCTCCGCTGTTGACCTCCGGGGACCTGGCCAGAGGCTTAAAGGAGTATGCCCGCGAGGATGTGGACAGCGTTCTGTCCGTGGTCAGGCAGAAAAGGTTTATCTGGAGCAGTGACGGCAGGCATGTAAAACCTTGTAATTATGATATTTTTGCGCGGCCCAGGCGCCAGGAGTTTGACGGGTTCTTAGTTGAAAACGGAGCTTTTTATATTACCTCGAAGGAGCTGCTGTTAAAGAGCGGATGCAGGATTTCCGGAAGAATTGCGGCTGTGGAAATGAGTGAAGAGACTTATTTTGAAATTGACGAGCCTTCCGACTGGATTATTGTAGAAGAACTTATGAAGCATAAGGGATTGCAGCAATAAAAGGTACGGTTTATGATAAACCGGTCAGCATAAGAAAGATACAGGGTAGAGGTTATGATATCAATATGTATGATAGTTAAAAATGCGGAAAAGCACCTGGCAGGCTGCCTCAAAGCGTTGATGCCCCTGGGATATGAAATTGTGGTTGTGGATACCGGTTCCACGGACGGCACTAAGCAGATTGCCGGAGAATATACCGATAATGTTTATGATTTCGTCTGGCAGCAGGATTTTTCAGCGGCCAGGAATTTTAGTATAAGCAAGGCATCAAATGAATACATACTTGTGATAGACAGTGACGAGGTGCTTGAGCATTTTAACAAGAAAGAGGTGGAAAGGCTAATCAGGCAGAATCCTGAAGGTGTAGGAAGACTGGTCATAAAGGACAGGTTTGAAAGAAACGGGGAGGTCTTTCGGGTTAACAGCCGGGTTGCCAGGTTATTTTCGAAAAGGTTATATCAATACAAAGGTAAGATTCATGAACAGCCGGCCCATATAGGAGAGGGCGAAATCCGGTACTATAATATTCCGGTGGAGGTAGACCATAGAGGTTACGACGGTACACTGGAAGAGCGGAAAAACAAAACTAACCGTAACATATCATTCCTGCTTAGGCAGCTTGAAGAAGAGGGCGACGACCCCTATACAATGTATCAGCTGGGGAAGTCATATTATATGCAGGAAGATTACAAAACGGCTGCCGAATGGTTCAATAGGGCATTATATTTTGACCTTGATCCCGGGCTGGAATATGTCCAGGATATGGTCGAAAGCTATGGATATGCCCTTCTGAATTCCCAGCAGTATGAAAAAGCAATGCAGCTTTTGGGTGTATACGATGAGTTTGCCGTAAGCGCGGATTTTGTCTATCTTATGGGCTTAATTTTTATGAACAACGCAAAGTTTTCGGAAGCGGTTGAGGAGTTTATAAAAGCAGCAGGAATGAAGAACTGCAGGATGGAAGGAGTAAACAGTTTCAGGGCGTATTATAATATTGGTGTGATATATGAGTGCCTTGGCATAATTGATAAGGCAATATATTATTATAAAAAGAGCGGCAATTATGGGCCGGCGCTGTCAAGGCTGGAGCAGTTAGGGCATAAGTAACTGCGGTGGTATATTTTAGGCGGGTGAATGGTTATGACATATGCGCTGATATTTGCCGGCGGAACCGGATACGGCTTGGGTCCGGGCTCAAAACCGAAGCAGTTTTTGGAGCTGTACGGCAAACCGGTTATAATTTATACATTGGAGCATTTCGAAAACCACAAGGATATTGACGAGATTGTGGTGGTATGCTTAGAGAGCCATATTGCAGAGCTGAAAAGACTGCTTGAGAGGTTTGGCATAACCAAGGTGTCACTGGTTGTGCCGGGCGGCAAAACAGGACATGACTCAATTTACCTTGGTCTTGCCGCCATGAAGGGCAGGGCTAAGGATGACGACATTGTTTTAATCCATGACGGAGTTAGGCCCCTGATAACCGAAGAACTGATTTCCGAAAACATGGAAGCGGTTAAAAAATACGGGGCGGCCATAACCGTAGAGCCCGCAAGGGAAAGCGTCGTACAGAGCGACGACTGGACGAAAATCAGTGATGTGACCAACAGGAACCACGTATATATAGCCAAAGCTCCCCAGTCGTTTTACTATAAACTTATACTGGACGCATATGAAAGGGCAAACATGGAAAACAGAAAAACCATAGATTCCGCCCAATTGTGCAGCTTATATGACATACCCATGTACATGGTGAGAAGCTCAAAAAACAATATTAAGATTTCAGTACCTGAAGATTACTACATGTTCAAGGCCTTGTATGAGGCCATGGAGAACCAGCAGATATTCGGCATATAAAGAAGGTTGATAAAATGAATACCGCGCTTGTTTTTGCCGGGGGAACCGGCAGAAGGATGAACAGCAGGGCCATACCAAAGCAGTTCATTGAAATACATGGGAAACCAATCCTGATATATACCCTGGAGCATTTTGAGTATCACGAGGAAATTGAGAATATGGTGGTTGTCTGTCTTAAGGACTGGATAGAGAGATTCAAGGGGCACCTGCACAGGTTCGGAATAACCAAGGTTACCGATATTGTTCCCGGAGGAGAGACCGGGCATGATTCCATATATAACGGTTTGCTTGCAATGAAAGGGAAGGCAAGACCCGATGATATTGTGCTTATCCATGACGGGGTCAGGCCTTTAATTACGGACGAGCTTATATCCGAGAACATCAGAACTGTGAAAAAATACGGCAATGCCATTACGGTGGAGCCGTCCAGGGAAAGCGTCCTGATAAGCAATGACAGTGATTTTATCTCAAGAGTACCAAAGCTTAGCCAGATGTTTGTGGCAAAGGCCCCCCAATCCTTTTATTACAGCGATATAATGGATGTATATGACAGGGCACGGAGCGAAGGCTTTAAATCCATAGATTCCGCGCACCTTATGAATACATACGGCAAAGACCTTTATATGGTAAAAAGCTCAAGGAATAATATCAAGATTACCGAACCGGCCGACTACTACCTGTTCAGGGAGTTATGCAAAGCAAGCGAGAGCCAGCAGGTGTTCGGTATATAGCGCTGATGGGGAAAGAATTATGAGGATTCACATAAAAAGAAAGCTTTTAGATATAATACAAACGCTTGCGGATGCCAACAGTGCGATAGAAAAAAGCCTGGGGAAGGCGGATGCTTCCCACTTATGTGATGTGCTTACGGATTGCCAGCAGGGTGCAATCCATGTGGGTGAACAGATTGAAGCCTCGGAAGGAGAGGGTACGCGGGTTGTATCCCTGCTTGAGGAGTATTGTGAAGAGGTTTACTGGCTGAGCCTAAGCCTTCATGATATCGGTAAGGCAAAAGGCCATATAAAACGGCTGGGCAGGTTGCTTCTTGACATACTTGACGGAATTAAAAACGATATAAAAAATGACAAGCTTGAAATTGTGTTTCTCCCGTACAGCGCTTCCATGTGGGACAGCCTTGAAAGCGTGTGGATGGCGGCGGACAAAAGTGAGAACTGCAATGCTTATGTCATTCCCATACCCTATTATGAAAAGAACCCCGATGGCTCACCGGGGAGGATGCATTATGAAGGGAATGAATTCCCCGGCTATGTCCCCATAACATCATGGGAAGAATATAGTATCGAAGAGCGGAAGCCGGATATAATCTATATCCATAACCCTTATGACAATTTTAATAAATCCACGACCGTCCATCCAAGGTTTTATACCAGGGAGTTGAAGAAACACACGGGCATGCTTGTCTATATACCATACTTCGTGTCGGACGGAAACGTACCGGTTCATTTCTGCGTTCTTCCAGGGACAATGTATTCCGACAGGGTTATTGTGCAAACCGAGGAGCAGCGCGGTACATATATTTCCGAACTGAAGAAGGTTGAAAAGGAGAACAATCTTTCAGGGGTATTCGGAAACCTTGAAGAAAAATTCCTGGTTTTAGGATCGCCCAAGTTTGACAAGGTCGCGGCCGCAACCAGGGAAAACGCCGAAGTGCCGGAGGAATGGAAAAGGTTGATTTATAAAGCCGACGGGTCAAGAAAAAAGGTGATATTGTACAATACAACAATTCAGGCATTATTAAAGCATAATGACGCATATCTTGACAAGCTTGAGGATACGCTTGGGTTTTTCTATGAAAATCGTGATGAGATTACGGTACTGTGGAGACCGCATCCCTTAATTGAGTCGACCATTTCTTCCATGAGGCCCAATTTGCTGGAAAGGTATATTAATATAGTTAATGATTATAAATCAAAAGCATACGGGATTTTTGACGACAGCGGGGACCTGCATAGGGCGATAGCCGTTTCGGACGCCTACTTTGGTGATGGTAGCAGCGTTGCGGCATTATATAAAGCAACTGGAAAGCCTTACATGATACAGAACATGGAAGTGAGGATAAACACGCTATGAGGTATGATGACAGGGACATGGTATGGAAACGGATTTGCGATGCCGGGGTTTTCTATATATACGGGGCACAGGTGGTTGCTTATGGTGTATATACGGCCATTAAGGAAGTTATAAATAAAAAACCCCGGGCATTTGTGGTCAGCTCCGTTGATAATAACCCTGCGTCGATAGAGGGAATTCCTGTATTGGAAATAGACGGAAACATTGACAAGGAAGCCTTAATCATTGTTGCCGTTCCTGAAATATACCATAATGAGATAAGGCAGAAGCTGTGGGATTATAACCTGCATAATTTATTGTTTGTGGATACCCATGTGGAGTATCTGGTAATGAGCAGGTATTTTAAAGAACGCGGTTATTTTTTATTATTGGAAGACTTGCCGCTTGCCGGCAAAGAAACGGGTACATCCGGGGTTTCTATATTCATGGCAAAGCACCATAACGACAAGCCCCTTAAGAAGAAATATGATATTTCCCCGTGGATAATACCCGTGCAGGCGGGAGCGGCTCTGACAGATGCAAGCGTAGCTGAGCTAAAGGATAATGCTGGTGATAACATATCGCATAAGAATTATAAGTACTCGGAGCTTTCGGTCACCTATTGGGCATGGAAGAACAGGGACGATGATTACCTGGGCATATGCCATTACAGGAGAATGCTGCTTCTTAATGATGACGATATCCGCAGAATAAAGCAAAACGGCGTAAATGCCGTGCTGCCCCTGCCCTTTGTGTGCCACCCGGATGCCTCAGGGCAGTATGGGCGGTATATTTCTGACGAAGATCAAGAGAAATTGTTCCAGGCATTATATGAAGTGTACCCCGAGTATTACAGCGCGGCAAAAAGCATACTTAAACAGCAATACCTCTATAACTATAATATGTTTCTTGCGGACAGGCAGACATTTAATAAATATTGTGAATGGATGTTTCCCGTGCTTGAACGGGCGGAAAAGCTATGCGAGACAAAAAGTGCGGAAAGAACGGACAGGTATCTCGGGTACTTTGGGGAAGTGTTGACAGCCGTGTATTTTCTATATAATAAAGACAATTTCAAAATCGCTCATGCCGAAAAAGTATGGATGGTGTAATTATGAATGACAAAATTGACATTATCGTGCCATGGGTTGACGGGTCCGACCCCGAATGGATAAGGGTTAAGGAGGAGTGCCTGCTAAGATACGGGGCGGAGGAAAAATCCGCGGCAAAAAACAGGTTTCAAAGCTGGGACAACCTGCAGTATTGGTTCCGCGCGGTTGAGAAGTATATGCCCTGGGTTAACAAGGTATTCTTCGTAACATGGGGGCATGTCCCGAAATTCCTTAATACGGAATATCCAAAGTTAAGGATTGTAAAACACGAAGAGTACATACCGGAGGAATATTTGCCCACTTTCAACTCAAACACAATAGAGATGAATTATCACCGGATTAAGGACTTATCCGAGAATTTTATAATATTCAATGATGATTTCTTCCCGCTTCAGCCGATAGAGGAGACGTATTATTTCAGGGATAATATTGTCTGTGATGAAGCGGTTGAGGGGATCATAATTCCGACCCGGATAGGCGGGGCATCCAATATGTTCAGGTATGTCCAAGTCAATAACATGATGATAATTAACAAGTACTTTAACAAGCGTGAAGTGCAAAAAAAGCATTGGGACAAATGGTATTGCGAGGATTACGGCGAGCTGCTTGAACGGACAAAATCCCTCAATTATTGGTATACCTTCCCCGGATTCCGGGATCCCCATGTTGCAAGCGCGATGAAGAAATCGGTGCTGGCGCGCTTGTGGGAACTGGAGGGAGAAGCGCTTGACAGGGCGTCAAGGAACCGCTTCAGGGCACATACCGACGTATCCCAGTACCTTATACGGTACTGGCAGATTTGCTCCGGAGAGTTTTATCCAAGGCGCACGCTCGGCAAGACGTACGAGGTGGATATGGAGAACTGCAGTGAGGTTGTCGATGTTATAAAGGGGCACAAGCAGCAGATGATAAGCATAAATGAAAACTGCGGCGAAGAAGAGTTTGAGGTAATCAAACAAGAAATAAATAAGGCATTTGAATATATATTGCCTGAAAAGTCTGGTTTTGAGAAATGAGGATTGCAAATGTATAAGGTATCTGTGGTTATCCCGGTATATAATGCGCAGGAATACTTGAGAGAATGCCTGGAATCAGTCAGGAACCAGACACTTAAAGAAATACAGGTTATTTTGGTCGACGACGGTTCCACGGACGGTTCGCGTAAGATTCTTGACGAATATGTTCAGAAAGATGATCGGTTTCTTCTTTTAAAACAGGAAAATCAATATGCAGGTACAGCGAGAAATAACGGTATGAGAAAAGCCTGCGGTGAATATATTTGCTTTCTTGATGCAGATGATTGTTTTGAGCATACCATGCTGGAAGATATGTATGAACAGGCTAAGGAACATAATTCCGATATTGTCATCTGTAACGGGTATTTGTTTGACTCAGTCACAAAAGAAATACAGGAGCCGACATGGCTTCTTAGAAGCGAATACACTACCGCCAAACCATATGATTTTTCGTATAAAGACGTGCCTGAAAGGATTTTCCAAATTACCATAGGCGTACCATGGAATAAATTATATAAAAGGTCTTTTGTCGAGGAAACCGGTATACAATTTCAAGAGATTAAAAGATGTAATGATGAGTATTTTGCCAATATGTCGCTTATTCTTGCCGGGCATATAGCCATATTAAATAAAAGACTGGTTTATTACCGTATAAACAATCCCGACAGCTTGCAAGGAATGAGTAATCTTACCGAGCCTTCATTTGATTTTTATAAGGCTCTTATCGCCATACAGAATGAATTATATGCCAGGAATATATACCAATTGGTTGAAAGAAGCTTTGTGAGCAAATGTTTGTCATCCTGTATTGCAGCCTTAAGAAAGCAAAAAAGCTTTTATAATTTTTCCGCTGTTTATAATTTCTTAAAAGATAAGGCATTCGGAGATTTAAATATCGGAAAACATAGCAAAGAGTTTTACTACAGTAATTTTGACATATATTCCGATATTATGAAATATAGCCCGGAAGAGTTTTTGTTTAATGAGAATATGAAGTTTTTAAAAGGAGGTAAAGCACATTACTTTTTTCCGTTTGCCAAATTGGAGGGGGTGCGCAATATAGCTTTATACGGCGCGGGTAAAGTCGGAAAGGCGTTTTGGCACCAGCTGACCAATAATAATTATTACCGCATGGCGGCGTGGTTTGATGTTAAATTTGAAGAGTATAAAAAGACAGGCTTGCCTGTAACAGATCCAAAGGATATCAGGAATCATGAATTTGACAAGATTGTAATTGCCATTGAAGACAGGAAGGTAGCCGAGTCGGTTTATAGATATATATCAGAACAAGGCATACCTGAAAGCAAGATTATGTATGGATTATAAAATATTGAATATGGGGCTTAATATAGCTAAAATTAACGGCGTGTGAAAATACTGAAAAATTTTGATTAAGTTTGAAGAAAAGGTAGCAATATGAATACTGAGAATATAAACATATTAATCTTTGGATGTTCCAAAAGAGCTGAAGGTATTGAGAATATAATAGAAAATATGAAAAAGGTCTCAATCATCGGATATGTAGACAATGACGACAAAAAGTGGGGCACTTATTATTTTAATAAAAAGGTTTATTCGCCGGATGACGCGTATGCTATTTATTCACAAAATGAATCGGTTTGTTTTTTGATAGCTCCGTTTAATTATATGCCTATTTATAAGCAGTTGAAATCCATGGGAGTGAATCGGATCTATGTGAATGTGTTTGAGCTGTTGGATAGTTTTGCATCTTTTAATCCCATAATAGGCGATTTGAATATCAATAATGGCAATAAAATTCTCTTGATTGGCAATGGCGGGCTTCCCAGGGAGGATGAATTGTATAGGTCGGGATTTATTTACAGGAGGATGGTCGCCTATAAAAACAATGGGGTGGAATTGGATGCCTATGGATATATACCTGTAATGGGCATAAACAAGTACGAATATGAAGGAAATATTATATATGAAGGTGACGGATATGGCCTTTCGTATTTGATGAGCCGCAATAATTACAGCAAAATCCTGCTGCATTTTCCCACGGAAGAGATTTTATATTTTATTGAAAAGTATATTGGTAAAACATGTAAGGTATACATATGGCTGCACGGTTTTGAGGTATTGAATTGGGAAAGAAGGGTATTCAATTATAGCGAAGAAGAAATTCAAGAGAATTATACAAAGCTAATGAAGCAGAATAAAGACAAAAAGGATTTTTTCAGCAGGATATTTCAAAAAAACAACTATAGCTTTGTATTTGTATCTAATTGGCTGAAAGACGTTGTGGAAGAAGATATAGGGGTATTGCCAAGGAATTATAGGATTATACCTAATTATATTGATGAAGAGTTATTTAGTTATCATGAAAAGAAAAGCACGGATGCCGCCAAGGTGCTCCTGGTAAAATCAAATAAAACACGCATGTATGCTAACGATATAGCGGCAAAGGCAATTGAGAGCCTGGCGGACAGGGAATGCTTTGAGCATATGGAATTTAATATATATGGTGACGGCAAGTTATTTTATGATAATTATAAAGAATTAATAGAAAAAAATTACCCCAATGTACATATTCATAAGCGATTTTTAAAACAATCGGAAATTGCCAAGCTTCATAAATCACATGGTATATTTTTATGCCCGACCAGGCAAGACACACAGGGAGTATCGATGTGTGAAGCCATGAGCAGCGGGTTGGTGGTAGTCACTAATAAGGTTGCGGCGGTCCCGGAATATATTGATGACACGGTTGGGATTTTGTGTGATTATGAGGATTACTTGGGAATGGCCGATGCAATAGAAAGGCTATATTATGACAGGGATTTGTTTTTGCAATATTCAAAAAAGGCTCCCGGTTTCATAAGGGAAAAATGCGGATTTGCAAATACCATACAGAAGGAATTGGATATGATTAACGAATAGTAAATACCCGGTGAGGGGAAAAAATGCTTGGAAAGCACCAAGTTGGAGGGAAAATGTGTAAAGTCACAATTGTTATACCAGTTTATAACACAGGGCTGTATTTAAAGAGGGCAATAGAAAGCTGCTTAATCCAAACATTAAGAGATATCGAGATAATTATTGTAAATGACGGATCTACGGACAATTCTTTGGAAATAGCAAAAGAATACGAATCATATGACGACCGTGTAAAGGTGGTTTCGACTGAAAACAGAGGTCTAAGTGAAGCCAGGAATACAGGTTTAGAATTAGCGAAAGGAAAATATGTTTATTTTTTAGATTCCGATGACTGGATTGAGGCTGAGGCCATTGAGCAATGCTATAATCATGCGGCGAAAAATAACCTTGATTTGGTGTTATTTGATTCAAAAGTGTCGGTTGAGGAATTAAGAGAATTCTCAAAGGAAATTAATCTTGACGCTTATAAGAGAGACCACATAATCGATAATCCGTATACTGTTATGTCCGGGAGGCAATTTGTCGAGTTATATGCTGATAAAAGGGGCACTCTTATGCCGGCTTGGCTCGTGTTTGCAGACCGAAAGTTCTTAACGGATAATTATCTAAGATTTCTTCCGGGCGCTTATTATGAAGACGTTGCTTTTCATTTTTCGTGCATGATGGCTGCAGAACGGATTATGTATATTCCCAGGGCATTTCATACAAGAACATATAGGGATGGCTCCATTATGACTTCCGGCTTAAGTGTCAGGAAGGTCTGCAGTATCTATGAAATAACTAAAGAGCTTTATTCGTCGCTAACCATGTATGGCAAAGAACATGACCATTTATGGACGAATTACCTTATCCGGTTAACCAGGAACTTATACCGAACCGTGTTAGGAAATGTAACGAGAAAAGATATTGAAACTTGCCGGCCATATTCTGCGGAGATACTTAGACTGCAAAAAGAAGCCGTAATATTATATTATAAAGTCTTATCCCTTACGGGAGAAAAACCGGGCATTATACGAAGAACACTGGAATTTATAGAAGAAGTTGTTACGCCTTTTGGCTGGATTTCAGAAGAAATAATAAACATTGCCAGGGAAGTTGTTTCGAAAAGGGATAAAATTATATACAAGGTATTCGGCAGCCTGCCGTTAAATGAAGAGAATAAGAAAATAGGGATTTATGGCAGCGGGAAGCATGCCGAGTATATATTGAGAAAATACAAAGAAATGCTTGGCGATATTAAGGCGGACCTAGTTTTTATCGATACTTACAAGAAGAGTTTTCATGATAAATTTTATAATTATGATATTATAAATATAGATGATTTAAAGACTGTTGATATCTCCGAAATTATTATTTTATCTTATTTATATGAAGATGAGATGTATAACAATATTGTCTCGCGATATGGGAACAAGTATAAAATACATAAAATTTATAACGGCGACAAAGAACCGATTGATTCCGGCAATTATTTGAAAATATACAACCGGCTTAACAGGTATTATAGCTTTGGACGCAAAAGAATAATACTTATGTATACACCGCTGCATACAAATATTGGTGACCATATGATTGCAGAAGCGTCATTTAAGTTTTTTGCCGGGTATTTGCCGGATTACGAAGTATCAGAAATTACAAGCAAGCAATATGCCAATTACAGGGACGCGGTAGTCTATCAAACGAATGTCGATGACATCGTGGTTATAACAGGTGGAGGCTTCATCGGTTCCTTATGGCCCAGCGGGCAATATGTATATGAGATAGTAAAAGACTTCCCGGACAATAAAATAGTTATTCTGCCTCAGACCATGTATTTTAATGAAAATGAGGAGGGAGAGAGGCACAAAAAGCTTGCCAATGAGATTTTCAACAAGCATCGGGACCTGAGCATATGCTGGCGGGAAGAGATTTCTTTGAGCCGATCAAGAGAATATATAGGAGAAAATGTAAAATGCTATCTAATGCCGGATATGGCCTTAACATTAAATTATTCCCATGAACAGAGACAACGGGAAGGGATACTCTTATGCTTAAGAAGCGACAGGGAAGGGCTCTTATCCGATATTCAAAAAAGGGCAATTAAAGAGTATTTCTTAAATAAAGGGGAAATAGTTAATGAATCTTGTATGCGTTGGGACGTTCCCATTAAACAGGAACACCGGGATGAAGTAATTAAATCAAAAATAAATGAAATAAAAAGCCATAAGCTGGTCATTACGGATACCCTTCACTGCATGATTTCCTGCGCAATCAGCGGTACTCCTTGTATCGCAATAGACAACATCAGCAGTAAGGTGAAAGGCGTATATAGTACATGGCTTAAGGACATTAAATATATTCGATTTGTTAGTTCATATGAAGATATTTTCTCTATTTATTATGACAGTTGGGAAGAGCTGCACAAAAAGAATTATTATACGAAGAATTATGAAGAGTATTTAAAAAGACTGGCAAATATAATTAAAGGTGAAAGGTAACGCTTATGAAACCTGTTGATAATTTGCAGCCGTTATATATGAATGCGGCATGTATAGTCGATGAATGGATCTATTTCACAACATCCAACAGCAGCCGGCTGTTTAGGCTTAATTTAATAACAAATAACTTGGAAGCCCTTCATTTATTAAGAGGCACCAAGAACGGCGTGAAGTTTTCAGGCCTTTATTATTATAAAGGCATGATATGGATGATTCCATGGTATGCCGATACGTTTTATATTTATCATATAGAAAATTCAAGAGTAGAGCAATTACCGATACCATATGAAGTTTCTGAATACAGTGATTCAAAGCAATTCCGTAAGCCTGTTATCCGGGGAAAATATTTATGGCTGCTTCCTCGCGAGTATCCCGGAATTATTAAGGTGGACATGGAAGAAAAAAGCTATGAAATATACGATAGATGGCCGCCAAACGCGTCATTCAATAAAACAAGCAAAATGAATTTTAGGATGATGGCATTACATGGGGATAATATTTACTTGTTTAATGATGCATGCAGCATGAGTATAAAACTATCCGCGGAATCAGGGGAAATGACGGAATGGAAAGAAGGATATAATCGTTCGTTTGGCACGGTTTGCAATAATAAATTGTATACATCTCCTGTAAAAAAATATGAACCGGTAAAAATTATTGCTCTTGACAGTGACGAGGCCGCGGCAGAGGTAGCGCTTCCCGGCAAGATATGGGAGAACCTGGACCAATATTTATATTGCTATTGGTATGCTAAAACTATAAATAATAAAGTTTTCTTTATGCCCCATGAGGCAAACGGTATAATAGTGCTGGATAAAGAAACCGAAAAGGCCGATATTCTTGATATAGATATTTCAAACTATAAAACCGTCAGGCAGCATAAGAATTATGCCGTATATGATATCTTGGAATATAAAGACATGTACTTAACAATACCATATCAAGGTAACAAGATTGTATTATTCGGCAGCAGCGGCATAGCAGAAAAGGAATATTTATTGGAAACTGATGACAGGTATGTATATACTTCATTTAACGAGAATGAGCGGTTTAATTTAAGCAATTATACGGACATCATAAGATGTGCGGATTTTAAAAAGATTAAATGGAAAAACGACCGCCATGATACGGTAAATAAAAATATTGGGTATAGCATACATAATAAAATATCAGGGGAATTAGACGATGTATAAAAAATATGACGAATTAATGAAAAATAACCCCAACGTGGTTATTTGGGGTACTGGCAGAACAATGAGAAAATACATCGGTAAAATCGATCCGTCTCTTAGAATCAGGTTTTTTGCGGACACATACCGGCAAAAATGGGGAGTGTATCCTGCCAAGGAAATCGATTGCGCATACAGTAATTTAATCTGCAAATCAAAAGATGAAATTCAAAGCGGCGACGTTGTTTTTATTGCTATAGAAGCCGAAAAGGATATTGGGATTGTTGCCGCAGAACTTGATAAAAAAGGGATATCCTACTGCCATATTATTGATGCCGTACATGCCTACATGCCCGTATATGATGCCTTGGAGTTGGACAGGTATAAGAAAAAATATGGTGTTGAGCAGCCGCAAAAGCAGCTGCCAAAAGAAGCACGTATATTTAAAAAAGTTGTTAATTGCCACGTCCCGTTCATGTACTGCAATATGAGATGCGGATATTGCTATATCAGGCAGGTAAGGGATTTTAAATACAAGAAAAATTACTTCCATTCGCCCGAATTTATCAGGGCTGCGCTGTCAAAAAGGCGCTTGGGGGGTAAAGCCATAATTAATATATGCGCCGGCGGAGAGACCCTGATGTGCAGGGAGGTGCTGCCGATTATTAAGGAACTGGCCGAGGAAGGGCATTATTTATCTATTGTCACGAACGGTACGATTTCAAAAGCTTTTGATGAGTTAATAGAAGCCGGAATTGACATGAACCGCTTGTTTATAAAATTTTCATTTCACTACTTGGAGCTGAAAAGACTGGACCTATTGGAAGTGTTTATAAACAATGTAAATAAGATGAGGCGTGCGGGATGCTCGATAACAATTGAAATTACTCCGGATGACGAGCTGATACCTTATATTGATGAGATAAAAAACCTGTCAATGCGGCAGTTCGGTGCGCTTCCTCACATTACAGTAGCCCGGGATGACAGGACTAATAACCTGCAAATACTGTCAAAGCTGACAATAGAAGACTATAAGCGCACTTGGGGAGTATTTGATTCGAAGCTGTTCGATTATAAAATGGAGCAGGTATACAAAAAGAGGCGGGAGTTTTGCATGGCCGGTGAATGGTCTCTTTTCATAAACCTGGAAACGGGCGATACTTTCCAGTGTCTGGGCCATCCGTACCTGGATAATATATATGATGACATATGCCGCGAGATTCGCCTGGAAAGCGTAGGACACGGCTGTAGGCTGCCATACTGCTATAATGTCCATCAATACTTGGCATATGGTTTGATTAAGGAAATAGAAGCTCCTTCCTATTATGACGTCCGGGACAGGAGAACCACGGACGGAGGTCACTGGGTTCATGGCGAAATTGCGGAAATCTTTAGGCAAAAGCTGTATGAGAATAACAAGCAGCAGGTATGATAAAATTTAGTATCAAGGTTGATGATCGCAGTATGAAAAATGTAATCGGTAAATTAGCCGGCTCCAATATACTTATAACAGGCGCCACAGGCTTCATAGGCGGTTTGCTTGCCGATGAGCTGTTGTCATGGAACAAAGAGTATCATGCCGGGATACGTCTTGTCCTTCCGGTGCGGAATATGAGGAAAGCCAAAGAGAGATACCCCGAGGACAAGGACGAATATAAACCTGTTACCCTGGTGGAAGTATCCCTGGAGGAGCTTAAGCCGGACAAGCTGGACATGCCCGTCGACTACATAATCCATTGTGCGTCGGCAACCGCATCCGCCCAAATGATATCGGATCCCGTCGGAGTGGCGGACGGCATAGTATTGGGGACAAAAAACGTATTGGAGTTGGCCAGGATAAAGAAAATAAAGTCCATGGCATACCTGTCGTCAATGGAGGTCTACGGAACGGTAAACCATGGTAAGGACGACGGAAGGCTTATCGATGAGAGTACCCTGGGAGATTTAAATATCTTTTCCGCAAGAAGCTGTTACCCTTTGGGGAAGAGAATGGCGGAGCACTACTGCCATATTTACTTTAAGCAGTATGGGGTGCCCGTAAAAATAGCACGACTTGCCCAGGTTTTCGGATATGGCGTAAGACGAAGCGATGGCCGTGTCTTTGCCCAGTTTGCAAAAGCGGTAATCAATAATGAAGACATAGTGCTGCATACCCCGGGCCTTTCCATGGGAAATTATTGTGAGTCCATGGATGCTGTTAACGCGCTCCTGCTTATACTTGTTAAGGGGCAAAACGGGGAGGCATACAATGTGACAAACGAGGAAAATACCATGACAATACGGGACATGGCGGACCTTGTTGCGGATAAAATAGCATCGGGAAAAATAAAAGTTGTTTACGATATACCGAAGGACAATATATACGGTTATGCGGCCGATACGAATATCAGGCTTTCTTCCGAAAAGCTGCGGAATCTGGGATGGAAGCCGACAAAAAACCTGGAGGAAATGTACAGGGATATGATAGCATATATGTGCAGGGATGGTAATTCCGGGCCCTGAGGTTTATTAATCGGCCAAACTATCCGATAATTATAATGATGATATTCATTAGCGGATATAAACCGCATATGATAAAACATACGGACATATAGAAGGAAAACATGTTTCTGTAAAAAGGAGGAATGCCAATGTTTAAGGTCCGGATCGGCAAAACCAAAGCTGTTTTGCTTTTTGCAGCTTTTTTTGGCTTGATGTTGTTCATTAATATGGACAAAGCATATGCAGCATCATCTGTCACCATAAACAGGGTCGATTATATCAACGAAGAAATCGTTGTCAATAATAACGGCAATTCAATGATTTATTTTGCCACGGAAAGTGAGGCTTCAAGAAACTCATGGGAGGAAGTGACCGCGGACAGCGGGCTTACCACGGCTATTGACTTTTCATGGGTGTCTCCCACCTCCGAGGAGATTATCTTCGTCAAAGGCGAGGACGGAGTGGCACGAAGAATTGTACTAAAGGAAAGAGCGAGGAAGCTGGAAGTCTCAATAAGCTACGACAGGCTGGACGGGCTAAGCAGCAACGCTTCTATTGCGCCATTGGTAAATATCATGTCTTCTGCCGGAACCGGGGACAATCCGATTACATTTTCCGATCTTGAGTGGAGGAAGGGTGAAAACGGCCCCTGGCAGGACACATCCACCCTCACGGTTGCGCAGCTTGAGAAGCTGCAGATAAGGGGAGCGGATTTATATTTCAGGATTAAAGCGGTAAACGATAACGGTCCGAATGCCGACGGCACAAAGGGCAGAAGGGTCAGCAAAGAAGTAAGGCTTAAGATTGCCAAGAAAGCGTCTCCTGTCGCAATAGGTATAGATGGCGAGGATTTCAAGGCCGACATAAGATACGGCAAGGAATACCGTGTAACAGTTGGCGGTGTAACCTCGAACTGGGTGAAGGTAACCGACAAAAATGTCAGACAGGTGCCTTTATCGGAAATTGTCAATGACGGTTCCAATGGCCTTACACCGGACAAGAGATTCCCTGCCATGGTTATCGAAGTAAGGGACTATGCCACATCAAAGGCGGCTCCGTCCAAGATATCCAGGGTGGAATTAAAGGAACAGAGAGTAATTGCCGGCAGTGTAATCAAGGGAAATCCGCCGTCGAATGCAACCGCGTCCGATCCCAATATTTATATTTCATATAACGGTACGGCAAACCTGTCAATAACAATACCGTCCGCATCAGCTGACAACCCGTACCAGTATTGTATTGTGAAACCCGGTGAAGTGTTTGATTTAGAGAGGGCTTCCTGGGCCAACATAAACAGGGACACCGCAGTTAAGGTTCTTGCCAACAAGGCGGTTGAGGGTAGTACGATTTATATCAGGCAGAAGGAGATAAAGGCAAAAGCGGCGACAAAGACCTCACCCGCAGTGGAATACCAGATTGCTTCCACATATGTGACACACGTAGTGGAATATCCGGCAAGCCCTTCCATTGAGGCAAAGAGCTTCACATTTGTGAAGGGCGTATCGGATGACATAACATTCAGCATAATACTGAACAATATAGGCAAGCTTCCGTATGAGACAGCTATCAGGTCAATCAAGCTTGGAACCAAGGAGCTGCAGTTTGCCACAACAACTAATGTATCATTGCCTCTCAGTCCGTCCGTACAGTATTACATTAATGTAACGCTGTCGAAGGACATCCTGAATGATTTGCCTAACAGCTACAGCAGGCCTCTCTACATAACATTTGAAAACGGTACCGTGGATAAGACGTCGATACAGCTGGCGATACAGAATCCTACTCCGGCTACTGCGCTTACGGCAACCGCTTCAAAGGGCTCGACAGCGGGCACTACATCAATCAGGGTCCTCACGGCGGTAAGAGCCGGCAACAAGCTGGTATACACGGTAACCGGAACAAAGGTGGAGGGGCTTCACGTCGAGAATGTCGTAACCGGAACCGATTTTGTAGATGGAACCGATATACCGGTAACCGTCGGACAGTATGTAACGGTATACGAGGTCAATGCGACAACAAACAAGGTGGTAAGATACAAGTGCATACAGATCACATCGCTGTACATAAATCCATAGAGACATTGAGGTGACGGCAATTGAAGGGCAATATCATGGAAATATTCAATAATAATATCGCGCTGCTTGAGAAGACGGACAAGGCCATATGCTGTTTTCGCGAGCAGCGGCATGATATTGCTCTTGGAATCCTTGCCGATTCCATGGAGCTTATCAGGCATTCCATAGAAGCCGTAATAACAAGCAAAGAATATTTCAACCTGGCCGAGGTGGATTCCGTCAACAACATGCTGGGCGGAATCCTTGAGGCCTACAGGATGAAGGATTATGTCCTCCTTGCCGATTTGCTTGAGCTGCAGCTGGTCAGCTTTATAATAGGGGTCCAGGAGCTGATAATCAGCAAGGAAGAGGTTTTATTCTTCGAAGAAAACTATCGTGAGAATCTGTCCTGGCTTAAGGATAAATGCAAGGGATTGGCCGACATATCACTGGAAGCCATAGACCCGCAGACGCTCCTTAAGGAAGGCTACAGGGTGGAGTTTTCCTCCTGTGGGTTAATGACCCTTGCCGCAAGGAATGGAAATAATACTTTCTACTTCCATACAAACTCCAGGGTATCCCATGAAGCTTATCTGCTGGCAAGACGCTGGTATGACAAAAAAGTAAAAAGATACGTCATATATGGGTTGGGTTTTGGTTATCATATAAAAGAGCTGTATTCCCTTGCCAAAGGAGCCGAAATAACGGTATATGAGGATGATTTGAACGTTATCCTGTTGGCCGCCATATTTGCCAGGCTGCAGGAAATGTTCTCGTCGGGAAGGGTTAGGCTCGTATACGACCCTAAGCTCAAGGAATTAAAGGACAGAATAGGAAGCCTGAAGGCAAACGAGGCTTTTCATGTTCATTATCCGTCGTTTTTAAATGTCAGGAGCACGGAAGGAAAAGAGCTGTTGTCCGGGCATGTTTCGTGGGTTGGCATATAAATATAAAGGAGGATACCTTATGATTTATATCCTTATTGCGTTGGGTGTATTTTTACTGGACAGCGGTGTAAAAAACTACATCGAGCAAAATTTCCGTCCGGGGGAAAAAAGGGATATTCTAAAAGGAAAAATCACGATAAAGAAGGAATACAACAGCGGCTTTTGCATGAATTTAATGGACGACAACAGGGAATTTGTAAAGAAAGCGTCAGCCGTCATATTCGGTTTTGTTGCCTTATTGTTTATCCTCATGCTGCCAAGGAAAAGGAATTGTCTCAGGAAGCTTGCACTGGCCTTGTGCGTTGGGGGAGCGGCAAGCAATCTCAGGGACCGGCTTAGAAATGAAAAGGTGCTGGACTATTTCAGCTTCAATATTAAGCCTATAAAGCACATAGTGTTCAATATGGCGGATTTATTCATAATGATCGGTTCGCTCATCATGTTTGCATCCGCATTATTTAGCCACGGGAAACCGGCTGAGACAGCGGTACAGGATGAGATTGCGGGAATTCTGGAATAAATATTAAGAAACTTCGTCCGGGGAAACTAAATGTTTCCCTTTTCTTTTTATGTTGATATAATTATTAGTGAATCAAATTGTTTTCAGGATCATTAATCACAGATTGGACACAGTTTTTTTAGAACTAATTAATTGATTTCTTATGGTACAATCATTATAATGAATTATACTGCACGTTAAATATAATTATTTGTAAATAAATGCGTTGGAGGATTTGATGGATAATAATAAGGGTAACAGGAATAATATGCCAAACAGAATGGCGATATTGATTACGCTGGCTTCGGCAATATTTATTTGGTATATGTTTTCGGTTCTGCAGAACCAGATAAGGGAAAATACCAACATCGAGAGAACATATGATGAATTTATTGCAATGCTCGAAAATGACGGGATTGAAGAGGTCATTATCGACGGGGACAAGATTACGTTTATTCCGAAGGTTCAGCCATATAGATACAGAATATCATACTACACAGGCAATATGAATGACGACCAGTTAATTGAAAAGCTGGAGGAAGCCAATGAAAGATACGGCTTGAAATACAGCCGGAGGGTGGTGGACAACAGGAGCTCCATACTGGAAAGCATTTTGTCGCTGGTGCTTCCTTTTGTGCTTATTTATATTGTCATGTGGTTCCTGTTTAAGGCCATATCAAAAAACAGCGGCGGGGTAATGGGCTTTGGAAAGAGCAACGCCAAGATATACGTGGAGAAGTCCACCGGGGTGACCTTCAAGGATGTGGCCGGGCAGGAGGAAGCCAAGGAATCCCTTTATGAAATAGTTGATTTTCTTCACAATCCGGCGAAATACACCCGTATTGGTGCCAAGCTTCCGAAGGGAGCGCTTCTTGTGGGACCTCCAGGAACAGGCAAGACCCTGCTTGCAAAGGCCGTGGCCGGTGAAGCCAATGTTCCGTTCTTCTCACTGACCGGTTCGGATTTCGTGGAGATGTTTGTAGGTGTCGGCGCTTCCCGTGTAAGGGATTTGTTTAAGCAGGCCCAGCAGCATGCTCCTTGCATAATTTTTATCGATGAGATAGATGCGATAGGAAAGAGCAGGGACAGCCATTACGGCGGAGGAAATGACGAAAGGGAGCAGACGCTCAACCAGCTTCTTTCGAACATGGACGGCTTTGACTCATCCAAGGGCTTGGTAGTACTGGGCGCAACCAACCGCCCGGAGGTTTTGGACAAGGCCCTGCTTCGCCCGGGAAGGTTTGACCGCCGCATAATCGTTGACAAGCCGGATCTTAAAGGAAGGGTTGACATATTAAAGGTTCATGCAAAGAACGTTCTCATGCATGATTCCGTCGACCTGGAGGCCATAGCCAGGGCAACAAGCGGTGCGGTGGGCTCGGACCTTGCGAACATGATAAACGAGGCCGCCATACTTGCCGTAAAGAAGGGACGCAATGTCGTTACACAGGAGGATTTGCTCGAGTCTGTTGAAGTGGTTATTGCCGGAAAGGAAAAGAAGGACAGGATATTGAGCAAGGAAGAAAAGCGGATTGTAGCATACCATGAGGTCGGCCACGCATTGGTAACGGCGCTGGAGAAAAACGCAGAACCCGTGCAGAAGATCACAATTGTCCCGAGAACCATGGGTTCCCTGGGATATGTCATGCAGGTACCCGAGGAAGAGAAATACCTGATGACCAAGGAAGATATAATGGCCCGTATTACCACCCTATATGGCGGAAGGGCCGCCGAGGAGCTTGTATTCGGTTCTGTAACAACGGGAGCGTCCAATGACATAGAGAAAGCTACAAGCCTTGCCAGGGCCATGGTTACCCAGTATGGCATGTCCGAACGGTTCGGCCTGATGGGCCTTGAATCCATAGAGAGCAGGTATCTTGACGGAAGGCCTGTTCTTAACTGCAGTGATGAAACCGCCGGAGAAATCGACAAGGAAGTCATGAGAATCCTTAAGGAGTGTTATGAAAGGGCCCTCAAGCTGTTGTCGGAGAACCGGGAGGTATTGGACAAGATCGCCGAGTATTTGATTGCCAATGAGACCATAACCGGTGAGGAATTCATGAAGCTGTTCAACGAAGCCAAGGGGAATGACACTGCGGACAGCAATAATGAAGCCTCCGGTGAAGAAATGCCAATGAACACGGATGGGGATGAGTCCGATTCTTCAGCAGCAAAAAGCGATAAATCATAAGCAAATTATTGGATTGCTGACGAATCTGCGGCAGTATAAAATATAAGGGGTTACAGCAAAGATATTTAAGTAAACCAACTGAGAAGGGGATTGGGAGAATGAAGCATTTGCGTAAACTTATGGCGATACTGCTGTTATTGTCAATGGTTTTATCCTTAATGGCATGCAAAAAGAAGGGGGATACTCCTTCGGAGCCTGAGGGGCAGCCTACTGAACAGACTAAAACCGGGGATACGGGAAAAGAAGATGTTGTAACAAAGGAAGCATTTCTTGACGACGGAAGGTTAACCCTGTCGGAGCTGTCATCCGTATCCTTGTCCGAGTTGACTGCGGTCGAAATGGCCCGCGTGATGGGGATCGGGATTAACCTTTCAAATACCATGGAAGCCTGCAATACGAACAACAGAGTTCCAAACCTAAGTCCGACTTATTATGAGCAATTGTGGGGACAACCGGTGACCACGCAGGAGATAATAAGCGGCATGAGGGAGGCGGGCTTTAAGTCCCTTCGTATTCCCGTGGCATGGATGAATGCCATGGATTTCGAAAACGGCGATTATACATTGGGAGAAGCCTATCTTGACCGCGTGGAGGAAATAGTCAATTACGCATTGAACGCGGATATGTTTGTTATGATAAATGACCACTGGGATCATGGCTGGTGGAGCATGTTCGGCCATCCGGACCAGGAGGTCCGCGACAAGGCCATGGATATGTACATTGCCATGTGGACCCAGATTGCCGAAAAATTCAAGGATTACGATTACCGCCTTATATTTGAATCAGCAAACGAAGAGCTTGGCGACCGTCTGAACGACCGGACCGAATTCAGTCCTACCGGAGGTACCCTTACGGAAGACGAGCGGTATGAAATGGTCAGGAAGATCAACCAGACCTTCGTCGATGTGGTGCGCAGGACAGGTGGATACAACGCCGACCGTTTCCTGCTGGTAAAGGGATATAATACGAATATTGACAAGACTGTTGATGATCGATTTGTAATGCCCACCGATACTGCTAAAAACAGGCTCTTTGTCGGTGTACACTACTACGAGCCCTGGGGCTACTGCGGAGATACCGCAGGAGTAAGCGCATGGGGAACCTTGGCCGAGGTTGAGAAAATGCACAGCACCCTTGCCAAAATGAAGAAGTTCACGGACCAGGGATACGGAGTCATTATCGGAGAGTGGGGTGTCCTTGATAACAAGGGTGAGGACAGGTACAACTATTATTTCAATTTCCTGAATTTGAACGAAAAATACGGTTATGTACCTTTCCTGTGGGATACAGGAGGAATATACAGCAGAAGGGAATACAAGATCCGTACGGACACCGATGACGAGGCAATCAGTAAGATCATCAGTCTTTTAAAGAATTTTGACGTTAAGACACTGGCGGATATGACCGTTGAAGAAATAGTCGCTAATGCCGAGGATAACCTGGCACTGGCTATAAAAAAGGCGGAAAGCAGGCCCCAGTTTACATATGGTGATGACGAGGCATACGCATGGATTATGCTGACCAGCGGTGACTGGGCGATACAATACAGTGTCGGTGACGTATATGAACCCGGTTCGAAGCCGGATGGGCTGGTTGCCACGGATGTAAAGATTGAAGGACCCGGCACCTACACGGTTGCACTGGATATTACGGGCACAGACCAGGGATACGCCAACGGTCTCAAGTTTTCTGCGGTTGGTATAGTCAATGCCGAGAAATTATGGCCTGGATATATAATAGAGATAAAGGAAATCCTTATAAACGGCGAACCGGCTGAACTATCCGGAAAGCCGTATACAACCAGTGACGACGGCAATACAACCAGGGTAAACCTTTATAACGAATGGGTAAGCAGCCTGCCTCTCGAGGCCAGGACACTGGACGGAGATTTATCAGATGCGACACCGGTACCCCTTGAGAAATATACAGGAACAAAGATACAGACCATACAGGTTACATTTGATTATATCGAGGGGTAGATTATGGCTGGGCGTATTAAGCTAATATTAATTATGGCATGCATGATTATTTTGGCGGCAGCATTTTCTGGCTGCCACTCTTCACAAAAGGAAAGCCGGACGGATACCAGAAATGAAGAGACCGGATCCATTATTTCGGAGGAGACGGCAAAACAGGAAGAAGACAAGGAAGAGGAGAGGGAAGTGTTCAGCGATTTTCTTATACAGTTGGGAAAAGATAATGACAAGTCAAATCCCCTTATAGCCCATATGTATATGGCAGACCCTACTGCTGTGGAGTATGAGGGCCGGCTGTACGTATACGGCACCAATGACACCCAGCAGTACCTGCATGACGTGGAGGGGAAGAACACATACGAGAAAATAAAATCCATAGTGATAATTTCCACCGATGACATGGTCAACTGGACTTATCATGGGATTATTGATACGGAAAAAATAGCGCCATGGATTATTGCGTCCTGGGCTCCTTCAATCGTTTCCCGCGTAGAGGATGATGGCAAGACTCACTTTTATCTGTATTTTTCTAACAGCGGTTGGGGAACGGGCGTATTGACCTCTACTTCCCCCACGGGGCCGTGGGAGGATCCCCTTGGAAGATCCCTGATTGACGGCAATACCCCCGGACTGGGGTCCGGTGTGGCAGCAGCCTTTGATCCGGGAGTGGTGATAGATGACAATGGGGATGCATGGCTAGCTTTCGGCGGCAGTGCTTCATCGGATGACCCGGAAAAAAACTATATGCCCGGAGGGGCGAGGATAGTCAAGCTGGGAAAGGATATGATTTCCCTGGCCAGCGATATAGTTGAGATTCCGGCGCCATACCATTTTGAGGCAAACGAGTTGAATTACATCAATGGCACATTTGTATATACATACTGCAACAGCTGGGCAAGCCGCGATGTATGGAAGATAGATGGGACCTCGGCTCCTCCGGCCGCGAGCATGTCTTATATGACCACCACCAATCCGTTGGATCCGGACAGCTGGACATACCGCGGATACTATTTAAAGAATCCGGGAGACTACGGGTTAAACCACAGCAACAACCATACCCATCTGCACAAGTATAAGGGTCAGTATTATCTGTTCTATCACACCCTTGAGCTGCAGAAAAGATATGCGGTAAACGGAGGTTTCCGAAGCCTTTATGTCGACCCTATTGAGGTCGATGAGGAGACCGTTACAATAAACAGGATATTGTGGCCGGCCATTAAGGGGGTAAAACAGATTGAAAGCTTTGATCCGTTTGATACGTCATTGTACTCAACCCATGCTTTATCCGCCGGGGTATCATTTGAAGCCATGGACGAGAAGGGAAACATGTTCGTTATTTCGGACAAGGAGGGAAGCTGGGTAATGGTCCGAGGTGCAGATTTTAAGGACGGGGCAAAGGAGTTTACCGCCAGGGTCATGGGAACCGGCAGGATGGAAATACGGCTGGATGATTTGCGGAACGGACCGGTGGCTGAAGTAAACATTACGGATACGGAGTGGAAGGATGTGACCATAACGCTTCCTGAAGCGATTGAAGGTGAGCACGACATATACTTCCTGTTTATTAACGAGGGTATAAGCGCATATGCCTGGAGTTTTAAATAAATAAAAAAATAAAGTTATTATATTTATAACAAGAGCGGGATTAATGAATCCCGCTCTTGTTATAAATATTAATGCCTGCTTTAGCGGAATATGATATTATATATATATCATTATAATTGTTTGAAAACTTTTGAAGACGTACTGCATCCAGGAGTGATTTCATGTTCAACATAGAAGAAGAACTTAAGCTTCTGCCGGACAAGCCGGGAGTATATATAATGAAGGACGAGACAGGAACCGTAATTTATGTGGGAAAAGCGGTCGTCCTGAAGAACAGGGTCAGGCAGTATTTTCAGAACAGCCGCAATCTCTCCCCGAAGATCAGGCAGATGGTGGAGCACATAGACCACTTCGAATATATAGTGACGGATACCGAAGTGGAAGCCCTGGTGCTTGAAAACAACCTGATAAAGGAATACAGGCCCAAGTATAACACGATGCTTAAGGACGACAAGACGTATCCTTACATCTGCGTCACGGTTAACGAAGTGTTTCCCAGGGTGTTTCTGACCAGGGAGGTTAAGAGGGATAAGGCAAGGTATTTCGGCCCTTATACCGGCGCCGCGGCCGTCAGGGAAATAATCGACCTTCTCAGGAAAATTTACAGGATACGGACATGCGCCAGGATTCTTCCGAGGGATATCGGAAAGGAAAGGCCGTGCCTTTATTATTACATGGGACAATGCGACGCTCCTTGCCAGGGGTTTATTTCTAAGGAAGAATATAGAAAGAATATAGACTCTGTTATAGAGTTTCTTAACGGCAATTACGCTCCCGTTGAAAAAATGCTTGAAGAGAAGATGAACGATGCCGCAAGCAAAATGGAATATGAGAAGGCGGCGGCTTTCAGGGATCTGCTTAACAGTGTAAGACAGGTCATGAACAAACAGAAAATCACCTATACCGACCAGGCCGACAGGGATATCATTGCGTTTGCGAGAAAGAATGACGAGGCTGTTGTGCAGACATTCTTTATCAGGGAAGGGAAGCTTATCGGAAGAGACCATTTTTACCTTACCGGTGTGGAGGGAGAGACCGACAGCCGTATCATTACAAGCTTCATAAAGCAGTTTTATGCGGGAACACCGTATATACCCAAGGAAATATACCTTGAGACCGAACCCGAGGACCAGGAGCTGATTGGCAGCTGGTTGAGCAGCAGAAGGGGTCAGAAGGTTCATATCCATGTGCCCAAAAAGGGAAGCAAGGAGAAGCTCGTGGAGCTTGCCAAGACAAATGCGCTTCTGATTCTCAACAAGGACGCGGAAAAGCTAAAGAGGGAGGAAGCAAGAACCACGGGAGCACTCAAGGAACTGGCAAATTACCTGGATCTTCCGTATATATCGAGAATAGAATCCTACGATGTATCCAATACGGCTGGATTTGAAACCGTTGGATCCATGGTCGTGTTCGAGCAGGGGAAGCCCAAGAAATCCGATTACAGGAAGTTTAAAATCCGCTCCGGCATCGGTCCCGACGATTATGCCGCCATGTATGAGATGCTTATAAGAAGGTTTACCCATGGAATGCGGGAGCTTGAGGAATTAAGAGAAAAGAACATGGACGAAAGCATGGGAAGCTTCACAAAATACCCGGACCTCATATTAATGGACGGCGGAAAGGGGCAGGTTAATGTTGCCCTGCAGGTACTGGAAGAACTGCAGCTTGATATTGCGGTCTGCGGCATGGTCAAGGATGACAATCACCGGACGAGGGGTTTGTATTACAACAACCGGGAACTGCCAATTGACAAGAGCGGCGAGCTTTTCAAGCTGATAACAAGAATACAGGACGAGACCCACCGGTTTGCCATAGAGTATCACAGAAGCTTGCGCAAAAAGAAGCAGGTGCACTCCATATTGGATGATATCAAGGGAATCGGCCCCTCAAGAAGAAGGGCGCTTATGAAGCATTTTCAGTCCCTGGACGCGATAAAGGAGGCCGATATTGAAGATCTTCTAAAGGTTCCGTCCATGAACAGGGCAAGCGCCGAGGAGGTATATAATTTCTTCCATAAGACCAATGCCCAATAAGAGCATTTACTTTAATCGGTATAATATGATAGAATGTGTGCAGGTGGAAAGGACATACATTAAGAAAGAGGGGATGAAACGGTGTATACTGTCGAACTGGTCCGTTTGATTGAAAAACTTAACCTGGAGAATTGCACACCGGATATAGATATTAAGAGGATCAAAATATCACAGCCCGATGTGAACAGGCCTGCCCTGCAGTTGGCCGGATTCTATGATTATTTTGATTCAGAACGGGTGCAGATAATAGGTTATGTTGAGAATGCCTATATGCAGCAGTTTGACGAGAATGAGCGTATTGAAATAATGGCCAGGCTCATGGATTACAAGGTACCGTGCATAGTCTTCTGCCGGAATCTCGAGGTGAGCGAAAGGCTGGTCAAGGTGGCCACAGAAAAGGAGGTTCCGATATTAAGAACCTCAAAAACAACATCCTCGTTCATGGCGGAAGTAATCAGATGGCTGAAGGTGGAACTGGCACCCAGGATAACCATTCACGGCGTGCTGGTTGATGTTTACGGTGAGGGCATACTGATTATGGGTGAAAGCGGAATCGGAAAAAGCGAGGCGGCGTTGGAGCTTATAAAGCGGGGCCATCGTCTCGTTGCCGATGATGTGGTGGAAATCAAAAAGGTCAGTGATGAGACCCTGATAGGAACATCCCCTGATATAACCAGGCATTTCATCGAGCTGCGCGGCATTGGAATAATTGATGTAAAGACTCTGTTCGGAGTTGAAAGCGTTAAGAATACCCAGGCCATAGATCTTGTAATAAAACTGGAGGAATGGGATAAGGATAAAAACTATGACCGGTTCGGGCTGGAGGAGCAGTATATCGAGTTTTTGGGAAACAAGGTGGTTTGCCATTCCATACCGATCCGTCCCGGAAGAAACCTGGCAATTATCTGCGAATCTGCCGCAGTAAACCACAGGCAGAAGAAGATGGGATATAATGCCGCACAGGAATTGTACAAGAGAGTGACCAACAGGCTGCGCGGCGGGGATTCGGAAGACAGGGAGTATTAATTATCATGATATCGGAGGAAGCCATTATGCGGTATTGTTACGGAGTGGATATAGGAGGAACCGGCATAAAGATCGGTCTTTTTGATGCGGCAGGAGAACTGATTAGGAAATGGGAGATTCCAACCAGGAAAACAGGAAACGGCAAGGATATCCTTAGGGATGTGGCGGATTTTATTGAAGGCAAGAATAATGAAGAAGGCATAAAACATGATGATGTTATCGGCATCGGAATGGCTTTGCCGGGTCCGGTCAGGGATGACGGCTATATCCTGGAGATTCCCAATATAGGACTGGGAAGCTTTAATATTGAGGAAGAAATGGCCGGTATGACAGGATATAAGGTCAGAGCCGGAAATGATGCCAATGTGGCCGCGCTTGGCGAGCAATGGAGGGGCAACGGCAAGGATTATAAGAACATGGTCCTTGTCACTCTCGGAACCGGAGTTGGTGGAGGCGTCATACATAACGGGAAGATTCTTGCCGGAAGCAACGGAGCCGGAGGAGAGATAGGCCACCTGCCCGTCAATCCCCGCGAAACTGATATATGCGGCTGTGGAAAGAGAGGATGCCTTGAGCAGTACGCATCGGCCACCGGAATAGTCAGGCTGGCCAGGAAGGCATTGAAAGATAATCCAAAGGGTACACGGTTGTCCGAAGCGGATGAGATAACCGCAAAGCTTGTGTTCGACCTGGCAAAGCAGGGAGACCTGCTGGCATTAAAAATTGTCGACGAGGCCTGCAGAAACCTGGGATATGCCCTGGCAATGGTGGCACAGGTGGTGGACCCGGAGGCGTTTATCATTGGAGGCGGAGTGTCAAAGGCTGGGGAGATCCTGATAAACCATGTTAAAAAGCATTATGCGCCGAATGTAATGAACTCCCTGAAAGATAAAGTATTTGCGCTGGCAACGCTTGGAAACGATGCGGGCATATATGGATGCGCAAGGCTTATACTGTCGTGAAATTTCATCATTAAAGCCATTACGGTTGAATAAAGTATAGAAGTATTGTATTATAGCGTTGGAGGTTAACTTGAAGGACACAGACTTATTTGAAAAGGAACTGAATGAAATATTCAGTTCGGATAGAATTCTTAAAAACGAACCCATGTCAAGGCATACTTCCCTGCGCATAGGCGGCAATACGGATTACATGGTTTTTCCGGCAACTATAGACGAGATTAGGCTGACAATCAAGCTGTGCAGGAAATATGACATGCCGTATTATATTATGGGAAACGGCAGCAATCTTTTGGTTTCGGATTCCGGCTACCGCGGCCTGATAATAAAGCTTTCGGACAGATTCTCAAATATAAGTGTGGAGGAAGACGGAACCGTTCTTGCCCAGGCAGGGGTTCTTATGTCAAAGCTGTCAAATGTCATAGCCGCAAACAGCCTGACAGGCTTTGAGTTCGGGGCGGGAATACCGGGAACCCTGGGAGGAGCTGTGGCTATGAACGCGGGAGCATACGGAGGTGAAATGCAGCAGGTTGTAATATCCGCTACAGTCATAGACGGTGACGGAAATATACGGACCTTGAGCAATAAGGAGCTGGAGTTCGGTTACAGAAGCAGCGTTATTCAGAAGAAGGATTTGTGCGTGCTTGAAGCGACGCTAAAACTTAATAAGGGGGATAAGAGGCAGATTCTGGACAAAATCCGTGAACTTAACCATCTCAGACAATCGAAACAGCCTCTTGATAAATTCAGCGCGGGAAGTACCTTCAAGCGGCCGGAGGGCCACTTTGCCGGCAAGCTGATCAGCGATGCCGGTTTGCGGGGATTCCAGATAGGCGACGCCGCCGTATCTGAAAAGCATTGCGGATTTTTAGTAAACAAAGGGAACGCTACGGCCGGTGATTTCATGAAGCTGATTAAAGAGGTCACAAGGATTGTTAATGAGAAGTACGGAGTTTTGCTGGAGCCTGAAGTTAAGTTCTTGGGGACATTTGATTCAGATTGAGGAAGGAACGGTACTGGATGAGATTTGTTATTGTGACAGGCATGTCCGGGGCGGGAAAAAGCTCCGTTCTAAAAATGCTGGAGGACGCAGGATTTTTTTGTGTGGACAATCTGCCCATTAAACTTGTAAAAAAATTTGTAAAACTCATTATGCAGGGACATAATGAAAATGACAAGGTAGCATTGGGCCTTGACGTAAGAAGCGGGCAGTCCTTGGATGAGCTTGACAAGGTGCTTGATGAAATGAAGACAATGGGATGCCCTTATGAAATACTATTCTTGGATTGCTCCACGGAAATACTGGTAAAACGGTACAAGGAAACAAGGAGAATCCATCCTCTGTCCCAATCGGGAAGAGTGGATAAGGGAATTGAGCTTGAACGGAAAAGACTTGACTTTCTTCGAAAAAAGGCTGATGTAATCATTGACACAAGCCACCTGCTGGTTCGGGACCTGAAAGCCCAGATTGACAAGATTTATGTAGAGGATAAGAATTTCAGGAATTTTATAATAATGATCTTATCGTTCGGTTTTAAGTATGGAATACCGACGGATTCCGACCTGGTATTTGATGTGCGCTTCCTGCCGAACCCGTATTATGTAGAAAATTTGAAGGACAAGACGGGCATGGATCCTGAAGTCAGGCAATTCATCATGGATTCGGAGCTGGCAGTCAGGTTTTTGGACAAACTGGAGGACCTGATTACATTTCTCATTCCGAACTATATTGCCGAGGGAAAGAACCAGCTTGTTATCAGCATAGGATGTACCGGCGGCAAGCACCGTTCGGTGACCCTTTCCAATGAGCTTGCCAAAAGACTGGCGCAAACGGGGTATGCTATAAAAACCGAGCATAGGGATATGGATAAGGATTAAATGAATAGTTGATATAAAGGTGCTGATGAAATATGTCATTTTCAAAGGAGGTCAAGGAAGAGCTTTCATCACGGGCAAGTGATGCCAGGCACTGCGGGATTGCGGAGCTGGCTGCGATTATAACCTATGGAGGACAGCTGGTCCGGGATAAAGCTCATCCATACCTTAAGCTTCAGACTGAAAGTCCTGCCGTTGCACGAAAGTGCTTTACATTAATCAAAAAAACATTTAATATTAATATTGACATCTTGGCCAGACAAAATCAAGGAATCAGAAGCAATAAAACATATATGCTGGTTCTTAAGAACCGGGAGGATTTGTTAAAGATATTTAAAGCTACAAAGCATGATACAGACATAGATCATTACGGCAGGATGGGGTGTCCCAGCCACCTGGTGACACAGAACACCTGCTGTAAACGAGCGTTTATTCGCGGCGCTTTCCTTATATGCGGTTCAATGAGCAATCCCAAAAAAGCATATCACATGGAATTTGTTACGGATGACCTTGAGAAGGCGGAAAGACTGCAGGAAATTATCCGCGCTTTTTCGGTGGATGCTAAGATTATTCAAAGAAAAAAGCACTATGTGGTATACATCAAGGAAGGATCGCAGATCGTGGATCTGCTCAATGTAATGGAAGCCCATGTTTCATTGATGGACCTGGAAAATGTGCGTATCATAAAGGAAATGCGCAACCAGGTGAATAGACAGGTGAATTGTGAGGCGGCAAATATCAGTAAGACAGTTAATGCGGCATCCAAGCAGATTGAGGATATAATATTTATCAGAGATCATGTGGGATTCGGAAATCTCAACGAAGGGCTGCGTGATATTGCCAGGCTGAGAATTGAGCATCCTGAAGCTTCATTGAAGGAACTGGGAGCGATGCTGCAGCCGCCAATCAGTAAATCCGGTGTCAACCATAGATTACGCAAGCTAAGCTATTATGCCGATATTTATCGGAAGAATAAGGAGGAGAAGATTAATGGTTAGAAAAGAAATTGCAATTAATATTCCCAATGGATTGGAAGCAAGGCCGGTGGCGCAGCTTGTACAGGTGGCAAGCCAGTTTGAAAGCAGTATTTATGTCGAATACCGGGATAAGAGGATTAATGCAAAAAGCATAATGGGCATGATGAGCCTTGGCCTTGTGTCGGGAGACAAAGTATTCGTATCTGCCGACGGGCCGGATGAAAAAGATGCCATTAAGAGCATTGAGAAATATTTAAGCAGTATCAGCGAATAATAATATTATAATGACTTAGTTACAGCATAGTGCATAGAGAGGTGCCTGATGACGGAAGGACATACAGCTGGAAAGCCGAAAAGAAGAAAAAAAAGAACAAAGAGATTAAGTGTAATATTGCTGATTGAGCTCCTGGTATTATTAATAATGGCCGGTTCATATTTTCTTATTACAAAATATGGCATGAATGACGGATCTTCGGATAAAACCCCGATTAATAGTGAGAAAAATGATGGAAAAGGCAAAAATAACGACAAGCAGAACACTGAAGAGGAGCTGTCCCCCGAAGAACTGGAGGCTCTTAGGGAACAGGAAAGACTCATGAGGGAAATTGCCGAAAGGGACGCGCTGATTGAAAAGGCCAAGAAGCTTACCTTAAGCTATGATTATGACGGAGCGATAGAACTGATTAGATCCTATCAGGGCAAGGACGGCGGATATGAGGTATATCCCGCTTTGGTTTCGGCACTTAACGAATTGGAAAAGGAAAAGGCATCACTGGTTCTTTACGGGGGGTCTTATACCTCCGTTACTCAGATAAACCACATTTTCTTTCATTCGCTGATTGCAGATACAAGTAAAGCCTTTGACAATGACTATGACAGCGTAGGATATAACATGTACATGACCACCATAGATGAATTCAAAAAAATGATGCAGAGCATGTATGAGGACGGTTATGTGCTTGTAAGCGTTCATGACCTTGTAAAGCTGGTTACAGATGAAAACGGCAATACAAAATATGTTCCCGCCGAGATCTATCTTCCGGCAGGAAAAAAGCCATTTGTGCTGTCACAGGATGATGTAAGCTATTACGAATACATGGAAGGTGACGGCTTCGCTTCAAGGCTGGTTCTTGACGATGACGGGAAGGTCACTTGTGAGATGATATTGGATGACGGAAGTGTTGTAAGGGGCGCATACGATTTAATACCCATACTGGATGAGTTTGTGGAGGAGCATCCCGATTTCTCATACAAGGGAGCCAAAGGACTCATAGCCCTTACGGGATATGAAGGAGTCCTGGGATACAGGACCAATGAACTTACATCGCCGACTTATGAACAGGACAAGGAGACTGTCAAGGAAATCGTAAGGGTAATGAAGGAGAACGGATGGGAATTTGCCTCCCACAGCTACTATCACCGCAATCTTCAGGAAAAATCGGCTGCGTTCTTAAGGGATGACACCGAACGCTGGAAGAAGGAGGTTGAATCCATAATAGGGCCTACCGATGTGTATGTATTCCCGTTCGGCGTGGATATTGAAACCACAATGGACCATTACAAAAGCGAAAAGTACGCCATCCTAAAGGAAGCGGGCTTCAACTTTTTCCATGGTGTATATTCAAAACCATGGATGCATATAAAGAATGATTATGTACGTATGACGCGACGGCCGCTGGATGGACAGGCCATGCTCGAGTTTCCCGAGCGGCTGGCGGATTTGTTTGATTTAAATGAAATCATTGATCCCGCAAGACCGCCAAAGAACTGGTAAACCATAATATCACGAAATCATATGTATGTATGGGAATCCCGGCGATGTCTTGGGATTCCCTTTTGATTTACACGGTCGATAAGGTTATTATCCGTATATGGAAGGGGATGAAGCCATGAAATTCACACACCTGCATCTTCATACCGAATACAGTCTGCTGGATGGGTCCGGAAAGATCAAGGAGCTTGTTCAGCGCGCTAAGGAGCTTGGTATGGACAGCCTGGCTATTACAGACCATGGGGTAATGTACGGAGTCATTGAATTTTACAAGACATGCCTCATGGAGGATATTAAACCAATTATCGGCTGTGAGATATATGTTGCTCCCAATTCGAGATTTGACAGGGAGCCCGGAGCGACCGAAGACCGCTACCACCATCTGGTTTTGCTTGCAGAAAACAATCAGGGATACAGGAACCTGATGAAAATTGTCTCGACCGGGTTCCTGGAGGGGTTCTACTATAAACCCCGGGTTGACAAGGAAGTGCTCCGCAAATACAGCGAAGGCTTGATTGCCCTAAGCGCCTGCCTTGGCGGCGAAGTGCCGGGTTATATAAGAAGGGGCTTTTATGAGGAAGCAAAGAAGGCCGCCCTAAGCTACAGGGAGATATTCGGAGAGGATAATTTCTTCCTGGAACTTCAGGACCACGGACTTTTGGAGCAGGTCACGGTTAACCAAAGCCTTATCAGGATATCGAATGAAACCGGAATAAAGCTCGTGGTTACCAATGATGTTCATTATACCTATGAAGGGGATGCCGAATCCCATGATATTCTGCTGTGCATACAGACCCAGAAGAAGGTGTCCGATGAAAACCGCATGCGCTACGAAGGGGGACAGTATTATCTTAAGTCTCCCGAGGAGATGTATGAATTGTTCCCATATGCCGTGGAAGCATTGGAGAATACATATAAAATCGCGCAGCGCTGCAATGTAACCATAACATTCGGAAAATACCAGCTGCCTGTTTATCCGGTTCCGGCGCCTTATACCGCCCATGAATACCTTACAATGCTGTGCAGGGAGGGAATGAGGGAAAGGTATGAGAATGTAACGCCTGAGCTTTGGAACCGCATGGAGTACGAACTTAAAACCATAAAGGATATGGGGTTTTCCGATTATTTCCTTATAGTATGGGATTTTATTAAATATGCCAGAGATCATGGCATAATGGTCGGCCCCGGAAGAGGCAGCGCCGCGGGCTCCATAGTATCTTACTGCCTGAAAATAACGGATATTGACCCGATAAAATATAATTTGCTGTTTGAGAGGTTTTTAAATCCAGAAAGGCTTACCATGCCGGATATTGATATCGATTTTTGCTATGAAAGAAGGCAGGAGGTCATAGATTATGTTACGAACAAGTACGGCAAGGATAAGGTTGTGCAGATAGTTACCTTCGGTACCATGGCTGCCCGGGCGGTTATCAGGGACGTGGGAAGAGCCCTGGACATGCCTTATTCCCAGGTGGATGCGGTGGCAAAGATGATACCCACGGAAATAGGAATAACCATCGACAAAGCCCTGGCAATGAATCCGGAGCTTAGGCAAAGTTATGAAGAGAATGAAGACATAAGAAGGCTTATTGACATGTCCAGAAGGCTGGAAGGGCTGCCGAGACATACATCGATGCATGCGGCGGGGGTGGTTATAAGCAGGGACAGCATTATAGAGCATGTTCCGCTGACCCGTTCTTCCGACGACTCAATAACCACCCAATTTCCCATGACCACCCTGGAGGAGCTGGGACTTCTTAAAATGGACTTCCTGGGGCTTCGAACCCTCACAGTTATACAGAACGCCGTGGACCTTGTCAACAGGGGCAGGACCGATGGGGAAAAGCTTGACATTAATAAAATAGACTATTCGGACGAAAAGGTGTATGAGCTAATAAGCTCGGCAAAAACCGAGGGGGTCTTCCAGCTTGAAAGCAGCGGCATGAAGAACTTCATGAAGGAGCTTAAGCCAAGGACTTTGGAGGATATAATAGCGGGAATAGCGTTGTACAGGCCGGGGCCGATGGACTTTATCCCGAAATATATTAAAGGGAAGAATGAAGCCGGAAATGTCACTTATGACTGCCCGCAGCTTGAGCACATACTGGCACCCACATACGGATGCATAGTGTACCAGGAGCAGGTTATGCAGATTGTCCGGGACCTTGCGGGATACAGCTACGGCAGAAGCGATTTGGTCCGCAGGGCCATGGCCAAGAAAAAGGAAGACGTCATGATAAAGGAAAGGAAGACCTTTATCTACGGCGACGAGAATGAGAATATACCGGGATGCGTAAGGAACGGCATACCGGAGCATATAGCGAACCATATATTTGACGAGATGCTGGACTTTGCCAAGTACGCGTTCAACAAGTCCCACGCGGCGGCATACGCGGTTGTTTCATATCAGACCGCCTACCTGAAGTGTTACTATCCTGTGGAATTCATGGCGGCATTGATGACATCGGTAATTGATAATCCGGGAAAGGTCGCGCAGTATATATACAGCTGCCGTCAGATGAACATACCGATACTGCCTCCCGATATAAATGAAGGGGATGCCGTTTTTACGGTTTATAACGGCGCCATCCGGTATGCCCTGTCGGCTATTAAGGGTATCGGAAAACCGGTTATTGAAGCTCTTGTGGCTGAAAGGGAGGCCAACGGGCCTTACCGCAGCCTGCGGGATTTTGCAGCCCGGCTATCGGGGAAAGAGGTTAATAAAAGGACAATTGAAAGCTTTATAAAGGCCGGCGCATTTTCGAATATCCACAGCAACAGGCGGCAGCTTATGATGAGCTATGTCCGGATACTGGACCGGATAGCGGAAGAAAAGAAGAGCAGCCTGACCGGCCAGATGAGCCTGTTTGACATGACAGGAGAGGATGACAGGCAGGATCAGGACCTGAACCTTCCCGATGTGGAAGAATACAGCAAGGAAGAAATACTGGTATTTGAAAAAGAGGTGCTTGGCATATATGTCAGCGGCCATCCCTTGGAGGATTACCAGGATACTATAAATAAAAATGTTACGGCCTTTTCTTACGATTTCATAATTGATGAAGAAACACAAAAGCCCAAGGTTGAGGATGGGTTTTTCTACACCATAGGCGGCATGATTACGGCAAAAACCATTAAGACAACCAGGACCAACAGCTTGATGGCATTCATAACTCTTGAAGACATGTTCGGAACCGTCGAGGTAATAATATTCCCCAAGGATTATGACAGGTACAAGCACATGCTGGAGCCTGACAACAAGGTATTTATTCGCGGCAGGGCAACCATCGAAGAGGACAAGGATGCGAAGCTCATATGCCAGGATATAATTCCATTTGACAGCGTTCCCAAGGAACTTTGGGTAAGATTTCCGGATTATGCAGCTTATCAAAGGGCCGAACGGGAGCTGTACGGTATTCTTGAAGAATATGACGGGAATGATGCGGTTATTATTTACTGTGAGAAAGAAAAAATTATGAAGCAGCTGCCGCGGAGCAAGAGCGTTAATGTCTGCAAGGAGCTGGTGGGAAGGCTCAGTGAAATATATACGGGAAAAAATGTTGCAATTGTCGAAAAGCGTATTGCGTCCGAAGGAAAAATGAATTAGAATACAGTAATGTAATTTTATAACGGAGGTCATCTTATATGAACAAAAAGATATCGACAATCGGTGTTTTAACCAGCGGCGGAGATGCACCGGGCATGAATGCCGCAATACGTGCCGTTGTCAGAACGGCCCTGGCAGAGGGCATTAACGTCAAAGGTATCAGGAGAGGGTTTTTGGGGTTACTTGAAGAAGATATATATGATATGAAATCAAAGCATGTATCGGATATTATCCAAAGGGGCGGAACAATCCTTTACACAGCCCGCTGTCCCGAATTTGTCCTGCCCGAGCTTCAGGACGAGGCTGCGGAGATATTAAGGGACAATGGAATAGACGGACTGGTCGTCATTGGGGGAGACGGCTCATTCAAGGGCGCAGCCGCCTTGGCAAAACGCGGTATTAATACCGTAGGTGTTCCAGGAACCATCGACCTGGATATCGCCTGCACGGATTATACCATCGGTTTTGATACGGCTATAAATACTGCGGTTGAGACCATTGACAAGGTCAGGGACACATCCACATCCCATGAAAGATGCAGTATTATAGAGGTAATGGGAAGACATGCCGGCCATATCGCCCTGTGGTGCGGTATAGCCAACGGCGCCGAGGAGATAATCATTGCCGAACGCTATGACTACGATGAGGTAAAAATCATCAAGAGAATCAACAAGAGAAGAGAAACCGGCAAGAAGCATTATATCATCATTAATGCTGAAGGTGTCGGTGATTCCGAGAACATGGCAAAGCGAATCGAAGCCGCGACAGGAATGGAAACCAGGGCAACCATAATCGGACATGCTCAAAGAGGAGGAAGCCCTACGGCAAGGGACCGCGTATATGCGTCCGTTATGGGAGCAAAAGCTGTGGATTTGCTTATTGCCGGAGCTTCAAACCGTGTTGTTGCCTATAAGAACGGCCAGTTTGTCGATTATGACATTGACGAAGCCCTGAAGATGACCAAGGACATCAATCAGTATATGTATGAACTGTCCATGAGGCTTTCAAGAGGATCATATTAGAATAATCCGACAGGAGAATTAAGATGACTAAAAGGACGAAGAAATTTTTGTCTTACTATAAGCCATATCTTGGCTTATTCGCGGCAGACATGTTCTTTGCCCTCTTAGCCTCGTTAATATCCCTGGTATATCCGATGATAGTCAGGTATATTACCAACAATGTACTGGTGAATTACGATATATCGGAGGCGGCACCGGTCATTATAAAGCTGCTCTTTGCAATGCTTGGCCTGGCGGCTTTGGAGTATGCATGCACATATTTTACCGTTTATAAAGGACACATGATGGGCGCAAAGATGGAATACGACATGCGTAATGACATCTTTGAGCACCTTCAGAAGCTGTCCTTTAGCTTTTATGACAATCAAAAAACGGGCCAGCTGATGTCCAGGATTGCAAATGACCTGTTTGACGTAACGGAGCTGTGCCATCACGGGCCGGAGGACATATTTATATCTCTCATCAAGTTTGCAGGAGCCTTTGTCATACTGATACAGGTAAATGTGCCGCTCACAATGATAGTCTTTGCGTTTATTCCGATCATGTTCGTATTTGCCGTATTCATGAGAGGCAGGATGCGTAAGGCATTCAGGAAGAACAGGGAAAGAATAGCCGATATCAATGCGCAGATTGAAGATAATCTATCGGGGATCAGGGTTGTAAAATCCTTCGCCAATGAAGAGCTGGAGATTGACAAGTTCCGAAAAGGAAACGCAAGGTTTGTTGACAGCAAGCAGTACAGCTACCGGACCCTTGGGGAATTTCATTCCGGGCTTACTCTTTTTACGGCCTTGATTAATATTGCCGTGATAGCAGGCGGAAGCCTTTTCATAGCGAAAAAGGTTATAAATGTCGGTGACTTGCTGACATTCATGCTGTATGTCAATACTTTGGTAGATCCCGTCAAGAAGCTGATAAATTTCACCGAGCAGTTTCAGAACGGCATGTCGGGGTATAACCGCTTTTATGAGATCCTGGAGATTGAACCGGATATAGTGGACAGCCCGAAAGCCGTTGAGCTTAAGGATGTAAAAGGTGAGATAGAATTTAAGAACGTATCGTTTAAATACAACGACAGTACCGGGAATATACTCACCAACATTAATTTAAAGGTAAAGCCGGGAGAGTTTATCGCCCTGGTCGGTTCCTCCGGTGTCGGAAAGACCACCATGTGCAGCCTGATACCCAGGTTTTATGAGGTTACCGGCGGAACTATAACGGTTGACGGGATGGACATCAGGAATATTAAGCTTAAGTCCCTCCGGAACAATATCGGTATTGTACAGCAGGACGTATACCTGTTTTCCGGTACCGTGCTTGACAATATAAGGTACGGCAAGGCCGACGCTACGGAAGAGGAAATCATTATGGCGGCCAAGAACGCCAATGCCCATGATTTTATCATGGAGCTTCCGGACGGATATTTTACGGATATCGGACAGAGGGGCGTCAAGCTGTCGGGAGGTCAGAAGCAGAGAATAAGCATAGCCAGGGTATTCCTAAAGAACCCGCCAATTCTGATATTTGATGAGGCAACCTCATCCCTGGACAACGAAAGTGAAAGAGTGGTACAGGAATCCCTGGAAAGGCTGGCAAAGGACAGGACCACGTTTGTAATTGCCCACAGGCTTTCAACAATCAAGAACGCGGACAGGATAGTGGTGCTGACCGAGGACGGCATAGGGGAAACCGGTACCCATGAAGAGCTGCTTAAAAGGAACGGAGTATACGCGGGACTATATAAGTTATCATATCAAAAGCAGGAATAACCGTGCCGGTATCATATACAGTGCGGCATGCCACAATAATGGAAGTAGAAAAATCACATAAACGGGGACAGCCAACAAGGTTGTCCCTGATTTTACACGGCGTTTCCATATTTACGAACTGCCGGTTCGGCATGGGGTAAGGGGTTTGTTCCGGCAGGACGAAGCCGGTTTTGACTTGTCGCTTTTCTTAACGGCGGGCCAGCCTCGGTTGTGTAGGGCCAATAATGTGAATATAATGCAAAAATATTGGTTTTATGCGATTTATGGAACTAATTATAACCCGATAACGTCTAATGTATGGACGGGGAAAGTTGATTACGGCATCCAAAATTACATTTACATTATCATACCGTACATGTATACTATAACTAGCTTGAATTTCTTCGACAGAAGAACAGGTATGGTATAGGGGGATTATTGGATGCATAGAGAAATTCAAAACGGACACTCCGAGCTTTCTCCTGCGTATGAGATCGAAAGCCTGATAAGGGAATACGGCAACGACGTGCTAAGAACCGCATATATGTACGTCAAGGATATTCATACTGCGGAAGACATATTCCAGGAGGTTTTTATAAAGGTTAATCAAAAGCTTTCCACATTCGAAGGCAATTCCAGCATCAAGACCTGGATAATCAGAATCACCATCAATACGTGCAAGGATTATTTAAAAAGCGCCTATAACAGAAGAGTGGTCCCCATGATGGAATACCAGGAGGACTCAATTGTTGGTGAATCCGAGTACAATGAGGTCGAGATTCAGGATATTAATCATTTGATAAAGGAAACAGTCCTTTCCCTGCCTGCTAAATACAGAGAGGTTGTTATATGCGTTTACTTTCATGAGATGACGATAGCGGAAGCGGCTCAGGCACTTAATATTGCCGAAGGGACCGCAAAAAGCAGGCTTTCGAGAGCAAGGCAAAAGCTGAAAGAATTGTTGGAAGGGAGGGTATCGGATGAATTCTAACCGGAAAGATATAAAGAAAATTGATATAGATAAATTGGATATAAAGGCCGGCTTGAATGCTTCCCTGGAAAAGGAAGGCATCAGCGTGTCCGAGGATCTGGTCAGAAGAACACTGGAAGCTATAAGAATGAACGAGGCTTCAGGGCGTGAGTCCGGTGTAAATATGACCGAACGCAAAAAGCCGGTATTCTCATACGGGTATGTACGTACGTTTGTTGCAGCGGCTGCGGCGGTTCTGGTTTTGGTTGCCGGGCTGAACGCCATAAGGATTTTTACACCAAAGACCTTTAAGAGCGATTTGGCCAAGCAGGAGCTTGACGGTGCGGCCGGCGGAAGCAATATGGCGGAAAAACAAGATACATTGTATGATGACAGTATGCTCGATGAGAATAGGATGGATATGCTGCAGTCCGCTGAAATGCCAGTACAGGATACCGCCAGGGGATACGAGGAAAAAGCGGCTGAAGAAGGATCGGGCATGGACGGCGGCCTGAGTGTCGACGCATCGGCACCACAGGACGGCAATGAAAACATCAAGCTGACAATGGTCCGTGAAGTATATGGATTTTCGGATATTGTCCAGATGGAGTCCGGTAAAATCAGTGAAATCACCATAAGCTATGGCGATGCTGACATAATAGATGTTATTTCGGACCGCGGACTGATAGACGATTTCTATGCAATGATGCAGAATTACAGCTTCAAATTCGGGGCCGCCAACGATACTGTTATCCATTATGTCATAAAGCTAAAATCGGAGGATGGGGATGCGCAGCTTCTTATAGGAGATGCGTCGGTAACGGTGGATTGTACCCGGGGTGACATTGCTTCGCACAGCATATATACATCGGACGATCAGGCGTCGATAGTCAGAGGCATTGAGGATTTCCTGGCAGGTCGGGGCAATAATTAATTCAAAATAAAAAGGTGCTGTTTATAACAGCACCTTTTATTTGAAAAATTTTTCATTTCTTCTTATTATTTTTCTTGTCGCTTCCCTCTTCGGAAACGGAATCGCCATCGTCAGAGGCTTCTGCGGTTTCAGCCGGTGCAGCTTCCTCATCCTTTTCTTCATCGGCGTCGGTGGTTTCCGTACCTTCACCGGAACCGGATTCTTCCGCTTCGGTTTCTTCGCCCGCGGCTTCCTTGCCGTTATCAGTGTCCAGCTGTATTGATACATACTCCCTGGTTTCAGCCTGTTCTTTAATATCATCTTCGGTTTCAAAATCATCAAGGTCGTCGTCAAAATCGTCGAAATCGTCGGAACCGCCGCTTTTTATGAAACGCTTATAAATATAGTAAGCTCCTGCCGCAAGAGTTGCAACGGACAGGGTTGACAACAGGAATTTACCAAATTTCTTCATATGCTTCATCATCATCCTTTCGCCTTAATAATAAATACACCTATTCATATTATAATTCTATAAAGCAAAAAATGAAAGCTATAAATATAATATATGTAAAAAATGCTAAAAAAATTAATAATAATATGAGAATAATAATATTATAATATCTTTCAGCTTTACAAGACCGAGTTAAGTCCTTATAATTGTGTAAAAAGGTTTTCTGAAAAATAAAGGGAGCCAT
>ENA-UPAD01000133-UPAD01000133.1-bioreactor-metagenome-genome-assembly--contig:-NODE-133-length-114353-cov-122.546265_pt1 | contig 114353 bp, 102 predicted proteins | sample MGYA00238179_ERZ772710 | MGnify/ENA primary metagenome ERZ772710 (study PRJEB29004, sample SAMN07631245) | bioreactor metagenome | isolation source: Switchgrass digestor | place: USA: Dartmouth...
CAAGCGGCCTTTCGCTCAAGCGCATTTGTTTAACTCCTTTTTAAATTATGATAGCAGAGCAACCTTCGTGCTGTAGAGATGTGATTTAGCAAACCAATATTTTAAATATTTCGTCCTTCGATTTAGCGTCAAGCACGGCTTCGGCTGCTGCGTCAAGTTTAACTTCGTTGGTAACGGAGCGGATCGTCTTTTCGTCAGAAGACGACAAACCGAATTTGCGGCGCAGTTGTTTTATAAGCAGATCTTGTTTGCCCTTGATTATACCTTTAATCTCGCCTCTTTTTTCGCCTTCTATTTTGCCCCTTTCTTCCCCTTGTTTTATCAGCTTCTCTGCCAGAGATGGCATGAGCTCTTCACCTCCAAGTTCTTTTACTATCCGTTGCATGGTGTCTTGGTCTGCGTCGAGAGTATAAGACCGGCAGTAGATTCGACGAAGCCCTATTGTGTTCGCACCTTCAATCTTGAATATTGGTACTCTAAAAAACCTATTTTGTATTTTAATACATTAGCTTAAAATTCAAGATTAAAGATCCGACCCTCGAGGTTCTCGGATCTCGGGTATGAAGCTAATTGTGGGAAGAATGCACGTTCCCCATGGACCGCGGCTAGAAACATAGGCAAGCATTTCTCTTGCGCTGGAATAGAGGATGCTTGCTCCGGTTACAGCCAAAGATTTCAATAAAAATTCTTTATCCTCCGGCATTTCTGCTGTCCATTTAAATGAACCAAATACCACTATTTCGTATTCATAGAGAAGCTTCGTTTCTTCTGACGATCTCTCGGATTTGATTTCAAGCGAAACAGAACATTCTCTAAAATCATCACCGCATTGAGGAATCGCCTTTACGGTCTTCAGCTTCGGAGCTCTGGCATCTTTTGGATTTTCATGTGGAATTGCTTCATAGTGGATAATGGGGAAAAACAGGCTCTTTAGCTTTAGCGGTGCATTATAAGCCTTAAGTAGGACTTGCTTTTCACCGTCGCCAGTCATTGCCATTCTCCTTCTTCTCAAATCTACATTTTACACGTTAGAACCTAGGCCGCTACGGGTTTGAGGCTTTTGTCTTCATGAGAATGCGATTCCCGACTTAAAGTTTCATCATGAGCAATGTTTTCATATTCATTAAGGCAATCAAGAGACTGGAGAAGCTTGAACCATTCCTGTTGATAAAGCAAATCAGACCCTTTTGCTTTTTTGGGAGTTACGATAATTTTTATCTCTGCATTCACGGCTTTACTGAGCTCTACAAGAGTGTTAAGGGTAAAATTCTTTTCGACGTTGTCATTGAAGACCCTGCTTATGTAAGCTTCAGAAACCCCCATTCTATCCGCAAGTTCCTTTTGCGTAATTCCTTGACTTTCCATTATTGCGCTAATCCCTTCAAGAAATTGTAGCCTCAAATCCTCCATCCAGTAGGCTGAGTGTTGCTGCGCCTCTTCAAAAATTTTTTTGAACCTGCTCCCTACTTTTGCCATATATTTATCACCCTTTAATCTTTAAATCTGATAGTATTTTCTTTCTGAGCCTTAAAATAATCATCTCGGTGTTTTTGCGCCTTATTGATTTCTTTGCGTGGCGTCTTGTCCTTTCCCTTTACAAAATAGTGAGTACAAATTATTCGGCGTCCAGCATCATAAAAATACAATAACCTGTATTTCCCAGATGATATTTGCCAGATGTCCTTATCGATCGAATGATGTACATTGCTTATTGGCAAATTACCCTTCGCTAAACCCTGAATTCTTCTAACCATTGCAGCACGCAAGTTTCCATCTTCTTTGTTTTTGGAATAGCTAATATCAAGAAGTTCCGCAATATCGCAACTTCCGTCATCTTTCTCCAGGGCATAAACGGAAAACACATCCTCATAGATCAACACGTATATTAACATGACTTAACCTCTATGTTAAGTACGTATATGCTACTATCTCGCATAAAAGTTTGACTGTCAAGAGGGCAAAAGGTGATTTTCCTATTTCGCCCATTTTTTCCGCCATTGCCAAATCTCCTAAAAATCCAATACTTCCATAGCACATCAGATAAACGAAGAACCTTTTCCAGTGTGTCACGGACAAAACCCAATTCCCGTGCCCATTGTGCAAGTTTGCTTCTATCGTAACCAGGCAAATTCGCCGACCCCTTCTGATATTATGGCCATTAGATTCGTTGGCACGATAAGTCTCCACCTTTTATTATATGTAGCATTCTCTTTATCTAAGCCCCGATAGAGATAGCGCACGCTTTTTGCTATCGCGGCCGCACAGGTTTTAAAAAAGGCGTCAGATAATTTAAGGGAATCTTTAAAATATTCCAAGATGTATCCTGTTTTTTGAAATAAGATTTGTTTGTTGTAGCACTTTAAATACATAAGTAATTTGGCTTCATTGACGTAAGGTATGATCTCGAGGCAACGCAACAGCTCCTCTAACCCCCCGATCCTCTCAAAATCATTGATGCTGTCTATTATTGTGCGCTCCAAATCGGTCACTTTAACGCCATCAGGTTTTTCCACGACCCCAATATCCAGGCGTGGCATCACGTATCTATAGGTAAACCCCCCGAATTCGAAGTCATGAAATCTTTTTTCAGATGATACATAAACATCATAAAAAACTTGATTGGCGTATCCATAATACGCTAACGCAGTATGATGAGATATATATGCGCTATCAGTCAGACTGCTGGCTATAACATATCGGTTGACGATCGGCTCATCATCTATTAAATCCACAGCCACATACAAATTCCTTTTTACGCTTTGTATGTAACCCTTCTTTAAATAGTTTCGTATGATGCTGCTTGCAGTATTTTGATTACCTGACATTTTAACGACATTATGCCGGGTAAAACAACCTTTCCTCAACAACGGTTTATAGTACTTCATGTTCGACCGCCTCCGTTGTTTTGATTTTAGTATTAAACGGTAGGCCCCGATAACGGTAACTGCTTATTTAGATGGCCTCGCGAAAGTAATCTTTGAAGGCAGCCTTAATTATGTCTTTTACTTTATCCACTGCATTGGACTCGGACAGCGCAAGCATAAGCAATGAATTAATTAAACTATTAAGGCTTACGTTCTCACGCTCGGCCCTTTCGGCCAGCATGCGGTGCAGAAATTTTGGAATTCGAAGGACGAAACGGCCGCTGTACTCTTCTTCCGCTTCTTCTGCAGGCTCAGGTATAGGCAGCCCCTCATTTAGCCAGCGCGCAAAGGATTCCCGCTTTATCTCGTTCAGCAGCGCCAAGGCCTCCTCAAAAGTTTTGCCATACGCATTCATCGATGCCCGACCCAAGGCAGGAATGGTTATGATAAATCCCCCTCCTTCCTCTTGGGAAACTTGCGTGACTTCAAGGGGGTAATTTAACTTCATGTAATATTCTAAATCCTTTTTCAAACCTATCACCTCAATATGTCTCATTTGTCCTTCTTCATTTCTTCTATTTCCTGGATGTACTTCAACGCCTTGCAGATATTCCTTAAATACCAATGTTTGACTTTATTTTTATGCCGTACGATGACCAAGTCTCCACTGGGATGAAAATCCCTTGGAAAGTAGCCGGGAAACTGGTTAAAGGCTTCTTTAATTAAAGGATGCTGAAAGACCGCACGATTTCCTGCATCATGAATCTTTATGAATCCGGCCTTTAAAAGAAAATTTTCAACGACATCGTAACGTTCTTCCGATGTTGAAGATCGCCACTTGTTCAAAAGTTTGTCAGCTTCATCCACAAAAATGCCTCCATCTTGAATGATATCATATATGATATCACTAATTTTGTAAATACACCTATCTTCACATAAACCCACGCGGTATACAATAGCATCAGTGTAAGCTCCAAGGTAGACCCCGCAACGAAGGCACCGGGGTCGGGTCTTGAATCTTGAAATATACTTTAGCATTCTAACACACGATATCTCAGGATGCGTTGATCTCAGGGATAAATTTTTAGCTAGCTGATAGCAAGGCAACTTGATCTTCAAATTAGGTCATAGTTGCATGTGCATTTAAAAACTGCCATTCATTTAGTAGATTTATTAACTTGTTAACTACAACTTGCCTTGTGCATAAAGGCTTGATCTTATTTCTTTAACCAGTATTAGAGCAATTGTTCTGAAATCGACTTAAATTCTCGTTCAAGATTTTCATTGTCAAAAACTATAATTTCAGGAACCTGAAGGTTTATGAGAATTTCAAGATCTTTCTTACTATCTTTTATCATGCCTAGCAAATCAGAAGCAACGCTTAATGTTCTATATGTATTGAAAGCAACATCATAGGCTGACTCAAACTTCATTTGAAGTTCTTTAACCTGTTTACATTGTTTTTTGAGATATTCACGATATTGTTGTATTACTTTTAGATGTGTATTAAGCGATTGGATGTTACTTTCTAAAGATTTCTTTTGGTTAGCAGATAGATTTGTAGATGAATTGAGTTGCTCTTGGGCATTGGAAAGAAGTTCCTTAGATTGATTATATATATCTTCCAATTTTGGGTAATAAGTAGAATTTACTTTATCGATAAAACCTGCTTCCATAAAAACACATGTTTTTAGTAATAGTGCATAGATACCATAGTATTTCTTTTGAGCTTCGATATCATTCTGGTTTTCTTCCATTAGGTTAACTAATTTATCTGTTATAACCTTAATATTGTTAAAAGATCCATACATGACAGCTAAATCGTACCCAGTAACGGTGTTCAGTAAACCTTGTATCTCATTATAAGATACGTTTATGCCGTAACTGTTTAATACTTCTATTAAATTATCAGTTTGTGCCTCAATATTGTGTTTTATTTCCTCAATTTCATTATTTAGCTTTTGAATCTTTTCGTCATATTCTTGCCTTGTTGTAACAAACAACCCGCCCTCCTCTGGAGCAACAACTCTTTTTTGTTGATATTCTCTTATCTCTTTTTCTTTATCGGCTTTCTTTGCTCGAAGTTTAATTATATTATCTCTAATTTCTTTGGCCTCTGATGAAGATATTATTTCCAATACGTCTGAGATAATATTATTAAACTTTTTAATATTATCTTGTTTATCTTTAGCAAGAATCTTTTGATCGGGCAAATCTTTCATCTCATCTAATAACATTAATGCCCTTTCAAGCTTATCCATAGCTTTATTCCATATATCAGCGATTGTCTTATCGCTATCAAATGAAAAAACACAGGTAGGCAAGGATAGTGCTATGGCTAACATCAATGATACACATAAGGCACGTCCTGATCTTCTCATTATATTACCCCCCTCAATACAAAATAACGAGCGTCCCATCGCAGTACATCAAATTGAATGATAATAAGGCTATATTTTATTCAATCATATTATACTGATATCAAGTGGCCAAGTATAGTAAGGGAAGCGCAAACTGCCTTTGTGCGCGAAACGCACCGGATCAAAAGATAAATACCATCTCATCGCAGTTATAAAAGAGATTAACTGCATCATGGGGTTATCCAAATATACTGGCACTAACAAATGGTTTTTTGGGGTCGTTTTTGGGGTCGCGTTTTTGGGGTCGGATCTTTAATCTTGAAATATACTTCAGCAATCTAACACACGATATCTCAGGATGCGTTGATCTCAAGGATAAATCTTTGGCTAGCTGACACCGATGGGTTTATATAAAAAGACGGAGGTGGCATTTTGAGGTCGGATCAATTCCCGTTACAGAACAACCGACCATGAGCCACTCCTCCATCTGCTATTATTTTAACCTAATTACCCGGAACTGTCACCCTATCATTAAATGTTAATATTTTATTTAACCAAATGACTTTTGTTGCCAAAATAAGCGCTTATTATGGGCAGCTTCAATGGGGGGCTTAGAAATTTAAAGGCAACGGCACGGTTACACATCAGTAGGCCTTAATATTTTAAGTACCTCGTCCTTCGATTTGACGTCAAGCACGGCTTCCGCTGCTGCGTCAAGTTTAACTTCGTCGGTGACGGAGCGTATCATCTTTTCGTCAGATGATGACAAGCCAAATTTTCGGCGTAGCAACTTTATAAGCAAATCTTGTTTGCCTTTGATTGTACCTTTAATCTCGCCTCTTTATTCCCCTTGTTTTATCAGCTTCTCTGCCAGAGACGGCATAACTTTTTCACCTCCAAGTTCTTTTACTATCCGTTGCATGGTGTCTTGGTCTACGTTGAGAGCATAGAATAAATAAAGGTAACTTGATCTTCAATCTAAATTAAAGCCATTGTTGCATTTAAAGTAACACTAGGCATTTTCGTCAGCTTCGTTAACCTGTTAAACTAAAATTCAAGATTAAAGATCCGACCCTCGAAATTACATTTCCCTGAGCCAGCGCTTGAAGAAGACGTCTGTAAATTGATAGCCTCCGTCCGTCTTTTCTAAGACCTCTTCCTCCAAAAGGCGGGTAATTGCCCGCTGGACACTCGAGGCCGAACCGAGGTTGTGCTTTCGCAAGAAGTCGCTCGAAAAAGGTCGCACCTGAGTATCTTCTTCTTTGGCCAGGGCTACGAGGAGCTGACGGGCCTTTAGGGTTAGCATATCCCAAAGGCCTTGAAAGGCGTGGGCTTCCCTCATGAAGACCTCCTGCAATGCTGCCGTGATACTTTCTTTTGTAATGATCTTTTCCTGCTGATTTCTGTCCCAAAGGATGTGGCACAAAAGCTGCGTATAATAAGGATGATCATCGGCTGCCTGCAAAATTTCTCTTATGACATCCGGACCCGTTTGAAAGCCAGTCTCCTCGAAACGCGTTTGTATGAACTTTGCAAATTCGTCCTCGGGGATCTTTTCCAGCGGGAAGTGCTTGCCGAACCTATAAAACGGACGGTTTTTATTCCGAAAAAGCTCCTGCATGAGGTGGCGCTTGCTTCCCATGAAGATATATGAGACGTTTTCGTGCATTTGAAAGTGAGTCCTCATCTGGCGCTCTATTTGTCCTTTTGCATCCCAGCTTGTGATCTCCTGAAACTCGTCGAAAACCGCCACTGCCTTTTTGCCTTGCCCCAGGCTCACAGTTGCTACGGCCTCAAAGAGATCATCAAGCAAAGACGCCTTATCTGCGCTGGGGTCAAATTCGAACTCCACCTCGACGTCGACCTTTTCTCCCCTCATCACAACCTTTGGCACCAACCTGGGAAGCAGGTCCCTGATTTTTTTAAGCATATTTTGAATCCTGCCGCCGTGAAGGCGCGCTACTTCCTTGGCGTAGGCTGCGATAAACGTCTCTTGCGACGTCACCTTAAACAAATCTAAGTAAAAAGTAAGCAAGCCTTCGGCCTTAACGCGGTCTAAGACCTCGAGGATCAAAGAGGTCTTCCCGTAGCGCCTTGGGGAAAAGACGATCACGTTCTGGCCTGACGCGATGTCATTTATTAGTTCTGCAATCTCCGCCTCTCTGTCGGCGAAATACTTACCACGAACAACTTTTCCGTACACGAAGGGATTTTCCATGGTTTACCTTCCACCTTTTATTGCTTATTACGCATTTATTGTTACGCTAAATGCGTTACGCAGTTTGCGTAACGATTATATGCTAATGAAGATCACGTAACAAGTGGGAGAATTTGAGAAGTATAAAATATGAGGAATATGGCCAAAATTCTCTATACCGACAAAATTCTCTATACCGATAAGAAATTGATTTGCTACGTTATTGGTAAATTACAAAACATCGGTATTATATTTTGACTTTCAGTATATTCAAGAACCCCTTTGTTGCTTTTCAAGGGATTCAACGAAAAATTCAAGATTCAAGATCCGACCCCAGGTAGTTTGATTTCCTTGTCTTCATCTCTTACGCCAGCCGATTTATCCTTACAGAAAAGGATCTTTAGCGTGTTAATCATTATGCGGATATCTAAAAGCAGGGAGTAGTTTCTAATGTAAAGCAGGTCATACTTTGCTTTATTCTCCGGTTTAGTTGTGTACCTGCCAAGGATCTGTGCAAGGCCGGTTATTCCTGCCTTCACGAAGACTCTGTACTTGAACTCCTCAATCTCCTCGTTGAATTGCTTGACAAAATGAGGTCTTTCAGGCCTGGGACCCACTATGCTCATTTCTCCTTTCAATACATTTATAAGCTGTGGAAGTTCGTCAAGCCTTGTGGCCCTCAAAAACCTGCCCACTTTTAATATCCTTGGATCGTTCTCCATGGCAAGTACGGGACCAGTGTATTTTTCCGCATCCACTACCATGGTCCTGAACTTGTAAATCTCAAATATCCTGTTGTTTTCGGTGACCCTTTTCTGTTTGTAAAATACGGGACCTCTGTCTTCAAGCTTTATCATCAATGCAATGATTAAAAAAAGCGGAGAGGTCAAAACCAATCCTATGGCTGACAAAACCACATCCATAGTTCTTTTCATCACTCTTTGCTCGAATGAAAGGCCCAGCGGTTCTACCTTGAGAAGCAAAACGTCGCCCTTATTTTTTATTTTTGAGTTCATCATTGCTATCTCTAAAAGACCAGGCACTATATATATTACCTTATCCTTCACGGAACAATATTTAATCAAGTCGAGCTTGTCGCTGTAGGGGATATTGGTATCTACATAAACTTTATCAACATAATCTATTAAATGGTATGTGTTCTTATCCACTGAGTCGAGGACATATTCTATGCAATCTTCTCCAGTATCTCTTGTGAAACCATCGGCAAGTAAGTTAGAGTTTTCAGTAGGGGCAATAATCAATATTTTTTGCTGTTTTTTAGTGCGTTTAATAATGCTCAGAATTAAAATCTTTGTAATTAAAATGAACACACATTGTGTTATAAAACCGATTATAAAAATGCTCCTGGGAAAGCTGAAACCTCTGCTGAAAAACATGATTGCCAAGGTAAGGGTATCTATCAAAAATAATGAAGCCACAATTATGATTACGTTCTCATACAATGATTTTTTAGCAGTTGATGTAATGTTAAAAATGTAAAATACGACTGCCGACGTCAGCACTATATAGGGAATGTTTTGGTAAAAGGGGATTAAGTTAATTAAAGGCGGATGGCTTCCGAACCTGATAAAATAAGATAAATATAATCCTCCTACTACTATGATAACGTAGAGGATGAATTCAAATATCTTGAGAAAACTCCCATCCCTTTTTGGCCTCGAAATACGCATTTGACTTCCTCCCCCTTAAAAAGCGAAGGTACCATTCTCAATCCCACAGAATACACTAACAAGGAACATAATTCACAACACAATTACAGTATTTACCTATGTAATTGAGATTATATATCACACAGAAAGTCTTATTCCAACCTTTGCATGACTCGTTTAACTTGTCTCTACAAACAATTGCCCATAAATCTCGTTACAATTCTACCTACTGCCTTCAGTGATGCTGCCTTGCTTTTTAGTTGTCTTTTTGGCACAAGCCCTTTTCTTACATACATATTATTTGATGCTGCCATAGACCACCTCATCACGCATCTTCTTGAACGCTGTCTATGCCCCTCCCTGGCAGTGCCGCAGCGATGCCACATAAAGCCCAGAAAAGAAAACCGATCTTTTGTCTTGCGGCAAAGATGCTTCCTGCCATGCTATAAATCATGATAGCGAAGATCGCAGTAAGGACTGCAGCGTAAAGATACTTATTTTCGCCCTTGCAGCTTTTAAATTTTCTCCAGGCAAGCCATGCGCCGCGTAGCATCAACCCCACGACGATGATAAGAAGCGGAAAGCCGCCGTAGGTCAGCAGCTGGAGGTACATGTTATGGGGTTCGACGGGAATGACCGATCCCGATATTGGTTTTAATTCATTCATCAAATATAATGTCTTGTATCTAATCCATCCCCACCCCGTGAGGGGTTTTTGAGAGATCAGGTGCGCAGTTTGCTCCCATATGTCCCAGCGTCTATTTGTAAATTCGGATAAATCCCCCGAAATAGAAATCAATTGAGATATCTCTCGTTTAAAGCGGCCAAAATAATCCGGCTGATTGAAGGCAAAAAGCCCCGCCAGGAGGGCCGTAATTAAAAAGGGAATCAATAACCCCTTAAACAAGCCGTATTTCCCCGGGCGGGCGACTATCAAGAAAAGCAATATTTCTATCGCGCCCACCAGCCAGGGACCGGAGCTGAAACTTAGAAAGAGCGCTATTAAATTAAGGACAACCGTCAAAGATGAAAAGACGTTTAGCAGCCTGCCGTCGTATCGGCGAACCCCTATATTAAGGGACATGGGAAGGACCACCACGGCGTACAAGCCAAGGGTATTTATATTTGAAAAGACGGTGATGTTAAACACCTTGCCTGCCTGCAAAATACAGGCTACAAATATCAGGACGCTCGAAGCCCACCACACCTTTTGAAAACGCTCCGTACCCTCTTTAGACACGACGAACGCCGTCAGCCATATGCCAAAGACGGCCTCCAATGGGTTTGATATCCCCTTGCCAAAATGATACCATCCGTAAAAATTAAGCAGCGTGGTAAAAACAGACCATATTATCATTATGTATATAATGATTTTAACCGCAGGGTCCAAAACCGGCCTGCGAAGCTGTTGGCTTCGAAGGATAAACATGCCAACTATCCCGATGACGCAAAAAAGCCACCCCAAATACCTGGGGATGGGACCCCAGGGATCGGAAAAGAGGGAAAAATAAAACCCGAAAGCAATTAAAGACATCGGCCATGAAGGGATTTTGACAAGGGAGTCATGCATCTTTTAATCCTCCATTATGTCAGATAATTAGAATCGCTCACGCACCCAAAGAAACAAGGCATAAAAGGCCAAAATATTTTATCACATATCACAAGAGAAAAGACAAAGCACCTATACTAAATTTGAGCGACACACCTTCATTTAAACCCTGTATAATAAAACAGTAACCCAAATATCGGGAGGTTGTTACCGTGAGTGAAGACATAAAAAAGCAGATACGACATTTTTACGGAAAGTTAGCAAAGAATGCAAAAAGGGGAAATTCCTGCTGCTGCAGCGGCTCATGCTGCGGGCCCATCGCAAACGCGCCCCTCATTTACGGCGAAGAGTTTCTTGAGGGACTGCCCGAGGAAGCCTTGGCGGCCTCTCAGGGGTGTGCCAATCCGCTGGTATTTGCCGATCTAAAGGAAGGCGACGTGGTGCTCGATTTGGGAAGCGGCGGCGGCATCGACGCATTTTTGGCAGCAAAGATCGTCGGAGACAGCGGAAAGGTTTACGGCCTTGACATGACGGACGACATGCTTGCCCTCGCCGAGGAAAACCGGAAAAAGGCGGGCCTTACGAACGTAAAGTTCATCAAAGGCTACATAGAAGATATCCCCCTGCCCGATGAATCCGTCGACGTGGTCATTTCAAACTGCGTCGTAAACCTGTCGGAGGACAAGGAGAAGGTCTTCAGGGAAATCTACAGGGTCATAAAGAAGGGCGGCCACCTGTCCATAGCAGACATAGTTACGTTAAAGGAGGTGCCCGACAGTGTCAGACAAAATATGGATCTTTGGGTGTCATGTATAGCCGGCTCCATGCCCGTCGACGAATTGAACAAAGCGCTCGCCCACGTCGGCTTTAAGGACATCTCGATATCCGTGGAACACGTATATAGCAAAGACGTGATAAAGTCCATGCTTAAAGACGAGGCAAAGATCGATTCTGTCGACTTCGACCTCCTTGACGGGGCCTTCGGCAGCGCCGTGATAAAGGCCGTTAAATAAGCAGGGCTTGACATTAGGGGAGATCGCCATGCATCTCCCCGATTTTTACCCCAACCCCCACATCCAAGATCATCATTATGGCAAGTCCAAACATAGCGGCCATCGTGGTGATGTTGGTTTCACCGCTACGCCGTGCTTCGGAGATGATCTCGAGTTTTCCCCCCTTAAGGTAGCCCCCACAGTGTTAGGATTCAAATATTGTCTGTTCGGATATATCTGCCTGCAGAGCCTTTAAAGCCCGAAGCACGAGTTTGCGTCTCGTCTTTTTGTCCTCCTCGGGGCCTGCCTCGGGGTTGCCCACGGGGTGAGGTATGGCAACGCCCGGCACGATCCGATTTGCCCCCACGGTAAGCATTATGGGCACTATCGTCGCGATCTGGGCAACGGGGATTTGTGCTACCTTTTCTATTTCCCTCGTCATCGATGCGCCGCATCGGGTGCACGTCCCTCAGGTGGAGGTCAAAATCACGCCGTCCACACCAGCTTCTTTCAGTTCGCGGCCTATCTCTTGGCCAAATCGCTCGGCGTTTGCTACAGACGTCCCCGTTCCCGTGGTCGTGTATAAATAAGGGTGAAGTTTGCCAAACACCCCTTCCCTTTCAAGCTCCCTCATGACGTCTAAGGGCACTACCACGTCGGGGTCCAAGTTTGCCCACATTCGGTCGTATCCTCCATGGATCGACTCAAATTCGTCGGGAGTCAAGTTATTCAGCCCCGAGATGTCGTATTTGGCATAACTTTCGGCCGAGGAAACGCGAAGCCTGTCGGGGTTGCCCCTCGGCACGATCCCGCCCGAGGTGACCAGGGCTATGGTGGCATGTTTAATGTCCTTGATCGGAGGCGCCGGAGGGATCTTTTTAAAGGCGGGCATCTCGTATTCCGTGCGAAATTCTTGCCCTGCGATTTTTTGAAGCAGCATGTCGATGGCCCGAAGCGATCCTCTTTTATCCTTGAAGAAGTTCTTGCGTATGCCACGGTGGATGTAGCCTTCTTCATATGCGGGACCAAACGGCTCGCCTTTTAACAGCTTAAGGCCGAGGCGCGCCATGCTTGTCAACGCCTGCTTCATGCCCCTGGCGCTGTTCTCGGTTTTAACGATGAACGTCTGGGCACGGTACAGCTCAACGCCCGGGTTTTCGGGAAACATGCCCGTGACGGAAGGTATGCCCAAGCTTTGCGTTACGGCGGCACATATGTCGCCACAGGCCACGCCGTAGCGACCGGCGTTGAAGGCAGGGCCCGCCACGAAAAGGTCTGGCTTTAGATCTTCGACGATCTTTATACACTCGGCACGGGCTTTTTCGATGTGTTCGGCGTAGTAGCCGTCGCCGCAGATGACGGTGCCTATTACCCTTGCTTCGTCGCCAAACAACCTTTGAAGCTCAAGCCCCGGCCCCACGGGACCTTCGACGAGCTCAGGTCTGAAATCGGCAACTTCCTCTCCTCCCCTTCCTCCGTAAAATTGGTTTATGTAGCAAACCACGCGGTAAGACATCGCACTTCCCCCCTTATACCCACTCGCAGCCGACCCGGCTGTAGCCAATTTCCACCGTTGAACCGATGACGGACTGAAGCTCAACGTACATGGAGCCGTCTTCCCGCAAGGATTCGACAGAACCGCCCGAAAGCAGGGCTATGGCCTTAGGATCGCCGATCACCTTTTTCATCGGCGGGACGACGATCATCTCGTTCACGTTTCCCGTCGACACAAAGGCATTCATCTCGGGCGTCGCGTCCGCCAAGCTCTGGCTTTTGCCGTCCGTGCCTGCTGCTTCGTCTGAGATGACGACCGTCCTGATGCCGGCTTCCTCGAAATATTTGGCCGTAAGGCAAAGGTCGGTATCGGGATTGCCGTAACCTTCCTCGGTTATGACTGCCCCATTGGCGCCAAGCTCTGCTCCTATGGCAGCGCTCATCCTGGCGTTTCTTTCCTTTCCCGCCAAGACGGTGCTTTCAGGCGAAACCACCACGCCAAGGAAGTTAAGGTCCTTGCCGTGGCGCTCGTACAGGTCGCGCACGACGGGGTTATCTACGTGGTGATAGGTCGTGTTTTTGTCGCAGGCCGAGACGCAGTTTCCCGACACGACGGCGCCGTCTAAGACCTCGTTTGGGTGAAGCAAGAAGGGAAAGCTCATCTTTACGTCCGTGCCGTAGACATAGGTATCGTGAAGCAGCCCCTGGGCTATGGACATGCATACGTAAAGTATCCTTGGAAGCTCGGGGTATTTAGCATTTTCCTCGGCGATCGGGCCCTTATCAAAGGTCTCTATTTCGTCGGCCCTTGAGTCCATGCAACATTTGGCTAAATAGACAGCCAGCTTTAACCCCGCTGTTCGCAGGGCGGCTTCGTATTTGTGCTTATCCAGGCCGTCGGTCGGCTCTACGACTAAGACTACGTTGTTGGTCTCAGAAAAGGGCGTGTAGCGTGCTCCCTGGCCGCTCATGTCGATGAAGCCCTCCTGGAAGGCCACGATGGACCCGCAGGTCACGACCGCAGCCCCGTCAAGCACTAGCGTCGCTCCGCTTCCTGCCCTTTGTAAGGGGGCACAAAAGCCGGGAAAGTATTCCTTTCCGCCCGATAACTTCACCCTCGGTTGGATGCAGTCCTTGACGGGGATTATCCTTATGCTTTCGCCAGGCCTTGCAAGCTCAAGGTCGACCTTGGCAAAACCGTCGTCTTTTACCGCCTCCAAGGCGGACGCCTTGTCTACGTACAAGACTCCTTCTTGGACCTTGGTGACGTCGCCCCAACGGACGTCGCGCACCTTTACCTTATGTAACTCCAGCCTCATGACGAGCCCCTCCTCGCGCGTAATGACTTAAGAATATTGTAAAATAGCGATGCTCAAAAAACATTGGGTGATGGCATAAATATATATGTTATAATAATTATTATATAAGGCAGATGCATAATGCATTTGCTATGTCTTTGAGACAGAGGTGCGTTAAATGCTAAATCAGGTGGCACAGGATATTGCCGTGACGGTAAGCGACATCATCGGCCATGGAGTCTTGGTTACCGACGACAGGGGGATCATAATCGGGTGCGACGATGCGTCTCGAATCGGAGTTTGCCACATACCTTCGCTTGAGGTCATGAAATCAAGGAAGCCCCTCGTGACCACCGAAGCCGAGGCATCAAAGATGTCCGGAGTAAAACCTGGTTTCACGCTGCCGATCTTACTGGCCGAAGAGGTTGTCGGGTCCATCGCCATAGCAGGCGACCCCGACGAGGTCAAAAAGTTCGGGTTGCTCGTGCAAAAGCAGGCTGAAATAATGTTACGGCAACAGGCCCTCATGCAGCAGAACATGCTTCGCGAAAGGGCGCTCTCCGATTTGGCCCAAAGCTTAGCGTCCTTCAACCCTGCGTACGGAAACGAGACGCTTATTTTGCTGCAGGGCGAAGAGCTTGGCTACGACCTTAAACTGTGCCGCATAGCTATGCTCGTAGAGCTTGAATCCTACGTGGGCGAACAGGTGGGATCCACGATGCGCCGTGTGCTGGACTGCTTAAAAGAGACCTTTCACCATCCCAAAAACGTCTTCTGCCCCTTAAACAGCTTCTCTGCATGCGCATTTCTCGTCAACGACCGCAAGCTTGACGACGACAAATTTGAACGTTACGTTTTCGAGCTGTGCCGCTCATGCATAAACTTGCTTTCCAAAGAAGACATTGCCGTCTCGATCGGCATCGGGCAACCAGCTAAAGACATCGATGAGCTTGCCGAATCCTACAGGAGGGCCAGAGAGGCCTTGACTTTGGGCAAAAAGATCTGCCAAAAAGGTGAGCGCTGCTTTTCTGCAAGCGACATCATCATGGAATGCGCCCTGGCCTCCATCCCTTTAAAGAAACAAAAAGACTTCGTTGAGCAAATCCTTGGCAAGCTAACTGCCCATCCCGATTCTGACCAGCTCATCGAGACCTTTTGCGCCTGGTGCAACCATTCATTCAGGACGAACGAAGCCGCAAAAAGCCTGTCGCTGCACCGAAACACCCTTCTTTATCGCCTCAAAAAGTTAGAGTCCATCACCGGCCTTTCCCCCTGGAACTTCAAGGACTGCATGAAGCTTGCCACGGCAATCTTCCTCAAATTCTTGGGGTCTACCATTACAAAACCACTAAATGAACGGTAGGCCCTCAATCCTCTGATACCTGGCTTCCCCTTTGATGAACTATTGTAAAACCAGTCTTTAGAAGAGGTTTAATTGACTCTTCTCCAGACAGAACCGGCAGTTTACTCGCCCATAGCAACCTCAAAGGGATATAGTATCACTTCACAACTACTTTCCGGCAAATCCTCACGCCCAAAGTTTTCTATACATAACTCCACAGCTTCCTTTAGGTTCGCTTGAGCTTCCTCTATAGTCCTTCCTTGGCTAACAACCCCCAGCTCAACGCAATGGGCAATGTACCATTTTCCTTCTTTTGTTATAACCGCTGTAAACCTCATATTTTTACCCTAAAAACGCTATTATAGGCAATCTTAATAAAGATTTACCATTACCCCAGCGCCACATCCAAGATCATCATTATGGTAAAGCCAAGCATGGCAGCCATGGTGGTGATGTTGGTTTCACCGCTGCGCTGTGCTTCGGGGATGACCTCTTCGACCACCACGAATATCATCGCTCCCGCCGCAAAGGCAAGCGCGTAAGGAAGTATGGGCTGGGCGATCATCACGGCCCAGGCGCCTATGACGCCTGCGATGGGTTCGACCACCGCCGACATTTGACCCATCATAAAGCATTTTCTTGGAGAAACGCCCTCGCGGCGCAAGGGCATTGAGACGGCAAAGCCTTCAGGGAAATTCTGAAGGCCGATGCCCAACGCCAAAGATACGGCTCCGGCAAGAGATGCCGTGGGCAGCCCGTACGCAAGCGCTCCAAAAGCGACCCCGACGGCCAGGCCTTCGGGGATGTTATGAAGAGTTATGGCAAGCACCAGCAAGGTGCTGCGCCGCCACGATGTCTGGATTCCCTCGGCATCGGACCTTTCCAACCCTATGTGAAGGTGAGGAAGGACCATATCGATGGCCCGCATGAAGATTCCGCCGGCCAAAAAACCTACGGCAGGCGGAATCCACGACGGAATGCCCTTGCCCTCGGACATCTCGATGGCGGGCGCAAGCAAGGACCAGTAGCTTGCCGCTATCATGACGCCCCCGGCGAAGGCAAGCATGCTGTCAAGCAGTTTTTTGCTAACCTCTTTGGTCAAAAATACCGCCGCAGCACCAAGGGCCGTAACACCCCAGGTAAAAAGCGTCGCCAATAACGCCTGCACTACAGGACTTAAGCCGATAAAAGCCTGAGCCAGGTTCACAGGCATCCTCCCCCATTCTCGCAAAGTCTGTTCAGTCTGGCATAACAAATATACCATGGCCAGCCAAGAAAACTATCTATACTCCATCAAATATTAAAGGGAATAATGGGGACATGACGATGATCATTGATATCCGTCTTCCCGTGATAGGGCTTCACAATTGTCTCTTGGACGAGTACGATAATGTATCGTCAAGCGCTACAAGACGTAACCGTACAATTAATTGACCCATTGTTTCCTATAATCTACATTTCTTCGTTAACCTCTTTTAAAACTTGCTTATAAAGTTGTTGACTTACCCTAAACCCAGCTTTCATCTGCAAGGCATCCAGATATACTTTAAGATTATCAATAATCCCTTCTTTTTTGGCCCATATTAGTAAACCTATTGTCCCTAGGACTTTTAAGCCCAGTTTCCTAGCGAACTCTCGGGCCTCCTTTTCGTCAAGTAAAACTAATCTGGCTCCCATCTCAAGAGCCAAGGCAATAACTTCAGCCTCTCCATAGTCCAGCTGAGTGACAAGTATTTTCACAATCCACTGATTTTTAACCTCTTTTACTTTAATCCAACCGGAAGCTGCAACCTCAAGAGCACCTGGTCTATCTTTTCCTTCTGTAACTACCTCATTCCAAACTGCTTTTGGGATAAAAAGGCTTTCGTTCTTACATATATATTGAAGTAAATTCAACATATCGATCGAGCTCAATGCAATCAACACCGAGGAATCGCAGATCACTGTCAATCTAATTCCTCCAAAACCTTTAGATCTTCGTTTAACTCTTCAAGATCGTAATGACGCACGATATCTTCTTCCCCCAAAAGTTTGGAGAACTCCCACTTTGTCATCCCTGCAAGCTCGCGAGCCTTTCCAAAACTTAAAAGACCTTTCTCATATAATCTTAAGGCAAGCTCTCTTTTTAGCCGTGCAGGCATCTCTTCTCTAGGAAGCTTTATGGACATGACCAAATCATCGGGTAACTCTAATTCAAATCCAGGCATTGCGACACCTCCTAAAACTTGCTGCTTCAACAACAAGAGGCCTGATGTTCGTTTAACATTATATCATTCGCAAGAATAATACAGGTGGCTACTCTTTATATTTGAAATTTAATTTAACAGGTTAACATTATGTGGTTGCTGAACATTGAACTGATGTATTATCGCCAAAACCATCAAGCAGGACAAGGCTTCATGCTGCTATGGCGGTTCGTTCTGCGAACCTTTAGACAGCGCCTCGCTGCTTTATTCGGATTGAATTAATCAAAGGTCATACGTTTTAATAGACCTTTTGCTCTTCGCTACGCCTTTTGCGTAATTGCTGCTTTGTTGCGTAATGGGATAAATTTTTCAATGGCCTTCCCGTGCCAGCTCCCTTAGAAACTGTCGCAGCAGCTGAGGCAGCTCGCCCAGGGCGTAATCGCGCTCAAGCCTTTCAAGCCACGTATGTGCTCCCCTTCCCAATGGGCCCAGGTTTATTATGGGCATGTTAAGCTTTTCCATCAGATCAAAGGGAAGGTCGTATATAACGCCCCAACCGGGGGTGTTTTCCTTCAAGGTCTGCCTTTCGCCTTCATCTATTTCGCAACCTATGTAGCTTAAGTCGCACAAACCCCCAAAGGCGGGACACTCCATCAAACGCCTGCCAAAGACCTTTTCGGCGTAAGATACCGTAGCCTCGACAGCACGATTAAAGCGCAGTTCCACCTCCGTTCGGCCATAATTTGACCGATGGGGCATAAACGGAGGCAGAAACCCTATTATAATGGCAGGCTCTTTTTTATCCCGCCAGGACATCTCCCATTCAAGTAAGGCAATGCCTTGCTCCCTTAAGTCCTTGCCTGATGATTTAAGCTTTAATGCCACCTCGCGTTCTGCCCCTTTAAAGTCGCCGGGGTAGTTGCGGGCCGCCTGACGGCGAAGCTCCGCAAAGTCAATTATCGAAACGTCGGCTCTTTCCCGTACCGCTCCAGCGTAGCCAAAACTCTTCATTTCCTTATAGGAAGCGTCGATGTAGTCTAAGGCCTTTTTTACTCCCCTGCCGGCAGCCTCCTTAAAGAGCTCAAGCACGTCGCGGGGCGTTCGAGCAACGGTAAAGACGTTGTAGTAGGCCATGTTCAGGTGGGGAATGGAAACGGAGTACACTTCCTTTTGCCTGCATTCGCGGTTGAGCACAAAGGGCGGCAACGTGACGCTTGCACCAAGGACGTCTCGAAGTTCGGGACGCGCTTCAATCTCCAGGTCGATGAAGCTCTGCAAAAGCGACGCGCTAAGTCCGCCGAAATAGCTTCCACCGTGCGCTTCTTTTCCTATGACGTAGGTCATCACCAAAGCCTTTCCCATGGTGCTTAAAAAATATCCGGGCCCTGGGGCACCGGGAAGGCCGGCATCGGTCGGCTCGGTGTTTACGGCACCGATAAAATGCAACCCTTCCTGCTCGGCCAAATCCGCCAAAAAGGGCAAGGCCGAAATCATGCCCTGGCTTGATCCCTCCTCGTCAAAGACCAAAGCAACGACGACATTTACGCCAAAAAGCGAGGGGGTGCGGGCAAATTCTTTGATCAAATCGAGCTCCAGGGCCACGCCGCACTTCATGTCCATGACGCCACGGCCAAAGATCCAGTTGCCGCTTTCAAGGTCGGCCCTTGCCTGCCCATCCATAGGTCGGCTCGCCATAGCTTGCGCCAAGGCCTCGGGGTCAAAGGCCTTGTCCGCCAAGTCTCCGTACACCTCAGCCCCTACCACGTCTAAATGTCCGATGAAAAGAACGGTATCGGGCACATTCAAGGAAGAGCGAACCAAGGCAACGACCGAATGGCGGTGGCCGTCAGGGCCGGGCACCATATTTAAGTGGCCTGAATGTTCCATGAAGTAGCGTTCTTTCTTCAGGCTATCACATATGTGCCTTGCTATCTCGACTTCACCCTCGGAACCCGTGACGCTTGGAATGCGAACAAGCTCGATCAGCTCCTTGTATATGCGGTCATCCACAGACATCGACGTGACATCTCCTTTACGGTATTATCGTCATTAAAATCGCTATTTCGCAGCCGTTTCCTGGCGTTTCAAAGCATGCCCGCTTCGCTCGACTCCCGCGCCAGGCCTGCTTGGCATCATGAAGATCAAGGGCATTGCCGCGATGAAGGCAATGGCAAGGCCAAAAAAGACGATGGCAAATCCCCGGGAGGGGTCGCCAACCGTCTCGACGACCAATGTAGCTATGGTCACGCTAAGCGCGCCGCCCATTTGTCGAAACATGCCCCTGATGCCGGTTATGGTAGCAGCCCTGTCGGGAAGAAGCTCAATGCAGGCGTTGTTTGCCGTCGGCGAAAGTATACCGACCCCAACGCCAATCAAAAACATTATGACATACAAAAATAGCACGCTTGCCGGTTCCGCACCCAACAAAAATAGTCCTATGACAGTCGCACTATTTCCAATGATCAGCGGCCAACGATACCCCCACTCCATGATATAGATGCTGGACAAAATGGAGGCTATTATCATGCCCACCGACCTGGGCGTAAGAAGCAGGCCACACTCCGAGGGCGTCATGCCATAGATCGCCGTAGCGTACGTAGGAATAAGCGACAACACGCCCACCACGGCACCGCCGTATATGAGGTTATAAAAATTTGCCGCCACAAAGGGCTTTCTTTTAAGGATATCGAGGTCCAGGATGGGATCTGAGACCTTATTTTCATGCCTTAAAAGCAAGAAGGCAAGGACAACGGACGCCACAAAGGACGGCCATGCCCACTTTGCCGCCCAGCCGTAGCCCAAAAACGTCAGCCCAAGCATCAGCATTGCAAGAGACATTCCCAACAGCCCCGTTCCAAGGAAGTCTATGCTGCCCTTTTTCCGCTCGCCTGCAGGAAGAAGAAAGACTGACAAAATCAAGGCAAACAAGCCTATGGGTATGTTGATTAAAAACACGGACCTCCAGCCGAAGGAATCGACCAACCATCCCCCCACGTTTGGCCCTATGATCTGGCCTATCGGAAAGATGCTGCTAAACAGCCCGATCATCTTTTGCCTCGACTCGGGAAAGACTTCGGATATGATGCCCACGGCCGATGGCATGAATCCGCCTCCGCCAAAGGCCTGCACCAGGCGAAAAAATATCAACATCTCGATGTTTTTGGCAACAGCGCACATCGCCGAGGAGACGATGAACAGCACTAGACAAACAATAAAGGTCGACTTTCTGCTGAACACGTCGCTAACCTTGCCTATTATGGGCATCGTAACGGTAAAGCCCAGCTGATAGACGCTTATGATCCAGCCGGCTATGGTCAATGGCACCATGAAATAGGACGTAATTATGGGAAAAGCCACGGCGATGGACGTAGCGCTAATCGAAGAAAGCATCAAGGCCACGCTCACCGTCGCAAATATCATGTAGTTCAAATTAACACGCCTCCGTTGATAAAAAAGCAAACCGCCCTTTTTGGCCGAAAGCCACATCAGGCGGTTACGCAACTTTCACTATTATAACAAAAATATTACAAAAAGCGTCCTATATATTCAGGTGTATTCAGGCCGAAACCTTATGACTTTGCCAAAATTCTGCTGCAAAGGCTGCAAATATTCCCACGAAAAGCCCAAGAACGCCCGCTACGGCAACCATGAGCGTGCGCTTTGGCGAAACACGCTGGGGGTCGATGGTCGGTTCCTGAATTATTTTTATGCCTGAAACTTCAATATCCTCGGATTGGCCATCTTGTGTATCGGGATTAGCTTTTACGCCCAGAACTGCAAGTTTACTTTCCAGATCTATTGCATGAAGATTGAGATTTTCCAGTTTAAATTTCAAAGCTTCAAGCTCTTGCATGAACTCTTGACGTTGAATATCGTTATTTTCTAACATAAGGGTCAATACGAGTTTATCAATTGATGTTAAACTATTCCTGACAGCACCTCCCTCATAGATACCAAGTTCTTTTTGCAATCTTGCGTATTGCTGTCCAAGTACCAACAATTTATTTTTAAGTATCTCAATTTGCTTAGTCAAACTGTGCCTTTCGTTTAAGATACGCTTTCTTTCGTTGTACAATAGCATCATGCTTGATTTTGCTTTGGGAAGGTAATATTTATCTATTTCGGATATAAGGGCACTGAGATATTGTTTGGCTTTTTCGGGATCAGTGGAATCAATATTTATAGATATATATTTTGAACCGCGTTGTACATGAGTCTTAATGTCAAATACGGTTGTGGCATCTTTCATATCAATATTTAATCTTCTTAATATTTCATAATGAAAAGGATTTTGGGAAATAAGAGCTTCTATGTTTTCTGGTGTATCAACGTCACTCTCCCGCCAAACAACAACATTTTCAGTTGCTTCAGGGATATAAAACTGTATTGGCCCAACTACCGCCGAAACCCTGTAAACCGGTTTCATAATGTATGAAGCTGCAATCGCAACAATGACAGCCGCCAAAAAGACGCTTACGATAAGCTTTTTTCTCTTCAAAAGGACCTGTATAAGCTGATAAAGGTCAATTTCGTCCTCGTAATACGGCTCGCGGCCATGATGCTCGTTTAATTCATTATCCATTCCCTTCACCTCAATATTCCGTTTTATATATAAAATCGATGTTTAAAGTTTACAAAATCTCCCTTAAAAAGTCCACAGATGCCCCCGAGGACTCTTGAGCTTTGCCGCTGTAAAACCGCTTTGCATGCTCGACCAACAGGGCGTGATATTCCTGATAAATAGCTACATCTCTGGGCAGGTTCGACTCAAACAGATCTTTAAGCTCCATGTAGCCTGCTCCTCTTTCGGCAAGGCCCAAGGCGGTTGCAATGCGCTTCGTGTAGGCATCTATGACGAACTCAGGCCGTTTGTAGGCGTAAAGCAAGATGGAATCGGCCGTCTCGTTTCCCACACCTTTGACGGACATAAGCTCCTTTCTGGATGGCGTCCTTCCCTTCAATCCCGCAAAAAGGAGAGCGATTTCCCTCAAATAAATCGCCTTCTGGTTGAAAAACCCTGCGGGCCTTATGGCCGATTTAAGCACGTCCCAGCTTAAAGTAAGGATTTTGCAAGGGTTCAGCGCTTCGATGCGCCTCAAATTTTCAAGCGCCCTCTCAACAGACGTCCAGGCCGTATTTTGCGTGAGCACAGCCCCTGCGATGATCTCAAAGGCCTCCTCTTCGTTTCTGGGATATCCGTAATCTCCGGGATGGTAACTTCCCAAAACGGGCCACCACCCCTGCGGGCCGTAATGCTTTAGTAAGGCCTCGTATATCGCCATTACTTTTGCGTTCACCTTTTCATACACCTTCCCAAGACCATGAGATGCCTAATATATTTTAGCCGCATTTAAGCAAAAGGCTTCATGTCAAGCTCGAATTTTCTCTGGGCCTTCAACCTAACGGATCGCATGGACAAAATAAGCAAACGCAGTTAAAATACGATAAACTTGCCGTTATTTATGAAGGCAATCGCACAGGAGGAGGAACGCACATGAACTTTAAGGGCAACACCTTGGCCCTCATATGCGGCGGAGGGCCCGCGCCGGGGATAAACAACGTAATAGCTTCCGTCACCATAGAGGCGCGAAACAACGGCTGGGACGTGCTTGGCATCTGCGACGGCTTTTCCCGCCTGGCAACGGCCAATAAAAGGGTCATCCCCCTTACCATAGACATGGTAAGCCGCATCCACACCGAGGGAGGAAGCATACTGCGCACGTCGCGCTTTAACCCCACAAAAAGCGAACAGACGCTAAAGACAGTGGTCGAAAACTTAGTCGACCTTGGCGTCACCCATATAGTCACCATCGGCGGGGACGATACGGCCTACGCCGCCTACAAGTTGTCAGAGTTTGCCAGGGAAAAGCTCGGCTTAAACATCCATTTCGTCCACGTCCCAAAGACAATAGATAACGACCTGCCTTTGCCCGAGGGGCTGCCCACCTTTGGTTTTGAGACGGCCAGGGCACTGGGTGCCGAGCTGGTGATGAACCTCATGGAGGATGCAAAGACCATGGGCCGCTGGTTTCTGGTCGTAACGATGGGACGTTCCAGCGGACATTTGGCCTTAGGCATAGGCAAAAGTGCCAGCGCCACGCTCACCGTAATACCAGAGGAGTTCGAGGGAGACACCATATGCCTTAAGCACGTCATCGACATAATGAGCGGCGCCATCATAAAAAGGCTTGCCCTGGAAAAGGACCACGGCGTGATAGTGGCGGCCGAAGGGCTGATCTCCAAAATCCCCTCTCAGGAGCTTGCGGCCATAGATTCCATAGAAAAGGACGACTACGGGCACGTCCGCTATGCCGAGATCAACTTCTCCGACGTCTTAAAAAAGCAGCTCAACGGCGAGCTAAAGAAGATGGGCATCCCCATATCGGTCCAAAACAAGGAGATCGGATACGAAGTCAGATGCGCTCCCCCAAATCCCTTCGACGTGGAGTACACCCGAAACTTGGGTTACGGTGCCTTCGAGTTTCTGGCAGGCGGCGGCACCAATGCTGTGATCACCATACAAAACAACCAACTGACGCCCATACCCTTCGATGAAATAGTAGACCCCGCCACGGGCAAGATGAGGATCAGGCTCGTGGATACAAATTCGCTGCAATACAGAATTGCCAAGGAATACATGATCCGCCTGGAAAGGGGCGACTTCGAATCGGAATTCCTCTTAAACAAGATGTCGCGCATCGCCAACATGACGCCGCAGCAGTTCGTGGAAAAATACGGATATGTGGCTGGGCTGTAATACGTCACAAAGGCCTGGGCTAAGTTAAAATCCATTCTTTCGCAACTTCATCGAAGCCGGCTTCAAAGACCAAGGAAAACTTTTCCCTGGTCTTTTTTACGACCTCCCGAAAATCTACGTCCTCGACGTAGTCGTCGAGCGAGGCCACGGAAAACTCCTTTATACCGCAGGGGTTGATGAGCTCGAAATGTGACTTGTCAACCCTTACATTAAAGGCAAAGCCGTGCATGGTGATCCATCTGTCGGCGGCGATACCTATGGCTGCGATTTTTTTGTCTGCGACCCAGACACCCCTGTATTTGGGCTTCCTGCCGGCCTTTATATTGTAATCTTTCAGCACTTGTATAACCACTTCTTCAAGGCATGAGACGTACCATGGAAGGTCCTTCTTCCATTTGCTCAAATTAAATATGGGGTAGGCGACTATCTGCCCCGGACCGTGGTAGGTTATGTTTCCTCCCCTGTTCGTCTCGTATAGCTCTATCCCGTAAGCCTCAAGGACCCTTTCATCCACGAGCAGGTTTTCCCTTCCCCCCGATCTTCCCACGGTAAAAACGGGCTTGTGCTCCAAAAGAAGAAGTATGCCGTCGGCCTCACCCGCTGAAACTTTTTCAAAAGCCCTTTCCTGAAATGTAAGGCCGTCGCCGTAACCCAGGGGCTCTTTAAATTCCACGACAAAACATCTTCTGCTCAACCGGCCACACCTCCCAAAGGAAGGTGTAGGGGCATTTTCCCCTACACCTTGTACTGTAATGTCATGTCCTATTTTAAGACAGCCAGGAGCAGCAAGGGATTTTCAAGCAGCTCTTTCACTCGCCTGATAAACATGGCCCCCTGAGCGCCGTCGACGATCCTGTGGTCGAAGGTCAAAGAAAGCGTCATCATGGGCTTGACGACTATTTGGCCGTCACAAACGCAGGGTTTGTCTTTCATCTCTCCAACCCCCAAGATGGCGCACTGCGGGGGGTTGATGATGGGAGTGAAGTCTCTAACGCCGAACATCCCGAGGTTGGTGATCGTAAAGGTGCCACCCGTTACGTCGTCTATAGCAAGTTCGCCTTTGCGGGCCTTTTCGATCAAGGCATCACCGTCAGAGGCAATTTCGTACAAGTTCTTGCCGGCCACGTCCTTGACCACGGGAACGAGCAACGCCTCCTCCGTCGCCACGGCAAGGCCGATGTTGACCTCGTCGTAGAGAACTACCTCGTTGCCTTCCAAGTAGGAATTGAGCATCGGCTGTTCTTTCAATGCGACGGCGCAGGCTTTCATCAATATATAGTTGTAAGAGAGGTTAAGCCCCTTTTCCTTAAAAGAGGATTTTAGGTCTTCCCGCAGTTTCTTTAACAAAGCGCAATCTACGTCCACGTTTAACGTGACCATGGGCGAGTTCTGCCAGCTCGTGGACATCCTCTCGGCTATTACTTGCCTGACATCGGATAAAGCTATCCTTTTAAGTGGAGCGGCCTTGGCTACCGGCCTTGCCTCAGCTACGGCCTTTTGTCTTTCGATGAAGTCAAGCACGTCTTTTTCTACTATCCTTCCACCCGGACCCGTGCCGGTAACCAGGGCTAAATCGATGCCCTGTTCCTTGGCTATCTTTTTTGCGATGGGCGTGGCCTTGATCAAAACCTCTTCGCCTGCTGGTTTCGCAGCCACCAGGGCGGGCTTGGCTTCCGGTTGAGCGGGCTTTTCAGCTGCTGGAGCCGTAGGAGCTCCCTTTAAAAGCTCGCTTATATCTTCGTCCATGGCTGCTATTATACAAAGGGGCGTACCGATGGGCACCTTAGTCCCCGGTTGCACCAAGATCTTTCTGAGCACCCCGCTTTCGGGGGCTTCGACCTTATAGGTGATCTTTTCCGTGGAGACCTCCAGGATCACCTCACCCTTTTCGACCCTGTCTCCTTCCTTTTTATGCCATTTGGCCACCGAGCCGGATGTCATGGTGAGGCCAAGCTTGGGCATTGTGATGACTGTTGCCATAAAAACTACACCTCCCTATTTGCCGTGATTGGTCATGCGTCCTCTTTGAACGGCAAGCCACATAGTTCTTTCGATGTCCACGACTCGCGGGCCGTTTTTGCTTAAACGCACCGAAGCCTTCTTTCCCGGGAGCAATTCCACTTCCCTCTCACCGTCCAGGGCGATCACTGCCGGGCTCATATCAAATACAATTTCGTCTTCCATCGAGATTTCCCTGCAATCCAACACCTTCACTGCTTTTATAAGGCCGGGTGCCACGGGAGCCGTGATTTTCAAACCTTCCCCGGAATCCAGCGGCCCAAGTACGATGTGAAGCCCCTTGTCCTGCGGCAACGGACGCTTAATGACCATGCCACCGATGGACGAAAGCCCGATGTTGCTTGGCTTTGCCTGAGTCAATACCAGCTCTTTGACCTTATCCATGTTCCATATGGCCTTTGAGCCCAAAAATATATCGTCGTAAAGGGCGACGTCCACCAAGGCGATGTCCGATGGTTTGCCGTCGATCATGACGTCCAGCCTCTTCGTCTTAAACGTCCCTTCTTCGGCAGAGACAGCTCCCGTGGCTATGAAGCCTGCAGCCATCCCCGCTATTGTACCTTCCACCATGCAGGGAAAGATGTTGTTGGTCCCTGTCGAAACCGACATGAAGGGGACGGCAACGCTTCCCTTGGCAACCGCCCGGTTGGTCCCGTCCCCTCCGAGTATGATTAAACATTTCGCGCCTTCATCTTCCAGCAGCTTGGCAGCCAAAGTGGAATCGTCCTGTGTCCCTTCGCAGTACATCTTCAACGGCTCCACTGTCATGTTCAGGTGGACATGTTCCAGTGCCATGGGAACTATGCCGAAATAGTCAGGCATGTATAGCACGCGTTCGACGCCTGTCGCCTCAAGCCCCAACAATACGCGCCTAACGATGTTTACCTTTTCGATGTTATCGAAGACCGAGCCGTGAGCGACCAGCCTTCTTATGTCCTTGCCCGAAGCGGGGTTAGCTATGATCCCTACCAATGTCAAGGATATCGATTCCCCTTTCCAATCAGATTAAAATGTCATAGACCCTCCATCGACGTTGACCGACTGACCCGTCACGTGATCGGAGTAGACAAAAAACAGCGCAAGTTTTGCCATATCCCCTGAAGCCTAATTTACCCCTCAAGACATGTTCCCTGCATTAGGTCACGCTACGGCTTCCTTTACGGCGGCGATGATCTTTTCCTTGCTTGGGATGTATGCCTGTTCGAGCACGGGGCTAAAGGGTACGGGAGTAAAGGGAGCAGCTACGCGCTTTATCGGAGCATCCAAATAATCGAAGGCCTCTTCGGCGATCATGGCCGCAATCTCCGCCCCTGGACCTGCAAATTTGACCGCCTCGTGGACGATGACCACCTTGTGGGTCTTCTTTACCGATTCGATGATCGTCTCGCCGTCTAGGGGTTGCAGCGTCCGCGGATCGATGACCTCCACGCTGATGCCTTCCTTGGACAGCTCCTCGGCTACCTCTAGTGCTTTATGGACCATCGCCATCGTGGCAATAACCGTTACGTCGCTTCCCTGCCTTTTTACGTCAGCCTTTCCCAGTGGTATGGAGTAAATATCCTCGGGCACTTCGCCCTCCAGGTCATATATGAACTTATGTTCTACGAATATGACGGGATTATCGTCCCTTATCGAGCTTACGAGCAATCCTTTGGCATCGTAAGCGGTGGAGGGAGCTACGACCTTCAATCCCGGAACGTGCATGAACCACGCCTCAAGGGATTGGGAATGCTGTGCCGCCGCAGATCCGCCGGCGCCGCATGCCGTCCTTATGACCATCGGTATTTTCGCCTTTCCGCCGAACATATAGCGCATCTTCGCCGCCTGATTGTATATCTGGTCCATGGTAACGCCAACGAAGTCCATGAACATTATCTCTGCCACGGGCCTCAACCCAGTTGCAGCAGCGCCCAGGGCATTGCCGATAATTGCGCTTTCCGTGATTGGCGTATCTATCACGCGCTTGGGCCCGAACTCGTCTATCAGCCCCGCCGTCACGCCGAAGCAGCCGCCGAACACCCCAACGTCCTCGCCAATGACGTACACGTTGGGATCGCGCCTCATCTCCTGGCGTAAGGCCTCATTTATCGCTGCACGCATTGTCAACTTTCTCATCGTTTTCGCCTCCCCTCTCGCTCACGCGTACACATCTTCCAAGACTTCTTCCGGAGACGGCCAGGGGCTCTCTTCGGCAAACTTCACGGCTTCCTCGATCTTGCCAGCGATCTCCTCACGAACCTGCTTCATCTGTTCTTCGGTCATGATCCCCATCTGTGCAAGCTTTTCCTCAAATCGCGGAATGGGGTCCTTTTTCTTCCACTCCCGGACCTCCTCCTCAGGGCGGTAGACGGTCGGATCTCCCTCGAAATGTCCCCTGTAACGGTAGGTCTTGCACTCAATTAATGTCGGCCCTTCGCCGGCCCTAGCCCTTTTGACGGCCTCTTGGACTGCCTCGTAAACGGCGAGCACGTCGTTGCCGTCGACCACTACTCCCGGGATGTTATAGGCCGCCGCTCTGGCAGCCACATCGGGCACGTTCATAGACCGCCTTTGCGACAGCGAGATCCCGTAGAAGTTGTTCTCGTTGATGAATATGACGGGCAGCTTCCAGATCGATGCCATGTTCAACCCTTCGTGAAACGTTCCCTGGTTAGATGCGCCGTCTCCAAAGAAGCAGGCAGCCACCTGATCGGTGCCCTTGTACTTGGCCGTAAAGCCCGCACCCACGGCAATGGGAAATCCGCCGCCCACTATGCCGTTGGCCCCAAGTATCCCAAGCTCCACATCTGCGATGTGCATCGATCCGCCCTTGCCCTTGCAATATCCCGTACGCCTTCCAAAGAGCTCTGCCATCATGAGCTTCAGATCTCCGCCCTTGGAAATCAGATGCCCGTGTCCCCTGTGCGTACTGGTTATATAGTCTTCCTTGCGCAGGTTTGCGCACGCCCCCGTGGCCACAGCCTCCTCGCCTACGTAAAGGTGCACAAAACCGAAGCACTTTCCGGCTGCAAAAAGCTCCGCCACTCGCTCCTCGAAATATCTTATAGTTAGCATGTTCCTGTACATCCACTGCAATGTTTCCCTTTCAATTGCCATGATATCCTACCTCCTTCTCTCATAATGTTGTTTAATTAAGCTAAGTGTAACCTGGCCTTGATCTGTCACCTCCTATCTTTATGTGATATTTTATCGTGACGATACTTCTAAGGCTGATAGGCGCTTGCCCTATAGGAACTCCTGACCAGTGGGCCGGCCACGACATACTTAAACCCAAGCTCGAGGCCCTTTTGCTCGTACATTTGATATTGTTTTGGAGGCACAAATTCTTTTACGGGAAGATGAGATGGGGACGGTTGTAAATACTGTCCAATAGTAAGTATATCACATCCCACTGATATCAAATCGCTCATTACTTCGATTACCTCTTCATATGTTTCGCCAAGGCCGACCATAATCCCCGATTTTGTTAACACCTTCGGGGCAATGGCCTTTGCCATCTCAATCACGGCCAAGCTCCGTTCGTAGTTGGCCTGAGGCCTCACGGCCGGATAAAGGGAAGGAACAGTTTCAACGTTATGGGCTAAGACGTCCAAAGGAGCTTCAAGTAAGTTTTTTAAGGCATCCCTGCTGCCACCGAGGTCGGAGGTCAAAAGCTCCACCTTAGCGCCGGGGTTTAATTTCTTTACTTCCTCAACCACCAAGGCCATGTGGGATGCGCCGCCGTCGGCCAAGTCGTCTCGGGTGACGCAGGTTAAGACCACGTATTTAAGGCCAAGGGCTTTGCACGCCTCAGCGATATGTCTAGGTTCATCGGGGTTTAAGGGCAAGGGATTTCCGTGCCTGACGGCGCAGAAGTTGCAATTTCTGGTACATACGTCTCCCATGAGCAGAAAGGTGGCCGTTCGAGACTTAAAACACTCCCCGACGTTGGGACATAAGGCTTCCTCGCAGACAGTGTGAAGGGTCATGCCCTTTATTAAGTCCTGCATTTCATATAAGCTTTTTTCATCGGGCGCCGGTATCTTAAGCCACTCCGGAAATTCCCCATTCATCGATCGTTACCCTTCCTTCGGAAGATGTATGGCCCTACCTTGAACGGACAAAGCCGCTTCCTTCAACGCCTCACCTACGGTGGGGTGGACAATGATAAGTTGGGCTATCTCCTCGGCGGTCGCCTCCAACTTCATGGCCATACAGGCCGTAGATATCAGCTCCGTAGCGTTAGGGCCCAATATGTGCACGCCCAAAACTTTTTCGTAATTTGAGTCCGCTACGATCTTTACCATTCCCTCTACTTCGCCCAGCGTCAATGCCCTTCCGTTGCCGACCATGGGAAACCGTCCCACCTTTACGGGGATGCCCGCTTTTTGACAATCAAGCTCGCTCATCCCCACGGAGGCCAACTCCGGTGAGGTAAATATGCAGGCAGGAACGACGGAGTAATCCATTTCCCGAACTCCGCCGGCGACGTTTTCCGCGGCGATCTCGCCTTCTGCCATGGCAACATGGGCAAGCATGTAGGGAGACGCGCAATCGCCTACCGCATAGATGTTGGCCACATTAGTCCTCATGAATTTATCTGTTTTAATTCGGCCACGCTCAGTCTCGACTCCTGCGCTCTTTAAATTTAAAGCTTGCGTGTTTGGAACGCGGCCTGCGGCCATGAGCAAATGTCCTGCCTCCACGGTTATATTTTCTCCGCTCATTTTTTGAACCGAGACGACAAGGGAACTTCCCCTTTCTTCGATCTTCGTTACCTTGGCAGCAACGTGAATGGTTATCCCCTTTGACGACAAGATCTCATGGACGTAAGAGGCCATCTCCTCGTCGATGTTTGAGAGTATCCTAGGCAAAAACTCAACCACGGTAACGTGGCAACCTAAGCCTGAAAAGAGGGTCGCAAATTCTACTCCTATCACGCCACCGCCCACTATGAGCATCGACGAAGGAATTTCTTGGATCTGCAATGCATCATCACTGGTCAAGACGTTTCGACATTGCAGGCCTTCAATCGGGGGCAACGCGGGCTTTGAACCCGTCGCTATGATGAAGCTGTCTGACCTTAAATTTGAAGTGCCATTGCCGTTTTTCACGACGATTTCCTTAGAATTGACGAATGAAGCCTCTCCGTAAATTACATCTACTCCCCACGACTCCAAAAGCGTAGCCACGCCATCGGTGAGCTGTTTCACGGTAGCATCCTTACGATCCATAAGCACCTTCCAATCAAAGGTACTTTCCTTGACCGAAAAGCCGTAATCCCGCGCCCTATCGAAGTTGCCTTTAAGCTCTGCGGCATGAAGCAAGACCTTTGTCGGGATGCAGCCTCGATTGAGGCATGTCCCGCCCACTTTTTCCCCTTCAATCAGCCTGACGTTGCATCCAAGCTGGGCAGCCCTTATTGCGGCTACATATCCTCCAGGCCCGCCTCCTATGACAGTTAAGTCCGTCACGATCGTTCCCCCTTGCGGAAATGACGTTAAATTTGCCTTGAATATATTAAAAACGTGTATATGACATGGTTAAGCGCGCTATTTAATTTAAAGACACTATTTGATTTAAAGACATCGAAGTTATATAAATTTTATGATGCTAACAATTCAACATATCTATAAGAGTAATCCATTGTATCGCAGTAACTTGAAAGGACAATCCACATTAAGAATGTTTTAGCGATATATAGGCATAGCATAACGCTACGCTATCTATATTACAATGCGTTTCGGATACCTGTCAAGGTATCTATTTTCCAAAAAAAATTACGGCCATGCAGCCTCGCGGGCTTACATGGCCGTCATTACGCAGTTTTTAGTTTACGATTCAGCAGCTACTTACCTGCAAACTGAGGTTCCCTGGACGTTCGTTTGCCCTTTTGAGTAGCTGTTTCCCTTTCCATCCTTGCGGCTATCTTGTCGACAACGATGGCTATTGCGTTGTCCCCCGAGACGTTGCAGGCCGTACCGAAGCTGTCTTGGGCGATGTAAAGGGCTATCATGAGGCCAAGCTGGGCTTCGCTAAAGCCGAGCATGGTCTGAAGCACCCCAAGGGCAGACATGATAGCGCCTCCGGGAACGCCGGGTGCGGCAACCATGGTAATGCCAAGCATCGCTATGAAGCCGACCATGGAGGCAAAGTTAAACTGCACGCCATGAAGCATCATGACGGCTATGGAGCACATGGTAATGGTAATGGTTGAGCCTGCCAGGTGAATCGTAGCGCACAGCGGTATCACGAAGTCCCTCACCGCCTTGGAAATGCCGTTTCTTTCCGCGCACTGGACGTTCACCGGTATGGTCGCAGCCGAGGACTGGGTACCAAGGGCCGTGACGTAACCCGGTATCTGGTTTTTAAGGCACTGGAAGAAGTTCTTTTTGCCGTAAGCGCAGGCCACGGCGAAGTACACCAAAAGCAGCGTAATATGGCAGGCTATTACAAGCAGCAAAACCTTGCCAAACACTGCCATGATTCTGCCCACTTCTCCGGCAAAGGTCATATTGGCAAATATGCCCGCCACATGGATGGGCAGCAACGGTATTATGACGTAACTGACTAGCATTGTGACGATCTTTTGAAACTCGACCGTGGCGTTGTGTAAGGTCTTTTCCTCGATTGCCGACATTCCTATGCCAAGTATGAAGGCAAGCAGTATCGCAGTCATCACGCCCATGATCGGGGGCATTTCGATCGTAAAGTATGGAGGCAGCAAATGCTCCTCAGGGTTGGATGCAGCCACATTGGCCACGAAGTTTATAAATTTGGGCATGATGTTGGTTCCGACGAAGTAGGCATAAAAGCCCGCTAGCAAAGTCGAGCCGTAGGCAAGAGCAACAGTTATCCCAAGCAGCTTTCCGGCGCCCTTCCCCAGATCCGCTATGCCCGGAGCAACGAAACCAAGGATTATGAGCGGGATGGCAAAGCCCAGGAAATTTCCGAAGATGCCGTTAAAGGTAGCAAGAAGTCCGACGCACCACTGGGGTAAAAACTTACCGATTAAAATACCGCAGATGATCGCAATGATTAGCCTTGGCAACAAGCCCAATTTCTTAAACATACCAGAAACCCTCCCGATTCATTCTTGATGAAGTTTTTTACAGCACCTACACATGAACTAGCAGATAAGATCACCCAGACTTACAGGCTTATCGCTGCAACGCTACATCGACAATGGATCCTAAGGCATCACCTCCAAAAAACTACTTACCTTTCCCACCCAACATTATTATATACATAAAATGGATTTGTAAATGTATACATATCATGTTTCGTTAATATTTACGCTTAAATCGGACCTTCCCAAATTGCATATATTTGATGAAAAAAATTACCAAATATGATATCCTAAACAGGGTTTTATTCCTTTTGCAGGAAGGGTGGTGGCAATAGGTGGACGCCGGACCCAGTAGTCATCGGTGCAGCGTGTATGAAATAACAGGCGGACATGCTCCGGTTCTTTCGGAGGGTCAGGGCTTTCCTATGGCCACATCCTTCATGCCTATCCCTCTGCTTTAGGCCATCCCAAACGCCCTCCGGAGATCGGAAAGATTTGGCAAAACGACAAAAACGTCTTTAAGACGCTACGGACCTCTTGCGTCCCTTTAGCAACCCACTGATCTCTGGGAGGTGATTCCAATGGAACAGAGAAACATCGATTTCTTCAGGGGAACCGTCGAGGATATGTTAGAGGCACGTAACTATGAAGCCTTGCGGGATTACCTTAGCGAGCTTCATCCTTACGAGATTGCATCGCTTTTGGAGGAATTCGAGGAACCGGAACAAATCACGATACTTTCCTTGACCCCTCCGGAAACCGCAGCTGAGGCCTTGGAGCACTTGGACTACGACGACCAGTACCGACTGCTTGATCACTCCGACAAAGCCGTGGCCAAGGCGATACTTGCGGCCATGGGGCGGGATGCCATAGCCGATCTGCTCATGGCCATTCATCCAAACAAGGCACAACAAATAATGGCCATGGTGCCGGAGGAAGACCTGGAAAGCATCAAGTACCTCATGACCTATCCGGAGGATTCCGCCGGCGGGATAATGTCCCTGGACTACATCCAGGCTAGAGAGTACTGGACCATAGAGCAGGTCATAAGGCATTTCAGAAAGGTCGGCCAGAAACAGAGCATCGCAAACTACATCTACATCGTCGATGCGATAGGCAAGCTGGTCGGCGTGCTGTCCCTCAAGGAACTGCTTTTAAACGATCCCAAAAGCCTGGTATCCGACGTCATGCATAAAAACATCATAACGGTGCTGGCGACGGCAGACCAGGAAGAGGCAGCCAGGATAATGAGCCAGTACGACCTCATGATCCTGCCCGTGGTAAACGGCCAGGGCAGATTGGTCGGTGTCATTACGGCCGACGACATCATGGACGTCATAGAAGAAGAGGACACCGAAGACATCCACAGGCTCGGAGGCAGCCAGCCTCTGGAATTGCCCTATCTGGAATCAAGCCTGACGACGCTTTTCAGCAAGCGGATAGGCTGGCTCGTATTTCTCTTTGTCGTCCAGGCGGTTACCAGCAATATCTTAAAGTACTATGAAAATGTTTTAAGCAGCGTGGTAACCTTGGCCTTCTTTATCCCACTGCTTGCCGACGTAGGGGGAAACTCCGGCACGCAGGCGTCGTCGTTAATTATCAGGGCCTTAGCCCTGGGAGAGGTCACGGTTAAGGACATCGCGGTCATACTCTTCAAGGAGTTAAGGGTAAGCGGTTTGATAGGCATCGTGATGGGGTTCATAGGGTACTTCTTCGCCTGGGCCATAAGCGGCTCGGCGACGATCGGCATGATAGTAGCCTGCACCTTAATAGTGGTATTGATATTGAGCTCTACGATAGGGGCCATCCTTCCTATCCTGGGAAGGATGTGCCGCGTGGATCCGGCAGTGTTTTCCGCGCCATTTATCACAACAGTTGTCGATATCACCGCACTCACGGTGTACTTCAATATCGCAATAAGGCTATTGAACATAGATTAAAAATCCGAAATCCGCCCTTTCCCTTCGACGGCACGGGTTGTTTAACGCGGCTCGTGCCGTATTTTGTATTAGCAAACTGTCATTTTGTATTAACTACTGGTTATTTGTAAAACAATCTGATATACACTTACAATTTAAACTTTATTTTTATCATTCATGAATTTATGAATACTTGTACATATAAATCAAAGTGCATTAATTCATAAAAACTTAACTTAAAATTTCTTAAAATTACCGCTTTTATGAAAAATCAGTCTTGTATAGTGTCCTTGTTATAAATATAATCAAAGATAAGTATTATAACATAAAGCTATACCCAAAGGAGGAACGGGCATTATGAAGGAAAGCGAAAGCTCGCACCGAAGACCTACGCTGCTTGAGGCGATCGTCGCCGTGGTTGTATCCTTTGCATGCATCGGCGTGGGGGTCCTTGCCTTGGGCGTCGACGTTCACGTTCCCATCGTAATTGCGACTTCTTTCATATGTGTGATTGGTCGCTACCTGCTTCACTTCCAATGGAAAGAGATCGAAGAGGGAATTTTTCGCGGCATCATGATTGGCTTGCAGGCCATATTGATCCTCATGATAGTCGGCATGATCATAGGCTCCTGGATCCAGGGAGGGGTTGTCCCGACCCTGATTTATTACGGCTTAAGCTTATTGTCGCCTGCTATATTCCTGTTTGCCACGCTTTTAATATGCTCAATTGTTTCTCTGGCAACGGGCACGTCTTGGGGGACATCTGGCACTGTGGGGCTGGCATTGATAGGCATCGCTGCAGGTTTGGGCGTTCCTGCACCGCTGGCCGCAGGCGTGGTAATATCCGGAGCCTACTTTGGAGATAAGATGTCCCCCTTGTCGGATACGACAAACCTGGCACCTGCCGTGGCAGGCACGACTCTTTTCAGCCATATAAGGGCTATGATATCTACCACGATGACAACGTACGTTATCGTCATCATCATTACCGTAGTCCTCGGATTTAAGTTTGCAGGCGGCACTTTGGATGTATCGAAAATACAGGCCTTTCAAAAGTTACTGGCCGCAGAGTTTCATATCTCGCCTTTGGGATTTATCCCACCCATCGTAGTAATACTTCTTGCTGCCCTTAAGTTTCCTGCGATTCCAAGCATGTTTGCAGGCGTCGTATTGGGCGGCATAATGATACTTCTTCAGGGAAGCGGATTGGCCACCATGGTCACTGCCATCCATTACGGCTACACCCCCACCTTGAGTGCCCAGCTTGCAGGAGCCGAAAATTTAGAAGCAGTATCTGCTTTGCTTGCATCAAAGGGCATCACTGACGTTGCACCAGAACTTGCAAAAGAAGTGGGTCAAATGCTGAGCGATTTGCTGCAGCGCGGCGGACTGGATTCCATGATGTGGACGGTATCGTTGATACTTTGTGCCCTTTCCTTCGGCGGAGTCATGGAACGCTGCGGGTTCCTGGAAGTGCTCCTTGAGGCGATCCTTAAGCACGTTGAAAGCGTGACGGGATTGGTCACGTCCGTCATCATCGCCTGCTTTGCCACCAACCTGCTCGTGGGCGACCAGTACACGAGCATAGTCCTTCCCGGGAGGATGTTTAAATCTGCCTTCGACAAAAAGGGCTTGCATCCAAGGATGTTATCCAGGACGCTGGAGGACAGCGGCACGCTCACGTCCGTCCTGATCCCCTGGAACACATGCGGAGCTTATCACACGAGCCTCTTTGGAGTGCCAACCCTTGAGTATCTGCCTTACGCCTTCCTGAACTACCTAAATCCCCTGGTCGCCATAGCGCTCACGGCGATGGGCAAATTCATATTCTGGCGCAAGGATACCGACGACGACATCATAACGGAATAAACTTAATGTCAAGAACATCTTAAAAGGGCCGCCCGCAAGCGGCCCTTTTCGATAGCGCGGATATCTTTAAGATCAATCGATGTAAATTATATAAGGAAGGGGTCTTTCCCTGCCTCCCGGAGAATGATTTACCAAAGCCCCGTTCCACCAGAGGCCTGATGAGCCCCCACCGTCCAGGTTTACGGCATCCCTCATCCCCAGACGTTTCGCCAAAGACCTTAGCTCTGCAAGGGTAACCCCGCGGGAATGCCAGGGATCGCGGCCATCCACCACGACCCAGTAAATCTTGCTTCCGTCGCATCCCCACAATGTCCTCGGGTGTCTTTTGTCCGTGAAGCTCGGTTTAAAGCCCTCGTTTGCACTCACGTCCATGCCGTTCTTTAAAAGCAGCGGTCCTGCCTGGAAGGCCCACGTTGCGCTGCCAAACTCCTCGGGAGTAAGCGCGCTTTCAAAGGATACCTCCGTCCCAAGGGGCACATCGGCAAAATACGACCTGCTGTTTCCGCGGGCCACCAAAAGAAAGCCGTCGGGCGGAATATAATGGTGACTTGCCGTAGCCGTGCTTTGCTTCCACGTCATCTTGCCGTCTCTTACCATTACTTCCAAGGCGTCGGACTGAATCTTTTGAGCCTCCGGACCAAACTCCGGCGTATAGATGCTTATGCCGTGATAGGTTGGCGGAGTATTAATGCCATCCACATTGAACTGAACCTTTCCCCCAACGGTAACCTTTGTGACAAGCCTTGCCTGTCCGATGTAAATTTCGCCCCTGTCGTTCCAGCCTATGGCGGTCCTGCCGTTGTAGGGCTTATAAACCACGTTGCCGTCCGCTATTATAAGCCCTATGGGACGCATGCCGCTGAAATAACCTCCGTTTACGGCAGCCCTTGCATTCTTGGCCTTGGCCAGCTCGCTTAAAGGCTTGGACGTCCCAAATTCGGCGCTTGAAAGGGCAATCTTTGGAGTGACGGTCGTCGCATCAAACACAAGGGCAACCCACGACAGGGCTGGGCTTTCCTCTGCACCGCCGTAAGGAATTATGGAGGCCGTCATGGTCTTGGGTAAGCCCGACTTCACCTCGAAGGCCTTGACGTAATTCGCGAAGGGCCCTATGGCCACCTGAAACGCCCACTCCTGTCGCACGACGAAGGCGGGATATCCCATGTTTTTTAAGCTGCCGGCCAGATCGCGGGCACGGGCTTCGCTGTTCAACGGGATCTCGTCGACGCATACGAGCCAAAGCTTAGGGGGTCGGCCTATGCCTTCCCTGTGAATGACAACCGTGGATACATCGTCCTGCAGGGTCTTTTCAAAGACGAGGCCGTTTTTGCAAGCCCTAAGCCACGAGACCAAGGATCCAAGCGTCAAGCTCGTAACGTCAGCGGTGGGGTCGGACAACATCTCATCGGGCGCTTTGGGGGTCATCTCGCCTGCTATCGTCATATAGGGCATGAGGTATGGAGGAACGTCGCTTGATTGAAAATTGCAGACAGCTCCCAAGGCTTCGGCTTCGTTAAAAAGCCCCAGTGCCCGTACGGCAAACATTAAAGCCTCTGCGTTCGTTGCCTCCAAAGAGGGGTAAAACTGCTCCAAGGGCGGCAATATCCCCAAGGCCTTGGCAGCCTGTATGGAATCCCCGTGAGGGGTCGACGAAGACACGTCGGAAAACCCCGTGCCTTCCTGTACGACCGGCAAATCCAGGGCGTTCATGATCTCGTAAACCACTTCCCCGCGCGATATCGCCGTCGCAGAACATACTGACGACAGGATAATGAAAAAGGTCAGCAAAATCGTCGACGATATCTTGATCCTTTTACATGAAAACATCTGCCTGCCTCCTTAACCGTTTATGGCTTACGCAATCGCGCGAGAAATGTTTACCATAGATTTAACATTTTTTAAAGCCCCATAACATAATATGCGCCATCGAAGCTCAAAAGCAACAATTTACAAAAATATTTCAAATAATTTAGCAAGTTCAAGATAAACCAGGGTTTATTGACAAGGCCCTGCGGGGACTATATATTTAAACGTAGCACTTCACAAATTCCTAAAACAGGAGGTGTCGAGAAAATGAAAAAGTGTTTATTTTATCTGTCGATGATAGCGTTGGTGCTGTTTGCGGCCATCACGCCCGCCGTGGCCAAGACCTACGTGGTGGGCACCAGCGCCGATTTCCCGCCTTTTGAGTACATCAAAGACGGCCAAATCGTGGGCTTTGACATCGACCTAATCAAGGCGATCGCCAAAAGCCAGGGCTTCGACGTGAAGTTTCAGGACATCAGCTTCGATTCCCTAATACCCGGGCTAACTGCCGGCACGATCGACATAGTCGCATCGGGCATGACGATTACCGAGGAGAGAAAGAAGGTCGTAGACTTCACGGAACCCTACTACTCCGCTAACCAGGCCGTATTGGTCAAAAAGGGAAGCGGCAAAAACGTGACCGTGCTTTTCGGCAACCACAAGATAGCCGTACAGACGGGAACGACGGGAGACCTCTGGGTCGAGGAGAACCTGGAAAAGACGGGCATACTCAAGGGAAAAGTCACCAGGTTTGATACCTTCGTGCTGGCCATACAGGACCTCATAAACGGAAACGTCGACGCCGTCGTATTGGATACCCCGGTGGCTAAGCGCTACATGGCCGAAAACCCCGTCACGATGGTTGCCGAGATAATAACCGGCGAGGAATACGGAATTGCCGTCGCCAAGGGCAATAAAGACTTACTTGACAAGCTTAACAAGGGCTTAAAGGAAATAAAGGCCAATGGCAAGCTCGACGAGCTTTTAAAGAAATACTTTTAAATAAAGCCACACGAACGAGGGGTTTTTGTTGAAGGAAACCATTGCCTTGATCGAAAAGTCCCTCCCGACCCTGCTGGAAGGGACTTTCGTCACAATTAAGTTGACCGTGCTCATCGTTGCCATGAGCCTTGTTTTAGGGCTTATAGTCGCCTTTTGCCACACTTACGGAAACAGGCCGCTTCGGGCATGTGCCGCTGTCTACGACAGGATATTTCGAAGCATTCCGGAGCTGGTATTGCTTTTGCTGGTCTTTTACGGCCTGCCCGGAGCGGGCATCAGGCTGAGTCCCTTTTACGCTTCAGTGCTCGCATTGGGGCTGCGCTCGACGGCCTACATGGCCCAAATTTATAGGGGAAGCTTCATGGCAGTGGGGTCAGATCAGCTCACGGCCGCCTACTCGCTTGGCATGAGCGAATATAAGGCCTTTGCGTATGTCATATTTCCGCAGGCAATCAGGACGTTCATACCCCCCTTTGCCAATGAATACGCCATAATACTCAAGGATACGTCTCTTGCTTACGCCATAGGCGTCGTGGAGCTGCTCAGGCAGGGGCAGTACATCATCGCCGTGGAATATAAGCCTCTGCCGATCTTTTTGGTCATAGCTGCCATATATTTCGTCTTGACCTTCGGGGTCACCAGGCTGCTTAAAAGGTTGGAAGAAAAGCTCAAACTTCCCGGAATAGGAGTGTAAAAAGTACCAATGTCGGACAAACCGCTGCTTAGGATAATAAACTTAAAGAAGCGCTTCGGCGACAAGGTCGTCTTGGATGGGGTTTCCTTTGACCTGTATAAAGGCGAGACCAAGGTGATCATAGGCCCAAGCGGCACGGGAAAAAGCACCTTGCTTAAGTCCATAAACCGCCTGGTCGTCCCGGACGAGGGCGAAATATGGCTTGAGGACACCGAGATCACCAAGTGTAAAAACATCAACGCCATTCGACAGCAAATAGGCTACGTCTTCCAGGACTTCGGGCTGTTTCATCACCTCACTGCCCTTGAAAACATCATGATAGGCCTGACCAAGGTCAAAAAGATCCCCAAAAAAGAGGCCATGGAGCGCGCCCGTTACGAGCTAAACAGGGTCGGCCTGTCGGGGATCGAGGACCTCTACCCCGCTCAGCTTTCGGGGGGACAAAAACAGAGGGTCGCCATTGCCAGGGCTTTGGCCATGGACCCCAAACTCATGCTTTTTGACGAGCCCACGTCGGCTTTAGACCCTGAACTCATAGGAGAGGTCTTGGCAGTAATGCAGGGGCTGGCCGAAGCCGACATGACCATGCTCGTCGTTACACATGAGATGGGCTTTGCCCGTTCCGTATCGGACGAGATAATATTCTTGGAAAACGGCAGGATCGTAGAACAGGGACCTCCCGAAAGGATGTTCACGCAGCCTAAGCATCCGCGAACTCGGGAGTTTTTGTTTAAGCTGCGGGAACTTTACGGCGAAGGCGGCAGGTAGAGATGCCAGGATTTTTGGGAGACTTCATGATCGTAGACATATTTACGACCCATTTTTCCACGTTGATGAAGGGATTGGCCTTTACATTTGAGCTTGCCGTCGTCTCCATGCTTTGCGGAAGCCTGCTTGGGATATTTCTTGCCCTGGGAAGGACCTTTGGCGCTAAACCTGTGTCGTGGTTGTGTGCCGCCTACATAGAGCTGATCAGGGGAACGCCCCTCCTTGCGCAGCTTTTTATACTTTATTTTGCCCTTCCGCCTTACGGCATAAGGCTTTCTGCCGTGACAGTGGCTTTCCTAGGCTTCATATTGAACTCCGCAGCATACCAGGCCGAATACACGCGCGGTTCCATACAGGCCGTGGGCCAAGACCAGTACATGGCGGCTTATTCATTGGGCATGAGCCGCTGGCAGACCATATTTCACGTTGTGCTGCCGCAGGCCGTCAGGTGGTCCATCCCTGCCTGGACCAACGAGTTCATATATCTGCTCAAATCCACCTCCATAGCCTACGTCATAGGCGCCCCGGACTTACTGACACAGGGAAAGTTCATCGCAAGCAGAAATTATCAGTTCTTCAGGGTCTACCTCATCGTCGCCGTCATCTACCTCGTCATTGTATTGGCGGCAGCTTGGCTCGTGGGCAAGATCGAAAAGAGGATCGAAATCCCCGGCTTCGGCCACGCCAGGGACAGGCGTTAAAACAGCAAAGATCCCATACCCTTGCGTTTTGGGAGCTTAAAGTCCGTTTTAAGCTCCTTTTTTAATTTAAGCGCTTTTTGCGTTTTTGCCTTTCTCGTCAACGTCTCTGAGGGGGTGCTTGTCCTTCTATTGACAAAGTACCGACTATTCGCTATGTTATACACAAATGGGACAGTATGTCCCGTTATTAGGAGGAGAGGACATGGCCAAGGCTTCCTCAAAGACGGATACCGTCGGCAAGATAGCAGCCATCATGAGGCTGTTGTGTTCCTCGAACGATACTTACAGCCTGCGAGAGATAGAAGGCTTTACGGGCATACCGAAAAGCACGCTGCATCGCCTGCTCAAGTCCCTCGAAAAGGAAGAATGGGTTTATGCCGACCCCAAGACCGACCAATTTCGCCCCGGAGTCGGGTTTTTTCTCCTCCACAACGAAAAGCTATTTCATCAGGCCTTGATCGGCGCCGCCTCAGAGGAGATGGAACGTCTGGTTGCCGAAACCCAGAAGACGGCCATACTAAGCGTCTTGGAAGGGCGAAGGGGCCTTTGCATATACCACGTAGAGCCTGCATGTCCCGTCAAATACGTTGCTCGCCGCGGGATGAGTATACCCTTGCACGTGAGCGCCACCGGAAAGGTCCTTCTGGCCTTTAGCCCCATGGAGGTGCGCGAACGCATCATCTCCTGCGACCTGCCGCCCGAGGTGGACAAAGACCGCCTGAGACAAGAGCTTGAATACATACGAAGACAGGGCTTTGCTTACAGCCGTGAGGAATGGCTCACGCATGCCGGAGACATCAGCGTGCCCCTTTTTGACCGAAGGGGCAACTTCTTGGCCCAGCTTGGACTGGCAGGCTTAGTTACGAGCTTCGACGGACAGGAAGAGACGATCATAAAAAAGCTAAAGGAAGCTGCCGATCGAATTAAGGGCAAGCTATAAGGCAGCTTTCCCTAAAAAATAAGGTCTTAATCTATCCAAATATAAAAAGGAGGTAGTTTGAATTGAAAGAGACGAACGAGTTGAACGGTAAGGCGATGACGATCAAGCTTCCCCCCGAACTTCCCGAATACCCTCCCTTTGAGCCAAACGTAAGGCGCGCTCCCGACAGAGGATTTACTCTAACCCAAAAGGAGGCCGAACTGGCACTTAAGAATGCCCTTCGCTACGTCCCCGAGGAGCTGCACGAAAAGCTCGCACCCGAGTTCATGGAAGAGCTAGTCACCAGAGGTCGCATCTACGGCTACCGCTTCAGGCCGAAGGGGCGAATCTGGGGACGACCCATCGACGAGTACAAGAGCAACTGCATCGAAGGAAAGGCCTTTCAGGTGATGATCGACAACAACCTCGATTTCGAAGTGGCGCTTTATCCTTACGAGCTTGTGACCTACGGCGAGACGGGACAGGTCTGCCAAAACTGGATGCAGTACAGGTTAATCAAGATGTACCTGGAGATGTTAGACCAAGACCATACCTTGGTGGTCATGTCAGGACACCCCTTAGGGCTTTTTAAGTCTCATCCAGAGGCCCCAAGGGTCGTCATCACCAACGGCTTGCTGGTGGGCCTTTACGATAATCAGGAAGACTGGCACAGGGGCATGCAGCTTGGCGTCACCAACTACGGTCAGATGACGGCAGGCGGCTGGATGTACATAGGCCCCCAGGGCATAGTGCACGGCACTTACAACACCATACTCAACGCGGGAAGGCTGCACCTGGGCCTTAAGCCCGGCGAGGACATGCGCGGACATCTCTTCATCTCCTCGGGGTTGGGCGGCATGAGCGGAGCTCAGCCCAAGGCCTGCGAGATAGCCGGGGCCGTCGGCATCATAGCCGAAGTGGATCCGTCGAGGATCGAGACGCGAAGAAAACAGGGCTGGGTATCCTACGTTTCGTCTGACCTGGACGAGGTATTTCGCGTGGCAAACGAACACCTGAAGAAAAAGGAGCCCATATCCATTGCCTACTACGGAAACATCGTGGACCTCCTGGAATACGTCGTCAAAAACGGAATAAAGGCCGAGCTCATATCCGACCAGACGTCATGTCATGCTGCCTACGACGGCGGCTACTGCCCCCAGGGACTGACCTTCGAGGAACGGACCAAGATGCTCTCCGAGGACAGGGAAAGGTTCAAACAGCTCGTCGACAAAAGCCTGCGCAAGCACTTCGAGCTCATAAAGACATTGGTGGATCGCGGAGCGTACTTCTTCGACTACGGCAACTCCTTCATGAAGGCAGTCTACGACGCCGGCGTGAAAGAGATTTGCAAAAACGGCGTCGACGAAAGGGACGGCTTCATATTTCCCTCCTACGTCGAAGACATCATGGGACCGCTCCTTTTCGACTACGGATACGGGCCTTTCAGGTGGGTCTGCCTGTCAGGCAAGCACGAGGACCTGCTTAAGACGGACAAGGCAGCCCTTGAATGCATCGACCCCAACCGCAGGCCGCAGGACAGGGATAACTACAACTGGATCAGGGACGCCGACAAAAACAATCTCGTCGTCGGAACGCAGGCCAGAATTCTTTACGCCGATGCTCATTTAAGATACGTCATTGCACATAAGTTCAACGAGATGGTGCGAAAGGGCGAAATAGGCCCCGTCATGCTTGGCAGAGACCACCACGACACGGGCGGCACTGACTCGCCCTTCAGGGAGACGGCCAACATCAAGGACGGAAGCAACATCGCTGCTGACATGGCCGTGCAGTGCTACGCAGGAAACGCCGCCAGGGGGATGTCTTTGGTCGCTCTCCATAATGGCGGCGGAGTCGGCATAGGCAAGGCGATCAATGGAGGCTTCGGCCTTGTACTTGACGGCAGCGAGCGCATTGACAGGATAATCGACAGGGCGATCCCCTGGGACGTGCTCGTAGGCGTGGCAAGGAGATCCTGGGCAAGAAACAGCGGCGCCATGGAGGTTGCCCGCGAGGTCAACGAAAAGCTCAGACAAGATTATCACATCACCCTGCCCTACATACCCGATGATACCCTGGTTTCCGAAACTGTAGCCAAGGTCTTGAAGAAGAAAAACAAGTAAAGATCATAAAATTCAGGCGCTTGCAGCCTTTTTTCGGACACAAGCGCCTGATTTGCATCTTTGGTCAACAACCATTAAAACGGCCCGTATCCTATCATCGATCCCACGATCACCATGCCGGTACCGACGATGAACCAGAAGACCATTATCGGCCATATGAACTTAAGCCATCTCTCATAGGGGATCTTTGCCATGCCCAAGGTGGCCATAAGCACACCTGAGGTTGGGAACAGCTGGTTTGTAAATCCGTCGCCATATTGGTATGCTAACACGGCAGTTTGTCTGGTGACGCCTATGAGGTCAGCCAGAGGAGACATTATCGGCATCGTCGCCATGGCCTGTCCGCTCCCCGAAGGAATGAAGAAGTCAATCGCAGCCTGAACCCAAAACATACCGGCAGCGGTAAGAGACTTGGGCAGATGAGAGACTGCATTGGCCAGGTAGTAAATGACGGTGTCGATGATCTGTCCTTCGGTCATCACCACTAGAATTGCCCTGGCGACGCCCACAACAAGGGCTCCAAAGGCGATGCTCTCCGAACCCTTCACGAACAGCCTGGCTATGGCGTTGGGAGAAAGGCCGCCTATAAGCCCGCTAATTACGCCCATGGCCAGAAATATCGAGGCAAGCTCCATGATGTAGTAACCTTTGGCCATTACTCCATATATCATGAAGGCAAAAAGCAAACCCATGACTAACAGCACCAATTTATGCGAGGTGGTTAATCTAACCTCTTGGCTACCTCTTTGCTCGCCTTCTTCGTCGGCCATTAAGTCCCATACTAAGCTGTTTTTCGGGTCTTGCTTAACCTTGGAGGCATAACGCATCACGTAATAGCAGGCCACGATGAAGATAAGAATGTAACCTACTGTCCTAAATCCTATCCCGGAAAAAAGCGGAAGCTCGGATATGCTTTGAGCTACCCCCACCGTAAAGGGATTAAGGACTCCTCCGGCAAAACCCACGGCCGCCCCGGTGGATATCATGGCAGTACCAACTATGGGGTCAAACCCGACGGCCCTAGCCAGAGCCACTCCCATGGGAATAAAGACTATCGTCTCCTCGGACATGCCAAAGGACAACCCTCCAAGGGAAAAGACGAACATCGTGACAGGAATGAGCAGCTTTTCCTTGCCCCTCAGCATCAAGACGACCTTGGATATCCCCGCATCGATGGCCCCCGTCGCCTGGATTATCGTGAAGGCTCCGCCCACCACGAAGATGAAAAATATGACCTCGGCTGCCTCCACCATGCCCTTTGGCACGGAGGCAAAGACGTCCAAAATGCCAACGGGCGATTGCTCGACGTAGTGAAAGCTTTGAGGATCTACAAGAGTACGACCTGTAGCTTCGTCCTTGTATCTGTCGAACTGTCCCGCTGGCACAAAGTAGGTGCCTATGGCCACTATAATGACGATCAAAAATAAAAGCACGTACGTATGAGGCATTGCCAACTTAACACGCATGTTTAACCTCCTTTTCAATAATGAGATAATGACTTATTATGAAGATTTTTTAGCACATATTAAATTCGGGTGTCAAGATAATCACGGCCTCAAACAAGCTTTATCATGCGTAGCTGCGAGGGCTAGTTGCCCATTAACTTTCTTACCGGTCGTTCTATGTAGGGAAGTGCCACCAGGGCTATTGCGGCTCCCACGCCTACTTGAGCAAGGTCGGTTAAAAGCTCGATAGGGGCCACCTTCCAGCCATAAAGCAATCCCGCTGCCAGCGTGTAGCCGGCCACCATCACACATGCCCCTATCAACACTGCCTGCTTTCTTTTCTGTCTAAATCTTCCCGCAAGAAACCCCTCTGCCCCTTTTATCACGAAGGTGAATGGGGCCCAAAGGGGATATCCCAGCACGACATCCGCCATGGCACCTCCAATGCCACCGCAAATAGCACCGTACTTAGGACCCATCAATAGGGCGATGCAATAGATAACGCCTTCACCAAGGTTGAAATAAATCCTGTAGCCGGGTACCGGTATGTGTATCATGGTGGCAACGGCCACGATGGCGGCAAAAAGGGCTCCCAACGTCACTTCCTTTGCACCGCCTTGAGACGCGGACATACACCTCACCTCCTTTTTATGTTTATGTTTATACCACAAGTTGGAAGCTATAAAAAACAAGCCGCCGCTTAACGTTGCAAGCGGCGGCTAAAAAGCGCTATATCTAGGGCCTAGGTATCCCAAATTCTTCAGGCGACCTCTTGGTATAACCCATATCGTGAAGCAACCAAGCCGAGACGGACTGATTATGTCTGATATATTCTACGGCTTTTGTGCCGGTTAGAGCTAACTTTACCCCGCCAAAGTCGTGGGCAAACTTGTCAAATTTTTCATCGTTGCAAGCAAACCGAAAGGCATCAGTCAATTTAGCTATAACATGATCAGGTGTTCCTTTTTTTACAAACACTCCATGAAAGGGCCCCCACGGGAAAAACTTTCCATATTCCGAAGATATCTCAACCAATGAAGGGACATCGGGAAACTGCGGTACCCTTTTGTCGGAAATGACGGCAAGCGCCCTCACTTTACCTGAACGGATAAACGATACAGCAGCCGGAGCACCGACACACACGACATCTATATGCCCACCCAGGAGGGCTGTAATGCAGGGACCTTCGCCGTCAAATGATACGTCGTTAAATTTGACGCCATGTACAGCCCTTATCAAACTTGATGCAACGAAGGGTAACCCCGCCGGGCCGGTACTCCCAGCGTTGAGTAGCTTAGACGACGTCTTTGCTGCTCTTATGAGATCAGCAAAATCTTTGTACGGGGAGTCTGCCCTAACGCATACTACGCCTGCGCTGTTGATAAACAGCATCAGCGGATAAAAATCCTCGTAATCTTTGTCGGTTATTCCTAGGACCTTGTACAAAAGCGGGTTCTCTGAACCATAAAGGAGCGTATAGCCGTCAGCAGGCATGTTATATACGTAAGTAAGTGCAACAGCTCCGGTCGCTCCGGGCTTATTCTGTAAAATAATTTTTTTGCCCAGGCGCGTTTCGGCTGCAGGTGTAACAGCCCTTGAAACGTTATCCAACGCTCCACCAGATCCCCACATGATATATCCGTTTATATTTCTTTCCGGATACTCTGCAAAGGATACATTTGTCATCACAAAGAAACAGCATGCTATTGAAAAGACTAAAAGTATCGCTTTTTTCACTACACACTCCCCCTCTGAATGCTCATCATTAAGCATCGCCTTTTAATTTGCTTTTAGAGTTTGCGTTCTCTACGCATTGTTTGTTCTAGCCTTAGCTCTAACTCTCGCCATGAAACGCCTCCATTGAGGCGTCTGCGATACAACCATATACGCAATAAAGATCACCAGTATAAGGCTAATCGGATTGGTCACAAGGTCACGAAGGAACATTATCGGGTCGTTATTGACGGATTGCATGGCCCTTCGATAATTCGAGTCAAGTATAGGCCCAAGGATTAACCCTAACACCATGGGGGCAGTCGCAAAGCCGTAAAGCCTCATGAAGTAACCCAACACCCCAAACCCAAGCATCCAATAAACGTCAACAAGGCTGTTTTGAATGGCGTAAGTCCCTATCACGGAAAGTATTATCACGATGGGTATCAAGATGGCTCGAGGCACATCGATAACTTTAGTGAAGAACTTGATCGAACACATGGCTATAATTAGCTTTGCAAGGTTTGCTATCAAAAGGCAGCTCACTATGACTCCAAACATATTTGGAGTTTCGACCATGAACAAAGGCCCTGGCCTTAAACCGTGAATGATGAAAGCCCCAATGATGATCGCCGTCACAGCATCCCCTGGGATACCTAACGTCAGCATCGGGATAAACGCTCCTCCTACGGCGGCGATGTTGGCTGACTCAGGCGCTATTACGCCCTCGTAAGCTCCTTGCCCGAAGGGAGCAGACGGTTTTTTAACCGTTCGTTTAGCGGCATCATAGGCTATAAGCGCCGCGATATCTCCGCCAGTTCCGGGCAACGCCCCTATCCATATCCCGATGAGCGCCGACCTTAACGATAATGGAAGGTATTTTAACAATAACTTAAGGCTAGGAATTATCTTATCTACATTCTGCTTAATTGCTGCAACTGTCACATCCCTGGCCTGAGATAATCCCTCGGTCACCCCAAACAGACCTATCATTGCAGGGACAAAGCTTATCCCCTGCATTAGATAAACATTGCCAAATGTGTACCGCATCTCCCCTGTCGCAGGATCCATTCCAACCATGCTCAAAAGGACCCCTAATGCACCTGCTATGATGCCCTTAATCGTATCGCCGCTCCCCATGCTCGTTAGCAACAATATGCCCATCATGGCAAGCAAGAAATAATCCCTAGGCGCAACCTGCAGAGCGACGCGAGATATGATCGGTGCTGCACACAATAACACGATAATCCCAAGCAGCCCTCCAAAGAATGAAACTGAACAGGCAAGGCCCAAAGCTTTCGGAGCTTCACCTTTCAGCGTCAGGGGATAGCCGTCAAATCCAGTTGCTATGGCAGCCGGTGCCCCGGGTATGTTTAGCAATATAGAAGTTATGCCTCCACCATATACGCCCCCCATATAAACGCCACATATTAAGGCGATGGCATCGTAAATGTCCCAGGAAAATGTAAACGATATCAAAAGCGATGCCGCCATCGTCACGGAAAGTCCAGGTATCGCTCCCACCCAAATTCCACCAAAAGTTCCAAGTAAAACCAAAAGAAGCATTTTCACATTTAAAATAGGAATCAAAAAGCTGCTCAAAGTTTCCATAGGATTTTCCTCCCAAAGCACATATTAGGGCAATATCACCAAAAAGATATACCTGAAAATTGCAACGAGGCAGGCAAGAGCTAGCCCTGAAATTGCCGCGCTTTTTAAAAGTCCCCTTCCCCTTTGCAGGTATACCATTGCTATATACATAAATAGAAACGATGCCGGGATAAAATGAATTATAGGAAGGACTACGGAATAAACGGTTAGCATGAAAAGCAGTACAGCCACATCAGCGGGCAAAAGGAATTTAGCAATGTCCTTCATGGAAGTAAAAGAAGGCTTAACTGTATTCTTAATCGTGCGAAATATTGTAACGATAGACAGCACGACGATCAATGCTGAAACCAACCTTGGAAAGATAGAAGGAGAATCCCACGTGCCAGATGTGAATGACAGGGCAATGTAATAGGCAAAACCCCCCACAAGTATAAAGAAGATGCAAAATGTTATCTCTCCCGGAGACCGGCACGGCTTTTTATTTTCATTTGCAGCGTAATCGCTTTCGACCATTTTCTTCACTCCTCAAACTCGAGATGTGGCTATACGTTTCAGTTATGGTTTGGGGATCCCAAATTCAGCAGGCGATACCTTTCCTGCCCCGGACTCATAAAGGACCCACGAAATTACCGATCTACCCCTGTTTATAAAATCCCTTGCTTCCTTGCCTGACAGTCCAAGCTTTATGCCGTTTAACCCCTTTACATATTCATCAAACCGCGGATCGTTGACCGCTTTGGTGAAAGCTGCTGTCAAGGTATTTACTGCCTCGGCAGGGGTACCCTTCTTAGCAAATACACCATACCAATGTCCCACAGGCAAATATTTCTTGTACTCCGGGTAGATCTCGGTAATGGCGGGAACATCCGGCAGATTGGGCAATCTCTTGTCATGTATAACGGCTAAGGGACGAAGTTTGCCTGTCTTGATTAGATCATAAACGCCTGCCACAATCGTGCTTAACGGCATCATGTCAACATGTCCGCCAAGAAGGGCAGTCATGCCTGGGCCATCACCGTCAAATCCTACCAGATTAAACTCAACATTATTAATCTTCTTCATCAAACTGGCTAGAACGAAAGGAATGCCGCCCGTACCACTCGTTGCCATTGTCACACTTTTAGGATTCTTTTTGACGGCTTCCACCACTTCCTGTAAGGTCTTATATGGAGTGTTGGGATTCACACATATTACATCCACGCCAAAAAGAAATAACATAATAGGTTCGAATTCGTCATAGTCAATTTTGGATATCCCAAGCACCTTAAAGGTATTTGCACTTTCCGCACCGTAAAGGAGAGTATATCCATCGGCAGGTTTATTGTATACGTAAGTAGTACCCACTGCTCCTGCTGCACCTGGCTTATTTTGAAGGATTATCTTTTTGCCCAACACTTGTTCAGCCATAGGCGTTATAAAGCGTGCCGTATTATCCGTACCTCCTCCAGCCCCCCAACATATAATTCCGTCCAAGTTTCGCTCTGGGTAAGCCGCGAAAGACGGAGTCCCAAGACAACCAAAAAGAAGAGCTAACGCAATTATCCCAAACAATACTTTTTTCATTACATAACTCCCTCCCTGTTATTTTGAGTAATATTTAGACATTTTACTTACTGCGTTTTTGTAATCTCTATCGCCCTCCCCTCCTCTGCTGATCTGTATGCTGCGTAAATGACCTTTACGGTTTCATATGCCAAGTCGAAGCCGCAAAGCGGACGCCTGCCGTAGGCTACGCATTCAACGAAGTCCTGCATTTCGCCGACGTAGCCTCTAAGCACTTCGTCCGATACAAACACATGCTGCCATCCAATGTAGGTAGGAAGCATCTCGGCTATCTCCACATTTTCAAGGCCCTTTTCATCCAAAAAATAGGTATCCATATTTCCCGGAGGCGTGATCCTACACAGAAGCGATGCATCATGAGCGTATAATTCCACATAATTAACTGTGCCGCCGAGCACAGTATCGGAGGCAATGATCAAAGCCTTGGTACCGTCTGAAAATGTAACGGTAAGCGTCGCAATGTCCTCCACATCGTAAGGCCTTGCCTTTATGTATCCCCTTTCGACGTCAGATAAGACATCGGTAGCCCTTCCCGCGTCGCAGGATACCTTTTTTACGGCGATATCCTCATTGCGGGCCTTCGCTTCGACGCGTTTTAGCCACAATATGCCCGCCAACGGGTGAATACCGACCCTTATAAGCGATCCCCCACCCGTCTTGTCCCAACGACCCGCGACAGACGAGCTTGAACCGCTTAAGCTTTCTTCACCCTTCATAAAAAGCAGCTTGCTTTTCTTTTCCTGAATTATCTTTGCTGCCTTCTGCAACGTCGGGGCATATACGTAATTTTCGGCGTACATAAACAACCTGTCGCTTCCCTCGACAACCGCCTTTAGCTCCTCTATCTCTTCAAGGACGCGCTCGTACATCAGCGCTTTGGGGACTTTCTTGCCTATGGGCTGAGGATCTGCGGGCCTGCCGAAGTAGCCTGTCAATGGTTTTTCGCATATGACGTGCTTATTCGCCTGCAACGCATCCTTGATGATCGGTACATGTAAAAACGGAGGGGTGCATATGTCGATGACGTCGATCTCCTCGTCCTCCAGCATTTCCCTGTAGTCTTTGCACGTCTGCTCTATGGAAAACTTATTTGCGGTTTCTGTGGCCTTTGCTTCGTTTACGTCGCAAACGGTCTTAAGCCTCACGGGGATCTTACCTACCCGCTCGTATCCTTTGCAGTGCAAGTAAGAAGCATATCCGCTTCCTGCTATCCCTACAGTAACCGGCCCCGGTAAACTTTTCACGTCAACATTTGCCTCCTTCGATCAAAGATTTAGATGACATATCATGCGAAAGATAATGATATATTGTCAGCATGATAGCCAAAAAGCCCATAAAACCGACGGCAAGAAATCCCGCCTGTAGGCCATATTTATCTCCAACGGTACCAAGCAATATTGGACCCAAGATCATCCCGAGGCCAAAAACCGCCTGGAAAAACCCCATGACCGCATTTCTCAGCTGGCCGGGAACGTTTTGTATCACCAAACCCGTAAGAAGCGGAAAGGTCAACGCCATGCCAATTCCGTTAAGAACTTGTACCACGTACAAGGCCCAAAGCCATGGCACAAGTGGTATGACGATCGATAAAGCCGTATTTATGGCAAAACCGATTAACAAAGTATTTCTTTCGCCCAGCTTATCTATCAACAAAGAACCGGCTAAAGCTGAAACCAAAATCTGCGGCAAGACGAACAACATGGACATAATCCCCAATTGGTAGTAAGTGGCGCCAAGGTTAAAGGCAACTACCGGGGTAAACCCTAAGGTCGTTCCATAGGTAATGAGCTGTGACAAAGCCCCTAACACGGAAATGATGATAACTTCCTTCTTTTTGATAAATGACAACATGTCGGACACCCTGAAAAGCTGCCCCTCCTCGACACATCTTTCTTCCTCGATCATAAGGCTCAATATGGCAGCTAACGCTCCTATGGCAGCGCTGAGCAGAAAGACATGCCTCATGCCAAAATAAAAGGAAATTATGCCGCCCACTAACATGGCGATGAACTGTCCGGCCCTGTTGACGGAGTTAATAATGCCAATTGCTTTGGGAGATTCGTCATATTCATAGTAACTGGCGTACATGACCGTGAAGTTAACCCATGTTGCAGCAGCGATGCCGGCCAGGAAACGTCCTATAAGCAGCATAACAGGGCTTGGGGCAAGGAACATCAGAAAGGCGCTCGCTACTGTGACCAAAGAACCGATAACAATGAAAATTTTTCTTTTACCCAACATATCGGATGCGACGCCCAGGGGTATCCTAAGAAGGGTCTGACTGATCCCGTAGGAGCCTGCTATAAGGCCAATCATGCGATAGGAAGCCCCCAGATTTTTTGCAAAACTGCCCAATTGGGGTACGTAAGCATAAAGCGAGCACCAAAATAAAGCTGTAACTATACAAAACACCGCTTTCTTGTTCATCAGCCCCGAGAAAACTCCTTTGTCGGTGATGCAATGTGAGAGCTCAAAAATAACATTGCCCAATAGCGCGTTTTAATATAAGCCGCCCAAGCCCTAACTTCTTGGGCGGCTTATGCAGTGGCGTGCTTCAGTGTCTTAGCTTTTAATTACTTTTTTGCGTTCTTAATGGCCGTCATAAGATCATCCACGATGCCGTTACCGACATCTTTTCTAACCATCTGTTCGACTCCCTTTGCAGCTTTATCCATTCCCTGCTTCATGTCATCGGTAAGCTCAATGACCGTCATACCTTGCTTTACTACGTTTGCCAACAACGCTTGGTTATTGGCCTTAGCGTTCTCAAATAGCATATTTCCAGCCTCGTTCATGCTGTCGGTGATTATCTTTTTGTATTCAGCCGGCATGCTATCATACAGGCCCTTATTCATGACTATGGAGAGTATGAAACAAATATGATGTGTATTTACCAGATATTTTTGAACCTCGTAGAATTTGTTGGCCCAGACTATTTCATAGGGGTTTTCCTGGGCATCGACTATCCCCTGCTGCAGGGCTATGTATAGCTCAGAGAAGTTCAAAGGCGTCGGGTTGGCTCCAAGGGCTTTCCAGAAGGCCATGTGATATTTGTTTTCCATAGTCCTAATCTTAATCCCCTTAAAATCATTGATTGTCTTTATCGGTTTGTTTGTCGTCGTCTCACGATAGTAAATTGGCTCAAAAAGAAGCAGCTTTAAGCCTGCCTTTTCATACAGAGGCTCCAGCTTTTGCCTGAAAGAACCCGATAGGACTTTCCTTGCAAGATCCAAGTTATCGAACAACATGGGAATATCGAATACTGCCAGTTCGGGAATAAATGTGACCTGCGGGGCGGTCGTCTGTGAGACCATGGCAATGCCGCCAACCTGGCATCCTTCCAAAATTTCCCTGTCTCCGCCCAACTGGTTGTCCAAATATACCTCTACTTTTATCTTGCCATTGGATCTCTGCTCTATCATTTCCTTGATTTTCTGGGTTACGAAGGCCCTCGGGGTATTTCCCGTTGAGGGGTATGCTCCGGCTAACTGCAATGTATATTCCGGTTTTGTTTCAGCCGCTGCCTCAGTCTTTGAGCTGTGACCTATCGACATAAAAAGCCCCAACAAGACAATAATGACTAACGCTAGCCTTTTCTTATTACCCTTCAGCTTCATTTCTCTTCCTCCTTTACCTATGAATAATCATATTTAAACCAATCACCCCAGATCCTAATACTTTACCAGTTAGCTTCCATTCACTCCCCCCTTTTTACATGCTATCGCAACAGCATAAGACTAATTTGAGGTATATAGGTGATCATCAACAGTGCAACTATGAAAGAAATGATAAAAGGTATAGCCTTTATCCCTACCTTCATGACATCTTCCTTTATCAGCGGCGCTGCAACAAACAAGTCCACCCCAAAGGGTGGTGTAACCATGCCAATAGCCAAATTGCACGTCATGATTATGCCAAGGTGAATAGGATTCACGCCCAACGCCACAGCAACAGGCAGCAACATGGGTGCCAGTATCGCTATGACGGGTCCTACGTCCATAAACATTCCCAAGATGAAGAATATTATGTTCAGTACGAGTAAAAACACTAACTTATTACCCGCAAAGTACGTTATTACGAAGTCCCTTAACGATGCAGGTGCCTGCAAAAGCGCGAGCACACGGCCGAAGACTATCGCTAAAGACAGCAATATGACGATCGGGGTGTAAGATTTAACGGTATTTTTCAATATACCCATGGCATCCTTTAAAGTTAAGGTCTTATATAAAAACATGCACACCAACAACGAATAAAACACCGATACCACAGCAGCCTCGGTGGGGGTAAATACTCCGCTGTAAATTCCTCCCAGGATGATGACGGGAGAGAGTATGGCCCAGAAGCTTTCCTTAAAGACCGTAGGAAAGCCTTTTTGCTTGAGCAGGTTATATTTAGCAAGGATCAGTTCCCTGTTTTCGCCCTTTCTTTTTGCATATATGTATGCATATACCATCAAGGATAATCCGATGAGGATCCCGGGAAAAATTCCGGCAATGAACAGGTGACCGACCGATACCCCGGTAACCACACCATAGGTGACGAAGGGAATGCTTGGAGGAATTATTACCCCTAAAGATCCGGCAGTCGCAACCAGTGCCGCACAGTAAACCGCATCATACCCAAGAGATACCAAAAAAGGTATGGCTATACCTCCAACCGCAGCGGTCGTTGCCACGCCCGAACCTGAAATTGCGCCGTAAAACAGGCATGTGACGATTGCGGTGATCGGCATTCCGGCCGTCTTATTTCCAATAAAATAGGCGAAAAAGTCAAACAATTTGTCGGATATTTTTCCCTTTGTCATGATGTCTCCAGACAAAATGAACAGCGGAATTGCCAATATGGGGGTGCTATCGATGGCATTGACCATGTTCCGCACGACAAAGCTGATGTTTCCGACAAAACCGGGATTTAAAATCCCTGGAAAAATGGTTGCCAGGCCCAAAGAAACCACTATTGGGACCCCAAGCACAAGTCCAACTAGCAAGATGATGAACATTGTAATCGCCAACACGTCAACTCACTCCAATCTGCCTGATAAAAGCTTTTTAATTACAAGGACTTTTCATGGCAACAACTAAATCCTGTATGGAGCGTATTATCGTCAAGAAGGAGCCTACAGCTATGGACAAATACACGATATACATAGGAATGCCTATTGCCGGACTTGTCTGATTAGTGGAATATATCCTCTCTATCATGGGAATCGAATAGACAAATATAACTACAAAGAAGGCAACTGTGACAAATTTTGCCAGAACGGTGACGATCTTGCTGATCTTTTTTGGAAGTATATCGACAAAAAATGTAAGGGTTAAAATTGATTTCTCCCGAATCGTGAACCCTATGCTCACGAAAGCCGACCAAATAAAAGCGTAGCGGCAAAGCTCTTCAGCCCACGTCAAAGAAGCGTTGAATACGTAACGCATGATCACCTGCAACATCATGACAATGGAGATCACGGCCAACAAATTGCATAGAACATATTCCTCGAGGTGCTCATTCAACCAATTGATAACCTTGGCCATTGTCAACTCCTCCTTACCCGCTTTCTTTTTTTGAAAGGTCAAACCCTCTTTGCATTGACTTATCTGCACGTTTTGACTCTATTTCCTTTCAGTTGCAATGGCTGCAATGGCAATTTGCGTCATTGACCTCAAAATAACGCCTTGCCGTCTCCAGGCACCTTCGCGCATGCTCGGTGTAGCCGTAATCGCGCACGTATTGCAGGTTCGGCAGCTCCAGCGATAGCACTACATCTTCTCCCATTTTTTTCACTATATCGTAAATGGGAATTGCACCTTCACCCACGTAATACCTTCCCTCTCTGCCCGTGAATATGAGGTCTTCCTTATTTGTCGGGATCTCGCCGGGGCCGTCGCAGATATGCACCATGCGAAACTTGCTTTCGGGTATATCGTCGAGCTCGGACAAGGTGACCTTCGAGCGATAAAAATGTAATGTATCTATTAGATATCCCGTGTTGTCCCGCTTCACGGTATTGATGACCTCTTTGGCTTCCTTCAAATTTTTGACGGCTGCCCATGTCACAAACTCTAAATTGACGAAAAGGCCATATTGCTTTGCCATATCGCACAGCCTTGCAAATTGATCCAGGTAGTAGTCTTTGTCGTCCGTCCAGATGCTGCTTATCACATCCGTAGCTCCGAGTTCTGCCGCAACCTCAAAGGCCGGCTCGTAGGAAAGGACGTCTCGACCTTTTTCAATTTTTGCCAGCTCTATGTCGTGAATTCTAACCCCAGTTTCTTCGAGGGCCGTCTTTGTCAGCTGATACAACCTGTCCCTTTTGGAAAGGTCGTAATTGGGCTCTCCTGGAAGCCCCATGTAGATGCTTCTGATGCCAACGTAGTCGTAACCTATCAGCTTAGCGTTGTATATCATCTCGGGCGGAGTCCATTGCAGAACCGTAAGATGTGCTAGTGAAAATTTTCTCTTCATAGTTAATGAGTACCCCCCTAACATCTCTGGCCAATGACGCCGGTCAGCAATGACCAGCGTCATTGTATTATTTAATTAAAATCCAAAGTAATTTCTAAACGTCCGCTTCATCAACTCTACGTCGGAATCTATCCCGAACCACAGCTTAAAGGCAGCAGCAGCCTGATATACGAGCATGCCGTCTCCGCTCAAAATCCTGCAGCCTGCCTTTTTGGCGTCGGCCAGCAGCTTGGTCTCGGGCGGGTTATAGACGACGTCGCAGACGAACTGCCCCGGACGGAAGCTGTCCGGCAATACCAGCGACTGACCTTCCGCTTCGCCTTTCATGCCAACCTTCGTGGCGTTGATGATGATATCTGCCTCGGCGATGCCCTCAGGGGGCACCGGCTTATTGTTCAGTGGCCTCCACTCGCATTTTCCGGGAAAGAACTTCTCTACCCTTTCTAGCAGCGACATGGCCCTGGTTTGGCTGTTGTTGTATACGATCACCTTTGAAACTCCTGCGTTTAGAAAGGCAAATACGACGGCCTTGGCAGCTCCTCCTGCGCCTATCAAAAGAAGGGTCTTTCCTTCGGGGCTTACGTTGAACTCCTCCATGAAGGAATTGAGAAATCCCATGCCGTCGGTGTTGTACCCGATCAATCCCTTTTCCGCCGTAACGACGGTGTTGACCGCCCCGCACTGCTCGGCGCTTTTATCCAAGCCGTCCAAAAGCTCTATGACCTTTTCCTTGTAGGGCATGGTGACGTTTGCGCCTATTACGTTAAACACGTGCATGGTCTTCAATGCCTTGGACAGATCATCGAAGCTCTGTATCTCAAGTGGGTAATACAAGTTGTTCATCTTTTTCGACTCAAATACCGTATTGTGAAGCAGGGGCGACAAAGTCTGCTTTAACGGATTGCCGTAAAGCGCTATGAACCTCGTGTCTACATTGGGACAAAACATCTTTACCCCTCCAATTTAATTTGATTATTACTTTTCCAGTTCAGGATCGTAAAATTCGCCAAAAAGCTCCTCGTCCGACGGGCGATCCTCGGGGATGGGCTTCGATACCCATGTGGTGTTCATGTAGTGCTTAAGATGGATATTTTCGGATACGATGTTTCCGCCCCAGGTGCCGCAGCCCATGCTGGAGGTCATCGGCATCCCATTGGTAAACGACCCTGCGTTCGCCTTGGATTGAGGCTGGCGCACCATGATACGGCTTACGGGGGCCTCCAAGGCCAGCCGGTTGATATGGTCTTCGTCGAAGGAGTAAATTCCGCAGGAATGCCCCTTGCCGCCAACTTCATAGACGGCATGCATCATCTCCATGGCCTGATCGAACCCCTTGTATTTGTAGAGGGCAAGGAGCGTAGTCAGCTTTTCGCCCGAGAAGGGATACTCTTTGCCTATGCCGTCACCCATGACCATGATGAACTTCCTGTCCTCAGGGATGGAAAAACCGGCTATGTTTGCCAGCTTTTGGGGAGGAATGGCTACCGTATTGGGGGTGCGGTGTCCTTCGGCGTCCCACATTACGGCGCGCAGCTTCGCTTTTTCTTCCTCGTTTGCCAGATAGCCGCCCTCTTTGATGAGCTGGGCCACCATGGCATCGAAGATGCTTTCCTCTATTATTAAGTTGCCGTCCGCCGAACAGCCGGAGCCGTAGTCGGAGGTCTTGCTCAACATGGTGTTGTGGGCAGCTTCTTCGATGTTTGCCGTCTCGTCTATTATCATCGTGGCATTTCCGGCTCCCACACCGTAGGCGGGCTTTCCGGAGCTGTAAGCGGCGCGCACGACGCCCTGGGCTCCCGTTGCCATGACCAAATCGACCTTGGACATGAGGTAATTTGCCATGGGTATGGTGGGATTGGGCAGGCACTGCAGGATATCTGCAGGAGCGCCTTCCCTTTCGAGGGCCTCGCGCATCAAACTCACCGTCTCCATCGATGTGTTTTTCGTGCGCGGATGGGGGGAGAAGATTATGACGTCTCTTGCCTTAATTCCGTATATAGCGCCGCCTGCAGGCGTAAGGTCCGGGTTTGTGGAAGGAATGAGAAATCCGATTATCCCGGCAGGCTTTCCGTATTTGACTATCCCCTTTTCCGGTATCTCCTCGATGATGCCGACGCTTTTCTGCCTCAAGGCGTCCCTGAGGACCCCTCTTATCTTGAACCTCTTGTTCATGCGAGTGACGGGATCGCCAAGCCCGCTTTCTTCAATGCCCATGTCGACTAAACGCTTGAAGGTCTTCTTGTTTGCCACGGCCCAAGCGACGGCCTGACACAACCTGTCGACCCTGGCCTGGTCGTAGGTCTCGATCACCTTGAAGGCCTTCTTTGCCCGTTCAATGGCCTCGTCGACGATACGCATCTGTTCTTCCGTAAGTTCCTTTGCCATGATAACATTATGCCTCCTGTTAATATAATTTATTAAAATTTTTCGGCTACAGGCCGCACGGGGTGACCTTGCCCGTCAATACCCTCGCCATATGGCTGTTAAGCGCGTCGGGGGCAAACTTCGCCAGCTCAAGAGCCGCCTTCACAAGTTTTTTGATGTCGATGCCCGTAGGAACACCTAAGTTTTCAAGCATGTTCACAAGATCTTCGGTCGCAACATTTCCCGCTGCTCCCGGAGCAAAGGGACACCCTCCAAAGCCCCCGAAGGAAGACTCAAGCGAGTTTATCGGGAAGCTCAAGGCCGCAAAGGCGTTGGCCAGCGCCATGCCTCGCGTGTCGTGAAGGTGCAGCCCGAGCTCGAGCCCTGAGGGCAGCGTCGCAAAGATCTCCTCGAAGAAGCTTTCTACTTGAAGCGGATTTGCCACCCCTATCGTATCGGAGAAGATGAAACGCCTTATCCCGAGGTCCATGCCGCGTCTTACCATATTGATAACCTTGGATACGGGCTGAGGCCCTTCAAAGGGACAGCCAAAGGTGGTAGGAAGAGAAAGGATCAGGTGAGGAGCGCCCTGCACATTTGAATATTCATTGACGATCCTTTCAAGCTCGGCAAATGACTCATCTATCGTGTGCCGCACGTTTTCTTTGTTGTGGCTTTCGCTGACTGAGATGACGAAGTTTATGGCGTCCATCTTCATCTCCAACGCTACCCTTGCGCCAAAGAGGTTGGGCACGAGGGCCGTCAAAAAGAGGTCCTTGTGTTGGCGTGCCTTAATCGCCCCTACGACCTCTTTGGCGTCCGCCATCTGAGGGATCGCCTTGGGGCTCACGAAAGAGGTGATCTCCATCTCCTTGACGCCTGCATCGATGACGGTCTCTATCATCTCTATCTTCTTTTCCGTCGGGATGAAGACCTTTACATTTTGGAAACCGTCGCGCGGCCCCACCTCGACTACCCTTACGTCTTTGTTGATCTGTCTCATGATCGGTCAATCCCTTTTTTAAAAAAATTCGCTCGGGCGCTTCTTATAAATGTTGTTTATGTCCCAAACCCCGTCAGTGGGCACGGGTGCGTTTTCCATGTAGACCTCGATCAGGCACGGTTTATTGCTGTCGAGCGCTTCTTTTAGGGCCTGTTTGAAGTCGCCGGCCTTATTGACACGAACTCCCTTGATGCCGTAGGCATTGGCTATGGCTGCAAAATCAGGGGAGTAAGGTTCGCCTGTCGGTTTTTCGAAGACCGTTCCGAACATCGTGTCGTAGTGGCTTTTTTCAAGCAGCGCGATAGTCCCGAAGGCCGCGTTGTTCATGACAACCCAGACGACGGGAATGTCGTATTGTGCGGCCGTAGCCATAGGCGAAGGGTTGGCTCCCATGGCACCGTCTCCAATGAGGGCAACGACCTTGCGGTCGGGCCTTGCCAGCTTCACGCCGAGGGCTGCTGACGGCCCGTAACCCATGGTGCAAAGCCCTCCCGGCGTTATGAAGGTACCCGGCACGTAAATGGGAAATTGCTGGCCCACTCCGTTTTTGTTCCATCCCACGTCTGTGACGACGTAGCCGTCCTGCGGTAAAGCTTCCCTCAAATCGGCCAGGATCCTTTCGGGACGCATGGGATATTGATCGCTTTTTACGAATTTTTCCCTTTGTTTCTCGAAGTCCTGTTTGTAAGAGGCGATCGCCGAGATCACTTCTGGGCGCTTGAAGCCTTTGGGATATTTTTCCCTGGCTACCTTTAAAATGACCTTTAGGGCATTTTTAACGTCGGCAACGGCGCCAATCTCCGTCCTGTAGTTTCTTCCTATCTCTTGAGCTTCTATGTCGATGTGGACCAGTTTGGTGGGAGGAATGTTGAAGGTCACGTCCCTGTACCACGAGCTGCAGTCGGCCTCAGACATCCTCGTGCCCAAAGCCAGCAATGCGTCTGCCTCGCGGGCCATCTTGTTCGTAAAGTAAGTGCCCCAGAACCCCGTCATGCCGACCGTGAGAGGATGGGCGTCGGAAAGAGAACCCTTTCCCATGAGGGTATAAAGGACGGGCATCTCGAAATGCTCGACTAACGCTTTCAGCTCATCGCAGGCATCGGCAGCGATGACGCCTCCGCCGGCATATACTGCGGGAAGTTCCGCTTTGGCCAGCAAGTCCACGATCTGCTCGGCCGTCTCCTCGTCCAGTGAGGGCTTTGCCGGCGAAAGGAGGTTGTCGATCCTCTGCTGGAACAAGGACACGTCGATCTGCTCGGAAAATATGTTCATCGGAACCGATACCAGTACGGGCCCGGGCCTGCCTGAAACGGCCAGCCTAAAGGCCTTATCCAGGATCTCGGGTAGCGCTTCTGGGAAATCCACCCGCCAGGCTCGCTTGACAAAGGGGCGATATATCTCGTACTGGCTTGCGTCGGCATGCATATTGACTTCCTGGTGGGGATGTCTGCCGTAGTAATAGGAGGGCACATCTCCTGCGATGACCACGAGGGGTATGGAATCAAGCCCCGCTTCCGCCACTCCGGTGGTGGCGTTGGTCAAGCCCGGCCCAAGGTGGACCAAGACCACACCCGGCAGCTTCATCCCCGAGGCCCTGGTATAACCGTCAGCAGCGTGAGCAGCGATCTGCTCGTGTCTGACGCTTATGTATTTTATCTTGCTGTCCTTCAAAGCATCGAGCATGGCGATTACCGTATGCCCGCAGAGCCCGAAGACGTGTTCGACGCCCTTTTTCTCAAGGAAATTCACTATCTGATAAGCCACAAGGTCCTTCATTGCTTTACCTCCTTGAAATAACTTAAAATAAAAACCCGATGACGGTAAACCTTGCCTAATTAGCCCTATACTGCAGTCTTGTCCTTTACTCGTTCAGGTAAAGGGAATAAAGCAGCTTATAAACTTCCCTCAGCTCGTCTGCCGGTATCTGGCCAGGGGCAGATGAGGCTACGCCCACCGCAAAGGTGAGATCCGAACCGAAGAGCCAGCCTGCGATCCTCGTGATGGAACCAAGCGCACCCATGGACATGGTTATCAAGGGAATATCGGGAAACTCCCGCCTGGCCATCAGCGTCGCTGACATCAGGGCCAAGACGTCTTCCATGGACTGGGGCATTACGGCGACCTTGGCGACGTCTCCGCCAAAGGCGATCTCCTTGGCTATGGTCGCAAAGATGACTTCTTTAGGAGGGGTTTTCTTGAAATCATGAAATGAGACAACTACATAAACGCCACGGGGTGAGGCGATTTGCTTTAAATTCTTGATTTCTTCGTAGCCGCTTATTAGCTCGATGTCGACGAGGTCAACCAGTTTCTCTTCTATCGCACCTTTATAGAGGGCGATTCTCGTTTCTGCCGAAACTTCCTGAAATCCGCCCTCAAGGTGGCTCCTGCACGTCAAAAGCAAGGGTATGTCGGTCAATTTTCGTATCTCGCCAAGGACTTTCATGGAAGTTTGTTTGTCTGTTATGAAGTCCCAGGCATCAACCCTGAGCTCGATAACGTCGGGAGAGCCTGCAATCGCCTTCTTGGCCTCCTCTAAAGCTGCCTCAGGAGTTTTCCCTACCAGGGGAAAGCAAATCAGTGGTTTGTCTCCTCCAAGTTTCTTTCCCCTAACGACGACCGGCTTGGCTGCCTTTGGTCTCACGGATTTGTCCTCCTTTTTTCATATTTAGATACATTTGCATAAAATTTTTTGCCCTTTACGATACCTTAATTTTTCCTCCCGACGTTACGGCTTCCAGGTCTTTTGAATAACCCATTTGATAGGAAATTTCGCTTGCTGCGTTTATAATCGCCTCTACCACCTGTGGAGTTATTTCAAAGCGGGAGACGGGACCGCTGGCGCTTAAGGAGGCAAGGATCTTTCCTTCTTCGTCAAAGACTGGCGCAGCAACTGCTGCCACCTCGACATCTCTCTCGCCGAAACTTACTGCATATCCCTGTCTTCTTATTTTGGCAAGCTCCTCTTTAAAGAGGCCTACATCCGAGATCGTGTTTTTGGTCAAAGGTTTAAGTCGTGTATGGGAGATCAACCTTTCGATGAAATCCTCAGGTTGCCAGGCAATCAACACCTTCCCGGCAGCTCCGCAATATGAAGGGATCTTCTGGCCAAGGCGGACCACCTGTCTCACCAGGTGAATGCCTTCAGCCTGCTCAATACAGACACGATCAAAGCCGTCTAAAACGTAAAGGTTTACGGTCTCCCCCGTAGCGTTGCGCAGCCGCTCCATTACGGGACGGGCAACGTAACTAATATTCATCGTGTTAGCAGCGATCGTTCCAAGGTGAAAGAGCTTCACGCTGAGACGATATTTGCCGCTCTTCGGATCCTGACACACATAACCTTCATCCTGGAGGACTTGAAGCAGCCAGTGAACCGAGCTTTTCGGTAGCCCAAGCTTCTTTGCGATTTCGCTCACTCCAAGAAAGGACTCCTCCAAGGTAAAAGCGGAAAGCACCTTTAAAGCTCGTCGAATCGATGTGCCCTGTTCCCTTTCAGCCATCTGCTCTGCACTCCCTAAATTATTTAGCTTTAGTGAAGCTCCTTCTTTGCCCTTTCCAAACCCTCACGGCCCTGGTACCTCAGCGCGATCTCTTCTTCAGTGAGGTAGCGCGACTCCAAGTCCCTGATCTTATCCAGCTTTACAAGGCTCTCAAATTCTTCGAAACCTATCACGCCCGGCAGGTCCTTTATTGTGCCCTTTTCTTTTATGTATTCCAATGCCTGCTTGACTCCCCACGCAGCAGCCATTATGGAAGTGACGGGTATACTGACCCTGGCAGCCCCCCATTCCTGAAGCTCCCGGATGGTAACTAGTGGCGTCCTTCCGCCCTGAAGGAGATTTATCGAGACGGGAGCATCGATGCCCTTTATCACCCGCTTGATTCCCTCCACGGACGTTACTGCCTCGACGAAGATGAGGTCAGCGCCTGCTTTGGCATACATGTTGCCTCGACGGATGGCCTCCTCCTCTCCGTAAACCATGTAAGCATCGGTGCGTGCGTTTATCACGAAGTCGGGATCCTTGGCAGCTTCCCTTGCCGCCTTTATCTTTAGGACCATCTCCTCGGCGGAGATGCACTGCTTTCCCGTTATGTGGCCACACCTTTTGGGGCTAATCTGATCTTCCAGGTTGATGCCTGCAGCACCTGCGGCCTCAAACTCCCGGACCGTGTAGTAGGTATTCACGGCGTTTCCAAAGCCGTTATCGCCGTCGGCCATGACGGGGATATCGACGGCGTGACAGATGCTGCGCGTAATTTCAAGCATCTGCGTGCTGCTTAAAATGCCGATGTCGGGCAATCCCAGAAGCGAAGCTGCAAAGCCAAAGCCCGAGCACTGCACTGCCTTGAAACCGGCAGCCTCTATCAGGCGCGCCGACAAGACGTCGTAAGCACCGGGCATCACCAGGATCTCGGGGTCATTTATCAGTTTCTTCAAAAGGGTAGTTTTCTTCACTCAGATCACCTCAGTGTTCAATATCATTGAACGTAGTACCAGAATATCGAACGTTAATTGTATTCTACCACTCCACTATTCCTTGTCAAGCTTCCTCCGTACAGAAAAATGGACAAATGTATGGGTAATCCTCCATCATGGTGCTGTAAAATAAAGGATATGATTCAGGCAAAAAAGACATTGGAGGTTGACAAAATGACGAGTCGCGTCACAGGATTTATCAATTGCAACGGCTTTGGCAACGTCGGGGAGGATCATTTCTTTGAGGCATTCCTCGTCGCCCACGGCAAAATCATTTCATTTGGATCAAGCAAAGACATTGCCGAAAAAGCAAAGTCCTTGGGCGGTGAGGTCGTAGATTTCAATGGCAAATGCGTACTGCCTGGCTTTGTTGATTCGCATTTGCACATCGATGAGCTGGGAATGTACCTTAATTCCCTGGATTTAAGGGGCACCAGGAGCGTAAGCGAGCTTCAGGAAAAGCTTCAAAATTTCGCCTCAAAGGTGACCACATCGTGGATTCTCGGCCACGGCTGGGACCAGGAGCTTTTCATCGAAAAAAGGTGGCCCACCAAGGATGACTTGGACGCCATCGAGGATAAAAGGCCCGTCATGATATCAAGGGTATGTCTTCATGCAGGTGTCTTAAACTCAAAGGCGCTGGAGATTTCAGGGATCCCCTCTCCCAGTGGCATCGTTGTGGAAGGAGACTTTCAGCGTGCAAGAGACGTCTTTAAACAAAGCTTATCGCTTGAAGACTTAAAAAAGATGATCAAAGACGCCTTAAGGCATGCTTCAAACCTCGGATTGACGTGCCTTGGCTTCGTAAGCTGCGACGAAAGGGCATTATCGGCATTGATGTCCCTGTGGCGGGACGGTGAAATTGCCACCAAGATCAGGGTATACCTGGAACCGGGCAGGCGATGTCAGACGGGAGAAAGGATGTATGAGGACAACGAAATCCTTCAGGCCCTCGTAAATCTCGGCATAAAAAGGGGTTTTGGCGACGAAATGCTTAAGGTGCAGGGCATAAAGATATTGGCAGACGGTTCACTGGGAGCTCGTACGGCATGGCTTACCGCGCCTTACTCGGACAAGCCGGACCAGCAGGGATTTCCAAACATCGGCAAAAGCGAGCTTGCAACACTCATAGCGCAGGCTGACGGCGCGGGCCTGCAGCTGGCGATCCACGGAATCGGAGATGCCACCATAGACATGATCCTTGACGCATTTAACGATTCCAAGGTCTACAACCGCGGCCATCGGATCGAACATCTTTCCGTATTAAGGCCCGATCAGATCAAGCGCCTGAAAGAGCTTGGCCTGTATGCTTCGGTGCAGCCCCATTTCGTGATCTCCGACCGCTGGGCAATCGAAAGGCTGGGCCCGGAAAGGACAAGCTTCATACATCCCTTTAAAAGCATCTTAGAATCAGGAATTCCCATGGCCTTCGGCACCGACGCCCCTGTAGAGGACGTTAACCCATGGCAGACCGTGTACGCTGCGGTAACCAGAGGCAAATTCGAGGATATCCCGCTTGCCCAGGCAACCCCAACCGAAGCCTTGAGCATAAAAGAAGCCATCTATTGCTACACGAAGGCAGCTGGAACCGTCATGCAAGACCCGTACATAGGCGTCTTAAAGGAAGGAGGTTTTGCCGACTTCATTGTCGTAAGCGAAGATCCCTTTAAGGCAGACCCCGCGCGCCTGAAGGACATAAAGGTGCTAAAGACTTACGTAAACGGAATGCCGGTGTAATTTACACCATAAATAATTAAAGCTTGCTTCGTCAGAAAACAGCCCCGAAACTTGAGCTAAACTTGTTCTCAAATAATGGCATGGATCGTCGATACGTACGAAAAGCTCAAAGGCTTTAGTAAGCCATCTGTCATCACCGGCAAACCCCTAGAGATGGGCGGTTCCCTGGGGCGGGGCAAGGCCACGGCCCAGGGAGGAATTTTTGTGCTTTTCGAAGCTTTAAACGCCCACGACGTAAAGGCAAATATCACATTAGAGCTGGCCATCGGTCCCGTAACTCCTGAGGCTGAAAAGGTGCTCATCGACAAAGGAATCCTCATTATCCCAGACGTGCTGGCAAACTCCGTCGGCGTAACCGTCAGCTATTTCGAATGGGTTCAGGGAAGGACTGGGGAATAAGGATATACCAGGCCATGCGCATCCGCGGCATTTGGCCTTAATTCTTAGGTAATCGTTCTTTTGAGGTTCATCCTACGTTCCGGTAAGTTTCGCTTGCCATAACACAGGATGGTAGTTTATAATCAAAACCGCGGTGGGCGACTAGCTCAGCGGGAGAGCGCTTCCCTCACACGGAAGAGGTCACAGGTTCGAAACCTGTGTCGCCCACCATTTTTATTGGATTTTCGCTTGAGGAACATGCATATCCTGTATATTAAATAGCCCCGATGCTATGGAGAGGGCACCAGTAATTCCCCATTCGACCAGAGGCGCAAAGTAATTGGCACCACCAAAGACAAGCATATACCCGCGAGTACGATCCTTAATGCTCATTTGGTATTTCTGAGGCATCAGATAGCCCAACTCAAAAAGGCCGCTAATGTTGTCGTTCTTACAATTTTTGATGGCCTCAACAACTGTTTCGTACATAAAGGACGGAAACGTCTTAATCGCAGCGGTAACATATCCTCTTCCGGTGCGCACCGCAGACATTACGTCGGTAAAACCACCTCTGACGAGAAGCTCGCCGGGGCTAAGCGTGGTCCCCGAATGGGAAATGATATCGGCAAAACCCTTGTACTTATGATCCTGTATCCTAAAAAGACCTGTAGCGACCGTTTCTACATGCACACCACATCGCCTCAAGACAACATCGTAGTTGGCGGAAGAAAGACAAAGAATTGCCCTATGGCCTTCCGGTACCCTGTAATTCCATATTCGCTGACCTCCCTCCAAAAACGCAACCAATGGAGAAACTATAATGTTGGAATTTGATACTTCCTTTAAAATGGACACAGCTTCATCGAAACGCTCTTCCTGCACAGCAGTTATGTTTACAATTGCCTTTCCCTTGTTAGAACATAAATCGAGGTCACTTTTCGTTATGAGTATCTCGGTTTCCATAGAAGACAGGCCTATCCTGTCAAAGACGAACAAAGCCCTTGCCTCTTCGCTGCCCTCGGGAGTAAGCAGCACCCCCTTTCTTCCAAAACGGGTAATGAAGCCGTCTTTTTCCAAATTGGAAAGGTGATAACGAACAGTCCTGTCATCGATGCTAAAGCCACGCCTAGCCAATTGATCTTTCAATTCAACGGACGTCAGCGGATCTTCGGAGAAATAGAGGCTTCTAAGTATCTCAACTACCGTTGGAGGGTATTCCTCCACATTGTTTACTATTGGAATCTTCACTACCATAACCTCCTGGTATCCCAGCTGCAAAAACTCATAGCTTTGACAGTTGTTAGATCTTGCAATCAAAGATAAAAGTATTTTAAACCAAGATTGGTTATTTTTCCTGCAATTAAGATGTTGCATATAATAAATCGGAGAGGTACTAAAAATTTAGCGGCTCTCCGATTTTATTATATTATATTCATCTACCGAATTGTTGGCATGCTTTTAAGAAATGAACTCCGGCAAATACTTCTTTTCAAGATCTCGATATTTGTTAAATCCTATCAGTTCTTTAAACTCTGCAAAGGGAACCACCAGGTCGTCCCTTCCTTCGGCGATGCCATCTTTTATCACGTCAAGGTAATTGATCATGCCCCTTATGGCAGCAAACAGAGGGCCTACGGGGATGCTTATGCGAGCTACTCCCATCTCGCGAAGCTCGTCAATGCTAATAAGAGGAGTCTTGCCACCGCTTACGGCATCGAACAGATTAATGCTTATGGGCGCCTGAATTTCCTTTATTAATCTTCTTATGTCTTCTTTGGTGCGCGGAGCCTCGATGAATATCAAATCCGCTCCGGCATCGGCATAGGCATTGCCCCGTCTTATTGCTTCATCCGCACCGCTCACGGCTATGGCATCGGTCCTTGCGTTAATGACGAAATCCGGGTCTAATTGCTTTTTGACCTCTATGCAAGCCTTTATCTTGAGCACCATTTCCTCCATCGGGATTATTTGCTTTCCCTCAAGGTGTCCGCAACGCTTTGGGAATACTTGGTCTTCGATGTTCATCCCCGCTGCCCCGATCTTTATGAATTCCTCAGTAACCCTCATTGCGTTAATGGCGTTCCCAAAGCCCGTATCGGCATCCACCATTACGGGTACTTCTACTGCATCTATTATGTTTTTGGAAAAATCTAAGGCCTCGGAGAAGGATAAAAAGGCCATATCCGGAAGCCCAAGATATGAAGCCGAAAGGCCGAAGCCGCTGACCTGGCATGCCTTAAAGCCTGCGCGCTCGATGAGCTTGGCGGAAATTACGTCGTGAGCGCCCGGACAAACGAGGGCTTTTCTTTCGGCAATCATATTTTTAAGTAATGTAGATTTCTTCATAGCGACAACTCCTCCAGTTTGATTTTTTTAGTTACAGCCTTTTGAGCTATCAACATGGCGATAGCTACGGCTAGCCCTACTGCCGAATAAAGATAGTTAGGAAATAGCAACAAAACTCCGCCAAGGAAGAACGCTATCCTAAAAATGAAGTTGACTTTGCTATTCATGTGGCCAAAAAACCCATATCCCATAAATATGGCTCCCAAAAATCCCGTTACAGCACAGACCGCCACATCCACAGGATCACCACGCCCGACAAAGGCAGGGTTCCACACAAAAAAGAAGGGCATTATAAAAGCCACTATTCCCAATTTCACGGCGTTAATCCCTGTCTTAAACCAATCTCCCTGAGAGATGCCGGCAGCTACGATAGCCTGGGTGCACGTTGGCGGGGTTACTCCTCCTAACAAGGACCAATAGATAAAGAAAAGATGCAGCGCAACCGGATCTGCTCCCAAACGAAGCAAGGGCGGTGCCAATATGGAAAGCGAAAGCACGTACGTGGGCACAACGGGAAGCGACGTCCCAAGCAAAAAGGGTATGACAGTGGCTATCATCAAAGCTATGATGAAGTTGTTGCCGCCAACGTCCATAATCAGCCCGCTGATCTTTGGGGCGATGCCTGTTATGCCGACCATGTTCACAAGTATGCTTACCGAGACCAAAATGGGAATTATCCTAGCCAAGCTGATTCCGCCGTCCTCTAGGGCCAAAAGCAGGTTCTTAAAGGTTTCCTTAAAGCCCTTCTTGGGAATGTCGGTTATGAGCATTAAGACTATCGTGGTCAAGCAAGTATAAAAGCCGGCAGTGAGAAGGGGCCTACCAATGGCAATCAACCCAAGCAATACAACCATTGGTATTATGAGGCAGGCAAGGCGTTGAAATGTCAAGACATCCCTCCACTTAGGTATCTCTTCCTCGGGCATGGGCACCAATCCCAGCCGCAAGGTCATAAAATGAACGCCGGCATAAATGCTGGTATAGTAAAGAATGCAAGGGATCAGGGCGTACCCTATGATTTTTAAGTAGGATATGCTCAGAAATTCTGCCATCATGAAGGCGGCTATGCTCATTATGGGCGGTGTGATTCCTCCGCCAGTAGATGCTATCGCTTCTACTGCGCCGGCAAAATCTTTGGGGTAACCCAGTTTTTTCATCATGGGGATGGTGTAATTTCCCGTCACGGCAACGTTGGCCACGGCACTACCCGATATGCTGCCAAAAAGCGCGCTGGCCACTATGGCAGCTTTGGCAGGACCCCCCCTCCATCGACCTGTCAATGCAAAGGCTATATCTATAAACGTCTTTCCTCCTCCACCGGCAGACAGCAGCGATCCAAATATGATAAATAGGGAAATAAAAGTGGCTGACATGGCTGTGATGCTCCCGTATATCCCCAATGGAGAATAATATATCGAATTTACGACAAAATCCCAGGATAAACCCCTTAATTTCCACATCCCGGGAAACAGGTCACCGAACATCGCATAAAATATCAGACCAATCACTATTATTGGGATAGCCCAACCCACAGCCCTTCTCGTAGTATCCAAGATGACAATTGCGAGGCCAATGCCAAGCAGTAAATCCAACATCCCGGCACTTCCGGGATACATGTATATGTTAAGCGTTTTAAGGTATATATTGATATTTGCAGCAATAATGATAATTAGTGCCAAGATATCTATAGATGTGAGTTTATTGGCTTGATATTTTTTTGAGAAAGGAAATACAAGCGCAGCAAGCGATATTCCCAGGCCTACGTGAATTGCCCTGAGCTGCAAATCGAGCAAATGGAAAAATACCGGTATAGTGAGCTGCACTATAGAGAGTATAACGGCCAACCAAAAGATTATGGAGGTCTTCATATCCTTGGCCATGGCAAAATATTAATCCTCCTTTTCATTCAAAAGCCCGTTTCCGACAGCCAACGCAGGAACATTTACTGACGTCGGCTGTCGGATTCCTACCAAACAGCCGACCTACTTTTTATATTCGGGGGGTATAAACCTCTCAGGCACTTCAATTCCCCTTTCTTGAGCGTAACGTATCAGACCAGCATGGGCGTAAATTTCACCGCCTGGAGGAACGTTTTTGAAGAAATCGGCCACTGGATCCCAACCCTTAATAGCCGGATAGGCGGATGCCACTTCTTCCAAGTTTTCGACGTAGGCCTTCACGATTTTATATCCGAGCTCCTCGGGCAACCTCGCAGAAGCAACAGCACCTACTATGGCACATTCTTCCATGATGGGTCCAACTTCAGGTAACTGTTTAATCTTACCTTTGGGCGTCTCCAGGAAAATCATGTAGGGGTAACGCTCTCTAATCTTTGCGACATCGTCTTCGCTATAACCGATCACCGTTATGGGGAGGGTCAAATTAACTTCGATCATGGCTGCATCCAAACTGTCCAAAGGCGAAGTCTTTGAAAGCCCGATTATAGCGCCATTTTTCATGGCGTCAACTGCATCGCCGATAGCGGCAGGCATGAGCTTTATGTCTGCTTTCAGCAGATCGTTAAATTTAAAAATATAATCGGCCGAAGCGGAACCAGGGATTCCAGGGCAGAATTTTTTGCCCTTCAATTCTTTAAAGGTAGTGACACCAGAGTCCTTTCGAACGTACAAACGGTCAGCAGTGATGTTACGTGTAAAAAGCCACCTGACATCTTCCCACTTTTCCTTTTGAAAAGTGTCCATTCCCCTTACCATTTGAAAGGCAGAAGGCAGATCAACGCACAGCGCGAAATCGAACACCCCTGCTTTGATCTTTCGTAAGTTATCCAGTGCAGCGCCGCTTTCTATGACCGTCACCTGAATGTCGTTTTGCGACTTGTTGATCACGTTTGCCGTTGCGACGCACCAGGCATATACTCCCGAGGTAGATGACGTGCTTCCCATGTTCAGATAATGTTTTTGTGCCATCGCCGGAGAAGTCAGAAGACATAATGTTAAGACGAGGAAAACGAGCCAATATCCCTTCTTTTTCAACTTTCTCCCTCCTTTTGATCTTAGTTGCTTAAAAAATCTTCTAAAAGCTAGACATTCCGTAGGGAGCAACACAGAGTTTTTATTCCCTTACGAAATCCCCATATTTTTTTAAATAGGGCACCAACCCTCCTTCTCTTAAAATGTGCTTCATTATGTCGGGCATCGGTTCCATTGGAATTTTTTTATCTTTAGTGATGTTTAAGACCAATCCATTTTCCAGGTCGACCTCAAGCTCGTCCCCGTCATCTATTTCATCCGTATTGCACACCAAGGCAGGAAGTCCGATATTGATGGCGTTTCTAAAAAATATCCTGGCGAAGGAGTGGGCCAACACGGCAGCTATCCCAGACTCCTTGATCGCGATTGGAGCCTGCTCCCTTGAGGAGCCGCATCCGAAGTTTTTTCCGGCTACGACAAGGTCTCCCCCTTTCATCTTCTTAGAAAAGTTTGGGTCAATGTCCTCAAACAGGTGCAACGCCAGGTCATTTAGGTTTAATGTCTTTGTGTATTTGCCGGCTATGATGTAGTCGGTGTTGATGTCATCGCCAAATTTATGAGCTCGACCCTTTAACAAAAAGCCGTTCATCTCGCATCACCTTTCCTTAAGGCTCAAGATAAGTACTTTCGCGGATCGGCTATCTTTCCCTCAATGGCGGAAGCAGCACATGTCGCAGGAGAAGCCAGATATATGTTAGATTTATTATTTCCCATTCGACCTTTGAAGTTTCTGTTTGCTGTGGATATCACGTTCTCGCCACCTCCAGGCACTCCCAAATGGGTTCCCGGGCAGGGACCGCAACCGGGCGGGATTACCGTAGCTCCGGCCTCGAGCAAGGTGGAAATAATTCCTTCCTCGATAGCTTCAAGTAATGTTTGCCTGGAGGCGGGACATACGAGCAACCTTACATCATCATGGACGCGGCGCCCGCTCAAGATTGAAGCTGCTTCCCTTAGATCTTCAAGGCGACCGTTAGTGCATGTCCCCAAAAAGACCTGCTGAACAGGAATACCTGTTGCTTCACTGACGGGATGAACGTTATCGACTGCATGGGGAAAGGCCACCTGAGGTTCAAGACCGGCTGCATCTATATGGAGGACATCGATGAAATATGCATCTTTGTCGCTTATCTGAGGGGTAAATGAGCGAGATGAACGGCAGCGAACCCATTCGAGCGTCTTCTCGTCCGGTGGGACTATTCCGCCCTTTGCGCCGGCTTCGATCGCCATATTGCAAAGCGTCATCCTGCCTCCCATGGACATCTCATCGATGCAGCTGCCTGAAAATTCCAGGCAAAGATAATCGGCACCGTCTGCCTTAAGGATTCCGATGACATTGAGCATGAGGTCTTTGGGATATACGCCCGGCTTGAAGCTGTTTGAAACAATTATCTTCATTGTATAGGGCACCTTGAGCCACAACTTGCCCGTAAGGAGAACTCCGCTCGCATCGGTTGAACCTATGCCGAAAGAAAGGGCGCCCACGGCTCCGTAGGTGCACGTATGAGAGTCAGTACCAAGGGCGATGTCGCCAGGCAAGACCAGCCCCTTCTCCAACATCAGTTGATGGCAGATGCCTTCGCCGACGTCGAAGAACCTTATTCCCTGCTCCTTCGCGAAGCTTCTCAACATGTCGTGAAGACCGCTTACCCTTTCGTTAGGGCTCGGCGCAGCGTGGTCCAATACGAAGGTAACCCTTTGAGGATCCCAGACGTTTTCTCTTTCAAATTCATTAAAAGCCTTTATGGTAAGGGGGCCGGTAGCATCATGGCACATCAGCATGTCCACGGTTACCACGCAGAAATCCCCCGCCTTCACCTCCTCGCCGACATGACTGGAAATTATCTTTTCGACAATAGTTCCTCCCATATCCATGCACCCCTGTCTCTATGGCGAACGAAAGGCAAGACCTATGAATTTTTTAAAGAACGCGCTATTGGAAATCTATTTCCATTTGCTAAACTAAAAATAGCACTAATATTTATTTTGTCAATAGCAGAATAACCTGATTTTCAATGATGATTTTGCATGAAGGATATGACAATTTTTTAATTGATCTTTGCATAGACTACAGGAACCCCACCATGTATATAGGCTCAAAATCCCTTTAAATGACGGCTGGATAATACATACTAAACCGTTAACACGACTGAATATATGCTGCAGGTGCATCTATGTTACGTCAAAAAATCTATATATATCTGGTATAACTTTGTATATTGACTTAACGATATGAGCGTGATAAGCTCATCATGAAATGGAAATGTATATCCGTTATTATGATGCAAAGGGCATCACGATCGGAGGGATCGAATTGGAAAAGATTTCTTTATTGGTGTCAACGGGAAATTTGGGCGATAACATAATCGAGGAGGGATCCTTTTACGAAGGCGTGAAACGTCAGATCGATTGTTTCGCCGCAGATGCCGGCACTGCCGATGCAGGTCCCACCTTTTTGGGCGCCGACATGCCCCACAACCCAATCGAATGGGAGGAACACGACCTGGAACTTCTCCTGGTAGAAAGCAGAAAAAGAAACGTCCCCATGATAGTAGGCTCCTGCAGCACTACGGGCACGGACAGCGCAGTGGACAGATATGCGGATATCATCAGAAGGCTTGCCAAAAAACACAAGCTGGAGCCCTTTAAAATGGCCTTGATATACTCTCAGGTCAGCAAGGAGGAGCTGCAAAGAAGGCTCAAGGATATCGAACCTCTCGAAGCTCCCTACGAACTTACCGAAGAAGTCTTAAACGAGACGACAAACGTAACGGCATCCATGGGCATAGAGCAGATCGTACATGCCCTGGAAGAAGGCGCAGACGTAATTTTAGCGGGCAGGGCCTGCGACGACGCGGTCTTGGCTGCCTACCCCATCTATAAGGGCTTTCCCAAGGGTATCAGCCTGCATATGGGCAAGGCTGCCGAATGCGCATCGCTGGTCTGCTGGCCTCAGATGGTGAAGGAATCCATCATCGCGACGGTCACCAAGGAATACTTTTCGATAGAGCCGATGCATCCGGCACAGCGGGCAACGCCCCACAGCGTGGCGGCCCACTCGATGTACGAGAGGACGAACCCCTTCGTACAGGGAGTGCCCGGCGGCATCTTGGACATGCACGAATCCGAGTACGTCGCCGAAACGGACCGCATCACCAGGGTTTACGGGAGCAAATTCGTCCCCTCCCCCGACGGAACCTACAAGGTGAAGCTGGAGGGAGCCGGCGAAGTGGGCTACAGGGTGTATCACCTGGTCGGCATCAGGGACACGAGGGCCATAGCCAACATCGACCAAATATTGGTGGACACCCGAAAGAAGGTCTCTCAGATCATAGGACCCCACAGGGACGGAGACTACGAACTCCACTTTCACGTTTACGGCAAAAACGCCATCATGAAGGATTTCGAACCGCAAGAGCGGATAACAAGCCACGAATTAGCCGTAGTGATCGAAGCCATATCGAAGGATCAGGAGCTTGCCACCTCCGTGGCAAAGTGCGCCAAATTCCGCTTTTTCTACATGAGCTATCCCGGGCAGATGAACTCCTCCGGCGGATCGGTGGCACTTCTTACTGACGAACCGCTTTATCCCAAAAACAAATGCTATAAATGGACGGTAGACCATCTCCTGCGATTGGACGATCCGCTGGACGACAAGATATTCAGATTCTGCTTTGAAACTGTCAGGGGAAGGTAACGATGAGCAAGCCGAGGGACGAAAAGGATACGTTGCTCTGCAAACTTGCCCGCTACTACGCCTCGCTGTCGTACGACGACGTTCCAGCCGAAGTCATCGAGAAGGCAAAACGTTCGCTGGCGGATTTCTTGAGCGAGCTGGCTGCGGGTTTCTACGTGGGAGAGCTGGCCGAGGCGGTAAATCCTTACCTTGTGGAGCTGGGAGGCAAGCCTGAGTCGACTTTGCTTTGCGTGGGCAGAAAGATGCCCGCCCAAAACGCCGCCCTCGGGATGGGAGTAATGGCTCACGCGATAGAGCTCGACGACGGCCACAGGTGGGGAACGTCACATCCTGCCGTGGCAATCATGCCTGCCGTGTTGGCCATGGCCGAAAGGGAGAAAAGCTCCTACGGCGAAATCCTTTTAGCCATCGTCATCGGCTACGACATGATGCTTCGGACGGCCAGGGCGATAAACCCCGCGCACCTTAAAAAGGGGTTCCATTCGACAGGGACGTGCGGCTCTTTAGGCGCTGCTGCAGCATGTGCGAAGCTTTTAAACTTGGACGAAGAAAAGACGGCTTACGCCATCTCAATGGGCGGACTTCAAAGCGCAGGATTACAAGAGATGCTCCATGACCATCCGGGCGTGAAGCCCCTTCAGCCCGGAAAGTCTGCCTCCGCAGGCGTCCTGGCTGCAGACTTGGCAAAGCGCGGCGCCAAATCCCCCAGGACCCTTTTTGAGGGAGAACACGGCTGGCTCAAGGCCATGTGCGATTCAAATTACTCGGCCGAAGCCTTAATAGGAGACCTTGGAACCCGATTTGAGATCCTCTATACTTACACGAAGCTTTATCCCACCTGCAGACACTGTCACGCCGCCATAGACTTGGCGCGGGAGGCCAGGGAAACGCTATCCTGCGATCCGGCCGATATAGAATACATCGAAGTCAAAACTTACAGGCTTGGCATCGTGGAAGTTGGCCGGATACAGGTGCCAAAGACCCAGCAAGAGGCCATGTTCAGCCTGCCCTTTGCCGTAGCAATAGCATTGACTCGAGGAAACGTCACGCTACAAGACTATACACCTGAGACGTTAAGCGATCCGAAGCTCATCTCCTTGGCAGAAAAAGTTCATGTAATGGAAGATGAAAAATTAAACGACCTGTACCCCAAAGAAAGGGGTGCCCATATGAAAGTAGTTTTAAGAGACGGCCGAAGCTATGAAAAATACATCCCCGTCGCCAAGGGAGAGCCGGAATTTCCCGTTACCGACGAAGACTTAAAGGAAAAGCTGCAAGCCATGTTATCCCCCTACTACCCCAACGCCTTCTTCGAAGGCCTGTGGAAGATGACAGTAGAGGGGGATATTGAAAGTCGAAGTTATGAAGAAATCATTGAACACTTTGGGAGGTTTTGTTCATGAAGACAAAAAATATCTGTGATTTGGCCAGAACCGTGAGGAGCAAGAATGCAGGAAGCTTCATGATAACCCTGGAGATCATATTCGACGATCGGGAAATTTACGAAAGGGTCAAAAAAAGCGGAGCCATAACGAGGGAGGCGATAGCCAGGGCCTATAACGTAGAACCTGAAAAGATACTTGACTTCATGTTCTTTGATCCGGGCATGGGCATCAAGGCAAATTATCAGCGCCCGATCCCAAGCGGCGGACCTGCCGAAACGGATGTCTACGGCTGTCAGCAGTACGCTCCCCTCTTTTCCCTGGAGATACCATGGGAGGACTGACGATGACCAAAAGCGTCTCCGAAAGGCTGGCAGATTTCGTACAAAGGGCAACTTACGAAAACTTGCCCAAAGAGGTGGTCCACCAGGCTAAAAGATGCCTTTTGGACACCTGCGGAGCCGTCATAGCCGGAAGCTATCACTCGACATCAGGAAAGATAGCCCAAAACTACGCAAGGTCCCTGGAGGAGCCGCCCAAGGCTACGATAATTGGAACGGACATCATGAGATCTCCTCAAACGGCTGCCTTCGCAAACGGCATCGCAGCGCACGCTCTGGAGCTCGACGACGGCTCAAGGCATGCGACTTATCATCCCGGATCCTCGATCATACCTTCCTCCCTCGCCCTATGCGAGGCGGAAGGAAAAACAGCTCGGGATTTGATCACCGCCATCGCCGTGGGCTACGAAGTCTCCGTAAGGATAGGAAAATCCATGAACCCACACCACTACCTCAAGGGATTTCATCCAACGGGAACGGTCGCTCACTTTGGCACGACGGCAGCCTGCTGCCAAATATTAAACTTAAGCGTCGAAGAAACGATCAACGCCCTAGGGCTTGCCGGAAGCCTGGCATCGGGCATCAATCAATACGAGATAGACGGCTCTTTGGTGAAGCACTTACACCCCGGTAACGCTGCAAGAAACGGAATCTTGACTGCCCTACTGGCTAAAGAAGGCCTGACGGGTCCAAAAGGCGTAATCGAGGGACGTCTCGGGTTCTGCCACTGTTTCTCCGACCGATACGACATCTCATCCATAACGAAGGGCTTGGGCAGCGAATACGACATATTGTCCATCTACTTCAAGCCATACCCCTCCTGCAGATATGTCCATTATGCAAACGAAGCAACTTTAAACATCCTAAAGGAACACCCTTTGACGCCGGAAGACATTGACCAAATCCATATCCTCACACACCAAAACGCCAAGCAAGGCTCTGATATCCCCGATTACCAAACGGTCTTGCACGCACGCTTGAGCATCCAATACGGGATCGCCTCAATATTGGTCAGAGGCAAAGCCGGGCTTCAGGAGTACACGGAAGAGGCGATAAAGGACCCAAAGGTGCATGAAATTGCAAAAAAGATCACCATAGAAATAGATCCTGAAATTCAAAAGCTATATCCGAATCCCAGGAGCATGATCGTTCAAATTAAAGATAAAAAAGGCAATATCTATTCATCGCGCGTAGATTATCCAAAGGGTGACCCGGAAAATCCAATGACAGACGAAGAATTGATAGATAAGTTCATCGACGTCACGGAAGGGGTAATTTCAAAGAAAAGACAGGCGGAGATCATCGAAAATACGTTACACGGATCGCCCGACGCGCCGGTAAGAAGTTTGATGAAACTGTTAAGGTTCTAGGGCATATTTTTTAAATTAATAGAGGGGGAAAAGAAGATGTCGGAAAAACAGACAATGAGCAGACGGTTATCGGAATTCGCTGTCAGCCTGAAATACGAGGACATTCCCTCGGAGGTGATGGAACACCTCAAAAACGTCATGCTTGACGGTTACGGATGCGGACTATTCGGATCCACCACCCCGTGGATGAAGATCTATAAAGACGTCCTGACGGCGAGGACGGACAGAAAGGAAGCCTCCATATGGGGAACGAGGGATAAAACTTCCGTCACCGCCGCCATGATGATAAACGGCTCGGCCATAAACTCCTTTGAGCTCGACGACACGCATACCGACGGAATAATTCACGTTTCCACGGGTGTTTTGGGATGCGTCACCTCCTTTGCCGAGATGCTTGAAAGCGTAAGCGGCAAGGAATTTTTGGTCGCCGCCGCCCTAGCCTACGAAATATCCTGCCGCGTGGCCGCACCCATCGGCATGGAGCTGGCCCATCAGGGATTTAACAACACGGGAACCACCTGCGTATTCGGTTCGACAGCGGGCGTGGGAAGGCTGCTTGGCTTGAACGCTGAGCAAATGCAACACGCCATGGGAATTTCAGGAAACTGGGCAAGCGGCCTGCAGGCCGTACAGTTTGCCTCCATGGCAAAAAGGATAGTGCCCTCCAAATCCTCGGAAGGAGCCATCGTCGGAGCTTTGCTCGCAAAAGAAGGTTTCACTGGAATAGAAGACGTCTTTGAAAACGAATTCGGAGGATTTTATCACTGCTTCACCGACAGAGTCTACGACGAAGAGCGCACCTGCGGAGAGTTGGGTGACCGTTGGGAGCTCATGGGCATTGGACTTAAATTCTACTCCACTTGTCGAAGCAAGCACACGACCATAGACGGCTTGAGAAAGTTCAGAGCAGAGCATCCGGAGATCAGACCAGAGGACATAAAAAAGATAGTCGTTCATACCACGTCCATAACGAGAAAGTACTCCGTCGACGCAGACGACATCAAAAGCGTGGTCTCTGCTCAATTGAGCCACCCCTATGTCTGTGCCGTCACGCTCATGGAAGGGAACGCCTTCATCGACCAGTTCACGGAAGACAAGATCAAAGATCCCAAGATACTGGAGTTCGCAAGAAAAGTCGAGGTCGTCGACGATCCCGAAATAGAAAACCTGCCCAGGGCTCTTCGCTACACCGTTAAGATCGACATCCACTTAAACGACGGACGTGTGTTCAACCTGGAGGTAAATTATCCCAAGGGACATCCCAAAAACCCCTTCACTAAGGAAGAGTTGCTCTGGAAGTTCAAAACCCTGGGCTTCAAGGCAATCCAAGACGACAAAAAACTCGACAGGATCGCTGAGGCCTTGTTTAACCTGGAAGAAGTCAAAAACGTCAGAAGCTTCGTGGAGCTCTTGAGGAAGGAATAACTTTTAAATACCGAGCGGGGTGCCGTCGGCCACCCGCTTGGTATTTTTTTATTTAAAATCAATAGCATAATATAAATATCAAATCATTTACGTTTGTGCCCGTCGGCCCTGTCTTTATCAAGCTATTGACTTTTTGTAAGGCGTGATAGGAATCGTTGTCGTTTAAGACGTCGTCGATATCTATGCCGGCTTCCTCTAACAATGTCGCCGTCCTTCCGTCGACGATTCCGCCCGCCGCATCCGTCGGACCGTCGGTACCGTCCGTACCTACGGAGGCAATCACAACTCCTGTACAGTTTTTTATGCCTCGGGCAGCAGACAGGACAAGCTCCTGGTTCCTGCCCCCTTTTCCGGTTCCTTTTACGTGTACGACCGTCTCGCCGCCCAGGATTATCGCACAGGGCCTTTTCAGAGGCCTTTCTTTTTCAACCTCTTCTCTGGCAATCGCGGCCAAAAACAGGCCTGCTTCGCTTGCCTCACAATCTAGCGTGGTAGTCAGGATCATGGCATTGTATCCCAAACTTGCAGCCACATTTTTTGCGCTTTCACATACCTTGGAGACGCTTCCTATTATCCTGGTTTCAACGTTGTCGAGGCTTTTAGGGGTTTCTTCGCTCAGGCTTTGAAGTATATGCCTCGGCAATTTTAAGTCGTATTTCCTTATTATTTTTCTCACGTCTTCGACCGTCGTCGAGTCGGGATAAGCGGGGCCTGAGGCGATGCTATCAAGCCTGTCGCCCAAGACGTCTGAAAGAACGAGGGAATACACCTTGGCTGGCGAGGCCATCAGAGCAAACCTTCCGCCCTTTACCTGAGACATCCGCTTTCTGATGGCGTTTATCTCCACGATATTGGCCCCGCACCTTAAAAGCATATCGGTGACGTTCTTTATATCCTCCAGGCTCACGCCATCTACGGGAAGCTCAAAAAGTGCAGACCCTCCTCCGGAGACCAAAAACAGCACAGTATCGTCCTTCGATAGGCCCTTCGCAAGTTCTACGGCCTCTTTCGTGGAGCTGATCGTATTTTCGTCGGGTATGGGATGGCCCGCTTCGTAGATCTTCAGCCCCTCTATTGGACCTTGGGAATGTCCGTATTTGGTAATGACAACGCCGCCTTTCACCTTGTCCTTAAGACAGTCCTTCGCGGACTTGGCCATCCTCCAGGCAGCTTTTCCTATGGCGACCAAATAAATCTTGTCACCCAAATCTAGCTTTCTAAGCTCTTGTTCCACTGCCCTTTCGGGCAATACCGAGCTAATAGAATCCTCTATTATCCTAAGGGCATCTTCTCTTAAGCTTTTCATTAACAGCAGCTCTCCATGGGCTTCAATCCGCCAGCGCTTTTTTAAATAGCACCAGGTAATCCTCTTTGCTCATTTCACGAGGATTGCTATCCGTGGAGATGTTTCCGGCTGCCATATCTGCCAACCTTTCAAGGTCTGATTCTTTTACGCCAAGGCTATTGAAAGAGGGCAGGCCCACTTCCTTGGCCAGTTTTTTGACCCTTTCTACGGCCTTCATGGCACCTTCCCGAGAAGTTTCAAAGGTCTCTCCCATTGCCTTTGCAATCCTTGCGTACTTTTCAATGCAACACTCGGCGTTGTATTCCATCACGTAGGGCAACAATACGGCGTTGCAGACCCCGTGGGGCGCATCGTAAATGCCGCCCAAGGCCTCGGCCATGCAGTGAACGGAACCGACGTCGGAGTGGCTAAAAGCGATCCCGGCAAGCAAACTTCCCACCAACATGCTGGCCCGCGCCTCGATGTCTTCCCCATCTTTCACTGCCCTTGCTAGATTGTGCGTTATCAGCTCAACCGCGTATAAAGCCAGCGCATCGCTGACAGGCTCAGAAACCTTGACGGTGTAGGCCTCTATGGCGTGCGTCAAGGCATCCATGCCCGTCGAGGCAGTGATATGAGACGGAACGGTTACGGTAAGTTCGGGGTCGAGCATGGCAATCTTTGCAGCCATGTAGGGACTTTTGACCGTCATCTTGTAGTTGTTCTCAGTGTCGGTGATTACCGCCGAAAAGGTAACCTCGCTTCCCGTCCCGGCGGTAGTCGGTATGGCGACGAAGGGAAGGATGGGCTTTTTTACTTTAGTCCTTCCCTCGAAATCCTTTATCCTCTCCCCGCCGTGGGAAACCAAAACGCCAATTGCCTTGGCGCAATCGATCACGCTTCCTCCGCCTATGGCTATCATTGCATCCGCTTGAAAGCTACTTACGGTCCGAGCGCCGCTTTCGACGTTTCGGTCCTTCGGATTGGGATCTATCCCATCGAAAATGCCGTAGGAGATCCCCTCTTCATTTAAGATGGGCTTTATTTTTCCCAGCAAGCCTGCCTTTATGATTCCGGGGTCTGTGATTATGCATACTTTTTGGGCTCCAAGTTTCTTTAGTTCGTCCCCAAGTTTGCTTACTATGCCCACTCCGTATTCGATCCTCGTGGGCAACTCGAAACTAAATTGCCTCAATATGTTCGTCATTTTCATCACCTTTTCGTATAGAGCTTACCGCGAAATTATAAAATTGGTTTTTTCAAATTTCATATCATCTCATCAATAGCATAATAGCTTTCAAAAATTATAATACCATATATACAAAAAAGAAACGGTGATGCTGCTGCTAAAGAAATGGAACGGCACATCGACTTCGTCGAGGAAAGATTAAAGCTGCTTTAAAAACTTATAGTAGTAAATGATATTGCCCGTACGAAACACCATCGGTTTCCGGCCAGGGTTTCTTACGGCAAAGGTCGTGCCCAGGAAGCGGGAGATCAGGATACTGGAAGAAGGGGTTATAAGCAACAAAAAGATTAATTAGATGCTAAGCTATATCCTGCAGGTGTATAATTCATAATCCCAAAAGGATGCGCAGCCTATCTTCTACTTCCGCAAGCGTTCCTTCTTCCACCCTTCCAAGGCATCTAACAAGCCGTTCTTTTGCGACCGAACGGACGTCTTCGCATTTTATGAAGCTTTGCTCGTTCAGGCCGCCTTCCGGCGGGAAAACGCCGACGTGAAGGGGAATGCCCTTATCCTTTGTGGTAATGGGAATTACAATCACAAGCCCGGCAGGTCCGTGATTAAAGCCGTCGACCGAAACGACAAGGGCCGGACGTCTGCCTGCCTGCTCGTGACCGCAAACGGGATTTAAGTCCACCAGCCATATCTCTCCGCGAGATGGTTCTGCCATTTTTAATTGTCCTTCAGCCCGTCAAGGAGCGTAACATCCCAGTCGGCTCTTTCTTCCTGCTCTTCCTTCCACGCCTGTGAGTCTGCCTTCAAAGCGGCGAAGGCGGCGTTAGCTTTATCGAGCAGGAGCTTGCGGCGGTACAGCTCGACCGCTTCGCCTAAAATTTCCTGCATCTTGCGTCCCGTTTGGGCCGAAAGGCTTTGCAGCATCTTGTGGGTTGAAGAGTCGATGCGGACAGTGCTGCTTGCCATTTTTCATCATCTCCCTTGAAAGTCCTATATTAAGTATACTTATTAGTAACATATTTGTAAACATAAATGTGTCATAAATATGAATATGCTCTATGAGCTTTGAAAGCACATCCTCTAATCGGTCCAACTAACAAGCTTAACCTGCGTAAATACCGTAACGCCGATGCTTTATACAGGCTATAATAAGTAAAAAGGGGGCATCCAAAGATGACGGACCGAAGAACTGTCGCTTTTTTGGCTTTAGGAATATGTTTGGCCTGTGGGCTCATCATAGCAAGCTATATCATAGGTAATGCCCTGGTAGAGTTTAAGTCCGCGGAACGCTATGTCACCGTAAAGGGGTTGTCAGAACGGATCGTGGAGGCAGACCTTGCCATTTGGAGCATATCCTTCAGGAACTCCGCCAACGACTTGGAGGAACTTCAAAGAAGCATCGACGATAACAAGACAAAGCTGTATAACTTCCTGCTTGAGGCAGGTTTCCCTGAATCCGAGATCTCAAGCATGCCGCCGCAGATAACCGACACACAGGCTCTGCCCTACTACGATGCGGGCAAAGGCAGAGAATATCGCTACGTCGCCGTAACAAGGGTTACATTGCGGTCGGGCGACGTTGCAAACGTTAAAAAGGCCATGGAAAAGGCAGGACAGCTTGTATCTGCCGGAATTGCCATAGGCGAGGACAGCTCAGCGCAATTTGCCTTCACCAAACTAAACGACATAAAGCCCGAGATGATCGCCGAGGCGACCAAAAACGCCAGAGAAGCTGCCGAGCAGTTTGCCCGAGATTCGGGCAGCAAAGTTGGAGCCATAAGGAGGGCCTCCCAGGGGTATTTCACCGTTGAGGACAGGGACGCCGGTTCCCCCGACTTCAAAATGGTCCGCGTCGTTACAACTGTGGACTTTTTCCTGACATCCCATTGATATAATCGGCAAAATCTGCTATAAAAGACTGCCTGCAGGCAGGTTATCACCAAGACCAGGAGGAAACGAGGAATGGACGAAGCAGTAAACGGCCTTGACCTGGATTATCCGGAGTGGGTAGATGCCTTATCCGAAAAATTTGGCCTTCAAAGATACAGGGCAGACCAAGTATGTCAGTGGATCTACCAAAAAAAGGTATTCGACTTTCACGAGATGACAAACTTGAGCAAAGACTTGAGGCAAAAGCTGGCAAATAGCATTACCCTTACGCCGCCTTTCTTGGTGCGTGCGGAGACATCGAAGGACGGCACCAGAAAGTTTCTCTGGCAATTGCAGGACGGCGAAAGGGTGGAATCGGTGTTGCTTGCGCAGCAGGGGCGCCTGACTGCATGCCTTTCGACCCAGGTGGGCTGCCCCTTGTCATGTGCCTTTTGCGCCTCGGGGAAAAGTGGGTTTGTAAGAAATCTGTCGACGGGAGAAATAACGGGCCAATTCCTTGCTATGGAAAAGTTTACAGGCCAGGACATAGACAACATAGTATACATGGGGATGGGAGAGCCTTTCTTAAATCAGGAAGCGGTATTTAAAAGCATTCGAATATTAAACGAACCCAAGATGAGGGGCCTTGGCATCAGGCACTTCACCATATCAACGGCAGGGGTAGTACCCGGAATATTGGCTTTGGCCGAGATGAAGATCCCGGTGAGGCTTTCTGTATCTTTGCATGCGCCAAACGATCAGCTCAGAAGCAAGCTGATGCCTATAAACAAACAATATCCGCTGTCAACCCTGATGGAAGCGCTTCGAAAATATCAATCGGCCACGAAGGATCGCATCACCATCGAATATCTAATGATGAACGGCGTCAACGACTCGACGGAGCATGCATACGAACTTGCAACGCTTTTAAGCGGCTTGTCAGTTTACGTAAACCTGATACCCTACAATACCGTGCCCGGGGGCAATTTTAAAAGGTCTACGGACGGTCGCATCAAGGCCTTCGCTGACATCCTTTCCAAGCTCAACATAGAATGCGAGATAAGGCGCGAAAGGGGTTCCGACATAAACGCTGCGTGCGGGCAACTTCGAAGGGTCATGAATCAATAAAAAGGGGACAAAGGAGCTTGCTTTGCTGGAGATATCCTTTGTCCCGCTTTTTGTGTAAAATTCCCGACGTACCTTGGGCAGCTTAACGAGACTTCATCGGGCCTCATTCTTTCGATCAGCTTCTTCGACCCATGCAGTTTTTGTTTGTCTGTCGGTGGCAAACATCAGGGCAAGCCTCAACAACTGCTCTTCCATGGCTTGTCTAACCGACTAAATTACTTATGCCCTGCAAAATGTCCTCCAAGGCTTTCCCCGCTTCTGGGGGCAGTTTGTCAAATCCTCCCTTTTCCGTATCTCTGTCTTTTACGAACTTGATCCTGTCCTTGATCCTGGCCGCGAACTGCTCCCGATAGTTTTCGTCTTTAAAATTCGGCACAAACCCCTCTATCTCCATGATCTGAAGGCCAGAAAAATCCTCCCAAGGCACGAAGTGCGCCCTTTCTTCTACGATGGCCTCTATTATCTCCAGGGTCATCTTAGATTCGATCTTTTTGCCCATGAACTCTCCTGTATTTAAGACGTAACAGTCAACGCCTTCGGCCAAAAGGTGCTTGAAGCCCTCGTAATCTACGCTTAAGGGATACACCCTGAAGGGATTGGCATAAGGTTCAAAGACAAGGGCATTGGGATCGACTCCCGGCAAAAGCCTTTCTGCCGTCGTCCTCCTTGTGGCAAGGGTCGCGCCCATGGTCGAGCCAAGGCAGGGATCAGTTACCTTGACAACGGGCGGCAGGTTCGGATCCCTCATGATCCAAAAGAGGGCGTTTATAGGATCATCCAAGCGGTCAGCCCTGTTCGGTGACCAAAACCTGGATCGTATGGCCCTGCCATTTCCGTTTCGGATGTCTTCCATTACTGCATATAGTTTGCCGTCCTCACCCACGGTTACGCCGTTGTTTTGCAGCGTAACGATATACTTACTTGCTTCGCTGGTAATCGTGTAATCCTGTGTCTTGTCGAAATAGGTGGGTTCCAAGGCTATGGAGTATCCCTTTTCACGGTTAACGACGAAGGCGTCGTCGTGCAATACGGTTATATCGTACTTACCGTTATGTTTTGCGTGCGTAATGGTCGATTTTCCCGATCCGGACAGCCCGAATACCGCCATGACGAAGCTTTTGCCGTATGGCAGCCGAAATCGCTTTAACCCGCCATGACAGGAAAGAAAGCCGTTTCTTGCTGCCGTTCCCCAGGCAAGCGTCAATGTTCCCTTCTTGAACTCGCCAAAATACCTCATGCCCAGTATGGCGGCGCAGTTGTGAAGGGGGTCAAAAAGAGCAAGTCCCAGAGGATGGTCAGGATGTTGCCAATCCGGGTCGGAAAAGACGAATATGTCCCCTTCGGGGTAAAGCTTTGAGCTGCGATACATCTCACTGTAACGCTCGTTTAAGTACTGAAAGTTGAGCAGCCAGTTGTACAGGATATTTTCGTGTCCCTCGGGGATCAAGAGGTGGGCCTTGACCATGAAGTCTAGGTCCAATCCCACGACGGCCTGTACGTGATACAATTTGCGAAACCTCGTCCCGTAAACGGCCTCGCGAAGTTTGGAGGCGTATTCCTCGACGCTTACATTCGGCTCTCCTATTATCCTCCTTGCCGCGGCGCAGCGGCCCACTACACCGCCGTCGTTAAACAACAACACGTTTGCGCCCTCGGGCAGACCTTGCCTTTCGGCATCGAATACGGGCATACCCGTGAGCTCAACTGTCCCCGGGCTATCCTTGGCAAGGCCGTAAGCTTCCCTCAAAGAGCCTACGGATACCACGTTATTGCCGTAAAATGGAGCTTCGACGGTTACCCTGATCCTGGACCTAAGGCCTTCAAACCCTGCCTGATAATACCCCATAGTAGCCATGCCTATCTCTCTCCTCTCATTCAATGGCTATGTAAATAATTAAAATCCAGCTTATAGAATTAATGAAGTGCTTGTCTTGCACGACGATTCTCCAGTTCGTTTTATTTAATCATAAACATGCCCTACTGCTACTGCCCAATCCCAAAAATCATCAACGCTCCCAGCACGGCAAAGATGATGCCGACTATCTTTCCCAAGACCGCCTCATTTGTCTTGTTGGCAAAGCCTGCCGTTAACCTTCCCCCTATTACCGTGCCGATCGCGCTGGGTACGGCAATGTCCATGGGGAGATTTCCCGTGAAGGCATGTCCCAAAGCTCCGGAAGCTGCCGTAAAGGCCATGATGAGCGTTGAGGTGCCTACTCCTTCGTGCACCTTGTAGCCCATTACGAAGACCAGTATCAGTAGGATCATCACTCCTCCGCCGGCGCCAAGGATTCCGCTTATGATCCCCACCAGCACGCCCAGGATCGTTCCCGACGTTTTTGGATTATCCCTCAAGACCTTCAAAAAACCTTTAACTTCATCATTCGACGTCGCCCTGCCTTCGGGCTTTATGGCTGCCTTTTTGCTTCCCTTCCGCCAAAACATGGCGGCTGAAACCAAAAGCAGGACGCCAAAGGACCCGCCCACTCCCATCTCGGGCAGATGGGGCGAAATGAAGCTTCCCAACTGTGCACCCAATACCGACCCCAGGGCTATCAGCCAACCTTGCCTCAAGTTTAGGTTGCCGTACCTGGAGTAAGTCCAGGCCACGACAAGGGAGGCCAAGGCATCGGCAAAGAGGCTGCAACCTATGGCATCGAAGGTAGAACAACCCAACATCACGAGCCCCGGTACTATTACCATTACACCGCTAGCACCAATTAGCCCGGTGATTGATCCTGCTATAAAGCTTATGACAGTTATCAGGATATAAAACATATTACCTCACTTCTGACCCATGTACTCCACATATGCTATATGTCAAATATTACCACTACTCCACTTTGAGCTTTACTGCAATTTGTCACCTATAAACACGTAGTAATCGGGGATGCCGCCGAAGTACTCCCTTTTATAGACCAAGTAAAGTTTTACCTTGTGCTTTCCGGGCGTCAGGGCCTTGAAATCGTCATTCATCACGCCTGCAACGTGATAAAAGGGGCCCGACCTGGTCATGCCGGTAACGGTCAAAATCGAACCGTATTCAAGCTCGTCGGTAACGATAACTTCCGCTTCCCTCTCCTCAGGGGGCATGAGCGGCCCGAACTTGCCGAAGTTTTCGAGCGGATTTTCATCGCCGTTTTGCCATTCAGATGTTTCTAGAACGTAATCCTGCGGTTTCATACCCTCGAATCTGGCTAGTTCTCCTTTGAGGTAACCGATCTTTTCCTGCTTATCGCTGTGGTTTGAAGCTTCATACCTATTTATCTCAAGCCTAATGGCCCTAACGGTGGCATCGATCAAACCCTTTTTAAGCATGACATAATAGTCTTGAGCGTCCGAGGTTGCCTTTGGTTCCTCTATCTCGATCCTAATTGAAGAAATGGTGAAGTAAGGCTCATCTTTGACGATCGGAAGCACCGGGTTTGTTACGGTAACGACGTAGGGCATCTTAAATCCAAAATCCTTTTCGAGATCGTAGTCGATCACCACTCCCTCGGGCAGAAAGGCCTTACAAAGGTCGGGCTTTTCGCGCAAAAACGTGAGCTCGTAAACGGGGACCTGGCCGTCTATGGCATCTACCTTATTTACGACAGCCTTTATCGTATCTTTATCCGTACAACCTCCGGAATTAACCGTGATCGACAGCTTGTGCTGTCCGACGCTTACGGCCCGAAGCAGCAAAATGCCCGTATCATCGGGGAGAAGCGAATAGGCAGGTTTCAAGCATACGTCTGCGTCCGAGTCTTCAACGATGCCGCCCCACTCGACCACCGTAAATCCTACCCTCACGGTCTTCTGCGGTTTTGGCGCCTTCAGTATATCGAAATGGTCAGTAGGCTTAAAGTAAAGCATGAGCCTGATGACGGTCTGAGGCGTGGGTGAAACCTGCAGTTTCAGGTTTTCGTCTATAAAGTTTCTGTCCAAAAGCTTTATTACGTAATACTTCGCGGGCTTTAGGTTCTTGATCCAGTATTCCTTGAGGTCGCGTGCTTCCTTACCATTAAGACCTAAGGCAGCAAGGTTTTTGTCGAACCACTTGCCCAGCTCGTCGTAAGCGACGACCCATCCTTCTTCGGGAAGCTGTGGCAGGCTGTTTAACCTGGCTTCATAGAAGAGGTAGTCGTATTTGCCGTCAATCTTTCCCTTGGGGCTAGCGGTAACTTCCCAACCGTTGCCGTATTGAGGGATGCTTTTGGTGATCTCGCCGTTGACGTCAACTTTTACCTTCACCTTGATCTCTTTCTGTGGATACAGATAAATCGCGGGCTTTTTTACGATCGTGGGAGGTACATCTTCGTAGGAGACCAGCTCATCTTCATAGAGGGCAAAGTTTAAGCTCTCCTTTTGCGTAGGACAGCACGACGGATCGCCTTCCTTATGGGTCAACATGTCAATGACGATCTTTTTGGGCTCAAACAAGCTCGTTGACAGAGCCTCGCTATTTTCGACCACCTTGACGCTGTCGATCTTTACGCGATCTCCAAGAGAAACAGAGTTCGTCTGCACGATGCCGTTTTGTGTTGCAAGCAAGGCGGTTAATTCGAAAAACGTCCCGCTGCCACCGCCGTTTTGGGCCAATACCACTACTGCGTCGGGTGTGCCGTTTCTGTCCACGTCATCTATGATGAAATTATCTATCCATACGTGCAGGTAGTCGGGGTGTGGCTGTTCGTACTTGCCGTCTTTTAAAGTTACGTTTCTTTCGCCGAAAGCAAGATGATAGGTGAAGTTTTTGACATTTTGTTCGGTCACCCCGCTTTCTGTGACAGCGCCGGCCGCCATTGCCGTCGAAAAAATCAAAGGCACCAGAAGCAACGAAAACAAAAGCATAAGTCTTTTACACATACTTATCACCCCTTTAGCAATCATAATATTGGCCACTTCGAGAGAATAGTTGAAAACTTCTCTCTTCGTGGAATAGGTGACGGCAAAAACCCTCGTCATAAGGGATAACGTAAATGCTTTCCTTGTGGCATGCCGTTTCCCTGTCTATATTCAAGGGTCGTAAAATTAATGCAAATTTATTTTACTCTTTTTAGAAAAAAATTAAAATATATCAAATCAAAAATACATTAGCAAGTAAACATGATGACCTACAAACTGCCCTGTTGCGTTGGGTTTTACGGAATGGAATGAGCCCAAAAATTATTGACATTTCTACCCTTCTATGGCATAAATGTAAGCGAAAATCCCACATACGAAGGTGATGACATGAATAAAATTAAGCTAGTTTACGAGGGCAAGGCAAAGAAGGTCTACGAGACCGACGATCCGACCCTTGCGATATTCGAGTACAAGGATTCCCTGACTGCCTTCAACGCGCAAAAGAAAGACACCATGCAGGGCAAAGGAAGGCTCACAAACCTCATAAGCGCCACATTTTTAAAGCTCCTTCAGGATAAAGGCATCCCAACCCACTTCGTAAAACTCCTCGACGACAACCACCAGCTCGTTAAAAGGCTCAAGATAATCCCCTTGGAAGTGGTCGTAAGAAACACGAGCACCGGCTCTTTGTGCAAGAGGCTTGGCGTCGAGGAAGGCTTAGACCTGGTGCCGCCGCTTGTGGAGTTTTACCTCAAAAACGACGAGCTTGGCGATCCCTTGGTCACGGAAGACCACATCAGGGCCTTCTGTTTTGCCTCAAAGCCACAGGTGGAAAAGATGAAGGAACTTAGCCTTAAGGTAAACGACATACTTTCCAAATATCTGTACGAGCGCGGCATCAAGCTGGTAGACTTCAAGCTTGAGTTCGGCACTGACGAAGAGGGCAACATCTACGTCGCCGACGAGATCTCTCCCGACACGTGTCGCTTTTGGGATTTGTCTTCCAAGGAACGACTTGACAAGGACAGGTTCAGGAAGGACCTGGGAAATGTCCTTGAAGCCTACGAGGAGATCTGGCGCAGAATTAGCCAACCAAAGACAACTACACAAAAGCGCTACGAGGCAAGACTTTTCATATACCTAAAGGAAGGAGTATTGGATACCCAGGGGAAAACCGTGCTTTCTTCGCTTCATTCGCTCAATTACCCCGAGGTCCAAGACGTTCGCGTCGGCAAGTATTTAAAGATAACCTTAAATTCGCCGTCGCACCAAGAAGCTGAATTCAAGGTAAAGAAGATGTGCGAAGACTTGCTTGTTAACGATCTGATCGAGGAATACGCCTTTGAACTGGAGGAAATATAGATGAAGGTCTCGGTGATCGTATTCCCCGGAAGCAACTGCGACCTGGACGTGAAGTGGGCCTTCGAGGTCTGCTGTAACGCCGACGTAAGCATGGTGTGGCACACCGAAAAGTGGTTGCCCGAAAGCGACGTCGTCGTCCTGCCCGGAGGATTTTCTTACGGCGATTACTTGCGAAGCGGCGCCATGGCCGCTAAGTCTCCCATCATGGGATCGGTGGTCGAATTTGCCGGTAAGGGGGGGCTGGTTTTGGGCATTTGCAACGGATTTCAGATACTTACGGAAGCCCATCTTCTTCCGGGAGTGCTCCTTCCTAACGTCTCGACCAAGTTCATATGCAGACCTTGTAAGATAAGGATCGAGCAAATTGACACGCCCTTTACCTTCCTCTACAAGCAGGGCGAAGTGGTCAACTTCCCCATAGCCCACCATGAAGGGCTATTTTATTTGGATGACACATCTTTGGCAAAGCTTGAGGAAAGCGGCTGCGTGGCCCTTCGTTACGTAAATAACCCAAACGGCTCGCTTAACGCCGTAGCCGGGATAACCAACGCATCCAAAAACGTCTTGGGCCTGATGCCACATCCCGAGCGCGTCGTTCACCCGTTGGTGGGAGGTCAGGACGGCGTGAGGTTTTTCAAGGGAATAAACGAGTGGGTAAAGGAGATACGAAGATGAAGAAAGACCTTTTCGGGCTTAGGGAAGAAGAATACAGACAAATAAAGGAGACCTTGCAAAGGGAACCCAACGATACGGAGCTTGGCCTCTTCGGCGTGATGTGGTCCGAGCATTGCTGCTACAAGTCAACAAAACGTTTGCTTGCCATGTTTCCAACGAAGGGCAGATACGTCTTTCAAGGCCCTGGAGAAAACGCCGGTATCGTTGATATAGGCTCAGGTATCGGCATAGCCTTTAAGATGGAAAGCCACAATCACCCCTCCGCCGTCGAGCCCGTCCAGGGCGCCGCAACAGGCGTAGGAGGGATAATAAGGGACGTAATTGCCATGGGAGCCAGGCCCATTGCCTCGATGGATTGCCTCTTTTTTGGGCCTCCGGACGACAGAAGATCGAATTACCTTAGAGAAGGGATAATAAAGGGCGTCGGAAGCTACGGCAACTGCGTAGGCGTACCCACCGTCGGAGGCCTTACTTACTACGACCCCTGCTACACGGGAAATCCACTGGTAAACGCGATGTGCGCAGGACTTGTAAGGTTAGACGGGGTCGTGAAGTCAGATACTTCCAAGCCAGGACATGTGCTGGTACTTCTTGGATCAAAGACCGGCCGCGACGGTATCGCAGGCGCTGCCTTTGCATCCGCAGAGCTAGATGAAGCCGTCAAGAAGAGCAAGCCACAGGTCCAAATGGGAGATCCCTTCGCCGAAAAGTTGCTCATAGAGTGCTGCCTCGAAATTTTGGACAAAGGACTTATAGTGAGCATGCAGGACATGGGCGCCGCCGGCATAACGTCCTCTGCCGTCGAGCTGGCCGCCAAGGCTCATGCCGGCGCAGAACTTTACCTTGATAACGTACCCTTGCGGGAAGAGGGCATGAACCCCTTTGAGATCGCCTTGTCCGAATCCCAGGAAAGGATGCTTTTGGTCATAGAAGAACGACACTACGGCGACGTCAAAAAGATAGCCGACAAATGGGGGCTTGAGTGCGCCAATATTGGAAGGCTCATCGAGCAGGACAGGTTCGTTTTGTACTTCAAGGGCCAGGTGGCAGCAGACGTTCCGGCTTCCATGCTCGCTTCGGGCCCCACGATAGACTGGCCAAAAAGGGAGCCTGCCCAAAGGGTCATACATTACCCCACAAAACCTCAAACCAACATAGACGGCAAGGACCCCATGTCGGTTGCAAAGGCCTTATCCGAGCTTCCTCAGTTTGAGGACAAATCCTGGATATACGAGCAATATGATCACATGGTTCAAACAAGGACCACGCTTGGACCGGGAAACTCCGTGGCAATCATCTACGTCAAGGAGATCGACAGGCTCATAGCCTTATCTGCGGCAAGCGATCCTTGGAGATGCGCGATTGATCCGATGATCGGGGGCATGGAGACCGTGGCCAAGGCAGTAAGAAAATTGGCCATCGCCGGGGCGTATCCTTTGGGCATGACCGATTGCCTCAACTTTCCGTCCCCGGAGGTTCCGGAAAACTTCTGGACCATGTCCGAGGTCATAAGGGGAATGGCGTTAGCTTGTCAGGAGCTTGACTGCCCCATAGTCTCAGGAAACGTGAGCCTTTATAACGAGTCGCCCCAGGGCGCCATATTGCCATCGCCCGTTGTATGTGCCGTCGGGTATTTCGACGACAAGAAGTTCTTAAAAAGCAACGAGCCAAATGTATCGGACAAGCTATTTCTCGTCGGAAGCGGGGGGTCTTTGAGGGCAAGCGCCTTTGAGCGGACCTTTGAAGGAAGATTAAGCGGACCCCTTGAGCCTCTCGACTTTGACGCCGAGCGCGACTTTTGCAGCCGTGCACGTAAAACTGCCTTGGAGGCGGCAGCCTCAAGCGGCAAGTGCGTCGGCTTGGGGGGAGTGGCGATGGCGATCATCAAGATGCTAAGGCAATCCAACTTAGGCGCTGCAATCAAAAGCTTTGACGTGGAATTTCTTTTTGGCGAAGGATGCCCTCGCGCGCTTTACGCGGTACCGGAGGAAAAGACGGATAAGTTCCTTGAAATATGGGATGGTTTTAAGGTTACAGAGCTAGGGAGCGTTATCAAAGATGGCACGCTTCGATTTGTCTGATCCGGAGGTAAGAAGATGTGCGGAATATTTGGCGTAAGCGCTCCAAGGATGTCTTCCGTTTTAGAGGACCTGTACCTGGGTTTATATGCCCTTCAGCACCGCGGGCAGGAATCGGCAGGGATAGCATGGCTTGACGGCAAGGGAAACTTAGAGCTTCAAAAGGGAATGGGTTTGGTGCATGCCTGCTTAAATCAGGAAGAGCTGGCCAAAGAAAGGACAAAATGCGCCATAGGTCACGTGCGCTACTCGACCGCAGGGGAGTCCAACATAATAAACGCCCAACCCCTGCATGCCACCTACTCAAAGGGACAAATCGCCGTTGCCCACAACGGCAACATAACGAACGCAAAGGCCCTTAAACACGACCTGGAGTCCAGGGGCGCCATATTTCAATCTACCACAGATACGGAAGTGATATTGCACCTCATGGCGCACGAGCAAAACCTGTCTCCCATAGATGCTCTGGTAAAGTCCTTAAGCAAACTAAGGGGTGCCTTTAGCATCATAGCCATAATCGAAGGTCGTCTGGTCGCAGCCAGGGACCCTTGGGGATTTAGGCCTTTGGTCATAGGAAAAAGGGATGACGTTTACTATGTGGCCTCCGAAAGTTGCGCGCTGGACATAGTGAACGCCGATTTCGTCAGAGACGTAGCGCCTGGCGAAATAGTCATCATAGAGGAAGGCAAGCTTGAAAGCTTAAACATGCCCGTAAAGACAGAGAGACATTTCAGATGTTCCTTTGAATACGTATATCTGGCACGCCCCGACAGCGTCATAGACGACAAATCCGTCTACGACGTGAGGTTCAAGTTGGGACAAAGGCTTGCCTGCACATGCCCCTGCAGTGAGGGCGAGCTGGTCTTGGGCATGCCCGACAGCGGCACAATAGGCGCCTTAGGATATGCCTCGAAATCAAAGCTGCCCTTCGAGATGGCAGTCGTCAAAAACAGATATGTCGGGCGCACCTTCATACAGCCAACACAAAGAGTGAGATCTCTCGGGGTGCAGATCAAGCTGAACCCAATAAAGGGCTTAATCAAGGGCAAAAGCATCGTAGTCGTGGACGACTCTATCGTTCGTGGCACCACGTCCAAGATGGCGGTCAAATTTCTTCGAGATGCCGGAGCCATGAGGGTGCACCTTCGAATAGCCTCCCCTCCCGTGAAATTTCCTTGTCTTTACGGCATCGACACGCCGACGTCTTCCGACCTGGCTGCTGCCAAAATGGACGTAGAGGCCTTAAGGAACTATGTAGGAGCAGATTCCCTGTGCTTTCTTGACGTAAGTGACCTCGTTTGCTCTGTTGGCCTTCCCGAAGAGGAGCTTTGCACGGCTTGCTTTAGCGGCTTATATCTAAAGGAGTGATCAAGGTGAAGTGGACCTACGAAGGTGCGGGCGTGTCCTTAAAGGCGGCTGACGACTGGATAGACATCGTAAAGAGGGCCGCATCCATAGCTCAAGAAGGCGTCATCTCAGGGATAGGAGGTTTTAGCGGCCTTTACGACCTGGGAGACGACCTCTGTCTTGCAGCCTGCTGCGACGGCGTAGGCACAAAGCTTGAAATAGCAAAGAAGGCCGACCAGTTTGCCGGATTGGGCCAGGACTTAGTCGCCATGAACGTAAACGACCTCATAACCTGTGGCGCCAGGCCATTGTTTTTCCTAGACTACATAGCCTGCGGTAAGCTGGACGGCCAAAGGTTTTCCAGCCTAATTTACGGCATCGCCGAGGCCTGCAGGCAAAGCGGTTGCGCCCTCCTTGGCGGGGAAACAGCGGAGATGCCGGGCACTTATCCCCCTGACGGATTTGATCTGGCAGGTTTTGCCGTGGGCTTGGCCAAAAAAAGCAAACTCATCACAGGCCAAGACATAACGGCAGGCGACCTGCTTGTAGGCCTCCCTTCGAGCGGGCTTCACAGTAACGGCTTCAGCCTGGTGCGAAAGGTGCTGCTGGAAGACGGCTTGAAGCTTTCCCTTGACAGCGATCCCCTGGGAGAAGGAAGGCCTCTTTATAAAACCCTCCTTGAACCGACGCGGCTTTATCCCGGTATCGTAGCAAAAATCATGGAAAAGGTTAGAATAAAGGCAATGGCACACATCACGGGAGGCGGCCTTGAGGGCAACGTCATGCGGGTCATACCCGAGGGACTTGCCATATCAGTAGATTACAGCTCCTGGAAAAGGCCTAAGATTTACGATCTCATCGCCAAGGCGGGCGTCGAGGAAGGGGAGATGAGAAAGGTATTCAACTTAGGCATAGGGTTTGTCTTGGTCATCGAAAGAACCAACCTTCCCGGCCTTGAGGACACCTTAAAGGAGATGAGCGAGCCTTACTGCGTGATAGGCGAGGTGATCACGGCGTGACGAACATGGCAATTTTAATATCCGGTCGAGGCACCAACATGGAGGCCCTGGCCGGCAAATGCAAAAGCGGAGAGCTTAATGCAAACGTAGCCTTCGTCGCAAGCGATAAGGCTGATGCTTTAGGTCTCAATAAGGCCAAAGCCATGAACTTCAAGACGCTAGTACTTCCCTACGATAGGGGCAAGGCCATAGCTGAGGCCGCCTTGGATGAAGAACTTAGCAAACATTCGGTCGACTGGATCGTGCTGGCGGGCTTTATGAGGATACTTTCCTCTCAATTTATGGCCAGACACAGCGAAAGGGTAGTAAACATACATCCGTCGTTACTGCCAGCATTTCCGGGAACGCAGGCCATAAAGGATGCCTACGAATACGGTGTCAAGGTTACGGGCGTCACCGTGCATCTGGTCGATGAAATGGTGGATCACGGCCCCATATTGAACCAGGCCGAAGTTCGCATCTTGGACGAGGACAGCCTTGAAAGCTTAGAGGCAAAGATACATGAGGTCGAACACGACATCTACTGGCGGACGCTTAAAGACCTCTTTGCGGGCCGCTACCTAAGACGAGGGAGGCGTATGATAATTGAGGGATCACGTTAGAAGGGCGCTCATTTCCGTCTTCGACAAAAGCGGGGTCGAAGAGCTGGCAAAGGGCTTACATGAGGCGGGCTACGAAATAGTTTCATCCTCAGGGACGGCAAATTACTTAAAGGAACACGGTCTTTCCGTCAGGGAAATAGCAGACCTGTCGGGCTACCCCCATATCCTTGGAGGACGCGTCAAGACCCTGCATCCTTCGGTGCTTGGAGGCATACTGGCAAGGCGGGATTTCGATGCAGACCTGGCGGACGTTGAAAAATGGAACATACCGCTTATAGACGTAGTCGTCTGCAACTTGTATCCCTTCGAGGAAGTGGCAAAGAGGAAGGCAGATCTGGGAGATCTCATCGAAAACATCGACATCGGGGGCGTAACGCTTATAAGGGCTGCAGCAAAAAATTATCGCTACGTCACTATCGTAACTGACCCTCGCGATTACGGCACGGTCATCGAAGAGATCAAGTCCCTTGGAAACGTCTCCATTAAAACGCGCCAACGCTTGGCGCTAAAGGCCTTCGCCGCCACCGCTTCCTACGATTCGATCATCCATTTCGCGCTGTCCAAGGCCATGAAGGAAGAAGATTTGTTTCCCGATGTTTACCCTGTGTCCTTAAAAAAGGCTGCTTCCCTAAGGTACGGCGAAAACCCCTATCAAAGGGCCGCCCTTTACGCTCAACCGCTGCAAAAACTTCCCTTTAAGCAGCTTGGAGGAAGTGAACTGTCTTATAACAATATCCTCGACGCAGAGGCAGCCGTAAAGGGCATCCTGCTTTTGGGCGACAAGGCTGGATGCGTGATCATCAAACACACCACCCCCTGCGGGATGGCCATTGGAAAGGATTTGCCGTCAGCTTATGAAGGTGCCTTGGCCTGCGATCCCCTGTCGGCTTATGGGGGCATCATAGGGCTGACTCGCGAGGTGGATAAGGACACAGCGGTGAAACTTGCATCAAAGTTTTATGAAATCATCGTAGCTCCAGGCTTTTCAACTGAAGCCGTCGAAGCATTTAAGGAAAAAAGGCCCAACCTGAGGTTAATCTCCTTCGATTTAAGCAAGCGCGATGAGCTGCGGTTGACCAAGACCGCCTTCGGGTTTTTGGCGCAGGAAGACGTAATGGCTCCTGACCCGGACTTTGAAGGAGGCGAATGGACGGGTGAAAGACGCCCTGAGCTAAAAGATGATGCTTTGGTCGCCTGGAAGGCAGCCGCCTTGGCAAAAAGCAACGCCATAGCCCTGGCAAAGGACGGAGCCACGGTTGCCATCGCATCGGGCTTTACGAGCCGCGTTGATGCCGTCGAATGGGCGGTAAGGCACGCGGGACAAAAAGCTAAAGGTTCTGTTTTGGCCTCAGACGGCTTTTTCCCCTTCCCAGACAGCATAGAGATTGCAGCCCGTGCAGACATCGCTCTCATACTTCAGCCGGGAGGCTCGAAACGCGACGAAGAGGTCAAGGAAGCTTGCATCAAGAATAGAATACCCATGCTCATGACGAAGATGCGAGCCTTTAGGCACTGACGGCAAGGAGGTATAGGCCATGAAAGCACTGGTCTTGGGGGCAGGAGGAAGGGAACACGCCCTGGTTTACGCCTTGAAGAAATCAAGTTTCGTAGATGATGTCATAGCTGCCCCCGGAAACGGCGGCATATCAAAAATGGTGGAGGTCTTTCCGCTAAATCCGGTAAATTCAAAGGAAGTCCTTGAGCTTGTGTTAACCCAAAAGGTCGATATCGTAGTCATAGGCCCCGAGGCTCCGCTTGTCGCAGGCGTCGCCGACATGCTCAGAAAAGAAGGCATCAAAGTTTACGGCCCCGGAAGGGCAGGTGCAATGCTTGAAGGAAGCAAGGCCTTCGCCAAAAGGTTCATGAATGATTGCCGTATTCCCACCGCGCCCTTTGACGTATGCAGCAGTTTCGATAAAGCCTTAAAAGCATTAAAGAAGCGCACGCCGCCTTTCGTCATAAAGGCAGACGGCTTAGCTGCGGGAAAGGGCGCCTTCATCATAGATGACACGACGGAAGCACGCAATATTTTAGATCAACTGCTGGTGAAAGGCGTCTTAGGGAAGTCAGGGCATACCGTCGTAATAGAAGATTTCCTGGCAGGTTACGAGATTACGGCCATGGCGATAACTGACGGAAGGACTTACAGGATGCTTCCCTTAAGCCAGGACCACAAAAGGGCTTACGACGGTGACAAGGGCCCAAATACGGGAGGAATGGGGGCTTACTCCCCCCTACCTCAGGTTGACGATACGCTTAAAGCTAAGATCGAAGACGAAGTTGTAAAACCAACCGTAGAGGGCTTAAAGCGCAAAGGGATTGACTTTAGGGGCACGATTTACGCAGGATTGATGATACATGAAGGCTCTCCTTATGTGCTTGAATATAACGTTCGCTTCGGCGATCCTGAGGCGCAGGTCGTCATCCCCATTTGCGACGTGGATTGGGGCAGGATCTTTGTTTCCTGCGCAGGCGGCAACCTCGAGGAAAGCGCTCTTATCAACGCCACCAGAAGCGGCGTAGGTGTCGTAATGGCCTCCGGCGGATACCCGGACAAATACGAAACCGGCTACCCCATCGAAGGCTTAGATGCCCTTGAAGGCAGAGACGACGTCATCGTATTTCATTCGGGAACCAGGATGGAAAGGGGCAAATTTCTCACTAACGGCGGAAGGGTGCTTACGGTCGTTGGGCTTGCCGACGACCTGAAAGAGGCAAGAGATAAGGCCTACCGCGCTATATCATCCATAACCTTCAAGGACGCCCACTACCGTAGGGACATAGCGTGGCAGGCCTTCGTTTAACCTTAAGTTTTCAACTTACATTAAAGGGCAAACTCTTTGAGCAAGAAAAGTATGGCCAGCACGTACATGGTCTTGCTGACTTCCCTGCCGCGGCCGGAGAACAACTTGATCAGGGCGTAGGAGATTATCCCCCAGGAAATGCCTTCTGCTATGGAGTAAGTAAAGGGCATCGCAAATATCGTGACACACGCGGGGATTATCTCGGTCAGATCGTCGAAATTCAAATTTTTAAGTGACTGCATCATGAAGACGCCAACCATGACCAGAGCCGGCGCAGTGGCAACAGACGGTACAATCTTTGCTATGGGAGATATGAAGAGGGCGCACAAAAAGAGTATCGCCACGACTAGGGCCGTTAAACCGGTGCGCCCCCCCTCCTCAACCCCGGCTGCGCTTTCCACGTAGGTCGTAACGGTGCTGGTCCCGACGCAGGCACCTACCACTGTGGCAACAGCATCGGCAAAGAGCGCTTGACCGACTCTGGGAAGTTCTCCTTTTTCGTTAAGCATGCCGGCACGCGTCGAAACGCCTATAAGCGTTCCGATCGTGTCGAACATATCGACGAACACGAAGGTTATGACCACGGGGAACATTGCAAAGGTCAACGCACCCTTAAGGTCGAACTTCAAAAACAGGGGGGCAATGCTTGGCGGCATGGAGAAAAATCCTTCAGGCGGCGTCGTTATCCCGAGCGGTATGCTAATGATCGTGATGATGAGTATCCCCCAAAGAAGGGAACCTTTAACCTTGTAAGCGTGGAGCACGGCCATTATGAGAAGTCCTATCATGGCAAGGATAGGAATGGGGGATTTGAGGTTTCCAAGGGAAACAAGCGTAGCGGGGTTATCCGCTATGATGCCTGCCTGAATTAAGCCAATAAGAGCGATGAACATGCCTATGCCGGCTCCTACCGCCACCTTGAGGGTGTAAGGAACGGCATTGACGATGGCCTGCCTTACCTTGCCCGCGGTCAGTATGATAAATATGACTCCGTCGAAGAACACACACGCAAGCGCCACTTGCCAGCTAACTTGCATTCCAAGCACGACGGTATAGGCAAAAAAGGCGTTAAGCCCCATGCCAGGCGCAAGGGCAAAGGGATAATTAGCCAGGAACGCCATCAAGAAAGTCCCTACGGCTGCACCCAAGCAGGTCGCCGTCATGACAGCTCCGAAATCCATGCCGGCTTCGCTTAAAATAGCGGGGTTGACGAATATTATGTAAGCCATGGTCATAAATGTGGTGATGCCGGCGATTATCTCGGTGTGAATGCTACTGCCGCTCGCAGTTATGTTAAACCTTTTGTCCAACCACTCACCCATAAAACAAGCACCTCCTTTAAACGTTTTATGCTAACCTCCAAGGCCTTTAAGCCTTTAATAACGCCGATAACCCGATCTATCTACCCCCTTTGTGATGATCGCCTCTAAGGCGACATTTACATAAAAACCTTTCCTTCAACCCCACCCGTTTTAACTTTATCACTTTCTTATGATATTATCTATCCTATCCTTGATGGCCTGGTACTGCCTTGAAAGGTCGTCATACTCTGAAACTATCCTTTCTATGCGACGCTTAACCTCTGGGTCGTTTTGAACGTCAGGCAGCATTTCCAGAATGCAGTACGACTCAAAGAAGGAGTTCTTATGGCTTGGACGCTCGCATCCGAACACTTCTTTGAGCATCCTGATGTCATGCGGGATGTTAAAGACATCCTGGGTATCCTCGTACTTAAAGAAGTAATAGATCTTCGGAAACCCTGCCCAGGCTATGGCAGACAGGCACATCGAACAGGGTTCGTGCGTCGAAAGAAAGATGCAATCCTGCGGCTTTGGATGGTCTTTAAGCTCAAAGAACTTCAGTATCGTATATATCTCGCCGTGAAATATGGGGTTTTCTCCCTCGTGATTGGTGGCAGCTACCACCAAGGACAAATCGTCCGCCTTGAGCACCGCACCGCCAAAGACCTTATGGCCCAAGGGAACGCATTTTTTGGTCTGCGGCAGAATGTCGTGCTCGATTACGTCAAGCAGCCTGTCGAACAACGCCTTATCGTTACAGCTCATGATCTGGCCTCCTTTAAGAATCGCGATACCAGCCTGCCCGTGACACGCTTTCTGTAATCCCTAGAAGTCCTGGGAGATACTTCTTCGCTTGCAATGGCAGCAGCAGTTTCTATGACCTCTCCCGTCAGCCTTTTGCCTTTAAGGTACCCTTCGGTCTTGGTCAAAAACAACGGCACGGGAGACATGCTGCCCGTAGCTATGCGAACGCTGCTTACCACGTCGCCTTCAAGCTCGATGAGCCCGGCCACGGAAAGCCTCGATATGGTCAAAGCAAGCCTTGAGCCCCTCTTGTAGAAAAACTGATGCGCACCTGGCGAAGGAAGCGGAATCTTTATGCTTGCAAGCATTTCTCCCGGCTTCAGGACGGTCTTTCTGTAGCCCCCAAAAAGCTCGGCAATGGGAACCTCACGCGTCCCGTTTTTGCTTCGAAGCACTGCAGTTGCCCCGTAAACAAACAAAAGCGGTGGACTGTCAGCGGCGGCGGAGGCATTGACTATATTTCCTCCAATTGTGGCACGGTTCTGTATGGCCCTTGCGCCTATCATGGTCGAAAGATCCGCCAGCGCCGGAAGATATTTTTTAACCGTCTCGCAGGAAGCTATATCGCTAAAGGTCGTGCCGCTTCCGATCTCGATGTAGCCGTCTTTCATCTTTATCCCGCAAATGTCGCTCAAGCCCCAGATGTCCATCACCCTTGCGGGCTCGGGCTTTCCCTTCTTTAGGTCAGGGTAAAAGTCCGTGCATCCGGAAAGCAGCGTCACATCGTGGTACTCGCTTAAAATCTCCAGTGCCTCGTCCAAGCTTTGAGGCACAAAGGCCCACGACGGCTCGCTTCCCTGCAGCTCAAATAAGCTTTTTCTGCCCTTGTCCTGCCTCGAGTTTCGCGTGGAAATTCTATCTCCGTAACCTTGTGATGCTGCACGTTCCACTGCCCTAAATATCCGCTCATACCCCGTGCAACGGCACAAATTTCCAGCCAGGGCATGCTTTATGTCGTGCCTGGTCGGATGGGGATTTTCGCTTAAAAGGGCACGTGCCGCCAACACCATTCCGGGGATACAAAATCCGCACTGTACCGCCCCTTCCTCAACGAAGGCTTCCTGAAGTTCGTCATCTTCGCCGCTTAAGCCTTCTATAGTCAGCACATCGGCACCTCTAATCTGAATGGCAGGCACAAGACAAGAGTTGACAAGCCTGCCGTCCAGCAAGACGGAACAGGCACCGCATTCGCCCTCGCCACAACCTTCCTTGGTCCCGGTGTAACCCAAGTACTCTCGCAATACGTCAAGCAGTCGGTCCAGGGGAGAAACCTCAGCCGTAATTTCCTGTCCGTTTAAAGTAAACTGTAACCTCATGATCGTCTTTCATCCCCTTTTTGCTCAAGTGCAGTAAGCACCTCTCCCGTAACGGGAAGCCTGTTTGCAAAAAGCCCCGTGGCGTGCTCAATGGCAGCTGCCACCGCAGGCCCTCCTCCGTTTAGGGGCATTTCGCCCAATCCCTTTGCCCCAAAGGCTCCTCTGCTGCATGGAATCTCCATCAGCTCGACGAAGAAGTCGGGGCAATCGACGCTTGTTGGTATGGCGTAATTTGAAAGCCTGTTGTTCCTATACCTGCCGCCTTCCATCTCTATGACCTCAAGGTAGCCGTAGCCCAATCCCTGCAGGCTTCCGCCTTCTACCTGGCCAACGGCAAGCAAGGGATTTATGGCAGTGCCCACGTCTACCACGACAGTATCCCGCAAGGGCCTTACCTCCCAGGTATCGGTATCGACTTCCACCTCCAAAACGTTTGCTCCCCAGGCGTAACCCTGGTATGCATCTCCCTGGCACTTTTCGTCATCCCAGCTTAAGCCCTGCGGGTGGACGTAGTTGCCCATGACCTCAAGAGGCCCGCTTTCTCCCTCGATGCGCCTAGCTATCTCAAAGAAGTCAGCTAAGGGTATACCATTTTCAAGAAATATCCCATTTTCATAGGCTATGTCTTCAAGGGAGACATCGAAATATCTGGACACGTGCTCCTTGAGACGGCCAATAAGCTTTTCCGTCCCGCGAAGCACTATCTTTCCCACTATCATTGTGGTACGCGACGCAACTGTGGGCCCGCTGTCGGGAGCCTTTGACGTATCCGGAGGACAGTACCTCACCTTTTCGAAAGGTATTTTAAGCCCTTGGGCTGCTATCTGGGCGAGCACCGTAGCCGCACCCTGCCCCATATCGACGTTGCTCACGTAAAGCTCGACCTCGTCGCCGGTCAGGCGAAGCTTTATCTTACCGTTTATCCTCTGTTCTCCCGATCCCGTAAATCCCCCTCCGTGAAGGAAAAGCGACACGCCGATGCCACGTCTCTTCGGGCCTTGGTCCTTTGAATACTCGGCCCTTTTTCTTTCGTATTCCGAGATCGCTAAGGCACGTTCAAAGACAAGCCTTGCACCGTCGTCTTCGACCCTTTGACCGAAGGGAAAGGCATCTCCGCTCTTTAACAGGTTTTTACGCCGCACCTCTATAGGACTTAAGCCAAGCGTCCTTGCTATTTTGTCCATCTGCCTTTCCATGGCAAATATGCTTTGGGGTGCGCCAAAGCCCCTGAAGGCACCGTTTGGCGGGGTATTTGTGGCTACGGCCCTGGCCAGAATTCGTGCGTTTGGTATGTTGTAGCAGCCCGTGGCGTGAAGCAGCGACCTTTGAAGCACTACAATGCTTAAGGTCGTGTAGGCTCCTCCGTCCAATATCAAATCTATATCCTGTGCAACTATAGTACCGTCCTTCTTTACTCCCGTTCTGTGCCTTATCCTGGAAGGATGCCTCTTGGTGGTCGATACCATGTCTTCAGCCCTGTCGTAGATGATCTTTACAGGTCTTTTGACCTTCAAGGCCAGCACGGCTGCGTGTATCGCAAGAAGGGAGGGAAAATCTTCCTTTCCGCCAAAGCCTCCTCCCGTCACGGCCTGTTTTATTACGACCTTATCGGGTGGGAGGTTTAAGGCATGTGTCATGGCGCCATGTATGTAGTAGGGACACTGAAGCGAACCTACTACCTCCACACCTCCGTCGTCGCGAGGGAGGGCCACCATGCCCTGAGGTTCCAGGTAAAGCTGTTCCTGATGGCCCGTCCTATAGGTCTCCTCTATGATGATGTCGGCTTCCTTGAAGGCCTTGTCGACGTCTCCCCTTTTTACCTCGAGCTTGGCAAGGACGTTGTCATCGCCCCATATCACGTTTTTGCCCTCAAGGGCCTCCTCGATGGAAAGAACAGGCTCCAGTGGTTCGATTTCAACCTTTACGGCCTTCAGTGCAGCCTTGAGAAGTGCCTTTGTAGGGGCGGCAACGAGCGCTATGGGTTCCGATACGTAATTTACGATATCCTCTGCCAATATGGGCATGTCACACCTAACCATGGCCACTTCGTTCGGGCCCGGAAGGTCTTTTGCCGTTACAAATACCACCTTGGACCAGTCAAAGGACGGATCCTGCCTGATTCCTACAATTTTCCCGCGAGGCACATCGCTTCTTACCGTTCCGCCGTACCAACAGCCGGGGAAAGGTATGTCATCTATATATTGAGCCCTTCCGGTCACCTTGTCCCAGGCATCCACACGCGTCACGGATTTTCCGACAACGCCTAGAAACTCCTTTTCTGTTGATTCAGACTTCAGCTGTTCCATCAAAGGGCAACAACTCCCCTCCATCAAATTAAACTAGTTATTCTTATTATAAAACACATAGTTTATCAGTAAATTACAGACTATACCTATAGTAACCGCCAAAAATACGTTGCTGGTCAGGTAAAGCTTCGTGAAGGGACGAAGCGTACCAAGCCAGGCGCTTCTATCCAGGCTGAGGTAATAAGGCATCATGACGGAGATTCCAAGCGTTACCCCTGCTACGATCATGTTGCCGAAGTTATCCTTCACATCCGACATCACGGTGTTAATTCCGGATAGCAATATGAGGCCTGCGCTTATTATGAAAGCTCCTCCCACCACGGACTTGGGTATGGCCGCCAAAATTGTCGTCAACTTCGGCGACAGGCCATAAAGCAGGAATATGAAGGCGGCAGTTTGAGTCACGATCCTGCTTGCCACACCCGTTGAGGCAATGATGCCGGCGTTTTGGCTTGCGCTTGTTACGGGAAGCCCGCCAAAGAGCGAACACAAGGCACATGAAAAGCCCTCAGCCGCTATGCCCCTGTTCATGTGTTTTACCTTGTAAGGTTCGGCTGCCGCTGTACAAATGGCCGCATAATCTCCGATGGATTCAAATATCGAGCAGGCATAGCCCGTCAATACCAGCAGTATGGCCGAAAAGCTGAAGATGAAGGGAGAGCTTGCCCCATCACATCCCTTGAAGGGAAAAAGCTTTGGAAGGCTTATCCACGGCGCCCTAGCTACGCTGCCCCAATCAAATATGCCAAGCACCGTACCGCCAAGCACTCCCACTACCAATATAGAGATGAGCACAAACCCCCGGGATATGAGCCCCCTTAGCTTAAACCTCAAAAACAGGGCAAACAGGAAGCTGACTATCCCTAATATCAAATATAAAGGCTCTGTCTTAGCAAAGATCCACGAAAGTGAGATGCGCGTTATTACAAACCCTATAGTCGCGACCACTGAGCCTACGACAACTGGAGGCATGAATTTCCTGAGCACCGTAAGGACCCTGGAGGTGCCGATCAACCCCTCTATGATGCCGCTGGCGAAGGCAGCCCCCCAAGCTGTAGTAAGCCCAAAGGGATAGGTCTTTGCAATGGAGGCCATGTTCATAAATATGGGAACCGAAGGAAGCTGAACGACGGGCAGCCTGTTTCCCAAAGTGGTCTGTATCATGGTGGCCACAAAGACTCCTATGAAGCAGTAGCTTATCATTGAAGGCGTGATGCTCTCCGGAAGTCCTGCCATGGCAACGAAGGCCGTGGCCCATATGAAGGGGCTGAAATCTACCAACGTGAGCTGCAGGGCATAATAAAGCGTCTCAAAGACCGACTTGGGCTTTTCATCGATGGTAAGAATGGGCTTGGTCAGCATTTGAATTTCCTGCTCGAACACCGGTTGTTCTGGATCATATGCCATATTTTTCACCATCCTTGCTAATTACAAAGGGGTGCCAAAGGACACCCCTTTTCATTTTAACCCATACCTTTTTCCTTTATTGCCCTAAGGACGCGTTCCGGGGTCATGGGAAGGTTGTATATCCTAACTCCAACAGCATCGTAAATGGCGTTAGCTATGGCAGGTCCGGGCGTGTTGATGGCAACTTCTCCTACAGATTTGGCCCCGTAAGGTCCGTATTCCTCGAAAGAAGGCACGAGTATAGTGACGATCTCAGGCAAGTCCGTGGTCTTATAGACCTTATAGTCCCAGAAGTTGGGATTTTTCATCCTGCCCTTCTCGTCAAAGAGGTACTCCTCGCAGAGAGAAAAGCTTATGCCGTTTAAGACGGCGCCTTCCACTTGCCCTTCGGCAAGCTTCGGGTTTAAGACGTTGCCGCAGTCCATGGCCGTCACGACCTTGAGGGGTCTGACGATCCCGGTCTTTATATCGACTTCCACTTCGGCGAAGGTGGTGCAGAAGGGGAAGGGTGACACGGGGCTAACGAAGGACGCGCTGTCTTCTATCTGGAACTGGTTTTTCGTGTAAAAGGCGTAGTAGGCGATGTCCTTGAAGCTCAGTCTTCGGCCGCTTCTTGCATGTATGACCTCTTCCACTCCCAGGGCCAAATCTTGCCTTGAGCACTCAAGCATTTCACAAGCTACCTTTAATATCTGCTCTAAGACCTTTTCGGCGCAAACCCTTACGGCGTTGCCCGATACGTAGGTCGTAGAAGACGCATACGCTCCCACGTCATAGGGCGTAAGGTCGGTATCGGAGGAAAGCACTATGATCTTTTCAAAGGGCACATGAAGCGACTCTGCCGCGATTTGGGCCAGCACGGTGTCAGACCCGGTTCCTATGTCGGTAGCGCCAACGAAGAGGTTAAAGGAGCCGTCCTCGTTCATCTTTATGTGGGCGGCACCCATGTCCACCAGCGGGATGCCCGATCCCTGCGTGGCAACGGCCATGCCCACGCCGTAGAGCTTGTCGCCAACCCTGCGCCTTGCGCCGCGCTTTTCTTTCCAGCCAATGGCACGGGCAGCTTCATCTATGCATTCAGATAATTTGCAGGATGTAACAATTTGCTCATGCCCTGTTTTGCCCTCGCCAATTGCCTTGAACACCTCTGAGGTCTCACCGGTCTTTATATGCCATTTCTTGACGAACTCGGCCATGTCTATCCCGAGCTTCCTCGTAATTTCGTCTAAGTGCTGATTGAGGCCGAAGAACCCCTGCGTGGCTCCGTAGCCGCGGTAAGCTCCGCCCACCGGGAGGTTAGTGTAGACACAATCGGCATAGAACGACACGTTATTTATCTTATTGAATAACGGCAACACCTTGGCTCCCGTGTTGGACAATACTGTTGGCCCGTGAGGCCCGTAGGCACCCGCGTTCATGAGGTCATCTATCTCCATGGCGACGATGGTGCCGTCCTTTTTCGTGCCAATCTTTATCCTGGAGCGCATGGCGTGCCTCGTCCTGCCCGATACGAAGTACTCCTCCCTGGAGGTGACGATCTGCGCCGGCCGCTTCGTCCTCCATGCCACAAGCGCGACGTAAGGCTCAAGCAGCACTTCCTGCTTGCTCCCGAACCCTCCGCCGACGCGCGGCTTTATAACCCTTATCTTGTTTAAGGGAATTCCGGTGACGCTCGATACGATCCTCCTTGCGTGAAAAGGAACCTGAGTCGAGGTGATCAAGACAAGCCTTCCGTAGTGATCGAAGGTGGCCTTCGTCACGTGCGTCTCCAGGGCACAGTGGGAGGCGATGTGGGTGTAGTAAGAGGCTTCGTGAACGAAATCGGCCTCTTCAAATCCTTTCTGCGAGTCGCCATATAAGAAGGCTATCCTGGCAGCAAGGTTTTTCTCCGGCCTGTAGATGGCAGAAGGTATCATGACATGCTCTTCTCCGTCGTGAAGCACGGGAGCCCCATCCTTTTCGGCCTCTTCAATATCGAAAAGGGCAGGAAGCATCTCGTATTCCACCTTGATCTTCTTTAGGGCTTCCTTTGCGATCTCGAGAGATTCGGCGGCTACTAAGGCTACCCTGTCGCCGACGAACCTCACCTTTTCGTCAAACATGTACATATCGTAGGGCGACGGCTCCGGATAGGACTGGCCGGCTGAGGTGTAAAGCACCCTCGGGGTATTTTTGTAGGTCAACACCAGCGCGACTCCCGGCATCGATTCGGCTTCGCTCGTATCTATGGACTTTATCTTGGCATGGGCATGGGGAGAGTAAAGAAAGGCAATGTGAAGGGGGTTATGCAGGGGATAGTCGTCGGCGAAAAGAGGCTCTCCCGCGGCCAGCGCCAGGGCATCGACCTTCCTTTTGTCCTTGCCGATATTTAAGTATTCACTCATTTATCTCACCTTCTTTGCGGCCAGTTTCACGGCATCGATTATCTTCACGTAACCCGTGCACCTGCAGAAATTCCCGTCCAAGGCCTCTTTTATATCTTCATCGCTCGGGTCGGGGTTTCTTTGAAGGAGGGCGTAAGTGGCAAGCACCATACCGGGGGTGCAAAATCCGCACTGCACGGCACCCGCCTCGACGAAGGCCTCCTGGATGGGGTGAGGTTCATGAATGCTTCCGATGCCTTTTACCGTGGTAATCTCCCTATCTCCGACGGAGGCTGCATAAACCATGCAGGAGTTAACGAGCTCTCCGTCGAGCAGGATGCTGCAGGCCCCGCAAAAGCCCTCCCTGCAGCCGCACTTGACCTCCGTAAACCCGTTATCCCGCAAGACGTCAAGTAGTTTGGTGTTAGGGGCAAATTCAAGTTCGTAGGCTTTTTTGTTTATCTTAAATAGGGCTTTCATCTCCATCACCTCGCACTTGCTAAGGCGTCAAACTCGCGCATGAGCAATACCCTTGCGACCTCAGCCAGGTAAGGGCCGCTTCCGGCTGGTTTGTCCGCAAACTCAAGTTTCACGTCATCAAAAAGGCGATCAGGGTCAATAGCTTTCAGCGATTTACCCTTAAGGCCGGCCTCAACCGCATCGAGCCTTTCGTAGACCTTCTTGCAACCGGTAACGACTATCTTTGCCTCGTCTACGACATCGCCCTTCATGGAAAAGCCCAACGTAACGGTCAAAGCGGAATAATCGTTTGCGGTACGGGCAAACCTGTCGAAAAAGAAGCGCGTCGAGGCATCTGCCTGAAAACTAACTTCTGTCACGGCGCATCCCTGAAATTTGGCCTTGTTCGACAAGAACTCTTTATATGAATAGGTGCCGTTTAATTTGCCTACAACGTTCAATTTTGCATCCAACGCTAAAAGGGGACCCATAAAGTTGGACCAAAGGGGCGACAAAAACACGCTTCCACCGACGGTGATGCGGTTTCTCAATGGGGTCGTTGCCGTGCACTTCAAGGCCTTCACCAGCGGGTTGAAACATTCCTCTTTGCCCAAAACGTCGATGACATCTCTAAGCGTGGCTGTAGCTCCTATATGCCAGTTATTTCCTTCCTTTTTCACATATCTTAGAGGAAGGCTCGACAAGTTTACGACTTTTGTCGCCGACTTGATCTTGTCTTCCTTAATGGCCGTGCCTCCCGAATGAATAAGCACGCCATCCTCGCCTAAAAGCTTTGTCAGCTCTTCCAAGCTCTTTGGCCGGTACCACTCCATCGCCCTCAACTCCTTTTCTTCCAATAACTTTCAGCTACCTTTTTGGCTTTCGCCATGACGCTTTCTTCGTCCATGCTCACCAGGACGTGGTCTTTTACGACCTCGCTACCTCCCACAATGACGGTATTTACCGCGCTATCGCGAATGCCAAATATAAGATGGCCTAAAAGGTTCTGAGGCGTTATGGGCGTAGGCGGATAGTAATCAAAGACGACCAGGTCGGCAGCAGCTCCTTCCTTTATAACCCCCATGGATTTACTGAAGTGGGCAGAAAAGATCGCAGCGTTCGACTCAAAAAGCATCTTGGCCGTCTCAGTCCAGCCCACGGTCGGATCCCGACGCTCGTGTTTGTGTATTATGTAAGCCACCTTGGCCGACTCAAGCATGGAAGGAGTGTAGCCGTCGGTGCCCAAGCCCACGTTTACGCCCTTTGCTATCATCCCCACGACGTTTGGAACGCCCACGGCGTTGTTCATGTTGGACTCCGGGTTATGAACGACATTTACGCCACATTTCGCCAAAAGCTCCACCTCAGGCTCTCCGATATGGACGCCATGAATGGCAAGGCTTCCCGGAATTAGCACGCCAAGGTCGTAGAGCCTGTCAACAACCCCTTTGTAGCCTCTTTCCCTGGCATCGGTAACGTCAGCCAAACCTTCGGCCAAGTGAAAATGAAAGGCAGCGTTGAGATCCTTTGCTTCCCCCACGCAGCGCCTTATCGTTTCATCCTCAAGCGTGAAAGAAGCGTGAAGCCCAAACATCGCCCGAACAAAGGGATCGTTTGCGTTCTTTTTAATGAACCTCACGTTTTCTTCTATGGAGGCATCTCTTGCCTTCGGTCCCCAGCGGTCAGAGACCTCAAAACACAAAGACCCCTTAATTCCGACGTCCTTTAAGGCTTTTTCGAGCACATCAAGGCTTCCTTCGATCATGCCGAAGGATGCGTGATGGTCAAGTATCGCGGTCGTCCCGCTTTTAAGCGATTCTATGGCGCCTACAAGGGCACTGTAGTAAAGCTCCTCTTCCGTCATAAGGTCTTTGTCCATGCTCCACCAGAGCCGCTCCAGTATCTCCTTAAAGGTCTTTGGCGAGGGACCTGCTATGGACATGCCGCGGGCGAAGCTGCTGTAAAGGTGCATGTGGGCATTGAGAAAGCCGGGCATCACAAGCCTTCCCCCCAAGTCTTTAACCGTTACCCCTTCTTTATTGCCATATTTTGCAAGGATATCGTCACTTTTGCCCACGGCAGCTATAGTTTCACCGTTTATGACCAGACCGCCGTCTTCTATGACCTTGCAGTCTTCTCCCAGGGTCACAATCCTTCCGCCCTTTAGGATTAACATCTCTGTCCCTCCTTTCAAACGCCTTATAATAAATTAAACAAGTCGAGGAGATTTCCTAGCTTGACGAGCCTCCAGATCCTGCCGCCACGCTTTCTATCGCCTCTATGATCTGCTCATACCCAGTACAGCGGCACAAGTTTCCC
>ENA-UPAD01000134-UPAD01000134.1-bioreactor-metagenome-genome-assembly--contig:-NODE-134-length-114206-cov-10.658996_pt1 | contig 114206 bp, 118 predicted proteins | sample MGYA00238179_ERZ772710 | MGnify/ENA primary metagenome ERZ772710 (study PRJEB29004, sample SAMN07631245) | bioreactor metagenome | isolation source: Switchgrass digestor | place: USA: Dartmouth...
TACGTCCGAATGAATTTTTCCTGCAAAAAACCTAGAAATATTTTACACTATCTCTGACGATTTCTCCAATTTTCCTGCAAGATCATATTCATAAGCCTCGATGATTTTGACCCGGTAGAATTTGCCAATTTCTATTTCATCTCCATTATTCATAATTTCAACTATACCATCTACAAAGGGAGCATCATTTTCGGAACGTCCTATGAATACATCTTTTTCAGGATCGTATCTTTCTATAAGCACATTAAGCACTTTTGTCTTAAATCTTTGATTCCTCTTCTTTGAGATCATCTTTTGAAGTTCCATAAGTCTTTCATACCTTATTTGTTTTATCCTGGCAGATATTTGAGGTGAAAGTTCCGCTGCCAAAGTTCCATCCTCTTGAGAATATTTAAATGCTCCAACTTTATCAAATTCATATTTTTTTATAAAATCGAGAAGCTCATTATACTCTTCTTCTGTCTCAGTTGGGAAACCTACGATAAAAGTTGTTCTTAACGTTATTTCCGGTATTTGTCTTCTTATATTATCAATCAGGTTCTGTATGAATCTTTTATTTCCAGGCCTTCCCATAAGTCGCAAAATCCTATCGTTTACATGCTGCAAAGGGATGTCGAGATATTTTGCTATTTTGTCACTTCTTTTAATTATTTCCAAGAGTTCATCATTTATATTTGTTGGATAGGTATAAAGAATTCTTATGAGATAGTCGCCTTCAATTTTTATTAATTCTTCAAGCAAACGGGGAAGAGATGGTTTTCCATAAAGGTCAATTCCGTAGTTTGTGGTATTTTGCGCTACAAGGTTTATCTCCTTTGCTCCTCCGGACACAAGCAATTTTACCTCTTTTTTTATAGCTTCGATATCTCGGCTTTTATATGACCCTCGGATGTTTGGAATCGCACAATATGAGCAGCGATTATCGCATCCTTCGGCTATCTTAACAAATGAAATATAAGGATAAATTTGGATTCTGCTGTATATATCATAGTCAATAAAACTACAATTATTTGTAGAGTTTATTTTTCTTTCTCCCGCTTCAAGTCTTTGGATTACCTCGGATATTTCATTGAAATTTCCTGTGCCGACAACTGCATCGATTTCGGGCATTTCATCTAGAAGTTCGTCTTTATATCGTTGAGAAAGGCAGCCGGCAGCTATAAGTAATTTGCATTTGCCTTTTTCTTTTAATTGCGCCATTTCTAAAATCGTATCTATGGATTCTTGTTTTGCTTTTTCTATAAAACCGCATGTATTTATTATTATTACTTCAGCTTCATAGGGATTATTTGTAATTTCATAACCGCTCTTTTTTAATGCGCCAAGCATATACTCTGAATCTACAAGATTTTTGTCGCATCCCAATGAAATAAATCCTATTTTTTTAATTTGCAAATTAATCCTCCTAACAGCGTATAAAGATTAAATAAAACAACAGAAGAACATTTAAGCTCTCCTGTTAAAGATGAAGTTCCTGGTTTGACCTTTTAATCTGCCAAAATCCTTTCCGTTTATGGTTAAATTGACGGCAGGCGGATTTCCTATTTTAATCTTTAGGCTTTGATCCGCTCTCCATGTCCTTGTGTCACCGGCATTTAGGATACCCTCGAATTCAGCTGAGCCATCTTTTGATACCGAAATCCAACATCTTCCCTCAGGAATATTTATAGTAACTTCAATGTATTCATCCTGGATATCATACACGGTCTGTGTAGGCAAATCTTCCACTAGCTCTATTACTGCCTCTTTCGAATTTTCTACAGGCTCATTGCCATTATTTTCATTTTCATTTAAAGGCGGATTATTTGTATTGTTTTCACTGCCGTTTTCATTCAAAGGCGTGTTCTGGGAAACCGGAGGTTTAATTTCTTCTTTGGGCTTAGACTCCTGCAGTCCGCTCATCTTAAAAACAAGCAATGCTCCTATCACAACTATTATTGCTATAATAACTAAGCCTTTTCGGTGCCTGGCTTTGGGTTCTACATGAATTTTAGGTATCGGAGGTCTTAGTGGAGTCTGTAGCTCTTCTGAGTCAGCGCTGGATTCATCCTCTTTTGCTTTTTCTTCAGCTTCTTTTCTCTCGGATTCAATTATCGACTTATAGATTTCCAAAATTTCTTTGTCATCTATTCCTATGGAGCGGGCATAGTTTTTCAAAAAACCTTTTATATATACCTGTCCACCGGGTATTGCAGAAAAGTCGCCGCTTTCAAGAGCTGCCAAGTATCTTATTTGTATATTCGTGTTCTTTTGAACTTCTTCTAAAGAAATATTTTTTTGTTCCCGAAGTTTTTTTAGATATTCTCCCAGTTGCTCTGTTGTTTTTATATCATGCTCATTATAACTCAGTTTACTCACCGCCCTTACATAAAGTTCTAAAACCTAATCACTTTTGTTAAAATATTGCTGGAAATACTCTTTTGTAATAAGTATTTCTCTAGGCTTTGGGCCGTCATAGCCACTTATAAAGCCGCGTTCTTCCATTTCGTCAATAAGCCTTGCTGCTCGAGCGTAACCTATCTTTAATCGCCTTTGCAGCATCGAAATAGATGCTTGACCATTTTCAAGGACTATCGACACAGCTTCCTCAAATAGCTCATCAGTTTGTGCAAGATTCTTTTTCATTTCCATTTCATTAAAATCTGAAAGATTTTTTTCATAAAGAGGTTCTTTTTGGTTTTTGATGAAATTTACGAGCTTTTCTACTTCGGCTTCTGAAATAAATGCACCTTGTATGCGAAGCGGTTTGGCGGCTCCTACAGGGAAAAACAGCATATCTCCCTTTCCCAGCAGTTTTTCAGCACCTGAAGTATCTAATATCGTCCTGGAATCCACTTGTGACGATACAGCAAACGAAATCCTTGAAGGAATATTTGCCTTAATGAGGCCTGTTATTATATCAACAGATGGCCTTTGAGTCGCAACAACTAAGTGAATTCCGGCAGCTCGTGCCATTTGGGCAAGCCTGCAGATATTGTCTTCGATTTCTCGTGGAGAGATCATCATTAGATCAGCAAGCTCATCTATTATTACTACTATTTGGGGCATAGGTTTTTCAGAATTTGTTTCATTGTATTTTGCTATATCCCGAACGCCTTCCTTAGCAAATGTCTGGTACCTTCGCTCCATTTCTTCAACTATCCAATTTAGGGCGGCAGCAGCTTTTTTAACATCAGTCACTACAGGAGAAATAAGATGAGCAATACCGTCATAAACTGCTAATTCCACGACTTTTGGGTCTATCATCATAAGTTTGACTTCACTGGGAAGTGCCTTATACAAAATGCTTGCTATGATTGTATTTATACATACGCTTTTACCTGAACCTGTAGCACCGGCAATAAGAAGATGAGGCATATCGGCTAAATCTGCAACTACGGAGTTGCCACCTACGTCTTTTCCAAGGGCTATTGTTAATTTAGAGGGTGAAGAAGTAAATTCAGCTGACTCTATTACATCCCGCAAAAAAACCGAACTTCTTTTCTTATTTGGAACTTCGATTCCAACTGCCGCTTTTCCCGGAATAGGAGCTTCGATTCTAACATCAGAGGCCGCAAGGCTTAAAGCAATATCGTCAGCTAAGTTTACAATCCTGCTTACTTTTACGCCCGGCGACGGCTGAACTTCAAAGCGTGTAATGGTAGGACCGCAATTTACCTGAACTACTTTTGCATCGATGCCGAAGCTTTCTAATGTATTTTCAAGTATTTCCGCATTTCCAAGCAATTCTTTTTCTGTAAAACTACTCTGTTTTGCCGTGCTTTTTGAAAGTAGTGATACCGGAGGCAGTTTATAATCTTCCTCTTCTTTATCTTCATTAATTATGATAGGTTCAGATTCTGCAGTAGAAGAGTTTTCTTTTTGTTCTTTTCTTTGCTTTTTAGGTGCTTTGCTTTCTTCTACTGCTGCTTTATTAAGCGGAACTTCATTTTCCGGCGTAATGTTTGTTATAACTTTTATATTTTTAGCCGCTGAATTTTTGCCCGACATATCAGACTCACTTTTAGCCTTTCTTTGCGGCCTTATTTTCAAAACTATATCTGACAATGATTTTTCACTCAACAAAATAATTCCTATTATTGTAGCTGCAACAATAACTATTTGCAGACCGGCAGTGCCGAAGATGTTTATAAGAAGCGATGTAATTACTTCTCCAAATATACCGCCGCCTTTGCTATTTGCCGCCATATCCGCACTGGCTCGTAATCTATTTAAAAAGTTCATTCCATTAAGCTCGCTGTGAGGTCTTAGGTGAAAAAGCGTTACAACTACTGTAAAAATAATAAAGAGTCCTATTGCCCTAAATTTCGAAGCTGGTTTCTTTTTATAGTAAACAAGATAAATACCGGCAAAAATCACAATCAACGATGCTAATAAAGCTCCCTGACCTACAAGGCCCTTCAAATTTTTGCTTATTAAAATTCCCGCAGCACCAACCCCATCTGTATAGAGCGAAAAAATCCCCAGCAATCCAAGTGAAATCAAAATAATGCCCTTTATTTCCCATTTTATCTTAATCTTAGCCTTTTCACTTGACTTTGCCATTTATTACACCTCAGTAATTCTATTATTCTTCATAACTTAGAAAAGTCCTTTCTTTTAATTAAAATATACGCATAATTATGGAAGTATGACAAGTTCCTTGTCATACTTCCATAATTATAGGCAGTATCATAGGCCTTCTGCGGGTTTGTTCAAATAAAAGCTTTCCTAAGTCTTCCCTTACCTGTGATTTTATTGTAGACCATTCACTTATATTTTCTTCATGACATTTTTTCAGCGATTGTTTAACCTTTTCTCTAGCTTGTTCCATAAGTGTTTCAGATTCTCTGACATAGACAAAACCCCTTGATATTATATCAGGGCCGGAAACAACTTCTCCCGTTTCCTTGTCTATAGCGACAACCACGATTAAAATACCGTCTTGAGAAAGCTGTCTTCTATCTCGCAGCACAATGTTACCTACATCACCTACGCCTAAACCATCTACAAGCACCTTACCGGCGGTAACTCTTCCGGCAAATCTACAAGAATCTTTTGTAAACTCTAAGATCCTGCCATTTTCGGTTATAAATATATTTTCTTGTGGAATACCAACTTCTTCTGCAAGACGGGAATGATGAACCAAATGCCTGTATTCGCCATGTACAGGTATAAAAAACTTCGGCTTTACAAGATTGATCATCAGTTTTAGCTCTTCCTGACTGGCGTGGCCGGAAACATGGACGCCTGAAATAGGCTCATATATTACATTAGCACCGCTTTTAAATAAGCGATCTATTGTCCTTGATATAAGCTTTTCATTTCCGGGAATAGCGCTGGCAGAAATAAGAACAGTGTCCCCCGGAATAATTTCAACCTTTTTATGCTCAGACATAGCCATCCTTGTCAAAGCAGACATAGGCTCTCCTTGGCTGCCGGTTGTGATGATTACAATCCTTTCCTTTGGCAGGCGGCAAATCTCGTCTAATTCCATCATTAAAGACTTGGGGATTGTCAAATAACCCAAATCCAGCGCAATGTTTACGGCGTTTACCATACTTCTTCCTACTACTGCTACTTTTTTATCATTTTTATATGCGGCATCAAATATTTGCTGAATGCGGTGTATGTTCGATGCAAAAGTAGCTATGATTATTCTGCCCTTGGCACTTCTGAATATATCATCGATTGTATGCCCGACAACTTTTTCAGACATTGTATATCCTTCCCGCTCCGCGTTGGTGCTATCGGACAAAAGGGCCAAAACACCTTTTGTGCCTAGTTCGGCGAATTTATTAAGATCGGCTTTTTCGCCGTCAACAGGTGTTTGATCCAATTTAAAATCTCCTGTATGGCAAACGATACCTACCGGGGTATGAATGGCAAAAGCAACTGAATCCGGTATACTGTGATTTACCCTTATAAAATCTACTGTAAAACTTCCTAGGTTAATACTTGCCGGCGGCTTTACAACGTTCATGGAAATATTTTTCTTGTTTAGTTTTGTTTCCTTTAGTTTTCCCTCGACCAGCCCTAATGTTAATTTTGTTCCATAAAGCGGAGCATTTAGCTGCTGAAGAATATAAGGCAAGGCTCCTATATGATCTTCGTGACCGTGGGTTATTAGAATTCCTTTTATATAGTCTTTATTTTCCAGAAGATAAGTTATGTCGGGAATAACAATATCTATTCCCAGCATTTCCTCTTCGGGAAACATTAGCCCTGCATCTATTAGCAAAATTTCTTTTCCGTACTGAATTATAGTCATATTTTTTCCTATTTCGCCAATTCCGCCTAAAGGAATTATAAGCAGTTTATTATTTTGTTCATTTTTTGACAATAACGGAACACCTCCAATGATTCCATATTTTTGATAAGTTTTAATTGATTTTTAGCTTCCATGATTTTGTTATAAAGCTAGAATTGACCTATAAAGGATAATTCTAATTTCCGCTCGAAAGTTTTTTGATTTAAAGGATAAAAGTTAAACGCCCGTATGGCCGAAGCCGCCCTCGCCCCTGTCTGTTTTAAGCAGATCTTCACTTAGACAAAACTCTGCCCTAATTACACGTCCTATAACGAGTTGAGCTATTCTGTCACCTCTCTTTATAGCAAATCTATCTTTGCCATGATTTATTAATATAACCTGTATCTCACCCCTAAAATCACAATCAATTGTGCCGGGGCTGTTGAGCACTGTAATTCCATGTTTTGCAGCAAGACCGCTTCTGGGTCTGACCTGAGCTTCGAAACCTTGCGGGAGCTCTATCTTTATTCCGCAGGGTATCATCTTAAATTCGCCGCTATTTAAATAAACGGTTTCTGTAATATTTGCAACAAGGTCCATGCCTGCCGCTCCTTGCGACATATATTCAGGTAACGGCAGATCTTCGGCTCCGTCCACCTTACAAACAAATACTTTGATTTTATCGTCCAACAATGTTGCCTCCCTGTTTGCAATAAATAGTTGCTGAAAATTATTCTGTAAAAATCCTATTTTCTTTATGATAAACACGCGCAACACTAGAAGATATATTTATGCGACGAGCATTAAGCTCTGCAACATCTCCTATAGAAACCCTATCTCTTATGTCGGTTACGTCTATTATAGAATTCTGCATGCTTATTTTACCTAATATATTGCACTTAACACCCTTTATCGTAACGATTCGGTCCTGCTTTCTTATCCCTAAAGCAGTAAGTAGATGTTTTAGCAGATATTTTAAAACATCTACTGCATTGCTAGGTTGATGAACTGTAAGACCGAGGCCCTCATAATATCCAAATGGAATAATTGCAATAGTCGTGGTTTTTTTAGTGGTAAACTTATTTCCATAGCCTACGTGGTGGCCTTTTGGAAGTGTCTTGAGAAAAACTATTTTAGAGTATAGCTGAGAAGGGTTTTTCGTTTTTATCTTGCTTGTGGGACACATACCGTACACAAGATTTCCGCTTCTTACCATATCAAGATGCATATCTTTGTAATTCAAAAGCGCGGTACTGTTGCAAGCATGTTTTAAGGGTATTTCGATACCTTTCTTCTTTAATTCGTTTATTAACGAAGAAAATAGATTGAACTGTTTGCGAGTATTCCCTTCATTACTTGCGAGAGAAAAATGAGTATAAAGCCCCTCTAAATAAATATTATTAAAACCTGAATAAATTTTTGCCGTAAATTCAACTGCATCTTTTGGTAATATACCAAATCTGCCCATCCCTGTATCAATTTTTAGATGAACACGCGCCTTTTTCCCGCATTTTTTTGCTGCCTCATCAACAGCTTTTACAGATTCTATTGAGCAAATCGTAGAAGTCAAATTAAAGTTTACCACATCTTCTGCTTGTTCCGGGAGTATAGTGTTAAAAATGAGCACCGGCGCAATTATTCCTTTTTTTCGCAGAAAAATACCTTCCTCAACGGAAGATACACCTAGATAATCAGCTCCATTTTCAACAGCGCAAGATGCTACCGGGAATATTCCGTGGCCATATGCATCAGCTTTCACAACTGCAAGAAGTTTAACCGGTCCTATATATTCTTTAATAGCCTTGATATTATCGGCTATTATATCCAAATCCACATAAAGCCAAGAGGTTAAATTTGTCATGATATTGCCTTTCTCATATTTGTATTAAATAAAGTATACATGAATTAAGGCTTTATTTCAACTTTTTATTATATGGAGTAAAAATTAAGAAGGCATAAGCCGCACTTATTCGGATTATGCCTTAGAATTCTTTTTGTTTTTTGATTGAATTTCATCGAGGGCATCTTTATGTGAGAGGTTAATTCTACCCTGTTTATCAATATCGGTTACCTTGACAAGGATTTCATCGCCGACCTTCACAACATCTTCAACACGCTTAACTCTTTCCGAAGACAACTTAGAAATATGGATAAGGCCTTCTTTGCCCGGAAGAATCTCGGCAAATGCTCCAAAGTTAGTTGTACGCATGACTTTACCCATATATATTTTACCGACTTCCACATCTTGAGTTATCTTATTTATAATTTCCAAAGCTTTTACGCCTGCAGACTCATCTGGAGCTGCAATGTACACTTTTCCATCTTCTTCTATATCTATCTTTGTATTAGTTTCCGAGATTATCTTATTTATTGTCTTTCCTCCGGGTCCGATAATATCTCTGATTTTTTCCGGATCAATTGTTGTTGTAAATATTCTCGGCGCATAAGGCGACAATTCTTTTCTAGGTTCGGGGATAACCGCAAGCATCTTGTCCATAATATATAGTCTGCCTTCTCTTGCTTGCTCTAAAGCAGTTTTTAATATATCTCTGTCTATTCCCTTTATTTTAATGTCCATCTGGATTGCCGTAATACCATTCCTAGTGCCTGCAACCTTAAAATCCATATCTCCATAAAAATCTTCCATACCTTGGATATCCGTTAAAATGGTTACTTTATCTTCTTGCTTTATGAGCCCCATAGCTACGCCGGATACAGGAGCTTTTATGGGAACACCGGCATCCATTAAAGCTAAGGTAGAACCGCACACGCTTGCCATAGAACTTGAACCGTTTGAACTTAGGACTTCAGAGACTAGCCGTATAGTATATGGAAAGTCTTCTTCCGGAGGTATCATTGGCTCTAATGCCCTTTCAGCCAATGCTCCGTGCCCAATTTCTCTTCGGCCGGGGCCTCTCATCGGTCTTGTTTCACCAGTGCTGTAAGGTGGAAAATTGTAATGGTGCATATACCTTTTAGATTCCTCGATACCCAGACCATCTAAAATTTGTACATCTCCTAAAGCACCAAGAGTTGCAACTGTAAGAACTTGTGTCTGGCCGCGAGTAAATAGTCCTGAACCATGGGTTCTTGGCAAAACTCCAACTTCACACCAAATAGGCCTTATCTCCTTAGCTGTCCTGCCATCAGGTCTTATTCCCTCATATGAAATCATTTTTCTGACTTCTTCTTTTGTGATTGTAGTTAAAATCTCAGTTATTTGTTTGTCTGATTCCGGATAAGCTTCCTGGAAATTAAGAATAGTTTCTTCAGCTATTTTATCTAGACAATCTTCTCGCTCGGTTTTATCGAATATCCGTATGGCCTTTAATATCTTTTCTGTTGCAAACTCCCTAACGGCTTTTTCCAATTCCTCATTCTCATCATCGGTAACTATCTCCATCTTGGGCTTTCCAACTTCTTTTATTATTTCTTCTTGAAAAGCTATGATTTTTTTAATTTCTTCATGACCATAGAGTATTGCATTTAGCATTTCATCTTCTGATACCTCATCGGCGCCGGCTTCAACCATCAGTACTGCATCCTTTGTTCCTGCAACAGAAAGCCTTAATCTGCTTTTTTCGCTTTCCTCCACAGTTGGATTTATAACGTATTCGCCGTTTACTAAGCCCACAGATACCGCACCTACAGGTCCGTCAAAGGGTATGTCTGAAATGCAAAGAGCGCAAGATGCACCGTTTATAGCAAGTATATCAGGCATATTATCTTGATCTACAGATAAGACGGTTGCTATTACCTGTACATCATTTCTTAAATTCTTCGGAAAAAGCGGCCTCAACGGTCTGTCAATTAGGCGGGCTGAAAGAATTGCTTTTTCGCTGGGCTTTCCCTCTCGCTTAATGAAACCGCCGGGAATTTTGCCAACAGCATATAACTTTTCTTCATAATCTACGGTAAGTGGTAAAAAATCTACGCCCTCTCTCGGTTTTTTTGAAGCAGTAGCTGTTACCAAAAGAACTGTATCTTCGTATTTTATCATAACTGAACCATTAGCTTGCTGAGCTACCTTACCTGTTTCTACAACCAGTTTACGTCCAGCTACTTCTGTTTTAAATTCTGGCAAGAAATAATCCTCCTTTATTTAGTTTTTATATTTTTATTTTGCGCTTTATCAGAATTTCTACATTACATTATTGTGCAGAAATAGCTGATAAAATTTAAGCGGGGAAACCCCGCTTTATTTTCGTAATTCCAATTTTTCAATAAGACTTCTGTAACGTTCCGGGTCGTTTTTCTTCAAATAGTTCAATAAAGCGCGCCGCTTGCCTACCATCTTAAGCAACCCTCTACGAGAATGATGATCCTTTTTATGCTCCTTCAGATGCTCTGTAAGCTCGTTGATTCTTTCTGTAAGCATAGCAACTTGAACTTCCGGGGAACCCGTGTCTGTCTCATGTATCTTATATTCATTTATTATTGACTGTTTAATCTCTTTAGTTAATGCCATCTTTTCACCTCCTCATTGCTGCAAAATCCCCAATTGCCAAGTAAATCGTCGGAGCCTACGATTAACCGAGCAAGGGTTCATGTGTCACAAACAAATTTTATCATAGTATCGGAAAAAAGTAAATTTAAATTAATTCCACAGCATTAATTTTAAAAATTTCTTTGGCCTGCAGAATGTCCTGCTGAATTTGCCTTACAAGATCTTTTACAGTTGCAAACTTGAATTCGGGACGAAGTCTTTCTATAAACATAATCTCTAAATTTTCCCCATATAATTCTCTGTTAAAGTCGAAAAGATGCACTTCCAGGACTAAGTTACTGCCGTTAAAAGTTGGCTTCACTCCCAAATTAGCGATACCTGTGTGCACATTATTTTCTCTGCGGGCTAAAACTGCGTAAACTCCCTTTGGAGGCAAAACAATATTTTCTTCGGGTGCAATATTTGCAGTTGGAAAACCGATTTTTTTGCCTATAGAGTTTCCGGGTTTTACTATACCCTCAATCGTAAAGGGACGCCCTAAAAGCTCTGCAGCCGTTTTTACATCGCCTTTTTCTATAAGTTCTCTAATTAAAGTACTGCTCACAGTATAACCATTGTAAGTGACTTGAGGGATTATAATTGTATCGATTCCGTTTTTGCCGCATATTTCTTTTAAGGCTTCTGCCGTTCCTCTTCCTTTATAACCGAACCTATAATTATAGCCTACAACTACAACTTTTGCCCTGCACTTTTTTATCAATATGTCATAAATAAAATCAGTGTAGTCTATCTTTGAAAACTCATCGGTAAACGGTGCAAGTACAAAGTGATCAATTCCGTAAGAACGCATTATCTTTTTTTTCTGTTCCAATGTTGTTATAAGCTTGATATTGCTGTTTGGTGAAAGAACTTTTAAAGGATGAGGTTCAAAAGTAAGGATCAGAGAATCTAAATACTTCTCTTTTGCGGTACAAAGCAATTTTTTGATTAATTCCTGATGCCCCTTGTGCACCCCGTCAAAGTTACCTATTCCGCAAACTGTATAATTTGGCAAGTTCATCGATGTTAAGTCGTTATATATTTGCATATGCTTCACTCAATCCTGCTATAAAGATTTGTATACTTGTAAAACAACCTGCTGTTCTATGGATTTTACAACCGCGATGCCTAAGAATTTTTCAAAATTATAAACACGAACAAATTTCCCTTCCTGTTTTGCCAGATGGCTAAAATCTTCATGGATTAATCTGCCTTTTATAAAAAAACTATCATCCGGATATTCTAATATGACAGCCGGCATATTGCATAGATACTTATCAACAGGAAGCAGGACTTTTTCAAGGGTACCATTCTTAATATTTTCCTCTATTTGTTCGAGGGTAAAAGCATTTTGTATGTCAAAAGGCCCTGATCGCGTTCTTCTAAGCTTTAAAAGATGCGCCCCGAAACCTAGTTTTTCTCCTATATCTTCGCAGAGCGTTCTTATATATGTGCCTTTTGAACATATAACCTCTATTACTGCCGAAGTAGAACTTACACTCATTACTTTTATTGAATAAATTCTCACTCTGCGCGGCTCTCTTTCAACTGTGACTCCTTGTCGGGCAAGTTCATACAATTTCTTGCCCTTATAATGGACAGCTGAGTACATTGGGGGAATTTGTTCAATTTCTCCAATAAATTCTACAAGTATTTTTTCTAGCTCCTCTCGATTAATTTCAAAAGGATGAGGGTATATATTTACAACTTCTCCCTCTGCATCTGCTGTGCTCGTAGTAATTCCAAAGCAGATTTCAGCTATATATTCTTTATCATCTTTTTCAAAAAATTCTATTGCTTTTGTAGCCCGCCCTACAAATACAGGTAATACACCAGTTGCTGCCGGATCCAATGTTCCACTGTGTCCTATCTTTTTTATATTCAATAGTTTTCTAAGACGTTTTATTATATCATGGGAAGTCATACCAGAAGGCTTTAATACATTAATTACTCCTTGCACAAAATCCCTCCGTTATCAGCTAGGGCGGCAGATACCGCATTTAAAACAACGGCACGGGCTTGATTTATAGGAAGTTCTACAATACAGCCTGCAGCTCTCAAGTGACCGCCACCGTTAAACTTTTCTGCTATTTTGCTTACATCTACCCACTCATTTGATCTTAATCCTACTTTTGTTACAGACTTTTCCTTCTCCCTGAAAAGCACTGCCACCTCTACGCCGTCGATTTCTCTTGCATAATTAATTATACCTTCGGTTTCTTCTTCCATAGCTTTACTAACTTCTAACATTTCTTGAGTAATATACATAGCGGCTATCTTATTGTTTTCTAACAGTTCTAATGTATCTAAGGCGAGCTTTAGAAGTTTTATGGAGCTCAAAGTCCTTTTTTCAAAAACTTGTCTGCTTACATAATCAGGCTTGACGCCAATGTCAACCAAATCTGCTAAAATTCTAAGGCATAAAGGAGTAGTGTTTGAGTACCTTGCAGAACCTGTATCTGTAATAATTGAAGTGTATATATTGATTGCAATATCATGGTCTATTTTAATCTTATCTTTAATTAATTGGTAAACAATTTCTCCTGCTGATGAAGCGCTGCTGTCTACGATGTTCAAATCGCCAAAAAGCGCATTATTTTTGTGGTGATCAATATTTACAATTATATTTCCGTAATCCCTTATATCTTCGTTTAAACCAAGACGATTTATGTCGCTGCTGTCTAGAGAGATTAAAACATCAGATTTTGAGGAAAATTGATTCGAAATTAGTTTATTTCCAGGTAAAAATTTATATTTCTCGGGTATTTTATCAATTATAACAGGTTCTGCACATTTCCCCATTTTTTTCAAGGCAAGGGTCAAAGAAAGTACAGATCCTATACTGTCTCCATCAGGGTCCACATGTGATGCGATCGTAAAACTTTTATTTGATTTTAAGATTTCATTGAAACTGCCAAGATTTGCAATGCTCATCAATCGTCCTCGTCCCCATTTTCCTTTTCTTCGCCTTGTTCTTGCTGCTTTATTTCTTCCAAAACCTTGCTTATATGAATTCCATATTCAATAGATTCATCCATTTTAAAGGATATATCCGGCATATACTTAATCCTTATTTTGCTTGCAAGCTCTCGCTTTATAAAACCCTTTGCACTTTGAATAGCGTCAAAGGCGGCCTCCTTTTCGATTTCGTCACAATAAAAACTCAGAAATATCGTAGCATGACTTAAGTCTTTCGTGACTTTAACTCTCGTTATGGATACCAAGCCCTTTACGCGCGGATCCTTTAAATTAGTGCTGATAATTTCACTCATGCCTTTTTTTATTTCTTCTGCAATTCTTTCATTTCTTGAAAACTCCACAGGTCTTCACCTCTAAATACCATATTACTCCTTGACTTGTCTTACTACAAAGGCTTCAAGAATGTCTTGTTCCTTTATATCATTAAATCTTTCAAGAGCTATGCCACATTCATATCCACTTGCAACCTCGCGAACGTCATCTTTAAAACGTTTTAGTGAAGCTATTTTGCCTTCGTGTATGACTATTCCTTGTCGTATTACCCGGATTTGTGAATTTCTCGTGATTTTTCCATCAGTTACAAAACAGCCGGCAACAGTGCCTACAGAAGGCACTTTAAATAAAGTGCGAACTTCTGCTCTGCCTTGAACGACTTCTTCATATTCCGGCTCAAGCATTCCTTCCATTGCTGCTTGTATGTCATCTACCACATCATAAATAATCCTATAGGTCCTAATATCTATTTGTTCTTTTTCCGCCATTTTTTTAGCGTTGGGATCAGGTCTTACATTAAATCCTATAATAATAGCATTAGACGCTGAGGCAAGCATTACATCGCTTTCAGTGATAGCGCCGACGCCGCCATGGATTATTTTGACTTGAACTTGATCGTTTGAACATTTTTCCAAAGCTTGTTTAATTGCTTCAACTGAGCCCTGGGTGTCAGCTTTTACAATTAAGTTCAGGTCTTTAACTTCGCCCTTTTGCATCTTCTCGAACAACTTATCTAAAGAAATTCGCTGAGGCGTATCATATTCCGGTTCTTTTTGCAGATTTTTTCTCTCATCAGAAATAGACTTTGCTTCTTTTTCGCTGGATACAGCAAGTAAAATATCTCCCGCAGTTGGCACTTCGGATAATCCTAAAACCTCTACAGGTGTTGATGGCCCTGCTGATTTTATTCTTTTTCCATGGGAATCAAATAGTGCCCTGACCTTTCCGTAGGCGGTACCCGCAACTATCCCGTCACCCAACTTTAATGTTCCGCGCTGGACTAAAACAGTTGCAATAGGTCCACGGCCTTTATCTAGCTTAGCTTCTATTATTACACCCCGTGCCCGACAATTGTAATTGGCTTTTAGTTCCTGCATCTCGGCTACAAGCAATATCATTTCTAAAAGCTGTTCAATTCCTATTCTGGCTTTTGCGGAAACATTTACAAAAATCGTATCCCCGCCCCATTCTTCAGGAATCAAGCCGTAATCTGAAAGCTGCTGCTTTATTCTTTCTGGATTTGCGTTAGGTTTATCAATTTTATTTATTGCAACTATAATAGGAATATCAGCTGCTTTTGCATGGTTTAAAGCCTCTACTGTTTGAGGCATAACCCCGTCATCAGCCGCTACCACTAAAATTGCTATATCTGTAACTTTAGCTCCTCTTGCGCGCATAGCTGTAAATGCTTCATGTCCCGGGGTGTCCAAAAATACAATTTTTTTGCCGTTTACCTCTACTTCTGAAGCACCGATATGTTGAGTGATGCCTCCGGCTTCTTGCTGCGTAACATTTGTCTGCCTTATTGCATCAAGCAAAGAAGTCTTTCCATGATCTACATGGCCCATTACTGTCACAACAGGCGGACGAGGTTTCAGGTCTTTAGGATCATCAACTTCTTCAAGCATAAACTCTTCATTATCTTGTTTTTCTTCAACTATATCAACATCAAATTCATTTGCAATTTTTTTCGCAGATTCAAAATCTATTTCTGCGTTAATGTTAACCATAAGGCCGTAATTCATCAGCCTTTTAATTATTTTTACAGGTTCTATTCCGAGTAAAGCGCCTAAATCCTTTACACTTATTTTGCTCGGTACTGTAATTGTTTTTTGTTTATCCTCTGCTTTTTCATTCTTAGCAGTTAGGACCTTTTTCTCCTCTTTATCAGCCGGCTCTGCTTTTTTGTCATCAGAAGCTTGAGCGGCTTTCTTTTTATTGCTTTTACCAGATTCTTCTTCAATCAGTTCAGTTACTAGCTTTGCTATATCATCATCAATTGTACTCATGTGATTTTTTACAACTACATCCAAATCTTCTAGGGTTTCAATCAGTTTTTTGCTTGAAATTCCTAGTTCTTTTGCTAATTCATATACGCGCAGTTTCGTCAATATACCCCACCTCCGTTAAAGGATTCTTTAATACTAATAGAGAAAAAAGATTATAATATTTCATAAATTCGATAACTCCTCTTTAATCTTCGAAACAATTTCTTTAGTCACATTGATGTCTAATGCTTTAGAAAGCTGATTTTCTTTCATAGAGGCCTCTATACACTTATCGTTTTTGCAAACGTAGGCACCTCGGCCGGACTTTTTGCCCGTAGGATCTATTTCTACATTATTGTCAGGGGTTTTAACTATTCTAATCAATTCATTTTTTGGTTTCATTTCTCTGCATCCGATGCACATGCGCATTGGTATCTTCTTACGTTTCATCTTCATCCCCTCTCTTATCCTCGGCCGGCTTCGATTTTTCATCATCGCTCTTGATATCTATTTTCCAACCGGTAAGTTTTGCTGCAAGCCTGGCATTTTGGCCTTCTTTGCCAATAGCAAGCGACAGCTGATTTTCTGATACGGTAACTCGTGCTGTTTTATTGTGTTCTTCGATAATTACATTCAAGACTTTAGCAGGACTTAGAGCATTCGAGATAAAAATCGCAGGATCCTTGTCCCACTTGATTATATCAATTTTTTCACCGTGCAGCTCATCTACAACAGATTGAACTCTAGAACCTTTCGGTCCGACACAAGCGCCTACCGGATCTACGTTCTCATCTTTTGAATACACAGCTATTTTAGTTCTTGAACCTGCTTCTCGCGCTATTCCTTTAATTTCCACAATACCTTCGTAGATTTCGGGCACTTCAAGCTCAAACAGCCTTTTTACAAGGCCGGGGTGGGAGCGAGAAACAGTTATTAGCGGACCTTTTGTAGTTTTCTTAACTTCTAAAATATAGACTTTGATTCTGCTGCCCGGGACATATTCTTCAAAACTTATTTGCTCTGTTGCCGGAAGAATAGCTTCAATTTTGCCAAGATCAATTATAACATTTTTTTTATCAAATCTTTGAATTATGCCTGTGACTATATCCGTTTCTCTGCCGGCGTACTCCTCGAATATTAAATCCCTTTCAGCTTCCCGTATTCTCTGCATTACAACTTGTTTTGCAGTTTGCGCGGCGATTCTGCCAAATTTTTTCGGGGTTACTTCTATAGAGACAATATCACCTATTTTTGCAGTAGGGTTAATTTCTCGTGCTTCTTCTATACTGATTTCCAAAAGTTCGTCCTTAACATCGTCTGTTACTATTTTCTTCGAAAATACTTTAACCTCTCCGGTGTCTCTATCGATATTGACGGCTACATTTTGAGAAGAACCGTAATTTTTTTTGTAAGCTGATATAAGAGATGCCTCAAGCGCATCTAGTAATATGTCCTTGGATATTCCTTTTTCTTTTTCGATTTGTACCAAAGCTTCGATAAATTCTGTATTCATTCTTGCTCCTCATTCCATTCAAATTTAAGTTTTGCTGCCGATATTTTGTCTTTCGGAATTGAATAAGTTTTCCCATCCTCGATGGTGACGGTATCATTTGAATAATTTTTTAGGATCCCTGTAAAATTCTTTTTGCCGTCTATCTTTTCAAAAGTCTTAATTTCTACCATAGAGCCGATATATTTTATAAAATCTTTATCTTTTTTAAGGGGTCTTTCAACACCTGGAGATGATACCTCTAAAAAATAGCTGTAGGGTATTGGGTCCATTTCGTCCAGCATCTTACTGAGCTCCATGCTTACCAACTGACAATCATCAAGAGTTACTCCTCCAGGTTTATCAATATAATACCTTAAATACCAGTTTCCAGATTCCTTTACAAATTCCATATCAACCAACTCAAATCCCTTACTGCCAGCTACTAAATTTCCAATGTCCAGCAGCTTCTTAAAAATTTTTTCATTCAGCATAAAAACCACTCCTAAATCTAAAACGATAAATATAATATTAAAGAGTGGGAATTTACCCACTCTAAGTTTCTGCCCGTTAAAATGTCTGCTTGTCACGGTATAATTATACCACAGGATATCGATGAATGCAACTTAAAACAAGCTTATTTGGTCCGTTTCCTGTAAATTAGCCAGCACCCCGTTTTGTCTTAAAATCTGAACAACATTTTTTGTTATTCTCGCCCTTCGCTGAAGATCATCTATTGATGTAAATCTTCCTTTTCGCCTCTCTCTTTCTATATTTTGCGCTGCAGTAATTCCTAAGCCTTGCAGTGATTTTAAAGGCGGCAGTATTCCGGCTTCTGTTATTTTAAATCTCTTTACATCCGACTTATATAGATCTATCTGAGCAAATTGTATACCTCGTGCATACATTTCATTTGCAACTTCTAAAATCGTAAAGAGGTTTTTCTCTTTTGCTGTTGCTTCCTTTTCGTTTCTCTCAATTTCAGCCATCTTTTCTCTGATTTTCTTAGGACCCTGTAATATAAGTTCAGCATCAAAATCATCTGCTTTAACGGTAAAATAAGTAGCATAAAATGCCTCGGGGTAATGCACTTTAAAATAGGCTATCCTAAATGCCATTATTACATATGCAACGGCATGGGCCTTAGGAAAAAGGTACCTTATCTTCTTACAAGAGTCAATAAACCAGCTATTTACATTTTTATTTTCACTTAAAATTTTTTCATATTCGGGCTTTAAGCCTCTCCCTTTTCTTACGTCTTCCATAATACTAAAGGCGATTTTTGCATTAACGCCATTATTGATTAAGTAAATCATTATGTCGTCTCTTGTAGCAATTACATCCTTTAAAGTGGCTATCCGGCTTTTTATTATATTTTGTGCGTTATTTAGCCACACATCTGTGCCGTGGGACAATCCGCTTATTCGCACCAATTCAGAAAAAGTTGTCGGCCTGGTATCTTCTAACATTTGTCTTACAAACTTAGTGCCGAATTCCGGTACCCCTAAAGTTCCCACAGTAGTTCCTAAAACCTTTGGATCTAGGCCTAGTGACTCTAAGGAAGAAAATATTTTTAAAGTTGCAGGATCATCAAGAGGAATCTTGCGCACATTTATGCCTGTTTCTTCTTCGAGCATTTTAATTACCGTAGGATCATCATGGCCCAGTAAATCAAGCTTTAAAAGTCTGTCGCTTATAGAATGATATTCAAAGTGAGTTGTAATGACCCCCGACCCCTTATCGTCTGCAGGATGTTGAATCGGTGTAAATTCAAAAATCTCCTTGTCTTTTGGAACTACTATAATTCCTCCGGGATGTTGGCCGGTTGTTCTTTTGACGCCTGTAATTCCTTCTGAAAGCCTTGTTAACTCAATATTAGGCAGCTGAACATTTTTTTCTTCCAGATAAGCCCTTACAAAGCCAAAAGCAGTTTTTTGTGCAACTGTTGAGATCGTGCCTGCCCTAAAAACATGATGTTCACCGAATAACTCTTCTACATATTTATGCGCCTTTGACTGATACTCTCCGGAAAAGTTCAAATCTATGTCGGGAATTTTATCGCCTTCAAAGCCCATAAAAACTTCGAAGGGGATGTTAAAACCTTCTTTTCTCATAGGCGTTCCGCATTTAGGACAATTAATATCAGGTAAGTCAGGACCTGTTATGTCATTTTTATCTTCTTCAAAGATCGACAGCTTGCATTTTGGACATATATAGTGAGGGGGCAGGGGGTTTACCTCGGTAATTTGGCACATGGTCGCAACCAAAGAGGAACCTACAGAACCTCTTGAGCCCACAAGATAACCATCTTCCATGGATTTTTTCACTAATTTGTGCGCAATAAGATATATCACAGCATAGCCGTTATTGACTATTGAATCTAATTCATGCTTTAGCCGATCTTCGACAATTTGCGGCAATTCTTCGCCATAAATTTGCTTTGCTTGCCGATAAGTCATTTCTATTATTTCTTCTTCAGCGCCATCTATTTTAGGCGGATAAAGACCCTCAGGAAAAGGAACTATATCATCTGCAATCTCATTAGCTATAATATTTGGATTTTCAACAACTACTTCGTAGGCTGTTTTCTCCCCTAAGTATTGGCATTCATTTAGCATTTCATCCGTAGTGCGTAAATACAGTTTTGATTCTTTATCAGCATCTTGAAAACCCTGAGCATTTAAGAGAATTTTTCTAAATATCTCATCTTGCGGATTTAAAAAGTGCACATCACCTGTCATGACAACGGGTTTATTTAATTTTTTCCCAAGATCGCATATTGCTCGGTTTATATTTTCTAATCTTTCTATTCCGCTTACATATTCTCCGTCAATTAAAAACATATTATTTTGGAGAGGCTGAATCTCTAAAAAATCATAGAACTCAGCTATTCTTTCGATTTTAGCAGGATCATCGAAATGAAGCAGAGATTGATAAAGTTCACCTGCCTGACATCCACTTCCAATTATTAACCCATCTCGATAACGCTTAAGTAATGATTTTGGTATTCGGGGATGTCTGTAAAAAAAGTTCAAATGAGACATAGAGACAAGTCGATATAAATTTTTTAAGCCTTCATTGCTTTTTACTTGAATAATTGCATGATATGAGCTTAGGGTTACCGTTCCCTTTTGCAGCTTATAAATATCATTTATCTTTGAAAGATTATTTATACCGGCTTCATTCACCCGACCCAGCAGTTCTTTTAATATGAGAGCTGCTGTGTTTGCATCATCCACTGCTCTATGATGAGAGCCCATCCCTATATTAAGATCCTTTGCGATGGTATCAAGTCTATGGTTTTTTAATTTTGAAAGGATAATCCTGGCAAGAGCTAGAGTATCCAATACACCGTTCTTAAAAGATAGTCCGAGTCTTTCGGCATCTCTGCGGATAAATCCAGAGTCAAAATCGGCATTATGGGCTACAAAAACTGCATTACCGAGAAAATCTATAAATTGAGGCAAAACTTTTTCTATAGGCTCTGCAGACTCTAACATTTCGTTGGTAATACCTGTTAAATTTACAATATTTGGCGGAACCGGATGCTTCGGCTTAACAAATGAACTGAACCTGTCGATGATTTCATTATTAATAACTTTAACCGCTCCGATTTCTATTATTTCGTCTCCGTCAAAGCAAAGACCGGTTGTTTCGATATCGGTAACAACAAAAACCGTATCCTTTATCATTTTATCCGGAGGTTGAGCCATAACCGGGTTTTCATCATCAAATATATAGGCTTCTACTCCGTAAATCGGCTTTATGCCAAGCTTTTTCGAAACAGAATATACTTCAGGAAAGGACTGAAGTACTCCGTGATCTGTAAAAGCAACTGCCTTATGTCCCCATTTTTTGACTGTTTTTAATACCGATTCCGGAGAACATAAGGCATCCATAGAACTATACCGTGTATGTAAGTGTAATTCCACTCTCTTTTCAGGGCTCGTATCTACTCTTTCAGGTTTATCGTCAATATTAATATCAAGTGGGACTAGTTCATGCTCTTGAGTATATTTGCTAATTTCAATCTTGCCTCTTACCTTAACCCACATACCCTCTTTAATGGCCTGCTCTAAAGATTTTTGTTTCTCGGACAGAAAAATCTTTACCGGAATTGAGCCTGTATAATCAGTTAATCCAAAAGTAAGAAGAAGTGTCCTGTTTCTAAGTTCTCGCTTTTCAATATTAAAGATTTCTCCCATAAAGGTTATATTACTATTTTCAGTAATATTTTCGCCTATAGGAATCGGCCTTTCTTCGATTTTTTTACCCAGTAAAATAGATGAATATTGACCTGTTACCCCGTTAGAAACTAAATCAACTGATGATTTTTCATAGCCGCTTCTTTCACTATTCTGCCTCAAGATTGATTCGATTATTTCTTTTTCTTCTTCATTTATATCATATGTATCTTTTTTTCTACCATTAGATGGAATTTCTTTGAAAGAAACCTTTAATGGAATACCAGAATTTGCAAGGTAATGCTCTATCAATGAAGAAACCTTGCGTTCTTTTAAAAATTCAGCACCACCGGGTTCTACATAAATATTTATTCGTTTTTCGTCTAATTCCCAATAACTGTCCAATAGCCACATTTGCGCCGCAGGAGCTTTGAGAAAAACGCGCTCTAACAATTTATCCCATATCTTTGTAATAAGTATTTGGAACTTATTTTGGGAATTAAGTTTAGTAAAACCAAGTTCTATTTTGCCAGTAGCTGGCAAATGTTTGAATATTAGTTGTTTGAGTTTTGATAATATGCTTTCAGTTAGTTCTGATTCTGCAAGTATAGACAATTTTAGGTCCTTATTTTCCTTAGAAACTGTTACATTTTCTAACAATATGTTATCAAGCAGTTTTTTTTCTTCAAAATTAAAAATGTCTAAATCCTGCTCGGTAAATATATTCTTAATTTTAATCATGCCACGATCCTTCTTATTCTATGAAGATGCATTTTCGTTTATTTTAAATTTTACAACACTGGTCATTATGTCAAAGTACATCTTCATTCTCGACAAAAAGCCTATTCCTAAACCTCTTTTCTCTTCTTTCATAACATGTGTAAGATTTGAAAGATAAACTTGCTTAACATTTATTTTTTCTTTCGCAGCCACTAGAGTTAGCGCCATTTCTATGCCATAATCTTGCACATTGTGTTTTTCAAGCTTGCAAAAAAGCGTTCGCTTCACACCTCTCTGGCCGGAAAGAAATGGGGCAATTTTTTGAGCAAAATCTGTTGCACCTCTGCCGAACTTAAATATGCCTATGGTCATATCGGCCTGGCCATCTGCTACCGGCCAAATAAGCTGAGTTATATGTTCGCGCTTAAGTCCTATTAAATCTGCGTCAAGCATTAAAATAATGTCAGCATCAGTACTTTTTACTCCTAATAGTACCGCATTTGTTTTTCCTTGATTTTTCTCAAGTTCGATTACGATAGTTCTATACGCTTTTGCTATTTTTGCAGTATTATCGCTTGAGCCGTCACTTATAACAATAACTTCATCTATTAGCTCATGGGCGCATAGCGGCTCTAGAACACCGCCTATTGTTTTTTCTTCATTATAAGCGGGTATTACAGCAGCGATCTTCATATATAATACCACCTTTTTAAAGTGTTTGAACCCGTAAATTAAATCCTAATAAGATTTTGCAAAATAAGCAGTTGTGTTAGATTCTTTTCCACATATTATGCACTTACCGGTATTGAGCTCCTCTGAAAACGGAATGCATCTTAAGGTTGCTCCTGTCTGCTCCTTTATATGTTTTTCGCAATCAGGGCTGCCGCACCAGTGAGATTTTATAAAGCCGCGTTTGGCTTCTATGATTTCTCTAAATTCTTCAAAGTTGTCAGTTTCTCTAATGTTATCGTCCATGAATTTTTTAGCCTGCAAGAACATGTTGTTTTGTATGTCATCCAGTAATTCTTTTAATCGAGAAAGCAGCTCTGATTCATCAACAAAGTATTTTTCTCCGGTATCTCTTCTTACAAGAACTACCTGATGTTTTTGAATATCTTTAGGCCCTATTTCGATGCGCACCGGTACCCCGCGCATTTCCCATTCATTAAATTTCCATCCGGGAGTATATTCATCTCGGCTGTCTATTTCAATTCTTATGTCGTCTTTCAGTTGAGCTAAAATCTCGTCAGCTTTAGCAAGCACTGTTTCTTTTTGCTTGCCTAAAATAGGTACGAGAATTGCTTGAATAGGAGCTATAACAGGCGGCAATTTTAGGCCGCGATCATCGCCGTGAACCATAACAATGGCTCCTATCAGCCTAGTAGTAACACCCCAGGAGGTCTGCCATACATATTTTAGCTGACCATCTGTATCTAAATAAGTTATATCATATGCTTTTGCAAAATGCTGTCCAAGATTATGGGAAGTTCCTGCCTGAAGCGCTCTACCGTCTCCCATGAGAGCTTCAATGGTATAAGTTTTTAATGCCCCTGCAAATTTTTCACTCTCGGATTTTACTCCTTTTATAACCGGCAGGGATAAATCTTTTTCCACAAGATCTTGATATATATCAAGTATTCTTAAAGTCTCTTCTTCTGCTTCTGTATCGGTGCGATGAGCTGTATGGCCTTCTTGCCAAAGAAATTCAGCAGTGCGCAAAAATGGTTTTGTGCTTTTTTCCCAGCGGACCACATTGCACCACTGATTTATAAGTACCGGCAAGTCTCTCCACGACTTTATCCATTTGGAATACATATTGCATATTATCGTTTCAGAAGTGGGTCTTACAGCTAAACGTTCAGCTAATTCTTCATCGCCTCCATGAGTCACCCACGCCACTTCCGGAGCGAAACCCTCCACATGCTCACTTTCTTTTTGCAAAAGGGATTCTGGTATAAATAAAGGGAAATAAGCATTTTTATGTCCAGTAGCCTTTAAACGGTCATCTAAAAGCTTTTGTATATTTTCCCACAAAGCATAACCATAAGGCCTTATAACCATGCAACCTCGGACGGGGGAATAATCTGCCAATTCGGTTTTAAGTATGACATCTACATACCATTGCGAAAAATCTTCGGTTTTCGATGTAATCTCTTTTACAAAATCATTTTCCATAATTATAAAGTATTTCCTCCTTCAATTATCCTACGTTGTATCACATTCATGAATTAATAATATCATATATTTCATGCATAAGTTCTGAAACTGCATCTTCCTCCGGCACAGTTTTTATTATCTCACCTTTTTTAAATATTGCAACCCTTTTTTTACCTCCTGCAATCCCTATATCAGCTTCCTTCGCTTCGCCCGGCCCGTTTACTATGCAACCCATAACCGCAACTTTCAGAGGCTGTTTAATAGAAGATAATTGTTCCTCTACTTTTTTTGCTATATTAATTAAGTCAATCTCTGTTCTAGCACATGTAGGGCAAGATATTAATGTTACTCCATACTCCTTTAAATTCAGACTTTTTAATATTTCAATACCGACCCTAACCTCGTCCAAAGGCTCACCGGTCAAAGATACTCGTATAGTATCGCCAATTCCTTCGTATAATAAAACTCCTAAACCTATTGCAGATTTTACAGTGCCTGCCATAAAAGTTCCTGCCTCTGTAATACCTAAATGAAGAGGATAATCGGTTTTATCGGCTATCATTTCATAAGCCATGATGCCGGATATAACATCAGAAGATTTTAGTGAAAGAACTATATCGCTAAAATTCATATCTTCAAGAATATTAATATGCCTTAGAGCACTTTCGACCATTGCTTCAGCGCTTGGCCTGCCGTATTTTTGAATTAAGTCTTTTTCTACAGAGCCGGAATTAATCCCTATTCTTATCGGAATTTTGTAATCTTTTGCATAATCCACAACTTGTTTTATTTTATCCTTACTGCCAATGTTGCCGGGATTTATACGTATTGCATCTGCCCCGTACTTAATAGATTCAATAGCAAGTCTGTGGTCAAATTGAATATCGGCCACAATAGGTATATGAATTTGACTTTTTATCTTAGAAATCGCAATTGCGCTATCTTCATCTGGAACTGCAACACGGATTATATCACAACCGGCATCTTCAAGCTTTAATATTTGAGATACAGTATTTTCTATATCATATGTCTTTGTATTGGTCATAGACTGAACACTTATAGGAGAGTCACCGCCAACTGCTGTGTTACCTACTGTAATCTTTCTCGTCTTACGCCTTTTTTTTATGCCGTATTTTTCCTCCATAGCCTAATCAAAACTTCCTTTCCTATTCCTATGATAATATAAGGTTTACTTTATCCACTTGATTAAATCGAGCTTACTAATGTCTTTAAACAAAACTATTATCATAAAAATCATCAAAATTACAAAACCTATAAAATGTATAAACCCCTCTTTTTCTAAATCTATCGGCCTGCCTCTTAAAATTTCTAATATAATAAATACGCATCTGCCGCCGTCAAGGGCAGGAATAGGAAAAATATTAAATAGTCCCAGATTTATACTTATGAGAGCCGCAATGTACATAACCTGAAAAATTCCATTCTTCGCAGCTTCTTCTACTATTTGGAAGATACCAACAGGCCCTACCACGTCAACCGCTGCTTTACCTGTTAACATCTGAGCTAGACCGACTAATATCATTTTAGTTATCCAAAAGGTTTTCTGAATTCCAAATTGAAGACTGCGGCTCAAAGAGTGCTTTACAACAACTGTTTTAATCCCTATTATACCTCTTTTTGTGTCGGGATCTTCTTTTGCCGTTACATTATATGTTATAAGGGTATTGTTTCTAGAGACTGTTATTTCTACTTGTTCTTTTGGCCTATTGCTTATTCTATCGACTACATCTTCCCATGAATTTACTTTAATGCCGTCAACAGCATAAATTACGTCTCCGTCGCGTATCCCGGCTTCTGCAGCAGGCTCGCCGGGAATGACAGTAACCTGCGTTGTTGCAATTCCTGAAGAAAAACTTATAGCAGAAAGCAAGATAGCGGCAATAAGAAAATTCATTAAAGGGCCTGCCAAAATAACAGCTAATCTTGTAAGTGGCGGCTTATTGTTGAAAGCGCGGGGGTCGCTGGTGGCAGCATCTTCGCCTTCCATTTTAACATAGCCGCCCAAAGGCAATAATCTTATGAAGTAATCAGTCTCTTTACCTTTAATTTTCAAAATTTGAGGTCCGAATCCCATACTGAATTCGTTGACCTTTATACCTGAAAGCTTTGCAACTATAAAGTGTCCAAATTCATGAAAAAAAATTATCGCTCCCAGAACTATTATTGTCGGAATAAGAGTTAACAATATTTCCACCTTCTGAAACTTAAACTTTTTTTGTAGACTTATTTAATGGAGGTATTATCCCTGAATGAATCAATGCTCTTACTACTACTACAACAAGAGGGCCTATAAACAAGCCTATCCAGCCCAAAAATTCTATACCAAAATATATGGAAATTAAAGTTAGCATAGGGTCAACATTCAGGTTTTGTCCTATAATTTTTGCTTGCAGGACCTGCCTCGTTCCAAGTACCACAATATATAATATAAGCAAGCTTACAGCAAAACCTATTTTATTTACTATCACTGAAAAAATTATCCATGGTATAAATATCAAGCTTGGTCCAAATATAGGTACAAGGTCTAATAGCCCACAAATCAATCCTAAAATCAGCGCATAGTCCACCTTTAAAATGTAAAAACCCGCAATAGTGATTATAGTAGAAATCATGACTAGTATTATCTGCGCTTTTATCAAACGAAAAAACGATAAAATAATCTCAATTTGTACAGAACGCACCCTTTCCTGAATTTGCTCAGGAAAAAGATTCTTTATTGATTCAATAATTTTATTTTTGTCTTTGGTAAGAAAATAAGTAAACAAAAATACAAAAATTATTACGAAGAAAATATTAATAAATAAATTTGGAACAAGCCATATCTTATCAACTAAGAAACTGTAGTACTCAGATATTTTGTTAGTGATCATTAATAATATTTGATCTACATTAGCCTTTAAATAAGTTATGACTTCATCGGGTATACTTGATGAAAACTTACCTATGGATTGTAATATTTTATCAAAGATCGAATTGAAATATTCCCGCTGCATAGGCAGTAAATTTATCAGCCGCGCAAGCTCGAAAACAAAACGTGCAGCCATTACAAATAAAAGATAGCCTAATCCACAGAATAAAAGAGTAAGAAAGATTATCGTAACTACTCCCCGAGAAAAACCTGTCTTTTTTTCAACAAAACTCACCGGTGTATCAATTATTATAGCAAAAATTACAGCAATAACTAAAGGAAGTAAGTGCCTGAAAGATAAGATAATCAAAAACGCGCTTATTATTACAGCTAAAATCAGCATGATTATAGGCGCATACGGACTTTTTGTTTTCATCAAAAACCACCCTTTTGAAGTATGAACAAAATATAAATATATGCTACGGGAAAGGAAAACAGGGCACTGTCAAGTCTATCAAGCACTCCACCGTGACCGGGAATTATATTGGAAAAATCCTTTAAATTGCAATAGCGCTTAATTAAGGAAGCTGCCAGATCACCGGCTTGCGAGAAAAGTGAGATCAAAAAGCCCAATGCAATTACGTAAACCATAGCTGCTTCGGGTATAAAATACTTAGCAAAAATGGCACACGCAAGCACACTAAATAAAATGCCACCCATACTTCCTTCTAAAGTTTTTTTTGGACTAATAGTAGGGGCTAACAGTCTTTTTCCAAACACAATTCCTATAAAAAATGCACCAGTATCACATGCCCAGATTGTAATGAATATCCACCAAGTAAGAATTGTTCCATTCGGAAGATTTCTAACTAAAATAATACACATAAACAAAAAGGATGTATATGCAAAAGAAAAAATACTAAAAACAGAATCAGTCAAAGACTTTTTATTATTGTTGAGCAGATTATATAGAAATGTTATAATAATAATCAAAATTATAGCAAAATACGCCAAAATAAAATCAAAGTCTACCGAAAAATTAGCAAAATAAAGTAATATTGCGGCTACAGCAGCATCTAAAACAAGATTTATGCTGATGCCTTTTTGTTTAAAGGCATTGCTTAGCTCATAAAGTGCGCATAAGTTTAATATATAGATGCCAAGATAAAATATCCAGTTGCCTGTATTTATTATGTATCCTAAAAGCAGTATTCCAATAACAGCGCTGATAATTCTTGTAAGCATTAATCCACCCGCTTTACTTTTTTAAACCCCCAAATCTTCGTTCTCGCGTTTGGTAATCATAAATTGCACAAATCAGATCTTCTTCTTTAAAGTCAGGCCAATATGTTTGGGTAAACCATAATTCCGAGTAAGCAATTTGCCATAATAAAAAGTTGCTTATTCTCAGTTCTCCACTTGGCCTTATCAGCAAATCCGGATCCGGAAGTCCATATGTGTATAAATATTGCTCAAACAATTTCTCATCAATCTTATCAATGCATAAATCTCCATTTAAAACATCAGTGCATATATTTTTGCAGGCAAATAGGATTTCGCTGCGTCCTCCATAGTTTAAAGCTATATTTAAAATTAGGCCTGAATTATTTTGAGTTTTTATCATGCTCTTTCTTATCTGATCAGCAATTTTTTCAGGTAGTTCTTCCCAATTTCCGCTTATTACTATTTTAACATTATTTTTATGGAGGGCATCTACCTCTTTTTTAAAATAATAGAGCAGTAGATTCATTAGTGAGCTTACTTCTTCAATGGGCCTTTTCCAATTCTCTGTAGAAAATGCAAAAACAGTTAATACTTTAATTTTAAGTTTTGAGCAAGATTCCACAATACTTTTTAGGGTTTCTGCGCCCGCCCAATGGCCAGCTATCCTTGGAAGCCCGTTTTTTTGCGCCCACCTGCCGTTTCCATCCATAATAATTGCTATATGCTGTGGCATTTTATCGGGTGATAGTTTTTTTATATTATTTAACGTTTCTTTCACGGATATACGCCCCCAGTTTGTGCAAAAAGATCCCCTCTCCGGCGAGGGGATCGCAGATTAAATATTTAGCCTCGGCTGGAATCAAGTTTTACACTTCCATTATATCAGTTTCTTTAGCTGCTAGCATCTTGTCTACTTCTTCTATGTATTTATCGGTTAATTTTTGGATTTCTTCCTGAGAACGCTTCAACTCATCTTCAGAAATTTCTCCACTTTTTTCCATTTTCTTCAAATTTTCATTGTATTCACGGCGAATATTTCTTATAGATACTCTAGCTTCTTCGGCCTTTTTCTTGGCCAATTTTAAAAGTTCCTGCCTTCTTTCTGAAGTAAGTTCAGGCAAAACAAGCCTTATAACTTTACCATCGTTATTCGGGGTAAGTCGAAGATCTGATTTTAAAATTGCCTTTTCTATGACTCCAAGCATTTTAATATCCCAAGGTTGTATCACTATCATCTTTGGTTCCGGAACGCTTATTGAAGCGATCTGATTTATCGGAACCGGCGAACCGTAGTAATCTACATATATCTTGTCTAAAAGTGAAGCCGACGCCCTGCCGGTTCGTATAACGACAAATTCCGATTTTAACTTTGACAGCACTTCCTTCATTTCTTTTTCCATTTCCGTATATATGCTCTTATCCAAGCAAAATCAACTCCCTTTTACTGTTGTTCCTATATTCTCCCCCATTATTACTTTTTTTATATTTCCCGGCGTATTAATGCCGAAGACAATAATAGGTATCTTATTGTCCATGCACAGCGAAGTTGCTGTAGAATCCATGACTCCCAAACTTTTGTTTAAAACATCAATATAGTCAAGCGAAGTAAATTTTTGCGCTGTAGGATTTATTACAGGATCTGAATCATATACACCGTCAACTTTTTTTGCCAGAAGAATAACTTCTGCATCGATTTCAGCCGCTCTTAAGGCTGCAGCAGTATCTGTAGAAAAAAACGGATTTCCCGTGCCTGCGGCAAATATAACAACTCGCCCTTTTTCCAAATGCCTGATTGCTTTGCGGCGAATATAAGGTTCTGCAATTTCTCGCATTTCTATAGCGGTCTGGACCCTGGTTTGAACTTCTCTGTTTTCCAATGCGTCTTGCAATGCAAGAGCATTAATAACGGTAGCCAGCATCCCCATATAATCCGCCGTTGCTCTATCCATTTCTTTATAATCTCTACCTCTCCATATATTACCACCACCCACTACGATTGCAATTTCTACATTAAGGTCATGAATTTCCTTGATTTGATCTGCAATCGAATTTAGTGTATCCTGATCTATGCCAAAACCCTTGTTACCGGCTAATGCCTCTCCACTTATTTTTAATACAACTCTCTTGTAAATTGGTTTTTGCATTAAAAACCCTCTCTTTACTAAAATAATTCTCTATTTAATTGGTAAAATCCTCTTTTTTAAAAAAGAGACACTTAAAAAATAGTGTCTCTTTTTGCTGTTTAACTGCAGCAGCATCCACTCTCGGTGTTTTCCAGTGTTTCTCCTTTTTCGAATCTTACAAAACGGCTAATAACTATATTCTCACCGAGTAATGCAATTTTTTCCGTTAACAGCTGTGAAATGTTTTTATCAGGATCTTTAATAAAAGGTTGTTCCAAAAGACAATTTTCTTCGTAAAACTTTTCAAGTTTTCCATCGACAATTTTATCAACTATATTCTCGGGCTTGCCTTCGTTTAAAGCTTGTGTCCTAAATATTTCTCGTTCTTGATTAATTACATCAGCAGGAACCATATCCCTTGAAAGATATTTAGGATTTGAAGCAGCTACCTGCATGGCAATGTCTTTTGCAAACCTTCTAAATTCTTCGTTTCTTGCAACAAAGTCAGTCTCACAGTTAACCTCTACCAAAACTCCAATTCTTCCGTCGCCATGGACATATGCTTCTATAACACCTTCGGTGGCTACTCTGCTTTGCTTCTTTGCAGCTTTAGCCAAGCCTCTTTCCCTCAAAATTACTATAGCCTTCTCTATATCTCCGTCTGCTTCGGTTAATGCATTCTTACAGTCCATAATTCCTGCGCCTGTCTTTTCGCGCAGCTCTTTAACCTGTTGTGGAGTAATCATAAAGCACAAACCTCCTCATTTTTGAAATAAAAGGTAAGGGTAGTTAACGCCCTTACCTAAAGTGTGTTCATTCAGCCGCTAACTGTTCTCCCTGTCTACCCTCGATTACAGCATCGGCAATCTTTTCTGTTATCAATTTAACAGCTCTTATAGCATCGTCGTTTCCGGGTATTACATAATCTATCTCGTCTGGATCACAGTTTGTATCGACAATTGCGATTAATGGTATTTGCAGTTTTCTCGCTTCCTGAACGGCTATCCGTTCCTTTCTGGGATCAACAACAAAAACTGCTTGGGGGAGTTCTGTCATATTTTTTATACCGCTTAAGTTCTTCTCTAATCTTTCCTTTTCATGACGTAAATTAATTACTTCTTTTTTTGGAAGAACTTCAAAAACTCCTTCTTCCTCCATTTTCTCTAGCTCATGGAGCCTATCAATTCTTTTACGGATAGTCTTGAAGTTTGTAAGCATTCCGCCGAGCCAACGCTGATTGACATAGTACATTCCACATCTTTCGGCTTCTTCTTTAATAGATTCTTGGGCCTGTTTTTTTGTACCCACGAATAAAATGGTGCCGCCCTCTGCGGAAATATTTTTTACAAACTCATAGGCTTCCTCCATTTTCTTTACCGTTTTTTGAAGGTCTATGATATATATTCCATTTCTTTCGGTAAAGATGTATTCCTTCATTTTGGGGTTCCATCTTCTTGTTTGATGCCCAAAATGAACTCCCGCTTCTAATAGTTGTTTCATTGAAATAATTGACATTTTTTCACCTCCCGGTTTTATTCCTCTACCGGCTTCATTGATCAAAGGAACCTAAAAGGTACCGCCTTTGAAAATCCACCGATATGTGTATTTTTACCGTGTGTTAGTATACCATAAAAGCTTCATCAGCGCAAGGACCTAAAACTAAAATTTTATGTGATTTTATCTCTTTTCTCCAATTAACTGTAACTTGCAAAACTTGCAAAATGTTTATTGTAATAAAAAACGCCGTATATTCCTTACTTTCTCACTTAAAAACCAAATATCAAACCATAGAACCCTGTAATTATGAGTAATACAGGGAATATTTTTTGTCAAATTTTAATCTTTTACTTGTTATTCTATGTCATTCTATGATATAATGGAAATAGGTGATAAATATGTTTTTAAAGAAAGATAAAAGGCCTAATGGCCGTGTCTATTTGTCTATTGTAGAGGGGTATAGAGATCCTAAGACTAAAAAGCCTAAGCAAAGAAAGGTTAAGAGTTTGGGTTATCTAGATGACCTAGAAAAGGAATATGATGATCCTATTTCTCATTTTTCTTTACTCGCAAAACAAATGACTGAGGAAGCTAAAAACAAAGAACTGCCTTTAGATTTTAGTTTTTCCCCAAATGAAACTATTGATCCTTCTGTTGTTTTAAGAAAAAACTTAGGTTTTACTGTTTTAAGCTACTTCTATCATAAATTAAGGATAAATAATTTTTTCATTAACAGGCAAAGAAATTTAAGCATCGATTATTCCCTTAATAATATCTTTCAGATGCTTGTTTATTTTAGGGTTTTAGATCCGTGTTCTAAAAAATCTTCTTTTGAAAATATGGATGATTATTTTTTGGATTTTAATTTTGGCATCAATGATGTATATAGGGCTCTCGATTATTTTAATCTTTACAAAGACGATTTGTTATTGCATATTCACGAGATGGTTCGCATGACATACGGCAGGGACATGAGCAATGTTTACTATGATGTTACCAACTATTACTTTGAAATAGATGAATCTGATGATTTTAGGAAAAAGGGGGTTTCAAAAGAACATAGGCCTAATCCTATTATCCAGATGGGACTATTAATGGATAATTCGGGTTTACCCATTACCTACAAATTATTTGAAGGTAATACTAATGATTGCTCTACCTTGATGCCTGTTCTTAATGATTTAAAAGATGATTACGGCTTAGGCCGCATTATTGTTGTTGCTGATAAAGGCATGAATACAGGAGAAAATATCGCATACAACATCTTACATAAAAACGGATACATTTATTCTCAAACAGTTCGCGGCGCTAATGCGGATTTAAAAGAATATGTCCTATCGAATGAAGATTATGAAGAAGTTTGTGACGGATTTAAGATAAAATCAAGGATTGTTACCGCTAATATTTGGGTAGAAAATGTTTCAGGTAAAAAGGTTCAAGTTCCCATTGAACAAAAACAAGTAGTTTTTTATAGCCCGGATTATGCAAAAAGGGCAAGATATGAAAGAGAAAAAGCAATTGAAAAGGCAAGAGAAATAATCAAAAAGAATAAGCACAAAAAGATGCCTGCAAAGGGAGCGCTTAAATACATCATCTCTACTTCCTTTGACAGCAAAACCGGAGAAGTTTATGAGTGCATGGATTTAAACCATATCGATGAAGAAAGAATTAAAGAAGAAGAAAAATTTGACGGTTACTACGCTATTGTCACAAGTGAACTTGATATGCCTGATGAGAAGGTTCTTGATACTTACAGGGAGTTATGGAGGATTGAGGAGTCCTTTAAGATTACAAAGGGTGAACTTAAGGCAAGGCCTGTATATGTATCTACAAAGGAACACATCGAAGCTCACTTTTTAATATGTTTTGTTTCTTTGCTTTTGATAAGGCTCCTTGAGATAAACACAGGGCATAAGTATTCTTCCAAAGCTTTGATTTATGAGATGAGAAATATCACCGGAACTTACCTGGATAAAAATTATTACATGTTTGATCATTACAATGAAATAGTTAAAGATTTAGGCAAGACTGTAGGCATTGATTTTTCAAAGAGGTTTATGACAGTAGGAGAAATTAAAAAGATTGTTTCGCAAATGAAAAATTAGATTGTAGCATAACAACTTTATGATGTAAATGAAAAGCCTGTATCCTTTATATTGCAAAGGATACAGGCTTATTTTTTCTGTTCTGGGTGAAAAAGTTAAGATAAAAGCTTCATCAGCGCAAGGACCTAAAACTAAAATTTTATGTGATTTTATCTCTTTTCTCCAATTAACTGTAACTTGCAAAACTTGCAAAATGTTTATTGTAATAAAAAACGCCGTATATTCGGCGAATAAATATTGGGCAGCATGATTTTACAAAAATTTACCAAGCACTAAATCCTTACATCAAGATGACGATTAAGTTTTTTATTAGCTTCTTTCGTTTCTTCCTTTTTCTTTTTGCCTTTCGAACTACCTTTTTGGTTACTTCGTTGCTCTTGTCGGAACTCTGCCTTTTCGATCTGGTCTCGTTCAGTGATTTTTTGTCTTTTAGTTTTAATCTGTTCTTGAAATCCTGCAGCAAGAATAGCCTTGTTGTCATCAATATTTTCATTTATAACATTTTGTACTTTTGCAATTTCTGTAGCTTTTGGTACAATCATCTGCATATCTATCGGTTTTATCGCCATTATAAACACCTAACCTTCATAAGGTCCAAATTTTATTTGGCCTCCATAATTGTAAAAGGTTACATGGTCAATTTTATCTCTAATTTTTAAGCTGGCATTGCCAATAATTATATTCACGCCTGCATAGCATACATCAGAAGCAGATATGTTCGCTTTATCTGAATATGAAATTGCAAGGTCGAGATTTTCTTTTTCAATCAAAAGCTCTGATTTTTCTTCAACTAATACATCTTTAGTGCTAAGAAGTTTTTCAAGGAGGGTTTCTTTTTCGGGTGAAAGCTGATCTGCTTCCTTGAGTTTTTCCAGCACTGGCACAGCCTGTTCAATTTTATGCAAATCTGATTCGATTGCATGAAGCTTATTACATATTTCTTGATATTTGAGCTTTAAGGACGGGTTCATGCCTACCTCGAGTTCTGTATAGGTGCACATTGGAGAACCTATTGTTTTGGCAACAATTTTTTCTCCTGCCCTTGCAACACCCCCTACTATCAGACCCTTTTTCCCTTTTGCCGTTATATTTTTGCCGGCTGAAAGAGAGCTGTGCATAGATGCATCTAAAATCTCAATATTTTCCCCAGCTTCAGCAGTTGCATTTTCTATGTATCTTGCTGTAATTGAGCCATTGGCTTTCAAATATCCCTTTCCCTGTCCCTGCACTCCTCTTTTTATTATAATATTGCCCTCTGATTCGATCTCGGCTGCCTCGACTATTCCGTTTATCTCTATATCTCCTGCAGATTTAATGCTAAAACCGCTTTTTACATTCCCAAATACAGTTATGCTCCCTAAAAAATCAATATTTCCCGTTGCAGGCCCTACATCACCTTTTATTTCTAAAACAGGTAAAACACTTATTTTGTTACCGCTAATAATAGGCTGGCCGTCTATGTTCGCAAAAAGTTTCTTCTTATCATCTGACATTACTACATTTTTGCCTATAATAATTCTTGCTTCTCTTCCATTTTTCGCCTTAACAGGCTTGCCCTTTACAGTTTTGCCCGGCGTCCCTTTTGTTGGTGGAAATATTTCTGCAATCAACTGGCCTTTCTTAACATTGATTATGATGTCAAGATTATAATAATCAACGGTACCATCGGCAAGTATTTTGGGTTTTGCTTCTTGTTTAAGATCAAAATGGTATTTCACATAGCCATCCTTGCCATCAACGGGCGCAGTGCCTGACGCTATCTTGATAGGCTTGTTCAAAATTCTTTTTGTAAGTATTTCTTTAATTAAATCATAATTTAGCCCATAAGTTATATTTTTTGCATCTAGCTCTTTTAAAACGGTATCAAAGTCAGGCAAATTTTCGGTGCCTCTTGGCGAAATTATACACAGCGTAGCTTCCATTTCATCTTTACTTATATCTATTTCTATTTTTGCGTCATTTTCTGTATTATTTTTGCTATCTTCAGAAACGTTTGCTTCTTCTAATTTTTTATTGTCATCAGCCCCCACTATCCAGCACTCCTTTGATTATGAAACTTTTTTTCGACTCAGATGGCCCCGCAATCTAAGTATAGCCTTTGTATGAAGCTGAGATATCCTTCCTTGAGAAAGTTCCATAACTTCCGCAATCTCTTTAAAATTTAAATCTTCATAGTAATAAAGAGCTATTACTAGCTTTTCTTGTTGCGGAAGTTTGTTAATTGCATTTGCGAGTATTCTCTTGGTTTCCTCCCTTTCCGCTTGAATATCGGGCCGCTGAAAATGATTTTTTTCTATATCTTCGTCTGAAATTATTAAGTCGTTAAGAGACAGGGCATAACCGACTTTAGATATCTCATTATAAATTTCGTCAAGTTCCCTTTTGGTTATACCAAGATATTCACATATATCACTGTCGTCAGCGGAACGCCCTAAGATTTGTTCTAATTCTGAAAAAGTGTTTTGGATTGTTTTTGCCTTTTTTCTCGTTTCTTGTGGCACACCATCTATTTTTCTCAATTCATCTATTATTGAACCTTTTATTCTTGCATATGCGTAAGTTTCAAATTTGACGCCTTTATTTACATCGTATCTTTCAATTGCCTGGATAAGACCGAATATGCCGTAGCTGATAAGATCTTCGTATTCCAAATACGGAGGTAAATTTATATTTAACCTGTTTACTATGTGTTTTACTAATGGAAGATACTTTTCAATCAGCTGCTCTTTGATATATTTATCCTTTGTAGCACTGTAATTTTGCCACAGCTTTTCGGTATTTTGAATTTGCATTCCTACACCCCAGATTATAAAATCCTTGTACCATGTCCGATGGTTCTGACCGCTAGTCTGCCGTCTTCGCAAAAAAACTCTATCGTACGGCCGTAATTACCTTCTACATCTTCGGCAATTATTCGGATATTGAGTTGGTTTAATTTATTTCTTACCGCTTCAACATTTCTCTTTCCGATTTGCATAATATTATTTTCAGACTTTATTTGAAACATTTGAGCTCCACCGGCGATTTTGCTTACCATGCGATTTTTACTAGCACCTAGCCTCAGCATTTCTTCAATCAGCACATCAATGGCTGTGTCTGCAAATTTTCCCGGATTGTAATCTTTTTTGCCGCTAAGAGTGCTGTCGGGCAACATTACATGGGCAAGACCTCCAACTTTTGTTAAGTTGTCATACAGCGTTACTCCGACGCAAGAGCCAAGACCCAATGTGATTAAACTGTAAGGAGACTTTGCAGCTTTATATTCTGCCATTCCTACTCTGATTGATGTGTTCAACGGTATTCACTCCAATAGCTTTTAAAAGTAACTGTAACGACTTGTCGTCCGGGATTAGGAAATAATGTAGCCTGATGCCATCCAAACCTTCCGTAAATTCGGTGTCAATTAAAAATGCAGTATCTCCTATATATCCATAAAGACTTAGCGGAAAACTTATAATTGCTCCAGCCATATCGAAAGCAAAGCTTGGAACCGAAATTTTTAAAGAGAGCTTTGTAAAATCTGACAAAGCAGTAACATATGAGCTTCCCACAATATTTCCAAGTTCCAATAAGGCGGATTTTTCCATTTCTGAAAAATCCATACCATTCTCTCGTTTTGCGTTCAGCAAGATTTCCGTAAGATGGTATGCATCAATTTCAGGAATCACTATTAAAATATTCCCTTCTATATCTCCGCTTATTCTCATAAAAATTCCTGCAACAAGCTTTTCCGGTCCGCCAACAGATTGAGAAACTTCATCAAAAGGGATAATCTTTATCTGCGGAACTTTTATTGTAATTTTTTTGCAAAGAAGCATAGATAGCGCTGTAGCTGCATTACCTGCGCCTATATTTCCTATTTCTCGCAATGCATCCATCTCTAAATCAGAATACATTATTAACCACCTTCACATTTGAGCAAGCTGATTTATTTCTTGAGGCTTTAGCAATTTAGCAACATTAAGTAGGATTAATAATCTGCCGTCAATTTTCCCTACACCGTCAAGATAATTAGCATCAATACCGCCTATAATAGGTGGCGCAGGTTCAATATCATCTTGAGAAAGTTGGATTACCTCTGTAGCTGCGTCTACTATCATTCCCACAGTTATATCGTCGATTGAAGCTATTATTATTCTTGTGCTATCTGTTACTTCGCCGGGAGGAAGGTCAAATCTTTTTTTAAGATCTATAACCGGGACTATTTCTCCTCTAAGATTTATGACTCCTTCCACAAAATCCGGCGTTTTAGGCACTCTAGTTATAGGCATCATTCTCTCGATAGTTTTTACTTGCAGTATATCAATTCCGTATTCCTCGTCACTTAATTTAAATTCTACAAATTGCCGAATATCCTCTGCCATAAAAATCCTCCTTTAAACTAATTTGTTAACATCCAAAATTAAAGCCACTTCACCATCGCCAAGTATTGTAGCTCCGGCAATAAATTTAATATCCTTTAAAAAGTTACCCAGTGTTTTAATCACTATTTCCTGCTGGCCAAGAAGCTCATCCACCGCAAGGCCTATATCTTTTTCTCCTTTTTTTACAACTACTAATGTCATTTCATTATAATCAGAATCACTTTTAACATCTAAGACTCTGTTAAGCCTTATTACAGGAATTACATTGCCTCTTAAAATAGTGACTTCGGTTTTTTGAACCTTTTTAATTTCTTCTTTTGAAACAATAACAGTCTCCTTAATCGAGCTCAGCGGGATAGCATATTTTTCACTTCCAACCATAACCATAAGAGCCTGAATAATAGCTAATGTAAGAGGCAGGCGTATTGAAAATATAGTTCCTGCATCCTTTTTACTCGTAACATCAATAGAGCCGCCTAATGACTCAATTTTAGTCTTTACCACGTCAAGACCTACCCCACGGCCTGAAATATCTGTAACCTCAGCTTTCGTGCTGAACCCCGGTTCGAAAAGAAATGAGGTTATTTCATGCTCTTTAAGGTTCTTTGCCTGTTCTTTGTCAATTAATCCCCTCTCAACAGCTTTTTTTACTACACCATCTAAATCAATGCCTTTACCATCGTCAGATACTTCTATAACTACATTATTTCCGTCGTGATAAGCTTTTAACTTAATTGTTCCATGGGCAGGCTTTCCTTTTTCAATTCTTTCCTTTGGATTTTCTATACCGTGGTCTGCTGCATTTCGAATCAGGTGTATTAGCGGATCTCCGATCTCGTCTATTATAGTTCTATCTAATTCGGTGTCAGCCCCCTCGACCACAAGATCGATTTCTTTAGAAAGCTCTCGAGACAAATCGTGAACCACCCTGGGAAATCTATTGAACACATTTTCTATGGGAACCATTCTTGCTTTCATTACAGCATCGTGGAGGCTTGATGTTATACGTTCAAGATATTCTATGGCTTCACGCTGCTTTGCTTGGTAATCCTTTTCGCCCTTATTAATATCATCTAGACGTGTTTTTATTATAATAAGCTCGCTGACCAAATTCATTAGCGTATCTAAACGTTCTATATCTACCCTTAAAGTTTTCCCTGTTTTTTTAAACGTATTTACGCTTGTAGTCCTGTTTAAAGCATCGTTCTGCGATTCCGAAGTTTGCGCAGTATCTTTATCATCTGGCTTGTAATTAAAGGAACTGGTTTCCTTAACTGATATTGACTCTTGTACAATCGGTTCTATTACAACACTTTCTAATTCCGAAACAGTGTCCAATGCTTTATATATTTCCTCTTTACCTTGAGATGTTACCAGGTACATGGTAAACTCATTGTCGAATTTTTCGTCTTCAATATCTTGGGCTATTGGCTCAGTTTTAATTATTTCTCCAAAGGCTTCCAGCGTTTTAAATACTAAAAATGCCCTTGCTGATTTAAGTAAACATTCATCAGCTAATCTAACAACTATCTGCCAGACATTAAGTCCTTTATCAAGCGCATGAGTTACTAACCGGCCTTCATACTCATTAAAACTGTGCACCGCAATATTTCCTGCGGATATCTCTTCGGCCGCGTTTTTATTGTTAGTATTATTGCTTAAAAATTCATTATTTCGCGCTTTTAAACTATTTATAAGTGCTTGGATGTCGCGCTGGCTTTCTTCACCATTGAGTTCTATGTCATTTACCAACTCTTCTAAAATATCTACACATCTTAATAAAGTATCGATTATTTGTGGTGTCACAGTTAACTGATGGTTTCGCAGCTCTTGAAGCAAATCTTCCATTTCATGGGTCAGCTCTGAAAGCTGCGTAAAGCCCATGGTACCTGACATGCCTTTCAAGGTATGAGCCGATCTAAATATTTCGTCTATAACCTCTTGCGCCGGATTATTTTCCAATTCTAAAAGGTATGTATTAAGACTTGCAATATGTTCTTTGGCTTCCTCTAAAAATACATCCAAATATTGATTATTATTCATTTTTTTCACCTCGACAGTTGATTACTGACCGAATAAGCACTATTTGATTCCCTTTCTTATAAGCTTTCTTTGTGTAGAAAAGATAAATTTAGCTATAGTATCTTGCGCATACTCATCGATTTCTGTAAACTGGGCTGCTATATCGTATTTATGTGAGTGCTGAGCTTGATAATTTTTTTCTGTGCGGACTATTATTGCTCTAAGCCATAAATCATCTAAAATTTCCGGAATCATTATTTCGATCAAAGTTCCTTCTTTTATAAACAGTGAACTGGAAAATTTTGCGCCGCCTGCACTTATATCCTTTGTATATACCTTTATCGGGTTTTGGCAATCAAGTAATTTTATATAAGCTTTTAAAGCGATATTTAGCCGGAAATAATTTCGCTTTTGCTTTTTACAAGGCTCTCCAATCGGCTTTACAATTATGACAGGAATCGGTTCATATTGTTTACCTTCGACTAAACCTTCCATACAGTAAAAAGAAGTTTTTGAAGGAAAATATATGTTTATTTTTTCGCCTTTTTCTATATAATATATTCTTCCCTGCTTCATGGGCATTCCTAAAATTATATGATCGGTTAGAACATCTTCAACTTTTGATGGAAAAAAATGTTCTGCATCGTTATTAAAGATTCCTAAAGTCACCTTCATTCCTATGTCTAAGTAGCATTTCTCCAATCAGATAACCCCCGTATTGGCTTTGATTATAGATACAAGCCTTGTAAACCAACTATTAAGCGTTACATTTGTCTTAGGCAATAGCGGTTCGCCATATACCAGTTTTCTGCCAATGTCCATTAGACATTTTGATGCCAAGCTGTTTGGGTAATTTACAAAAAATGCAACTTGCTCCATATTTGCTTTATGAACTGTCTCGTCTTCTAAAACAAAACCCAGATAATTCAGCTGCATGTTTAAGAATTTTTTGGCTGACCTTGACAACTTTTCCATTGTTCGATTTGCTTCTTTGTAATTGTCGGCTTTGTTAACTACTACATGAATTTTATCGCAAAACTCTCGCGAAATTTTAATTATGGCATAAGCATCAGCCAATGCCCCGGGTTCCGGAGTTGTAATGACTATCGTTTCGTTTGAAGATGTAATAAAGCTTGTTACATTTTTTGAGATGCCGGCGCTTGTATCAATTATAATTATATCAAAGTCATCGGCTAAGGTATTGAAACTATTAATTAGTAATTTAATATCAGAATTGCTAATATTTGCAAGTTCATATAGGCCGGAAGCTCCCGGCAGTATTGATATTCCCAAAGGACCTTCCAAAATTATATCGCGAATACTTTTTCCAATAGACAATATATGAGAAAGGTTGTACTCAGGGAACAAGCCTAACAGGACGTCTATATTTGCAAGGCCCAAGTCTGCGTCAATTAGTAAAACCTTTTTCCCTAAACTTTGCATGGCAAGACCTAAATTAACGGACAAATTAGTTTTACCGACTCCGCCTTTACCACTTGTTACACAATATACTTTAAGATTTTTTCCATCACCGGAGATGTCGCTTATTGAATTCTTTTCCGCAACTATTTTTCTCAATTTTGAAGTTTGTTCGTACATCTTAAATTTCCCCCAAAATCATGTCTGCAATTCTGTCAGCCGAAGCTACCTCGATATCATCAGGGACATTTTGACCCATCGTCAAATAAGAAAGTTTGCAATTTTTTGCTGCTTTTATCGTGTTCAAAAGTACGCCATACGATTTCGTCTCATCTAGTTTTGTCACTATTATTTTTGTATACTGAAGTTCTTTATAATTATTCAAGATATCTATTAAATCACAGGTTTTAGTTGAGGCACTTATTACCAAATGAATTTCAGTAGGGCATATGTTATCTAAAAGACCTTTGATTTTCTTAATTTGCATTCGGTTATTAGGATTAAATCCCATAGTGTCAACTAGCAGTAGATCATAATTTGATATATCTTTATGGATAAGCTTCATGTCTTCTAAATTGTAGACGACAAAAACTGGAATTTCCATTAAATCGCCGTAAAGCCTTAATTGTTCTATAGCTCCAACCCTAAAAGTATCGGTAGTCAGCATAGCTACCCTCTTATTTTTGTATAACGAGAAATGTGCTGCAATCTTTGCAATTGTAGTTGTTTTGCCTACACCTGTAGGGCCCACAAATGCTATTATATTGTTTTCTCTTGAAAGCTCTATTGGCTCAGTTGCGTCAACTAAAGAGGCTATTTCCTTTTTAAAAATATTACGAAGGTCGATTTCACTGCTGCCTTCTTTTATCTCAGCGCTAATACCGCTTATTACCGCATTTATGATATCTGTCTCTATTTCCATATCAGACATTCTGTTGTAAATGTCTTTGAGTGGAGAAGATATGTTGCTCTGATCTGCTTTTATGTCATCTGTAGACTGTTTTTGGACAGAAATCAATTTATTTATCATATCCTTTAGTTCTTTTACTTCACTTTTAATTTGAACAAGTTCAGTTGTAGCCGCTGCCTCTGGTTTTATTATATCAGGCAATACTTGAATTGTGGGCTTTTTAGGAGCGCTTTGCACACTACTTATATCAATATCATTGGCAGCAACTACTTCTACCATATTTTTTGCGAAAAAGCCTAAAAGCCCGCCCTTTTTAATGTGCTTTGTTTGGAGAATAACGGCATCTTTACCAAGTTCAGTTTTTACTTTATAAAAAGCCTCTTGAATATTGTCAGCTACATAGGTTTTAATTTTCATTTTAAGCTTACCACTCCTACTGACCTGACTTCAACATCAGGCTCCAATTCATTGTATGATAAAACCGGCACCAAAGAAATGTAATCTTCCACTATTTTTTTAAAATATACTCTAACCATTGGGCTCGTTAAGACTATTGGAGATATGCCTTTGGCGTGCAATTCATTTACGGTTTGCACAAAGGAATTTCTAATCTTTTGAACCACTACCGGATCTAAGGCTGCGCGGGATCCGGTTTCATCTGATGTTATAGAATTTAAAATCATTTCTTCAATTTGCCTATCAAGTGTAATAACTTGGGCTATTTTATTTGGAACGAATCTTTCAGTTATAACGCGTTTTAGTCTTTGTCGTACATATTCGGTTAGTATATCAGTGTCCTTGGTAAGCATCGCATAATCCCCTAACGTTTCAAGAATCGTTACAAGATCGCGTATTGGTATATTTTCTTTTAATAAATTCGACAATACTTTTTGTACTTCTCCTATTGTAAGCAGTTTCGGCACTATTTCATCCACTAAAGCCGGGTATTGCTCTTTTAAATTGTCCAGTAGGTTTTTGACCTCTTGACGTCCTAATAGTTCATGGGCATATCTTTTTATAATTTCCGTAAGGTGCGTTGCCAGCACTGACGATGCATCAACTACTGTATATCCTTTCATTTCGGCGATTTCCTTTTTATCTGCCGATATCCACATAGCAGGTAATCCAAAAGCAGGCTCGCGAGTTTCTATCCCCTCTATTTCTATTGATTCTCCTGTGGGATTCATTATCAAGTAACTATCAATTCTAATCTCATATCGGCCCGCTTCAACGCCTTTTATCTTTATTATATATTCGTTTGGTCTAAGCTGCATGTTATCTCTTAAGCGTATCATAGGAACCACTATCCCCAAATCAAGAGCGCACTGTCTTCTTATCATAACTACCCTGTCGAGCAAATCTCCTCCCTGGCTTGCATCAGCTAAGGGAATTATATTATAGCCAAATTCGACTTCTATAGGATCTACCTGAAGAAGCGAATATATATTTTCGGGTTTTTTCATCTCTTCCAATTCTTTTTCTTTTTGTAATTCTTCTACTTTTTGGCTTTCTCTCTCGGACGATTTTTTAAGAGTCGTTCCTGCATATCCCAGCATTCCGGCAAGAGCTATAAACGGAATAAACGGCAAACCCGGTATAATTGCAAATAAAGCTAAGACTCCGGAGGATAGCAAAAGTAATCTTGGGTATGCCGTAAACTGCTTTATAATATCTTTGCCCAGATGGCCTGAAGTTGCTGATTTTGTAACAACTATACCTGTTGCTGTAGAAATAAGAAGAGCAGGAATTTGACTAATAAGGCCATCACCTACTGTTAATAGGGTATATCTGTTTAATGCCTCTGCAAATTCTAATCCCTGAAATACCATGCCGGTAATAAATCCGCCTATGATATTAATTATGGTTATGATAATGCCGGCTATGGCATCGCCTTTAACAAATTTGCTGGCACCGTCCATGGCCCCATAAAAATCTGCTTCCCGTTGAATCTCCTCTCGCCGGGCTCGCGCCTGCACTTCATCAATAATACCTGCATTTAAATCAGCGTCTATACTCATTTGTTTACCCGGCATAGCATCTAACGTAAATCTGGCGGCAACCTCTGCAACTCTTTCGGCGCCTCGGGTAATTACCATAAATTGAATAACTTCTATTATAATAAAGATTATGAATCCAACTAAGGGGTTTCCTTTGACGACAAAATTTCCAAATGCCTCAATAACCTTTCCGGCATAACCATTTATTAAGATAAGTCTTGTTGAAGATATATTAAGGGAAAGCCTAAGCAGCGTTGTTATAAGCAAAAGAGAAGGAAATATTGAAAAATCAAGGGGTTTTTCGGTGTTCATAGATATTAACAGAATCAATAATGCCAGTGTTATATTAAAGGTCAATAAAAGATCAAGCAAAGCAGCCGGAACCGGTATTATCATCATAATAACTATAAGCACGGCTATTACAGCCATTACAATGTCGCCAATCTGCATTTAACTAAACCCCCTTTCCCTCAAACTGTATATAAATGCCAAAACTTCTGCAACTGCATTGTATAGCGACTCAGGTATCATGTCACCAACTTCAACAGTTTTATATAAAGTTCGGGCAAGCATTTTATTTTCTACAATAGGAATATCCTCTTTTATTGCTATCTGCTTAATCTTTTCAGCAACCTTGTCAGCACCTTTAGCTAAAACAACAGGTGCGGGATTTGTAGAGGCATCATAACCTAATGCTACAGCATAGTGTGTAGGATTTGTAATAACAACATCAGCCTTACCTACATTTTGCATCATTCTGCTTCGAGCCATTTGACGCTGTACCTGCCGAATTCGTGATTTTATCTGAGGATTCCCTTCCACTTCTTTATATTCTTCCTTTAACTCCTGCTTTGACATCATTAAACTTGTTTCATATTCACGCCACTGGTAGAAATAATCAACTGCGGCTATTATTAAAAGAATAGCTGATGCCTTGATTCCAATTTCAAAAGCAATTCCTGCCGTCAAACTCAAAGTGTCTGTAAGCTGCATATCTAGCATAAGGGAAAAATAAGTCCTATATTTGTTTATTACCGTATAAACTATATACGCTACACCAAGAATTTTTACAATTGACTTTACAAGCTCGAGTAAACCTCGCTTTGAAAATATTCGTTTAAAACCTTCTAAGGGATTTATTCTTTCAAGTTTTGGAGATAAAGGTTCGAAACTTATCACAAAACCTACTTGCATGTAATTTGCTATAATCCCAACTGCGCATAAGCCTAGAGCAATAGGTGCAAGGCCTTTTGCTATAAAAATAATCACCTCGTAGAAAAAAGCTTTTATGGATTGGATGTTAAAGATATCTAAATTAATAACGTCAGTCAAAATATATTCAAAAAAATCCATGGAATTTGTGATTAAGTTTTTCCCTGTGATTTTAATAAGTAAAAAACCGGTAAAAAGTAATAAAGCAGAATTCAATTCTCTACTAGAAAAAACCTGGCCTTTTTCCCGAGCCTTTTGACGCTTTCTCGGTGTGGCTTTCTCTGTTCTTTCTTCTGAAAATAATTGCAAATTCATGGCCTTACCTGCATTTCCATTACAACCATCAAGATTTTTCTATAAACTTCATCATACATAGAGCCTAAAACCACAATAAACATCGGGAAAATTATAATCATTCCTATCATTCCTATTGCTATCTTTAAAGGAAGACCTAGTATAAATACGTTCATCTGCGGAACAGTCCGCGCAATTATTCCAAGGGAAAGATCTGTCAGAAAAACAATTGCGGCAATCGGCAGTGCTATCTTCACACCAAGTGCAAACATATCACCAAACCCTGTAATCATAATATTGAGTAATCCCTTGCTGTATGTAGCTGTCCCTAAAGGTATCAATTCATAGCTCCTAATAACTGCTGTAATCAGCATATGGTGTCCGTCAAAAGTTAAAAACATTAAAAGAGCTAAAATATAGTAATAATTCCCCATAAGCGGAATTTGTGTGTTGCTTTGAGGATCTAAAACATTTACCATTCCAAAACCCATCTCAAAATCTATAATTCCCCCGGCAAGATACAGTGCAGAAAATACTAAAAAGACAGCATATCCCATCGAGATTCCTGTTGCAAATTCTTTTAAAACACATGAAGCGATATCCCAAAAATTCATGGCCAGATTAGGGGCAGAAATAAAAGGGTATACTATAAAAGAAATCAGTGCCGCAAGTCCTATTTTGGCTTGAGCCGGAATTTCTCGCCTACCAAAAACGGGAGTAAGCATAAAAAAGCTAGAACATCTAAATAAAATTAAAAGATATTTGATTATAGCAATTTCGTTTTCTGTACTCATATTATCTGCCTAATGACTATAGAATTATTAATAAATAAAATTTGGGATGCTCGAAAAAAGATTGTATGTAAATTGCGTTATAATATTTAGCATCCATGGACCGAATATAACCATAGAGACCATTACCGCTATGATTTTCGGGACAAACGTTAATGTTTGTTCTTGAATTTGAGTTGTGGCTTGAAAAATACTGATAATAACACCTACTACCATACTTAACACCAGCGCAGGTGCTGAGACCAGTAAAGCTACTGATAGGGCTTCTTTTGCAATATATATCACCGTTTCTTGAGTCATTTTGCCCTCACGTCCTTTTAAGTTTTTTAATGAAAACCTGTAAGTAACGAATTAATCACCAGATTCCAACCGTCCACCATTACAAAAAGCAGTATTTTAAACGGTAAAGATATCATTATTGGAGGCAGCATCAGCATACCCATTGACATAAGTGTGCTTGATACTATCATATCTATAACTAAAAACGGTATGAATATTATAAAACCCATCTGGAAAGCGGTTTTTAGCTCGCTTATTACAAAAGCCGGAATCAAGACATATGTAGGTATATCGTCAAGTGTTTTTAGAGGCTGTTCCAATTTAGCATAATGGACAAATAAAGCCAAATCTTTTTCTCTAGTTTGCCGGAACATAAAATTTCGTAAGGGAACCTGAGCTTTCTCTAAGGCCTCTTGCGTATTTATTTCTTGTCTAAGATACGGCTGCAATGCATTGTTATTTATATCAGTCCAGACAGGAGCCATTATAAAAACAGTAATAAATAATGCAAGACCTATCAAAACTTGAGTTGGTGGAACTTGCTGAACTCCTAAGCCATTCCTTACAAATGAAAGCACTATAATTGTGCGGGTAAATGATGTCAATAATATTAATATAGAAGGTGCAAGGGACAATATTGTCAAAATCAAAATTATTTGCAGTGTCATTGCAGTTTCGTTTGCGGTTTCAGCAGGCTTAATAAAAGGAAATGTCGGTATAGGAATAGGAATTTCTTCCGGAGCCGGAGCAGCATATACAACTTTTTGGCCGACTATAAAGAATAACAGCATTGCAGATGTTATCAAAAATATGTAACGTTTAAGATTTTTCACTTTTATTCACCGTACTTGTCTTTGTTGAGCCGCTTTTTAGCTTTTTTAAATAAGAATTCAAATGATCAGAAAAAATTTTATCATGAGCATCCTTATTTGACTCGGCAGCTTTTATAAGCTCCTCTTCATTTTCTCCAAGTCTTTCAATTAAAGTTATATTTTCTTTAGTCACACCTAGTATAAACATTCCCTCTGGAGTTTTTACAATGTACAGCTCCTTGTCGCTTCCGAAAAATAAACTATCAACTACTTCCATATACTTGCTTTTTATATTTACCTTAACTTGATGCTTTCCCACCCACTTAACAGTAAAATAAGCCATGAAAGATACAATTATAAAGAATAAGAAATAAACTAAAAGCGTGGTAATACCCTTAAAACTACTATAACCTTGATTGGTCCCATTTCCATTTATATTAGGAGTATCAAAGTCATAATTTTTAAGATTATCAATGTTTATTGAGTCACCATAGCTGTAAGTAGCCGGCAACGCCATAAACAAGATAAAAAATACTATAATGCAAACTGTATATCTTTTCATATAAGAACCTTCTTCAGTTTAACTTAAGGCCTTCTTTACTGCTTCAATGACTCTTTCCGGTTGAAAAGGTTTTACCACAAAATCTCTGGCTCCGGCCTGAATAGCATCTATTACCATGGCTTGCTGGCCCATTGCTGAGCACATTATGATTTTTGCCGAAGGGTCAATCGCCTTTATTTTTTTAACAGCTTCAATTCCATCCATTTCCGGCATTGTGATATCCATTATTACAAGATCTGGCTTTAATTCATTGTACGCCTGAACTGCTACCGCTCCATTTTCTGCTTCTCCTGAAACTTGATAACCGTTTTTAGTCAATATATCTTTAATCATCATTCTCATAAAAGCGGCATCGTCTACTATTAATATTCCTCCCATGAAACTCATCCTCCTGTTACTGTAAACTTTTAACCCTGTCAACAGAATTAATTATTTCCGTTATTCGAACTCCGAAGTTTTCGTCTATTACTACAACTTCACCTTTGGCTATTAGTTTGCCATTAACTAAAATGTCGGCAGGCTCTCCTGCCATTTTGTCCAGTTCTATTATTGTTCCTGAAGAAATTTCCAGAATCTCTTTTACCGTTTTTTCTGTCCTGCCTAATTCGACAGTGACCTCTAACGGGACGTCCAATATTAAATCCAGGCTTGATGGTGGGCTAAACACTGCTTCCTCTTGAAGCGGATGAAATTCTACAGGTTTAACTGTGACATTTTGATTTTGCGTGTTAGCCGAGTGCTCCTCTGCTTTTGATTTTTGCGGTACCTCTTGCTTTATTGGCTTATTTGGCTGAGGTTCTTTTTTAGGCGGTTCATTATTATAGGTGCTATTTGCCGTAAGATCTGTATCAGTATCTTCGCCGCTTGCAGGGCTTTCCTCAGGCACAGTTTCTCCCATCGAAAGCGAATAAAGCTCTGCGGCAAGCCTTTTTGCAAAGGTTATGGGCATAAGCTGCATTATTTCGCTTTTTAGAAAATCGCCAACTTCCATTGTAAAGGATATATCTACTATATCTTCATTTTCATCAAAATACCCTTTCAAAGAATCTGCCGCTAAATCTACCCTAGTTAAAGTAGGCGGCGAAATACTTATGTCCTTTTTAAGCATTATCGACAAAGAAGTGGCAGCAGATCCCATCATCTGATTCATGGCTTCTCCAACGGCACTCATTCTTATATCATCAAGTTCCAAATCGTCGACGTTTCGTCCATCTCCGCCCATCATAAGATCAGCTATAATTTTGGCATCTTCTTCTTTCATTATCATCAAGGTACTTCCATTTATGCCCTTAGTATATGAAACTTCAACACTTATAAATGGGATGGGATATGCCTCTTTTAGTTTTTTAATAGTTGTTATCGATACTTTCGGAGTTGTGATGACAACTTTATTCTTAAGCAAAGAATAAAGTGTGGTGGCAGATGTTCCTATTGATATATTTCCTATTTCTCCTAGCGCATCTATTTCTTCTTTTGTAATCTGGATATTTTTATCTGCACCATTCGGATCATTGATAAGCTCTTTAATCTCTTCCGGCGACAGGAAGTGATCATTCATAAGATCCCTCCTTTTCGTAATAAATTTTTTGAACTTTTACAGCCATTTTGTTGCGATGTATACCTACGGAGCCTGAAAATTTTAATTTATCCTTTATGCGAACATCTACCCCATCCTTTATATCTCTGTTTAGTCTTATTACATCCCCAACGGAAAGGCCAAGAAACTCCCCTATTGTTATACTTGCTCGACCAAGCTCAACTCTCAATTGTATTTTAGTATCATGGACCTTATCAATAATTACTTCTTTTGCACTACTTGATTGCTCTTGACCGGTTGTGGCCAACCAAATTCTTGTTGACAGCTTAGGCATTATAGGCTCTAAGACTATATGAGGTATACAAATGTTTATCATGCCTTCGGTTTTTCCGATTTTTGCATTGAAAGTTATTAGGGCTACTGCCTCGTTAGGGGAAACAAGTTGAACAAATTGAGAATTTGTTTCAAGTTTTTCCATTTTGGTTTGAATATTTTCTATGTCCTTCCATGCCTCATTTAGTATACTTGTCATTTTTGTAAAAATCTTTTCTATAATAGTTGTTTCAATTTCTGTAGGCTCCCGCAACTTGCCGCTATAATCCCCCGGTCCTCCTAGTAATCTATCAATTATTGAAAATGCAATAGATGGATTTATTTCCATTATTGCCGCACCCTTTAGCGGAGAAAAATCTACAACAGATATCAAAGAAGGATTCGGGAGAGAAGATATAAATTCGTTATATGTCATTTGCTCAACAAAAAATACATTTATTTGAACAAAAGTCCGCAATTGAGCAGATAAATAAGTAGTTAAAAGGCGAGCAAAATTTTCATGTATCATGCTGAGGGTATTCAGTTGTTCCTTAGAAAATTTATTCGGACGCTTAAAATCATATAGTTTTACTTTTTTTTCAGATTCTTTTTTTATTTCCTCAGCTTTGACTTCCCCTGTCGACAGAGCGGCTAGAAGAGCATCTATCTCATTTTGTGAAAGTATATCTGACAAAACTTACCGCCTCCGTCTTTAGTTTACTATGATACTGGTAAAATAAACCTCTGCGATACTTCCTTCGCCAAGAATCTGGTTCAATGAGCTTTTTATTTCTTTTCTCAGGTCTTCCATGCCATTACTGTCTTTCACTGAATCATAAGTTTTCGACCTTAGTATACTGAATATCCTATCTCTTATTTCACTGTCTTTTTGTGTAACTTGTTCTTGCACTTCTTTGCTTTCTAATAAATAGACTAATGAAAGTTTTATATATCCCTTATCAGATAAATTAGTAAGAAATTCTCCTGCATCATGAGTAACATAACTTTTTGCAGATTTTTCCGAAGAACCATTTGCGTTATCTGAACTTCGACCTACTGTATTTGTTGCAACAAAGTATGCTATACCGGTTGTAAGGGCCAATAATACTATAGCTATAAATATAATAATTAACAAGTTGCTGAACTTACCCTTTTTAGGGTTAGTATTTGCATTTTCATTTTGGGCTGCCAAGTTTGTATTGTCCTCCTTTATCTAGGCTCTTGTGCTTCTGATGTTGATTTTAAAATTATAATATCAACGCGCCTGTTTAAGGCCCTGTTTCTTTCGGAATCATTAGGTGCTATCGGTCTGTATTCACTATATCCGGCTGCTGATATGATATAAGGCGACATATTGTGCCGCTCTATAAGGTATTTTACCACATTCACCGCTCTAGCAGTTGATAATTCCCAGTTTGACGGAAATTCTTTTGTATGTATGGGAAGATTATCTGTATGACCTTCTATTCTTATTTGCCTATGGCTTTCAATAAGAATAGGTGCAAGCTTATCTAGTATCTTTTTTGCATCGTCTTTTATTTCTGCTTTTCCTGAATCAAACAGCACTCCTTCCACAAATCTTACTACCAACCCTCTTTCGTCTAAGCTTAAATGCACGCCGCCGATGTCGCCTTCATCTATTACTTTTTGTATCTTCGACTCCAGCTGCTCGAATTCTCGCTGTTCCTCAGCAGAAATCAAGAATTCGCCGCTATTGCCGGCCTCCGTAAACTCTCCACCCATAATAGCAGAACCGCCATCTAATATGCCTAAAGAGCCTTGAAGAGATGTCATTGCAGAGCTGAATTTTCCGCTGTCTAAATTCGAAAGAGAAAAAAGTAAAACAAAAAATAAAAGAATTTGAGTTACAAGATCTCCGTAAGTTGTCATCCAGGCAGGAGAACCCCCGCCTTGCTTTTCGTTATTATTATTTCGCCGTCTGCTGCCAGGCAACGTCTTCACCGCTTTCAGTATTTTTATTAGAACCCATACGTTTTCGATTGTCTGGAGCTAAGAACGCTTTGAGTTTTTCTTCAATGATCCTTGGATTTTCGCCGGCCTGTATGGAAAGTATCCCTTCTATCATCACTTCTTTAACCAATATTTCTTCGCGACTTCTTACTTTGAGTTTTCCGGCCATAGGAATGAAAAACATATTAGCAATCAGCGCACCGTAAAATGTAGTAATAAGGGCTACCGCCATCCCCGGACCTATTAATTCAGGTTTATCAAGATTTTTTAACATATTTATAAGTCCTATTATAGTTCCTATAAGTCCAAAAGCCGGAGCCAAGGTACCCATCGTTTCAAGTATGCCTTGGCCTTCGCTGTGGCGTTCCTCTAAAAAAGCAAGCTCAGTCTCCATTATATTTTTTACAAGTTCAGGATCTGTACCGTCTACAATAAGGAGTATCCCTTTTTTCATAAAATCATCTTTAAGCTGATATGCGGCATCTTCTAGGGCTAGTAATCCCTCTCTTCTAGCAGTTTCGGCAAGTCCTATTATTGTGTGTATTACATCCCCTGCCTCAATGGGTTTTTCAGTAAAGACGATTTTAATTATTTTCATTAAGCTAGTAAGTTTTGACAGCGGATAATTAATAAGAGTTGCTGCAATAACGCCGCCAAAAACTATCATAGCTGAGGGAATATCAATAAATGCAGACAGGGTACCGCCTGTGAAAATCGCCCAGGTCATTAGCGCAATGCCGCTGATGATACCTATAATTGTAGCTAAATCCATTTTTGCCAGTCCCTTCGAAATTGCAAGTTTTACTTTAGAAAAATTCGTCTTTTATATTCTATTACTTTATCAATAATTTCATCCTTGTTTTCCAATACTACAAGCTTTTTATCGGTTGTTAGCGTTATAACGGTGTCGGGAGTTGATTCTATAATTTCAATTAGTTCGGCGTTTAAAAAAAATTTTGTGCCATTTAATCTGGTAAGTTCTATCATGTTTTGACACCTCTATCCCGGGCTTAGCAAAATGCTAAGCCCGGTTAATAAAAGATTATCCTATCTTTTAAGGTTCACAAGTTCTTGAAGCATCTCATCCGATGTAGTAATAATACGAGAATTAGCCTGAAAACCCCTCTGAGTTATTATCATCTGGGTAAATTCTTCCGAAAGATCCACATTAGACATTTCAAGATAACCGGGAGAAATAGCGCCGCGACCGCCGGTGCCGCTTTCTCCTATTTGAGGCTCACCGGAATTGTTAGATATGCTGTACATATTCTGACCTGCCTTTATAAGACCCCCCGGATTATCAAAGTTTGCGATAGCAACTTGAGCAAGCTGTTTGCTGTAGCCGTTGTCAAAGATTCCGGTAATTACTCCGCTGGCATCAGTAGTAATATCTGTCAATGTTCCCGCCGGATAGCCATTTTGGTAAGAAAGATCGGCGGTAGTCTCCTTTGCATATTGAGTCATGCCTGAAAAATCAATATCAATTGATATATCGGCAGCTACATTATTAAGCGTTATAGTCAGCGGATTTTGTGCATTTGCCGGAGGAATATATTTGCCATTGACATCAAAACTTAAAGTACCTGTGTTGTTTTGCAAGCCGGTTAATGCGCTGTCTGCAGATGTTATCTCATAAGACCATTCATTTGCAGTAGCAGTTTTAGCAAATTTAATATTTAATGTATGTCCTGAGCCTAAGGAGTCGTATACCTTAAATGGCAATGTATAAGATTCATTAGCCGCTGTTTCTGCATTGAGATTTTTTGCAAACTTCACTTCGCTTGTAGCGGATGCCGGTATCATCATGCCTTTTCTAATCTCAATGCTCGTTATTGACCCGGGTGATTTATCTTGAGGAACTTCATGTTTTTCCGCATCTTGCCATCCCATTACTTTAAGGCCGCTTGCAGTATTTATAAGATTTCCGTTTGCATCAAATCCGAAATTCCCAGCTCTTGTAAAATATGTTTGAGCTCCATCGCCAAGGATGAAATATCCTTCACCTTCGATTGACATATCTGTCATATTCCCTGTATATTCTGCACTGCTTGGAGAATGTATCGTGTCAATAGAAGCTATTTGCATACCCAATCCGACCTGCATGGGATTTGTACCTCCTCGGTTTCCCTGAGGAGACGACGCTCCTTGCATAGTCTGACTTAATGTATCTTGAAAAATTACTCTGCTCTTTTTAAATCCAACTGTATTAACATTTGCGATGTTGTTCCCTATAACATCCATTTTTACTTGATGATTTCTAAGGCCTGTTACCCCAGAAAACATTGACCGCATCATGCTAAATCCCTCCTAATAATTTTAGCGCCAGCTCCTTCAGTCAGTCGGGAGCTTAAAGCCTCCTTGCGGTCCGGCTTATAAAATTACGGCGCCATCAATATTTGTAAATACGTTTTCTTTTATGCTCTCCCCGTTCATAGCAGTAATCACAGTGCGATTTTTTATGCTAACAACAAAGGCCATGTCTTGCATTAAAACTAGAGACTCTTTCACGCCTTTTTGGCTTGCTCTGTCAACGGCATTGCTGAGCATCTTCTTTTGTTCTTCTGTTAAATTTATATTACGCATATTCATACGCATCTGGGCGTGTTGAGATATCTTTAATTCATTCTCTTCTACTTTTTGCTTGAGTATATCGCCAAACGTCCCGTTTTTTGCAACAGCATCCTGTTTTTTTGTACTTTCTGAAGCAGGAAATATCCGCACATCGTTTATACTTTGTTGTATCTTTAAATAATCGTCCATTTTCACAACCTCTCTTTATCTTATTTCGGCTACATTAGCTATAGGAACTTTTACTTCATAATCTCCTGTGTCTATAATCAAATTCACTGCGCCCTCATTAAAGGCAATTCCGGTAATCACACCTTCTATTTCGCTTTGTTCAACGATAGCCGAGGCTGACTTTCCTATAGTACTAAGAGCTGAAAGATTTGCTACTTGTAAATTAAGATTCTGCATTTGCTCTAATGAGCTAAACTGAGCTAATTGAGCTATATATTCATTATTATCCATAGGTTCTAAGGGATTTTGATATCTTAGCTGTGTTACTAATAATTTTAGAAAATCATCTTTGTCTAATTGTGACGCCTTTGATTCTTGTTGCTTGTTTACAGCGCCATTATAGTAATCTGTATTGATTGATGTAGACATACAACGCACCTCCTAAACAATGTAATTGACTTGGCTTATGTTTCCCCACTGATCATAATGATTTTCCAGTAGAGCTTGCCTTCCGTCTTCTTCTAAACTGCCAAAAATATTGCGCACCCCTTTTGCCTTATTGCGATTGTAATTATTACTTTGTCGCTGGTCGGATGTGCTCAAGTCAAGTCCATCAGACAAATTATAAACATTAATTTCCGAGACCTCGTATCCTCGCTCTTTTATTTGACTTTGAAAATCAATAGCATGCATTTTTAAAGCATCCCTGAGCTGGGCATTTTCCACAAAAAACTCTGTTCTCAGTTTATCTTTACTTGATGTCAGTTTAATTAAGATATTTCCGAGATAATCAGGCTTTAATCTAATATTTACTTGCTGCATATTTTCTTTTATAGCAAAATTTATTTTGTCGATTAATTGATTAAATATCTCATAATTTTGATCGGTTTTTGCAGCAGATGTTAATTCAGAGCCAAATTTAGCCGTGGCAACTGTCGAAGATTTTTTTAAAAATATGTCTTGCAAATTCATATTAGATAAATCTTGAAAACTGTTTTTATTAGCGGTATTCGTAATATCCAAAGTTTTCGCAGAGATCGTATCGCCTTTGCTTATCAAAACATTTGCGGAATTTTTGTCCAAAGTTTGCCTATCTTTCCGATTTTCATTATTTATTATCTTATCTTCTTTAACGTAATTTACATTATCTGCCTTTTTGCTATCCTTTGTCAAGAAATCGGATATGAAAAATTCGGGCTTATTTGGTAAAGAGTTTATATCGTCTGAAACATCACTACCATTGTTTTTATTTGAATCCAGCGTAGCTATCAAGGTCTTATTTAGTAAATCGGCTGTTTCGCCTTCTGTTATTGAAAAATCAGGAAAGATATCCTTTAATATTTGATAAAACTTACTGATATTTTCAGTGTCGATTTTTCCACTGGCGTTAAACTCATGAAGTATATCTTGCCAGCATTCTGCAAGGTTTTTTTCACAAGATTTTAATGTCATTTCCAAGACAGGAAAATCTTTTTCAAAATTTACCAAGGCTCCAAAAACGTTTGCATCTGAAGGTAAATTCGAATCCTTTGTTTGCCTGTGTTGGTACAAAATTGTAAGTAGCTGACTTAAAACTGCTGTTTTTTCTTCTTTTATACCATCTTCGCTATCATCTTCAGCTTGCCGATTGCTCTCAGTCGCGTCCTGATTTACGCTTTTTAGGCAATCCTGGAAACTTTTTGCCTTCTTGTCATTTGGGCTAACTCTTGCTTTAGTTGAACTGTTTGCCGATGCAGACGCCGGCTCTGAAAGTTGAAGAACCATATTCATCTTTATCACCTCCTTTCACGCGCATTGTTTTTAATTACTGTAATCCGCTCATTTTCTTAGTAACTGAAGCGGCTTTTTTAGGGTCAAGATTGGACAATATTTCGGCAACGGCATCCTTTTTCATGTTCTGAAAAAGTTGTATCAAAAACTCATCTTCTACATTTTGAAGGATTTTAGCAGCGCTGCTTGCATCCATTAGTTCGTAGTACTGGGCTAAGTTTTTAACATTTGCTATTTGTGTCTCAAGTTTTTCGTTGTTGACTTGAATTTCCTGTTCTTTTGCTTCAAGCTCTGCTTCTTTTTGCTTTAATTCTGCCTCTTTATTTTGCAGCTCTAACTTTTGTTTTTCTATTGCAGCCCATTCTTCCTTTATTTTCTCTTTTTCTTGAAGTATCTGCTGTTTTTCTTCTTCTTTGTTTGCATCAGCGCTTGCATCTTGCTGTATAATCTTTTTATTTAAAATAGGCACTTTTGATAAAATCGCTTTTAAAGATGGATTGAGTTTATTTATATCATAAAAATTAAAATAAAGTATTATGCCTGCTGCAAGCGCTATTAATAGTATTATTGCTATTATAATCAAAACAATGCTTCTGCCCTTACTGGTTTCCATTGCCGTTTGTATCCCTTTCTAATCGGTCATAGTTTATGTTAGCAACCTCATCGGTGATTTTTTGTTCCTCTGCATTCAGGTTTTTATTGTATACTGCGAATTTTTTTTCTTTTACTTTTTCTAGGATTTGTTTTTCTCTTCTCGAAATTATATATGAATGCACTCTCTCTTCATAAAATCTGTGCGTGTTTTTTACAACGATTTTTTGCCTGTCAATTTTAGAAGAAATATGAGCAGAATAAACACCAAAGTCTGATAAAACATTTGTCTTCACGGAATCATATAATTGTTTTTCTATTTTCTCCCATGTATCTTTCTTTGATAATTCTAATTGGGTCAAAGATTTTTCTGCCTTGTTTTTTTCATTAATAGCTTCGGCAAGCTTTTGTTTTTCAATTTTTTCCTTTAGTTCTTTAATTCGAAGAGGGGTTTCTAACCTAAAAGAGAATTTTTTCATATCACTAATTCTCCTCTTCAAAGGTTTTTTCTAAAGCCTTTAAAGTTTCATCAAAATCTAGTTTTTCACTTACTTCCTGGAGTAAGAAATTCTCTATTTTATCTATATATTTTATCGCTTCGTCTATTTGAGGATTGTTCCCCTTAACATATGCTCCGATATTTATCAAATCTTCTGCTTCCTTATAAACCGAAAGTATATTTTTAACCTTGCCTGCAAGTTTTTTATGGTGGGGGTTGACTATATCGCTCATAAGCCTGCTTATACTTGCCATAACATCTATTGCCGGGTAATGATTTCTGTTAGCAAGCTCCCGAGAAAGCACTATATGACCGTCTAAGATTCCGCGGACAGCATCGGATATTGGCTCATTTAAATCATCGCCGTCCACCAAAACTGTGTATATACCGGTTATAGTTCCCTTTGAAGATGTGCCGGCCCTTTCTAGAAGTTTTGGCAGTGTTGCATAAACAGAAGGAGTATAACCTCTGGTAACCGGTGGTTCTCCAGCTGCAAGCCCAACTTCTCTTTGAGCCATAGCAAATCTTGTTACAGAGTCCATCATTAATAAAACATTTGCCCCTTGGTCTCGAAAATACTCTGCAATGGCTGTAGCTGTAAATGCGGCTCTTGTTCGCACCAATGGCGGTTTTTCAGATGTAGACACTACAATAACAGACCTCTTTAAGCCTTCTTCACCTAAGTCTTTGTTTATAAAAGAGTTAAGTTCTCTTCCTCTTTCGCCGACTAAAGCTATGACATTAATATCTGCTTTTGTGTTTCGGGCGATCATGCCCAAAAGTGTGCTCTTGCCTACACCGCTTCCGGCAAAAATGCCCAGCCTTTGACCCACTCCACATGTAAGTAGTGCGTCAATGGCTTTAATCCCCATGGGTAGCGGCTTGCTGATAACAGGTCTTTCAACAGGATTAGGCGGATCGTTAAATATCGGGTAGCGAAGTTTCGTATTTAGCGGTCCTTTATCGTCAATTGGACTTCCGAGGCCATCAAGAACTCTTCCTAGAAGCTCAGTGCCCACAGGAGTTGTAAGCTTTTTTCCTGTTGCCTCTACATCCCACCCTGGTCCCAGGTCTTCCATATCACCTAGCGGCATTAAAATCATGGTCTTGTCTCGAAATCCGACGACCTCTGCTAAAACCGTTTTAGGATTTTTCGAAGATTTTATCACACAAATTTCGCTTATTTCAGCAGGAGGACCTTCTGATTCTATGGTAAGGCCTACGATTTTAGATATCTTTCCCTTTGGCTTTATAGTGACTATATCGTCTAAAACAGAATAAACGTAATCAAAACCACTTTTAGGCATCACTTATTACTCCTAATTCTTTCAAAGATAGCCTGATATTCTCAATTTGAGTGTGTATCCCTGCATCAATTTGGCCTGATGGAGATTCTATAATGCAGTCTCCGCAAGATAAAAATGGATCCTTTATAACTGTGATTTGTCTTAAATTATTATCTCCCGCCAAAGCCAGCTCGTGCACTTTGTCGTAATCGCTTTCGGAAACTCTTATTATAGCGCCTTTTTCTTCTCCTAATTTTTTAAGGCTGTTTCTTACCAAATTAACAAGATATTCATTATTCGGTTCTTCTATCTTTTGCTGCAGGATTTTTTCAGCAACCACAAGGGAAAGCTTAATGCATTCTTTCTCGAGGTGCTTTTTATAAGACTCGTTTTTGGTCAAAACATTTTGAAGGCTCTCTTTAAAGTTTTCCGTGTATTCATTCCATTTTTCCTGCTGATCTTTCATGGCCGCTTTTAGTCCTTCGCTATAGCCTTTATTAAATGCCTTATTTTCAATATCCTCTTTTTGCTTTTCGGCTTTAGAAATAATTTCAGCAGCCTGAGCTTTAGCGTCTTCTATAATTTCCCGTGCTTTAGATATTGCTTCTTCTAATAGTTGAGAAGCTTCATCTTCATAAATTTTAGGATACGTTAAATCCAGATTATTTATGGATTTTGTGCTACCTGTTCCGGCTTTTTTGGCGTTATAGTGTTCTTTTAATTTTAAGGGGTTTTCGCTTGTAAAAGTAACGCTTTTGATTACATTAGACAATGATCTCGTCACCTCCGCCGCGTGAAATTACAATTTCGCCCGCATCTTCCAATTTTCTTATTATATTTACTATTTTTTGCTGGGCTTCTTCTACATCTCGCAATCTGACAGGCCCCATAAATTCCATATCTTCGCTTACCATCTCTACCTGACGCTTTGACATATTTTCAAAAATCCTCTTTTTAACCTCATCGCTTGCTCCTTTTAGCGCCAATGTCAAATCACGAGTATCAACTTCGCGCAATGTGCGCTGAATTGACCTATTGTCCAATGTAAGTATATCTTCAAACACGAACATCCTTCGCCTTATTTCTTCTGCTAGGTCGGGATTCTCTGCTTCTAAAGCCTCTATGATATTTTTTTCGGTTCCTCTGTCTACATTGTTTAAAATATTAACTACAGCCTGAACTCCGCCTACATTTGTATAATCTTCTGTTACTACAGATGCAAACTGTCTTTCTAAGACTCGCTCTACCTCCATAATTATATCAGGAGATGTTCTGTCCATTGTAGCTACCCTTTTTGCTATATCAACCTGCTTTTCAGGTGGCAGGGAAGAAAGAAAAGATGCCGCCTGTTCAGGCTCTAAGTATGTAAGTATTAATGCTATTGTTTGTGAATTTTCATTTTGCAAAAAGTTCATTAATTGAGAAGGATCGGCTTTTCTTACGAAATCAAAAGGTCTTACTTGAAGTGATGAGGTAAGCCTATTGATAATTTCCAAAGCTTTTTGAGTGCCCAAAGCCTTTTCCAATACCTGGCGCGCATAATCTATGCCGCCCTCAGTTATGAAATTTTGGGCAAGCAGCATTTGGTAAAACTCGTCCATCACTTCATTTTTTTCTTCCTGATTTATTTTCCTCATATTAGCTATTTCTAAAGTCAGTTGCTCTATGTCTTCCTCGCTTAAAAAGCGGTAAATATTTGCGGCTATTTCCGGCCCTAGAGAAACTATTAATATAGCAGCTTTTTGCTTTCCTGTTAATTTTGTATGTTGCGCCACGCAATCACCCCTAATCTTCTTTCAGCCAACTCTTTAAAACTTTGGCTACATCTTCCGGCTTATGGCGGGCTAATTTTTCAATTTGGCTGTAGACAGTGTTTTCTTGTTCCTCTATTATTTCCGCAGTTCCTTCTCCTTGAGCTTTTGCGGAAGCTGCTTGTTGTATCTCTAGCATAGCTTTGGAAATTTCCTCTTCTTCAGATTTGGCCTTTCGTCTTGCAAAAAATGTTCTTGCCCCTATTGCTGCAGCTAAAATCAGGAGTATAATTCCGGCAATCTTTATATTTCTTGCTCGCTGGGCCGCACTTTGTTGTCGAGTCATTTCGTCAGTAAGAGATTTCATTAAATCATTATTAAATTCCATAGATTCTACAGAAATCTGATCTCTTTGCGGATCATACCCTATGGCATTACCAACCACTTGAGTAATAGCATCTCTTTCTGCATTAGTCAATTCTTTATTTATGATAACAGAGACAGTCAATTTATCCACAGCACCAGGAGCAACAGTCAGATTCTCATTGGTTTCATTTATCTCAAAGTTTTTTACAGTTTCTGATTTTTGTTGTTCAGATTGTCCTGTTTGTGCCTGAGCGTACCCGGGAACATTTGCATCCACGCCGGGAGTTCCGCCGCTTGCGTTTCCAGTGCCTGTAAAATGCTCTTTTAGCTCTTGGATGCTCCTTACTATGCCTTCGCCTGTGTCTTGGCTGACAGGACTAAACAACTTGTTTTGTACAATTTTCTTATCAAAATTCAATTTCGCGTTTACTCGAACTGCTACATTACCGGGACCGAAAACCTGTTCCAAGAGCGATTGAACATTGGCTTGAAGTTGATTTTGAAAATTATCTTGAATGGCGAGTCGATCGTTCAAAAGGCCGCTGTCATCGCCTTCGTCTTTAGATGTTACCCCGGTAGAAAGAGTTCTTCCGTATTGATCTACTACAACTACGTTTTCACTCTTCATATTTTTTACAGAATGTGTGACAAGATTTATGATACCAAGTATCTCCTCTTTTGTAGGTTGTGCACTCGGTTTTAGCTGGAGAAATACTGCTGCTGACGGCTCATAACCAGAATCAGTTTCGATAAAAAGTGATTTTTCTTGCTGGACTATGTACACTTTTGCAGATTCGACTGATTCCATCATTTCAATGGCTTTTGCAAGCTCTCCTTGCAGCGCCTGATTGTATCTTACTTGCCTTTCCCAATCTGTAGTACCTAACTGTGTATTGTTAAACAGTTCGTCGAATCCTGATGAACTGCTTTTTGGCAGTCCTTCTTGAGCAAGTGTGAGCATGGTTTTATATTTTTGCTCAGGAGTAACTAAAATACTCTTCCCGCCGTCTGCGATTTTATAGGGTATATTTAAGTCGTCAAGCTTTTTGGCTATTTCTCCCGCATCTTTTATATCAAGATTAGTATAAAGTGGAACATATTTAGGTTGATTTATTATGTACAGCATTATACTTACAAGTATAATAACGGCTGCAATAGAAACTACTATCCTTATCTTCTGTGCCCTATTTCTACTTTGCCAAAATTCAGTAACTTGCTGCCTGATTTTTTGTAAAAAATTCATACCTTACACCTGGCCTACCATTACTTACTACTTATACCTGCATCCTCATTATTTCTTGGTACGCATCTAGGGCCTTGTTCCGTATCTGTAGAACAAGTTCTAGTGAAATTTTGGCTTTTTCGCCGGCAATAGCAACATCGTGCACGTCCACATCGTCGCCTGAAATCTGCTGTGTTACTAATGATTCGTATTGTTTCTGATATGTATTTGCAGATTCTAGCATGCTGCCTAATATTTCGCCGAACGATTTATTTTCCCGTGTTTTAAATGCCCCAAAGTTGTTAATACCCAAATCTTTTACTATATTATCATTGCTGATTTCCATGTTTAGAAATTGCTCCTTCCTAATATTCCCAAGATTATATCTTACTAATTTCAAGGGCTTTGTTCAACATGTCTTTTGCGGAATTTATAGCTGTAGCATTTGCCTCATAACTTCTTGTTGCGGATATCATATCTACCATTTCTGTTACAATATTAATATTAGGAAGACTTACATATCCTCTTTCATCCGCATCCGGGTGTGTGGGATCATAAACTAACTTAAGCGGAGAGGTATCTTTTTCAATCGCAACCACCTTAACGCCGGCTGGTTTTTCTCGGCTTCCGTATTCTGAAGATGTGTTTGTTTTTCGTTCTTGAAAGACAACTCTCTCTCTTTGAAACGGATTTCCATCTTCTGTTCTTGTAGTGTTTACATTTGCTATATTATTTGAAATAACATCTAATCTAAGCCTTTGTGCGGTGAGACCGGAAGCGCTTATGTCTAAGGAATTGAAAAATCCCACCCTTATTTCCTCCCTTCATTAATTGCAGTCTGAAGAAGTTTTAAGCTCGTTTGTAATTGTTCCGAGATAATATCATAAGAAAGATTATTCTTTAAAAGTTCAACCATTTCCTTATCAACATCCACATTATTTTCATCATTTCTTATAGCATAATCTTGCTGTTTATATATTTGGGGTTCTATTTCCTCAGCTTTTGACACTAAATTTATGTGTTTGTCATTTGTTATGGAAAGCGGAAGAATTTTTTGGTCCAATTTGCTCTTTAAAATTTCTTCAAATGCTATATCTGATCGTTTATAGCCGGGCGTGTCAACGTTAGCCAAATTATTAGAAATAAGCTCATGTCTTTTTGCCTTTACATCAAGCAATTTTCCCATTAATTCTATATTGTCAAACAAACCGGTCAAACGCATCACCACCTTATCCATTTTTACATATTTTTGCTGTTATATCAATGTAAAAGTATATATAACATGGTATAATATAGTTTTTTTTGGTTATAATGGAATTTATTTCTTATTTATAGTATAGAATATATATTAGACAAAAACAAACAAAATCCTTCTTTAAAATATAAATCTTTTAAAATAAATAGATTATACATTTTAAAAGCAGCACACCATTGGTATGCTGCTTTTAAATAAATATCTATCCAATTATTATCCTCTTACTTTTTTTAATTCTTCCAACAGTTTATCATTAAGTATTTTTATATATGTGCCTTTCATGCCTAAAGAGCGTGATTCTATAACGCCTGCACTTTCCAATTTTCTTAAGGCATTTACAATTACCGATCTGGTAATTCCAACTCTATCGGCAATTTTGCTTGCAACTAAGAGTCCTTCAGTACCGTCTAATTCTTCAAAAATATGTTCAACAGCCTCTAGTTCTGAGAAAGACAAAGTACCAATAGCTAGTTGAACCACTGCTTTCTTCCTGGCCTCTTCTTCAATTTCATCGCTTTTAGATCTTAAAATTTCCATTCCTACCACAGTCGCGCTATACTCTGCAAGCACTAAATCTTCTTCTGTAAACTCTTTTTTGAATCTGGATAGCACTAAAGTTCCAAGTCTTTCACCGCCGCCATTTATAGGCACTATCGTCATAAATTTTTCGGCATTTGCCTTTGTTTTTTCTCCTAAAAAGATACCTTCGGGTGAATCCTTGGTGATATTAGGTTTAGTTTCGCTGATATCAAGCAGTTTATCATTGTAATCTTTCGGGAACATTTTTTCTTCTAAAATCTGCTCTTCCATAGGATCGCATTCATAGTTTTCCAGTAAATAATATCCTAAAATTTTACCTTTGCGGCTTACTACATATGCATTTGATGATAAAACCTCTCCCAGTGTTTTGCAGACATCGTTAAAATCCACCGGATATCCTGCAGACCTCTGCAAAAGCTTGTTAATTCTCCTTGTTTTTTCTAATAAACTTTCACTCATTTTTAAATTCCTCCTAATTTTTAATAGAATATTTTCAATTTAATAGTATTTATGTTTGGAATGTCATAGAATATACATGCTTAAATCTTTATCCTCTATGACTCCCTTTAGTTTGCTATTTACATATTCTTTATCAATTATTACTTCTTTTTGAGGCAAATCAGGCGCTTCAAAAGAAATGTCCTCCAACAATTTTTCCATAACAGTATGGAGTCGTCGAGCTCCGATGTCCTCAGTTTCTTGATTTACAGCAACTGCAACTTTTACTATTTCATCAATGGCATCTTCTGAAAAACTTATATTTACGCCTTCAGTAGCAAGAAGTGCAGTGTATTGTTTAATCAAGGAATTTTTGGGTTCGGTCAGAATTCGCTTTAAATCTGTTTCGTTTAGGCTTTCTAGTTCTACGCGAATTGGAAAACGCCCTTGAAGCTCAGGAATTAGATCCGACGGCTTCGATACATGAAAGGCTCCTGCTGCTATAAAAAGGATATGATCTGTTTTTATGGGGCCGTACTTTGTAACAACAGTCGAACCCTCTATAATTGGTAAGATATCTCGCTGAACGCCTTCCCTGGAAACATCTGGTCCATATGATTCTTTTCCGGCAATTTTATCTATTTCATCTATAAATATTATCCCTGATTCTTCAGCTTTTTTAATGGATTCATTTATCACTTCATCCATATCAATTAATTTTTGGGCTTCTTCTTGAGTCAGGATTCTCCTTGCATTTTCTATTGTCACAGTAGTTTTCTTTTTGCGTTTCGGTAAAAAGCCTTCAAACATATCTTTAAAATTAATCCCTATCTCTTCCATGCCTGAACCAGAAAATATCTCAAACATCGACGGTAAATTATCTTCAGTCTCAATCTCGATTAATTCCTTATCCAAGCTGCCATCAGCCAGCTTTTCCAGGATTTCTTTCTGTTTTTCTACCGCAGTACTTGTTTCTGCTGTATAAAACTCTCCGCTTTCAGTATGGTCCTGCCTTCCTGCTCCAAAAAGCGTCTCAAAGGGATTTGCGGAAGACCTTTGTCTTGGCATAGGAGAAAGTATCTCTGCAATTCGTTTATTAGCAAGTTCTGTCGCTTTGTCTTTCACGGCTTCCATTTTTTCGCTTTTTACCATTCTAATGGAGGTTTCAACTAAATCCCGTATCATCGAATCTACGTCTCGCCCTACATAACCTACTTCTGTAAACTTGGTAGCCTCGACTTTTATAAAAGGTGCATTCACAAGTTTTGCAAGGCGCCGTGCTATTTCAGTTTTTCCAACGCCTGTAGGACCAATCATTAAAATATTTTTTGGTATGACTTCTTCTCTCATCTCATCAGAAAGCTTTTGACGTCTATATCTGTTTCTGAGTGCTATTGCAACAGATTTTTTTGCTTCATCTTGACCGATAATATATTTATCAAGTTCTTCAACAATCTTCTTTGGAGTTAAATTTTCTTCCATAAATCCTGTCCACCTCACTCCAACGATTCTACTGTAATGCAATTATTGGTATAGACGCAGATTTCAGACGCTATCTTTAGAGATTCTTCAACTATTTGTTTTAATGATAAATCGGAATGCCGTTTGAGAGCCCTTGCAGCTGCTAAGGCATATGATCCGCCGGAGCCTATTGCTGCGATGCCATCATCAGGTTCGATAACCTCACCGCTGCCTGAAATAACTAAAATATGTTCTTTATCTGCTGTAATTAGCAATGCTTCTAATTTTTGCAGCATTTTATCTTTACGCCATTCTTTTGCAAGTTCCACTGCGGCTTTCGTAAGATTTCCATGGTTTTCATGAAGTTTTTCTTCGTATTTTTCAAATAAAGTAATCGCATCAGCTACAGAACCTGCAAATCCTGCCAAAATTTCATCATTGTAAAGCTTCCTTACTTTCTTTGCATGGTGTTTCATAATGGTATTCTCGCCAAATGTGACCTGCCCGTCCCCCGCAATTGCAGCACTTGTTCCGTTTGCCATCGCAAGTATCGTTGTTGCTGTAAACATCTTAGTTCTCCTTTCAAGTTTCACGTGCTCTCTTCATTATCAGGAAATGTTTTATCATATACCTCCTTAAGTTTTTCTTTTGTAACATGAGTATAAATCTGTGTTGTAGATAAGCTCGAATGGCCTAACAACTCTTGAACTGTTTTTAAGTCCGCGCCGTTATTAAGCATATGTGTTGCAAATGTATGTCGCAGGGTATGGGGGCTTATATTGCTGTTAAGAGCAGTTTGCTTTACATATTTGTCAATCATTCTTCGAATGCTTCTATCCGAGATTGATGTGCCGTTTTTGTTTAAAAACAGGTATTCCTCAGAAATATCTCTTAGTAAAAACGGCCTACTTTCTTTTAGGTATCTTTCTAAGCTCTCCTCGGCTTTTTTTCCAAAAAATACAACACGTTCCTTTGAACCTTTACCAAAAACAATAATATAGTTTGAACCAAAATTAACATCTTCAGTTTTTATAGATACCAGCTCGCTGACGCGGATACCGGTAGCATATAAGAGCTCTATTATTGCTCTGTCTCTGATGCCGAGAACGTCATCCTTTGGAGCCTCAAGAAGCGCTTCAATTTCCTTCGGGTATAAAAACAGTGGAAGCTTCTTTGACATTTTAGGTGATCTTACGGCCTTTGCCACATTTTCTTCAACTAAGCCTTGAAGCATTAGATAATTATAAAAGCTTCGAAGCGTTGAAAGCTTTCGGGCAGCACTTCTTTTTGAAACTTCTTCTCGGCGAAGATATGCCAAAAAGCCTCTTATGTCAAGGTGTTTAGCGTTGAGTAATGTTGGTTCAGACAGTTTCCTTTGTTTTAAATATTCAAGAAACTGAGAAAGGTCTCCCGCGTAGGATCGTAGGGTATTTTGCGATTGAGTTTTGGTAGCTTTCAGGTAATCTAAAAAGCTGTCTATCAGTGCCTCATCCATGGAAATCAAACCTCTCAACTAACATTTAATATAGTATCATAAGATTTTAATTAATGCAAGATTAAATTCTAAATTATTTATATATTATTTTGTTATTTTTTTTTGCAAAAACTTCCTTAGACTCTATAAATTGTTCAAGTGATCTTAGTGCTCTTTCACTAAGGAGTTGCTTCTTTAGTTTGTTATCTTTTGATCGAAAATCTTCTAAGGGTGGTAAAATTCCAAAATTCGCCTTCATAGGTTGGAAGTTTTCTGCACTAGATGAAGTTATATAGCGCAGCAAAGCACCTATTACTGTTTCAACAGGCAAACTTATAAGTTCTTTTTCTTCCAGATACCTTTTCATGTTTATTCCTGCAATTATACCAGAGGCCGCTGATTCAATATAACCTTCCACGCCAGTTATTTGGCCGGCGAAAAACAGTCCCTTTTCTCCTTTAAATTCTAATGTGGGATTTAAATAAATAGGGCTTGCTATAAATGTATTCCTGTGCATAAAACCATAACGCACAAATTCCGCATTTTCCATACCGGGAATAAGCCTGAAAACCCGTTTTTGTTCGTTCCACTTAAGGCTGGTTTGAAAGCCGACCATATTAAATAAAGTACCTTCCTTATTCTCTTTCCTAAGTTGTACCACTGCATATGGTTGTCTCCCTGTTTTTGGATCGGTAATACCTACAGGTTTTAACGGTCCGAAAAGAAGTGTTTTGTAACCACGTTTTGCCATTACCTCTATAGGCATACAGCCTTCAAAAAAAATTGCTTTTTCAAATTCTTTTACAGGATGAGTTTGAGCGCAAATAAGCTCATTATAGAAAATATCATATTCTTCCCGGGTAAAAGGCAAATTTACGTAATCGGATTCACCTTTGCCATAGCGCGAACCCCAAAAGGCTTTTTCCCAGTTGAGAGATTCACCGGTAACAATAGGCGCTGCTGCATCGTAAAAATAAAAATGCTCTTTTTTCAGCAGCCTACCTAAAGCGTTAGAGAATTTATCAGATGTTAAAGGTCCTGTAGCAATTATCGAAGGCGGGCAGGGTACCTCGGTAACTTCTTGAACATGAACTTTAATGTTCGGGTGACTTTTTATTATTTCTGTAATCTTTTTTGCAAATAATTCCCTGTCTACTGCAAGGGCTGAACCTGCACCAACTTTTGTCATATCTGCAACTTTCATTATAAGTGAGTTTAAAAGTCTCATTTCGGCTTTTAAGAGACCTGCTGCGTTTGTCACTTCATTGGATCTTAGTGAATTGCTGCATACCAATTCACATAGTAAATCAGTATGATGGGCCGGTGTTGTTTTCTCCGGCCGCATTTCAAAAAGGTCAACTTTAATGTCACTTTCAGCCAGATACCATGCTGCTTCGCATCCGGCAAGCCCTCCGCCTACAATTGTAACTCTTTTCATAAAAGCTCCTTACTTTCTATTTAGAAGTATATCCACATTCTTTATTAGTACAGGCTTCATATTCGCCTGCCTTTGCTCTTTTTTTAACCATAAGGGAACCACATTTTGGACAAGGTTTGTCAATAGGTCTTTCCCATGAAACAAATTTGCAATCGGGGTAATTTGAGCATCCATAGAAGGTCCTTCCACGTTTTGACCTTTTGACAACAATATCGCCTCCGCACAAAGGACATTTCACCCCAATTTCGGTTACTATCGGCTTAGTATTTTTACACTCCGGAAAGCCGGGGCAAGCTAAGAATTTGCCGTATCTTCCTGTTTTTATAACCATATTTCGACCACAGAACTCACATTTCTCATCAGTTACTTCATCTTCTATAGTAATTTTTTCTAATTCCTGTTCTGCGATTTTAAGCTTTTCTTCAAAAGGAACATAAAAAGACTCTAAGACTTCTTGGCGATTCTGTTGGCCGGCTTCGATTTTATCCAGCTTTTCTTCCATTTCTGCAGTAAAGTCAATGTCGATAATATCCTCAAAAAATTCCTGTAATACTTGCACCACAATTTCTCCGAGCTCAGTAGGCTTGAAACGGCCCTTTTCCTTTTCTACATAACCACGTTTTTGTATAACATCAATGGTAGGTGCATAAGTACTGGGCCTTCCAATTCCCTTTTCTTCTAAGGTCTTTACCAGCATAGCCTCCGTGTATCTCGGCGGTGGTTGAGTAAAATGCTGTTCAGGGAGCAATTTTACTAATTTGAGAATCTGTCCTTCCTTTAAGACAGGTAGCTTGCTTTCTTCATTTGCAGTTTCTTCATCAGAACCTTCTGTATATAGTAACATAAAACCGGGAAATTTCATAGTTGATCCTGAAACCTTAAAAAGATATTCTCCAGCTTTGATACTTATGGATACTGTGTCATATATAGCAGGAGACATCTGGCTGCTGACAAATCTATCCCAAATAAGCTTATACAACTTATATTGATCTTTTGTCAGAGAATCTTTCACCTTTTCAGGCGTTCTCATTACCGATGTAGGTCTTATACCTTCATGGGCGTCTTGAATGTTCTTATCATTTTTCTTGCGTGTAGGCGCGCCGTTGCTTACATATTCCTTACCATACGTTTCGCCAATATAGTTTTGAGCTTCTTTTTTCGCCTGTTCGGATATTCTTGTGGAATCTGTTCGCATATAAGTTATTAATCCTACGGTTCCCTCGCCTTTAACATCCAAACCTTCATACAACTGTTGTGCTACCATCATGGTTTTTTTAGCTGTAAAACCTAATTTTCTAGCTGCTTCTTGCTGCATACTGCTTGTTGTAAAAGGGGGATAAGGCATCTTTTTTCTTTCGCTTGTTTTTATTTCAGTAACTTGAAAAGTCTTATCTTTCAAGTCCTCTACTATTTTGTCGGCCTCGTCTTTATTTTCTATTTTTAATTTTTCATCGCCTTTTGAGTAAAGACGAGCCCTTATTTTTTCCTTACCGTCTTTTAAGTCTGCATCAATTGTCCAATATTCTACAGGAACAAATTCTCGTATTTCCTTCTCTCTGTCGCATATAATTCTGACGGCAACTGATTGAACTCTTCCAGCGCTTAGCCCTCTTTTTATTTTTTTCCAAAGTATCGGGCTTATTTTGTAGCCTACCAATCTATCTAAGATTCTTCTTGCCTGTTGAGCTTCAACTAAATCTAAATTTATTTTTCGAGGTTTCTTAATAGACTCTAAGACAGCATTCTTTGTAACTTCGTAAAACTCTACCCTATACGGATCATTTTCCGGAAGGCCCAGGGCGTTTGCAAGATGCCAAGAAATTGCCTCTCCTTCTCTGTCCGGGTCTGTTGCAAGCAAAACTTTATCTGCCTTTGCCGCTTCCTTTTTTAAGTTATTCAGCAGCGGTCCTTTTCCTCGTATTGTAATATATCTCGGCTCAAATCCGGCTTTTATGTCTATTCCTAATTGACTTTTTGGTAAATCTTTAACATGTCCCATCGAAGCTGCCACTTTATAGTTTTTGCCCAAATATTTAGTTAAGGTTTTAGCCTTTGCGGGAGATTCAACTATAATCAAAGTTTTAGCCATTTAATACCACCCTTATTTATTAAGCACTTACTATTAACTGTTCTTACATTATAATAACTTTTTTTAGATAAAAGTCAAATTTTTGCAAAATAGCCTCCGCCCAGTGCTGAAATATAGCCTTTAAGTTCAAGATGTGTAAGCAAGATGTTGATACTGCCCGGCGTTTTATGGCTCAGGCTTATAATTTCTTCAATATAAGTTGGTTGATAATCAATTATATCTAAAATGCCCTTTTCTTCGCAAGTAAGATCAGGCTTATTTGCCTTACCTGAGGAAGCTATAGATTCCGGAAGATTTTCAAGATAGAGTTCATCAAGTATATCCTCAACATTTTCTACAAGTTTTGCTCCCTGCTTTATTAGTTTATGAGTACCTGAGCTATAGGGATTGAAAATACTGCCGGGCACTGCAAAGACCTCTCTGCCTTGTTCTAGTGAAAAATCAGCAGTTATCAGGGAGCCGCTCTTTTTTGCAGCCTCTACTACTAAAGTTCCTAAGGAAAGTCCGCTGATAATTCGATTTCTTGCAGGAAAATTCGCGCCCTGTGGAGGCGTACCTAATGGAAAACTTGAAATTACACAACCACTTTCTACTATATCTTTCATTAAACCGGTATTTTCCGGAGGATATACAATATCGATTCCACATCCCAAAACGGCAATTGTAAAGCCCTTTGCTTCTAAAGCTCCTTTATGGGCATAAGAATCTATCCCACGTGCCATACCGCTTACTATGTTTATATCCACGGCAGCTAGCTCTCTTGCAAACTTTGCTGCCACATTTTTACCATAAGCAGAGGCTTTACGGGAACCGACTATAGCAATAGAATGGGGGCTTAGAGGCGTTGTGCCTTTAAAATAAAGGACCGGTGGCGGATCATATATTTCTTTGAGCAAAAAAGGATATTTATCGTCCTTTAAAGTAATGACTTTTATGTTTAGATTGTTTGCCTTTTTAATCTCTTTATATGGATCGAATTTGCTTCGATATTCTAATATTTTCTCACAGATTATTTCGCCAACACCGTTAATTTCCAAAAAATCTTCACGTTTAGCTTCTAAAAAAGTTTTATAATTTTTAAAACGCATAGCTAGTTTTTGAATTTTCCTGGGACCTAATCCGGGAATAGCATTTAATGTAACTAAAAGCAGCTTATCATCTTTTTCTGTCATATTTTTACTGTTTTAATATTAATATTCTATGCCGGGCTGTGCCTTAATTCCCTGCTTATAATGATGCTTAATTTCTCTTACCTCGCTTACCATATCAGCTGCTTCTAGGATTTTCTCGGGAGCGTATCTTCCCGTTAAAACAAGTGTCACATGTTCAGGTTTTATAGATATTAGATCTAAAACATCTTCTTCCTTTATTAGACCATAGTCCACAGCCACATTTATCTCGTCTAGAATGACTAAATCATATTCACCTGATGATATGACATCTTTTGCAAGATCAATACCTTCTTTGGCAAGTTTTAGGTCTTCCTCTGAAGGCTTTCCCTTTTTAACAAACTTGTCCAAACCTTTTTGCACCAGTTCGGCATTGGGTAGATACTTTCTTACTGCCTGGACTTCTCCGTATTTTTCATTGCCTTTCATAAATTGGATTATGTAAACTTTTTCATCATGTCCTACGGCGCGCAATGCCAAACCTAATGCTGCTGTGGTTTTACCTTTTCCGTTGCCGGTATAAACAAGCACTAAACCCTTTTTGTTTTCCATTTAATTTTACTCCCCTCATTTTAATTTACGATTTGATCTTCTTCTCTACCATGATACTGCAAAGCTTCAGCTACATGATATTCTTTAATTAAATCCTTTTCTTCCAAATCAGCTATAGTTCTCGAAACCTTCAATATTTTATTATAGGCTCGAGCACTCAGCTTCATTCTATTAAACGCTTGCTTCAGCAGCACTTTTCCATTCTTGTCAAGTCTGCAATATTTGTTTATCATGGCAGGCGTCAGCTGAGAATTCCAATATACATTGCTATTTTTATACCTTTCTAGCTGAAGCTGTCGCGCTGCTTCCACTCGCTTCCTAATTGTAGCAGAATCTGTTGTGGACGGTCCCTCAAGTTCTGAAAACTTGACCGGCGCAACCTCTAAATTCATGTCCATTCTGTCAAGCAACGGTCCTGAGATTTTTCCCCGATACTTATGTATTTGGCGCATCGTGCAGCTGCACTGATGAAAAGGACTGTTATAAAACCCGCAGGGACAGGGATTCATCGAAGCTACCATCATAAATTTAGATGGAAATGATACAGTTGCATGTGCTCTTGCTATAGTAATTTTTCCGTCTTCCAAAGGCTGCCGCAAAAGTTCAAGTATCTCCCTCGGAAATTCCGGAAGCTCATCTAAGAATAAAACGCCGTTATGAGCTAATGTGATTTCCCCCGGTTTTGGTATGCGGCCACCTCCTACCATCCCGCTTGGCGTAATTGTGTGATGGGGAGATCTGAAAGGCCTTGTTCTTATAAGCCCTGAATGATCAGAAATAAGACCTGCTATACTATAGATTTTAGTAGTTTCCAGTGATTCTTCAAAAGTCATAGACGGAAGGATAGTGGGAATCCGTCTTGCAATCATGGTCTTGCCGGAGCCCGGTGGTCCTGTCATTATCAAATTATGCTGGCCCGCTGCGGCAATTTCAAGGCATCTTTTTAAGTTTTCTTGACCTTTAACTTCCGAGAAATCTCCTTCAAATTTTATTTCGTCTTCGTTGTTCCTGTTTTTGTGCAAAATATCGTTACGCCTTTCGGCCTTATGTTCACCTTTAAAATACAATGCTGCTTCTTTTAAAGAAGTTACACCTACAGCTTCTATACCACTAACAACTGAGGCTTCTTCTACATTTTCAATTGGCACGATAATTCCCTTAAGCCCTTGCTGTTTTGCTTCAATGCTCATAGCCAAAACACCGTTTACAGGTCTTACACGTCCATCTAATGAAAGCTCTCCTATTATTGCATATCCCTTTAATGCTTCTTGCGGCAATTGGTCTGTTGCGGCAAGAATGCCTATTGCTATTGGCAGATCAAAATGGGGACCTTCCTTCCTAATATCGGCAGGGGCTAAATTTAAGGTAATCCTTTTGATGGGAAAATCAAATTCTTGATTTTTTATAGCCGATCTTACTCGCTCTCGTGATTCCCTTACAGCTGTATCAGGCAACCCCACTATGTCAAAAGATGGTAATCCGTTTGAAATATCTACCTCTACGTCTACCAAAAAGCTTTCCAGACCATATATTGAACAACTTTTTGTTTGAGCCAACATTTTACCAAATCACATCCTAAATTAAAAGGCATTTTCAATATGCTCTATTTCAAATTTATTATTGTTATTAAGCATAATGTCTATGACATCAAATCTTATACCGTCAAAATAGCCGGGATTCTCTTTGAGGTAGTATAAGGCAACCTTCCTTATTTTTTGCTGTTTTACATAATTTACGGCTTCCATCCCTCTTCCGTAGTTTGTAGATTTTCGTGTCTTAACTTCTACAAAGATTATAATTCCTTTGTTTTCTGCTATAATATCTATTTCTCCATACTTACAGTTGAAATTCATTTTAAGTATTCTGTAATGTTTACATTGTAAATATTGTGCTGCATACTGTTCACCTAAAGTTCCAAGTTTTTTTGGGTTCATTACTTATTCTCGAGGGATTTTACTGAAAAACTCTGTCTATGAATAGGACACGGGCCATATTTTTTTAGTGCATCAATATGCTCTTTGGTGCCATAGCCTTTGTTTCTTATAAATCCATAATCGGGATAAAACGTATCATATTCTCTCATTATTCTATCTCTATTAACTTTTGCTACAATCGAGGCCGCGGCTATACATGCGCTAAGGCTATCTCCATGAATTATGCTTTCTTGGGGTATATCTATGTCAGGTATTTCTTCAGCATCCACTAGAATATATTCTGGCCGTATAGGCAGCTTATATATAGCATTTCTCATTGCAAGCAGTGTTGCATTTAAAATGTTGTTTTTATCAATATAATCAGGCTCTACTATGTCAAAAGAATATGCAAGAGCTTTTTTACAGATATCTTCATAAACCCTTTCTCTCTTCTTTTCGCTTATTTTTTTAGAGTCTTTCAAATCAATTATTTCTGTGTCAATAGCTAAAATAACGGCTCCGGCCACTACCGGACCTGCCAGTGGTCCGCGACCCGCCTCGTCTACTCCCGCAATCAGCATATAGCCCTTCTTGCTAAGACTTCTTTCCTTTTCATAAAGTTTTGATATTCGAATCCTTTCTTTCTCAAGATCCATCTGTATCACCTCTTTAAAAATCCTTAGCCGTATTTATTCAATCTTTTTTATCTGGCATTTCATCAGGTCTCTCTAAAGATATGCGACCGAGTTTCCCCTCTTGAAATTCTTTTATAACAGTCTTTGCAGTTCTTTCTATATCAACAGAACCGCCGTTTGTCAAAAAACCTCGAGCTTTTCCTATGCTTTCTAACACTTTTGAAGAATTGAAGTCAAGGTTGACGCCATATCTTTTCTCAATATTTGTAGGATAATTTTTTAATAAATATTCAATTAAAGTTTTTGCAAGCTCCTCAAAATCTAAGATATCAGGATTAATCGTTCCCAATATCGCAAGCTTTGCAGCTATAAATCTGTCTTCATACTTTGGCTGCAGGATCCCCGGAGTATCAAGTAGTTCTAAATCATCGCTCGCTTTTATCCATGCAATATTTTTTGTTATACCGGGAAAGTCTCCTGTTTTTGCAGTCTTTCTGCCCTTTATCTGATTAATGAATGTAGATTTTCCTACATTCGGAGCACCTACCACCACGCACCTTAAAGGAGCGATGCGAGATTTATTTTTGGGTTTAGATAGAAGGCCATAAAGTTTATTTAATTCCGATTTTTTTAAAGCGTTTATAGCAATTGCCATAATACTACCAGAGTTAAAATATTCAAGCCACATTTGAGTTATCTTCAGATCGGCAAGGTCTGCTTTGTTAAGGACTATTATGATATTTTTGCCGGAGGCGAGTTTTTCTATGTTTTTTATCCTTGTAGAAACAGGCGCCCGAGCATCAACAATTTCTATGATGCCGTCTGCCAGCTTTAAATAATTTTTGATTGACTTTTTTGCCTTTTCCATATGGCCCGGGTACCATTGAATATCCAAAACTCTCACCTCTTTGAAAAGTTAAAGGGACTGCTATCAGTCCCTTTCTTTTATTCTTGCAGCCTTACCCCTTAATTTACGCATGTAATAAAGCTTTGCCCGACGCACTTTACCTTTTTTAACAACTTCAATTTTGTCAATTCGTGGCGAGTTCAAAGGAAAGACTCTTTCAACGCCTACACCATATGAAATCTTACGAACTGTAAAAGTCTCTCTTAAGCCGCCGCCTTTTCTTGCAATTACAATGCCTTCAAAAACCTGAATTCTTTCGCGGCCGCCTTCTACAACTTTTGTATAAACTTTAACGGTATCGCCCGGTCTAAAATCAGGGATATCGGTTCTTACTTGTTCTTGTTCAACTGAAGTAACTAAATCCATTTTTCTCCCCTCCTTTTTGCTTTTATAATCAGTAGAAAAACTTGTCTTTGAAACAGGACAAGCTGTTGCAGCATACCGGATAAACTTACATAAGTTTTACTCAAGCAGTTTCCTATCTTCTTCAGTCAGCTCTATCTTCTCAAAAAGATCCGGCCTTTTTTCTTTGGTTCTTATTAGAGCTGCTTTTCGCCTATAGATTTCAATTTTTTTATGATCGCCCGATAAAAGGACATCAGGGACCTTTAATCCTCTGTAAATCTCGGGTCGCGTATATTGGGGGTATTCTAAGAGATTGTTGCAAAAAGATTCATTAACCGGAGAATCACTGCTTCCTAAGACACCGGGAACAAGCCTTATAACAGAATCTGTTACTGCAAGGGCAGGAATTTCTCCGCCTGTCAAAATAAAATCTCCCAGAGATATCTCATCTGTTATTATAGTCTTAACTCGTTCGTCTATGCCTTCATAATGTCCGCAAATAAAGACTAAATTCTGTTCGCAAGACAACTCCTGAGCTATGGCTTGGTTAAAAATTTTGCCTTGAGGGGACAATAAAATTATTCGCCTGTTTGTAGACTCAATCTTCTTTTCCACATATTCCACCGATTCAAAAATCGGTTCCGGTTTCATAACCATCCCACAGCCTCCGCCATAAGGATAGTCGTCAACCTTTTTATGTTTATCATGGGAAAAATCTCGTATGTTTATAAGTTCAATTTTGACTAAGTTTCGATCGATGGCTCGCTTTATTATGCTCACGCTAAAGGGGCTCTCAAAAAACTCGGGAAACAATGTAAGTATATAAATGTTAAGCACTAGAACATCCCCTCCAGCGGTTCAATCGCTATTATGCCATTTTCAAAATCTATCTTCTTTACTACTTGTCTAATCGCCGGAATGAGGATTTCTGATTTAGCATCTGTTTCTATGATGTATACATCATTTGCGCCTGTTTGAAGAACATCTTTGACTGTTCCGATATATGTTCCGGAAGTTTCATCAAAGACCCTAAGACCCACTATATCACATATAAAGTAGCGGCCTTCGGGCAATTTTACTGCATCTTCTCTCCTGACGGCAATATAGCATCCCCTCAAATCATCTGCCTTGTCTTTTGAATCTACCCCATTAAATTTAATAATCGGAAAGTAGCCTTTTAACAGTGTAATCGATTCTATCTTACAACAAACAAATTCCCCTTTTAGGTTAATAAAAACATTTTCCAATTTCTTGAATCTTTCAGGAAAATCCGTTAAAGGTTCAACTTTGACTTGTCCTTTAACACCCCAAGAAGATATTATTCGGCCTATGGTTATATAATATTTTTCGTTCAAATTCCTTCTCCCCAGGCTTACTTCTCGGATGATTTTTTATATAATCTCCACAACAACTCTTTTGCCTTCCTTTGCCGCTGCAGCTTTTACAACGGTCCTGATAGCTTTGGCAATTCTGCCTTGTTTGCCAATCACCTTTCCCATGTCTTCAGGGTCAACCTTAAGCTCTAGTATAACAGACTGTTCTCCTTCGATTTGGTTTACGACAACATTTTCAGGATGATCTACCAATGCTTTTGCGATATACTCAACTAATTCTGTCACTTGATATTTCCCCCTTTAGATTAACTAAGTTATTATTGCTTACAACGACTCAGCTTCACCTTCGCTATTTTGTTTTGCAGCTTTCTTGTCAGGCAAAATCCCGGCATTTTTAAATAAATACTTTACTGTGTCAGTTGGGATAGCTCCATTTTTAAGCCATTCAACAGCTCGCTCTTCATTTAATTTTATTTTGATAGGATCTGCCAAAGGATCATAGTAGCCAATCTCTTCTATAAACCTGCCATCTCTTGGCATACGGCTATCGGCAACCACAACTCTGTAGAAAGGTTTTTTCTTGGCGCCCATGCGCTTTAGTCTTATTTTTACTGCCATTGTCTCACCTCCTTTAAAAGTTAAAAAATGGTAATTTTTGACGAGACTTTTTGCCGCTTTTTTCAATTCGCGTAAATTGTTTTATCATTTTTTTAGTTTGCTCATACTGCTTTAGTAGCCTATTTACATCTTGAATGGCAGTTCCACTGCCGGCTGCTATTCGTCTGCGCCTGCTGCCATTTATTATTGACGGGTCGCTGCGCTCAGAAGGTGTCATAGAGCTAATGATGGCCTCTATTCGAACCAGTTCTTTATCATCTACTTCTACACCTTTTAGTTTTTGCTGAGAAAAACCGGGTATCATATCGAGTATTTGGCTCAAAGAACCCATTTTTTTAACTTGAGATAGCTGTTCCATAAAATCGTTAAGATCAAAATTCTGGGTCTTTAACTTTTCTTCCAATTCTTGAGCTTTTTTAAGGTCAAAATCTGCCGTGGCCTTTTCTATCAGCGATAGAACATCACCCATTCCCAAGATTCGAGACGCCATTCTCTCAGGGTAAAAGCTTTCTAAGTCGTCAAGCTTTTCTCCCATTCCTACAAATTTTATAGGGCATCCTGTAACAGCTTTTGCAGAAAGAGCAGCACCGCCTCTGGTATCGCCATCGAGTTTTGTAAGTATTAAGCCTGTTAAGCTTAATTTTTTGTTAAATTCTTCTGCTACATTAACTGCATCCTGGCCTGTCATACTGTCTACCACAAGCAAAATCTCCGATGGATTTACCGCATTTTTTATGTTTATAAGTTCATCCATTAATTCATCATCTATGTGCAGGCGCCCTGCTGTATCTATTATTACGACATTATGGTTATTTTTTCTTGCATATTCTATTGCCGCTTTAGATATGTCCACTGGATTTTGCTGCCCCATTGAAAAAACGGGCAGGCCTACTTTATCTCCAATTACCTGAAGTTGCTTTATAGCAGCTGGGCGGTAGACGTCTGCTGCAACCAGTAGAGGTTTTTTACCATCTTTTGCAAAAAATTTGCCCAGTTTACCTGCTGTAGTGGTCTTGCCTGATCCCTGCAGACCAACCATCATTATAACGGTTATGTCTTTAGAAAAATCGATTTTACTTTGAGCAGGTCCCATCAAGGCAACAAGTTCTTCGTTGACAATTTTTATAACTTGTTGAGCGGGAGTCAAGCTCTCCATGACTTCTTGTCCTATAGCACGTTCGGTGATTCTGGCAACCAATTCCTTTACAACTTTAAAATTTACGTCCGCCTCCAGCAAAGCCAGGCGAACTTCCTTCATTGCTTGTTTTACATCAGCTTCTGATAATTTGCCCTTACCGCGAAGCTTTTTGAAAATATCATTTAATTTTTGAGTAAGGGACTCAAAGGCCAAACTTATTCACCGCCTTCTTGCAATAATGAATATACGCAATCACAAATGTCTTCGTATTTTTCTTTAAAGGCACTATCCACACCGGGTTCTATTTCCTTAAGAACTTCTAGTATGTGTTTGATCTCTTTTTCTTGTTTTAGGTATCTTTTTACCATTCCCAAATTTTCTTCGAAATTAATCAGCATTTCCTGGCTTCTACGCAGAGCATCATAAACACCTTGGCGTGTTATGCCTGTAATTTCTGCTATTTCGCCAAGAGACAAGTCGTTAAAGTAATGCATTTTGAAAACATTTCTTTGATTTTCTGTTAGAAGACTGCCATAGCAGTCAAACAAAAGATTAAGTTTTGTAATATTATCCATGAAAATCACCTGTAAAGCAAAATAACTTTACAGGTGTTATTTTACATAAATATCGGGTGTAAGTCAACTCTTTTTTGTATTAAAATTATTTGTCAATTTTTATCCCGTCTTGAAGAATGTTTAAAAGGAGTTTTGCGCCATTTTCCATATCTGAAATATCTACCATCTCACTGTCAGAATGAATATATCTGCATGGTATCGAAAGACATCCTGTAGGAACACCGCTTTTGCTCAATGCTATTGCTCCGGAATCTGTTCCTCCGGCTTTAAGAACTTCCATTTGATAAGGTATATTATATTTTTCGGCTTTTTCTTTCATTAAATTCTTGATTGCCGGGTGTACCATTACTGACTGATCAAATACTTTAACAGCCGGGCCGGCGCCAAGTTTTACGGCCATTGGCAAAGATTTTGGGGTATCTCCTGTATCCGTTACATCAACTGCTATAGCTGCATATGGTTCAATGGCATATGCAGCAGTAGTTGCGCCTCGAAGGCCTAATTCTTCTTGAACAGTAAAAACAAAATATACTTCATGAGGACAGGTCTGAATGTTTTTTAAGGTTTCAATAAGCAGCGCACACGATGCTCTGTTATCCATGGCGCAAGAAGTACATCGTGTACCATTTTCAGCAAAAGGTGTGTAATAAACCGCTGCATCTCCAATATTTACTCTTGAAAGAGCATCATCTTTGTCCTTTGCTCCTATATCTATATAAAGATTGTTTAAAGTTATGTCTTTTATTTCTTTAATTTCGCTTTCGTAGCTTACGACACCTACTGTACCGTTTTTAAAAATCACTTTCCTGTTAATAAGATCTGTTACGCTAAAACCGCCTGCCGGAGCAAATCTTAAAAAGCCATTTTCATCAACAAATGTAACCACAAGACCAATTTGATCCATATGGGCAGCCAGCATTATTTTGGAACCTGTTCCTTTTTTTACAGCTATTAAATTCCCCATAACATCAGTTCTGATTTCATCTGCAAAGCCTTCTATTTCATTTATTATGCTTTCTCTTATAAGTTCTTCATTGCCTGACGGGCCGAATACAGATACAAGTTTTTTTAAAAGCTCCTTCATTTAAAGCACACCCTTTCTTAAAAATTCTTTAATTAACTTTATGGTATTTTCATAATCCTTTATGTCCATCATAGATACCGGAGAGTGTATATATCTTACAGGAACCGACACTACACCCGTTCGAACACCTTCATGTGCAAGCTGGATTATGCCTGCATCATTGCCGCCTGTCATAGTTCTTTTTATCTGATAAGGAATATTGCAAGATTTAGCTGTGTCTATTAAGGCAGAGACTATCTCTTTTGAAGAATATGAGCTTCTGTCGATTATCGAAATAGCCGGCCCAATTCCCATAACTGTGGAATACATATGTTCATCTGCTCCAGGCACGTCAGAGCATGTAGTCCCTTCTATCGCTATACCTATATCGGGATTTATTTTATAAGATGCTGTCATCGCACCTCGAAGGCCTACTTCTTCTTGAACCGCAAAACATGCGTAAATATCGTCAGGATAACTTTCTTTTAGTGTTTCTATAAGAACACCGCAGCCGGCTCTGTCGTCTAATGCTTTAGCCTTTATCTTTCCATTTCCTATCTCCTCAAATTCTGTGGTAAACGCTGCATAATCCCCTAATTTTACAAGCTTTTCAGCTTCTTCCTTTGACGAGGCTCCGATGTCTATATACATATTTTCCTGCTTTATTACATTTTCTCTTTCGCTTTTTTCTTGCAAATGTATAGCCTTTACGCCGATTACTCCAAACACCTTTCCGCCTATAAGCACTCTTTTTGAAAGTAGAACTCGTTGGTCTATTCCTATAGTGCCAAACTTTAACATGCCATTATCGCAGATATATGTAATAATAAGGCCTACCTCATCCATATGTGCATCAAGCATTATCTTCTTTGGATGCTCTTTTGTTCCTTTTTTAAAAGCTATCAGATTACCCATGTTGTCTATATGAATGTTATCAACGTATGGGGTGATTTCTTCCTTTATAAGTTCCCTGATTTTGTTTTCGTTTCCCGAAACACCATCTGTTTCAGTGAGACGCTTTAATAGCTCAACCATTCTTTCTCCTCCTTTAGCGAAGCTATGAAAAGAGCTATGAGCCTTGCTGCCTTCTTTACATCATCTATATTTAAGGTTTCAACGGTTGTATGCATATATCTAAGCGGAATGGAAACAAGCACACAAGGCACGCCATCTTTAGATACCTGCATCACCCATGCATCAGTGCCGCTACGCCCAGGTATGACATCGCTTTGATAGTCTATGCCATACTCTTTTGCTGTATCTATGAGTTTTTGTGTAAGTATAGGATGCATATTAGGGCCTATTCCTATAGCCGGTCCTTTGCCTATCACACAAGTTCTTTCTTTCGGCGCATCCGGAGTTTCTCCATGAGTTACATCTATTGCTATGCCAACATCCGGCGAAATTTTAAAAGTGCTTATTTTTGCTCCATGGCTTCCCAGCTCTTCCTGACTAGTTGCTACAAAATAAACCTCTCCGGTATAATTTAACTTGTCAAGCTCTTTCATAGCCTCAATCATAACAGCTACGCCGGCTCTGTCGTCTAAAGACTTGCCGCTTATCATCTTATCATTCATTTTTATAAGGGGGCTCTTAAAAGTTATTGGATCTCCTATGCTAATAAGTTGAATTAACTCATCTTTACTCATGCCGGTATCAATTGCCATATCTTTAATATCTATAGCCTTGTCTGATTCTCCCGGTTTTTGCAGATGCGGTGGTTTTGCCCCTATTATGCCTAAAACCTCTTTACTGCCGTGTATTCTAACTTCCTGGCCGGGCAGTATTCTTTGATCTATTCCTATGCCGGTAAATTTTACAAAACCCTTATCGTCTATATCTGTTACCATCATCCCAACTTCGTCTAAGTGAGCTGCTAACATAACCTTCGGGCCACCAATTTTCTTGGATTTTTTGCCTATAACATTGTAAAAAGTATCTACCTCAACATCATCGCAAAGCTCTTTAAATATGTCGGCAGTTATGCTTGCAACATTTTTTTCATAACCTGATATTCCTGCAAGATTATTTACTTTAGATAAAAACTCCAGCGTATCCATCCGATACACTCCTTTCCTAGGTGCTTTCTCTATTATATCATAATAAGAATATCAAAAATGAAAAAATTCAGCAGGAATAATCTCCCGCTGAATTTTACATAACATTTGCTTGTTCATCTTCTACAAAGGCTCCAAGGAATTGACTCTTATACAGATCGGCATAAAAACCGCCTTTTGCCATCAGCTCTTCGTGGGTGCCTTGTTCTATTATCCGGCCGTGGTTCATAACTAAAATATTATCTGCATTTCTTATGGTGGATAGACGATGAGCGATAACAAAGCTTGTCCTGTTTGCCATAAGTTCCTTCATGGCTTTTTGAATAGACATTTCTGTTAGAGTATCTACATTGCTGGTTGCCTCATCAAGTATCAATATATCAGGATCTGCAAGAATAGCTCGCGCAATAGTAATAAGCTGTTTTTCACCCTGGGAAATATTCGAAGCATCCTCATTGAGCACTGTATTATACCCTTCAGGAAGTGCTTTTATAAAGTGGTGAGCATGAGCCGCTTTGGCAGCTCTTATTATTTCTTCATCTGTAGCTCCTTCTTTTCCATAAGCTATATTATCTTTAACTGTACCGCTAAAAAGCCAGGTGTCCTGAAGAACCATGCCAAAAATTTTCCTAAGGTTGCTTCTCTTAAGATCTCTGATATCTACATGATCTACCATTATCTTGCCCGAATCTATTTCGTAAAATCTCATAAGAAGATTTACAAGGGTTGTTTTTCCCGCACCTGTAGGTCCGACTATAGCAACCATTTGTCCCGGGTCTACATCTATTGTTAAATCTTCGATTAAAGGCTCATCTTTCTTATAGCTAAAATACACGTGATCTAAATCCACATACCCCTCAGCATTTTCAATAACTGTCGCATCTTCTTTGTCTGGTATCTCTTCTTCTTGATCTAGTATCTCGAATACCCTTTCCGCTGAAGCAATTGTAGACTGAATGATATTAGCTATATTTGCGGTTTGAGTTATAGGCTGAGTAAACTGCCGTGAGTACTGAATGAATGCCTGCACATTGCCTATTGTGATACGTCCGCCGGCTACCATTATACCTCCGGTAACGCATACAAAGACATAACCCAGGTTACTGATAAAGTTCATAATAGGCATTATTATACCTGAAACAAACTGTGCCCGCCAGGATGCTCCGTAAAGTTCTTCATTTATGGATTTAAATTCTTCAATGGCGTCTTCTTCATGACCGAAAGCTTTTACCACATTATGGCCGCCATACATTTCTTCCACATGACCGTTTAAATTGCCTAATACTCTTTGCTGCATAGCAAAATATTTTTGTGAGCGAGATGCAATAGATCTTATAGCTAATAAACTCAGCGGTAATGTTATTACAGTAACCAAAGTCAGTATAGGACTTATGGTCAGCATCATTACGATTACGCCGATAAGAGTGACAACTGCGGTAATCAGTTGAGTGATACTTTGCTGCAGCGTGGAGCTTATATTATCGACATCATTTGTGACTCGACTCAAAACTTCCCCATATGGGTTTGCATCAAAGAATTTAAGGGGTAATTTGGTCAATTTATCCATTATATCTGCCCTCATCGTTCTTACTACGCCTTGGGCTACTCCGGCCATCATATAATGCTGAATATAGTTAAATGCAGAACTCGTTATATACAGGCCGAGTAATATAAACAATATATGGGTTATATAAGCAAAATCTATGTGGGCCCCGGGCTCATGGCGCAGTATGGCCATAGAACCCTCGAAAAGCTTTGTTGTTGCCATTCCCATAATTTTAGGTCCTAAAATATTAAACACAGTGCTAAGAGCAGCCATACAGAATACAACTAAAATTATTGGGATATACGGCTTTATATAATTTAAAAGCCTCATCAAGCTGCCTTTAAAATCCTTGGGCTTTTCCATAGCTCTTGCCATAGGCGGTCCGCCGCCGTGACCTCCTTTACGTCTTCCGCCGCCAAGTCTATGCCTATCTATTCTTTCGTTTTCGCTGCTCATGCTATCTCCTCCTCCGAAAGCTGGGAAAGCACAATATTTCTATATGTTTCACAGTTTTCATAGAGTTCTTTGTGTTTTCCTATACCTGCTATTCGCCCTTCATCTAATACAATTATTTGATCTGCATTCATAACTGTTGCGACACGTTGAGCTACAATTATTACAGTAGAATTTTTAGTCTCTTTGTTTAATGCCATTCTAAGCTTAGCATCTGTTTTAAAATCCAATGCAGAAAAACTATCATCAAACAAGTATATTTTAGGCTTTTTTACAATAGCCCTTGCAATACAAATTCTCTGTTTTTGACCGCCGGAAACGTTAAGACCGCCCTCTGCAAGTATTGTATCAAAGCCGTCTTTCATTTCATTTATAAATTCTGCTGCTTGAGCAATTTCTGCCGCGTGCCGAACTTCCTCATCTGTAGCATCTTTTTTGCCATACCTTATATTTTCGGCAATAGTGCCTGTAAATAAAACAGACTTTTGGGGCACATAACCTATCCATGAACGAAGAACTTTCTGGGGAATGTTCCTTATGTCAATTCCATCTATAGTTATTTTGCCGGAGGTTACATCATAAAACCTCATTATAAGGTTGGAGATAGTAGACTTGCCTGAACCTGTAGCGCCGATTATTGCAGTAGTGTGGCCCGGCAGTGCTTTAAATGATATATTAGATAATGCCGGCTCTTCAGCATCGGGATATTTGAATGTGACATCATCAAACTCTAATATCCCTTTTATTTCTTTTGGAATAACAGGATTTTCGGGATCTACTATTTCAGGCTCCATATTTAATACTTCTTTGATTCTTTCTACAGATGCGGCTGCACGAGGTATCATTATGAACATCATGGAAAGCATCATTGTAGAAAACATTATTTCCATGGCGTACTGGATAAATGCAAGAAGATCCCCTACTTCCATCATTGCTGCATTTATCTTGAGGCTTGCATACCACACAATGGCAACAGTTGTAACATTGAATATCAAGATAACAAGAGGCATCATTATAGCCATTAACCTATTTACTTTTATTGCTACATTAGTAAGATCAATATTTGCGGCATTAAAGCGTTTTTTCTCGTGTTCTACTCTGTTAAAGGCTCGAATAACTCTAACGCCTGTGAGATTTTCTCTCATCACTCTGTTTACAGTATCAATTTTTGCTTGCATGGCTCTAAAAAGCGGTAATGAAAACTTAGATAAGGCAACTATTACTCCTGCTATTATAGGCACAACTATCCAAAAAACAAAAGAGAGACTTGGTGCAGTAGATACAGCCATTATTATAGCGCCTATAGCCATTATGGGAGACATAACTACCATTCTAAAAAATATCATTGCAACCATTTGCAGCTGAGTTACATCGTTTGTAGTTCTTGTTATAAGAGAAGCGGTTCCTATTTTATTAAATTCATTAAGAGAAAAACTCTCCACTTTCTTAAAAATACTTTCTCTAAGTGATTTGCCAAAACCCATCGCCGCCCTTGAAGAACAATAGCTTGCCGCTATTGCAGCACATACAGCGCCAAGAGCCACTAGCAGCATTTTCCCTCCTACGGAAAGAATGTAACCGGTATTACCATTTACTATGCCAGTATTTACGATATCTGCAAGCATCGACGGCAGTATCAGCTGCGACATGGCCTGGCAGAATATAAAGATCAATGATGCTAAAATAAATATCCAATATGGTTTTAAATTGCTTAAGATTTTTTTCATAAAACTATCACCTCGCATTAGCCTCAATAGGTTCTTTAAGGTTATCTCTTATTTTTTTAAAAAGTCTGTTAAGAATACTCTTTTCTTCCTCAGATAGGCCGCTGAACATTTTTTCTTCTATAGATTGTATTTCTGCATAAATGCTTTTGCAAAGTTTTCGGCCATATTCGGTAATATATACCCGCACAATCCGCTGGTCAGCTTCATCCTGGACCCTTTTTACCAATCCTGCCTTTTCCATTCGCTTTAGCATAATGGTAACAGTAGGAGCTTTCATTTTTAAGCTGCGCGCCAATTCTGCTTGACTTTGACCATCGTTTTTATAAAGTGCAAACAAAAGAGGCGGCTGTCCGGGATAAACTCCTCTTTTTTGAAACGATCTATGCGTCTTCAGATAATGCAGTCTTGCAATCTCCAAGAAGAGAGCATAGTTTGATTCAGGATCTAAACAATTCATTTGAATTTCACTCTCCAATTACTTAGACGTCTAACGAATTTGTATTTTATCACTTGAAATTAAAAAAGTCAATACTAAATATTTTAGTTTCATAAAGGGCTTTACCTTTCTATTCATCTATGAAAGATGGCGAAGGCCTTTTCAACATTGACAAAAAGAATTGAAAAGTTTATAGTACATCTATGATATATAAATAATTAAAATATAATGAAAAAAGGAGGAAAACTCATGAATAAAGAATCTAAGTCACCTATAGAAGAAGTTATCGAATTTGCAAAAAGTAAGATAGGCGAGGGCAGTAAGGATGTGAAAGAAACGCTAGAAGATGAAAAGAAGAGGATTGGGGAAATAATTGACTTTGCTAAATCTAAACTAAACGAAGCTAGTGATGATGTAAAAAGCGAGCTAAACGACATAATAAAGTATGCAGAGTCTAAACTTGGAGAACTGGAAGAAAAAGCCACGGATAAGGCTAAAGAGGCAACAGACAAGGTAAAAAAGGAAACAGAAGAAAGCAGCATAAGCGATACAATAACATCTGCAGCTAAATCAGTGGGAACGACAATTTCGAATTTCGCCAAGAAATTCGGCAAAGAGACCAGTAAAATTTCTGAAATCATAAGCATAAGATCGGAGCTTAATTCTCTAAACAATGCAAAAAAAGAAAAAATCGCAAAGCTGGGAGAGGCTTTACTTAATGATTATAAGAGCAATCCATTAGAAAATGTAAAATTGTCTGATGAGATGAAAAAAATTATAGGCGAAATATTAGAGATAGAAAGTAAAATAGAAAGCAAGAACGCCGAACTAGAAAAGATACAGAAAAAGGAAAATCTGACTTCTGACCAAATTAAAGAAATAGAAGAAATAGAGAATGAGAAAAATAAATAACCCTTTAATTTTCCCTTGATTTTAATTTTAGAGCCACCGGCATAGCCGGTGGCTTATTTATGCAAGTTTAAGAAGCTATACTCAATTAAGTATAGCTTCTGTAAAATCCCTGGGATCGAACTCATATAAATCGTCTATTCCTTCACCTACTCCCACATACCATACGGGTATTCCAAGCTCTGAGGCAATAGCTACTGCAATTCCTCCTTTTGCCGTGCCGTCCAATTTAGTCAATATTATTCCGGAAAAATCTACGGCGTCTTTAAATATTCTCGCTTGTACTAATGCGTTTTGGCCTGTTGTAGCATCTAGCACCATAAGATTTACAAGATTTGCTTCCGGGTATTCCTTTTGGCAAACTCTGTGAAGCTTTTTTAGTTCTTCCATTAAATTCTTCTTAGTGTGAAGTCTACCAGCGGTGTCGCATATTATTATATCTGATTTTCTGGCTTTTCCGGCTTGAAGAGCATCAAAAAGAACGGAAGCCGGATCAGAACCTTCTTTATGTTTTATTACATCCACTCCCACTCTCTGGCCCCATATCTCCAGCTGCTCGATAGCTGCCGCTCTAAATGTATCTGCCGCAACTAGTAGTACTTTTTTGCCCTCATTTTTGAATTTGTAAGCTAGTTTCCCTATAGATGTAGTTTTTCCAACACCATTTACCCCTACAATCAGCATAACCGTAGGATGAATTAAGGAAGTATTTTTCTGGGGAAAAAGATTTATTATTTCTTTCTTTAAAGCTTCTTTTAGTTCTAAAGGAGTTGAGATATTTTTCGAATTCTCTTTAAGCTTCTCAATAAGCATTTGAGTCGTGTCAACGCCTATATCAGCTGAAATCAGTAACTCTTCTAACTCTTCAAGCGTTTCATCATCAATTTTCTTATTAAATTTTAATATGCTATCGAGTTTTCCACTTAAATTTTCTCGTGTTTTACTTAAACCTTGCTTTATTTTATCAAAAAAAGCCATCTTGTCACCTCATAAATTTATTTACATATCTATAAATCATCCGACTTTTACTGCCAACAATTTAGATGTGGCATCGTCTTCCATTGTTATGCCATATAAGGCATCTGCTATTTCCATCGTGGGCTTTCTATGAGTTATTACGATAAATTGAGTATTGGCAGAAGATTTTTTTAGATAGCGCGTAAACCTTGCAATATTTGCATCGTCAAGAGCTGCCTCTATCTCATCTAAAATGCAGAAAGGTGTAGATTTTATGTTCAAAAGGGCGAAAAGCAAGGCAATAGCAGAAAGAGCTTTTTCGCCTCCTGATAATAGAGAAATATTTTGAAGCCGCTTTCCCGGAGGTTGAACATTTAGCTCTATGCCACATTCTAAAACGTTTGCATCCCCTTCAATAATCAGTTCTGCGCTTCCGCCATCAAAAAGCTCCGAAAATACCTTGTTAAATTCTCTATTGACCTTTTCTATAGTCTCTAAGAGCATAGCTTCCATATTGGAATTTATCTCATTAATTAGGCTATCTAAATCGAGTTTAGCTTTTACCAAATCGTCCCGTTGAGATTTTAGAAAATCGTATCTTGCCTTTATATTTTCGTAGTCTTCTATTGCCTTAAGGTTCACAGGTCCTAATAATTCGATTTCTCGTTTTAATGAAGACAGTCTTTCTTTTAATTTATCCGCACTCTCATAATCATATTCACCGACTTTGGGATCTGAAACATTGTATCGTTCAAACAGTTCATTCTTAATTTGTAAAAGCTCAGTGAGAATTTTTGCTTCTTCTATTTTGTTATTTTGTAAAAATTTCTCTCCTTGCGCATACTCTCTTTCTGCTTGATTTAACTTATTTTGCGCATTATTAATTTGGTGCTTTATTTCGTCCTTTTGCCGGGCTAAAGATTCTAAAAGTTTTTGAAGGTCACTGCATTGCGCATCAAAAGACTTGAGTTCCTTTTTACATGTATCAATTTCCTTATCGATGTTTAATAAAAGCTTATCATTTTCCCCGATTTTTTTCCTGTATTTATCAATTTCCGTATAACAATTATTTATTCTGTCATTGATTGCATCTAAATTTTCTTCAATATTTGTTTTTTCCTGATTATAGGAAGCCACTTTTACTTTTAGTTCGGTTACCTGCGCCGATAAATCATCTCTTAATTTGTTCAATTCTGCAAGCTCATTTTGCAATTGTTTTACGGCATCTTGGCCAGACAGATTTTGGCTGTCAACATTTTTTATTTCATTTTCGAGAAGCAAGATCTCATCCGTAATTTCCTGAATCTTTTTGTTTATCGAGAATATTTCAGCTTCCAACTGTTCTTTTCTCTTTATTCGTTCTTGAAAAATCAATTGCTTTTCTCTAAGTTCATCGTTTAAAGTTGCTATTTCAGACTCTATGGAATTAAGATGTTCGTTCTTTTCTGTTATTTGTTTTTGAGTGTCTAAGATTTTATTATTTAAAGTTATAATTATTGAATCTAATTTTTCTAATTCAAGATTTAGTTTACTGATTTTTTGCCTGTCTTCGGCCAGCTTTCTTTTTCGTGTAAGTAAAAATTTTGATTTATTTTGACTGCCGCCGGTAATAGAGCCTCCCGGACTTAAGATTTCGCCTTGAATTGTGACAATTTTTAAGCTAAAATGGCAGCGCTTGGCTGCAATCAAGGCATCTTCGAAGGTTTTTGCCACCAAGACCCTTCCTAATAGAAAAGCTAATGCGGGATAATACTTATCGTCAAACTTTATTAATTCAATCGCCGGCAATACTTTATCATCTTCTAAAACGATTTTTGACTCGTAAGGCTCCAGGAACCTGGGCTTTAGTACAGAAAGTGGCAAAAAAGTAGCGCGCCCTAATCCATGTTTTTTCAGGTATTCTATTGCATCTTTTGCACTTTCTTCATTTTCACAAATAATATCTTGCATAGCATACCCTAAAGCTGTTTCAATTGCAACTTCGTATTGTTCATCTACCGAAATTGCATCTGCTATTGTACCGTGTATTCTACTGTCGTTATAACGTTTGCTTTTTAATGCCAGCAGCAAATTTTTTACACCATATTGATAGTCTTCATAGTTATCATATATTTCTGCCAGTGTTTTTTCTTGGGTGGTCAATGTCGCTAATTCCTGCTGTTTTTTAGTCTTGGCATTGACGTTTATATTTCTATCTTCTGTAAGATTTTTTAAAATGTTTTCCAAATGCTCTATTTCTTTTTTAAGGTTAGTTTTTGTCTGTTCAAGTTGAGTCCTTCTGCTTTCAATATCAGTTATTTTATCGAGAATCTTCTTGTTTGTATTTTCTATTTCCTTGCGTTCATCCCTGATCTGTCTTAGCCTATTTTCAAAATTAGATTTTGTGCCGGTAAGATTTGATATCGTGCTTCTTTTTTCGGATATATCATTCAATAACTGCATTATACTACCTTGAAAATTGCTTATTGAATACTGAACTTCTGTTATTTTAGAATTTATCTCTGTAAGCCTATTTTCGCTTGTATTTAATTTCTCTAATGTGTCATTTATGTCATCGGCTTTTTTTGCAAGTTCGCAGGACTTCTCTTTAAATGTTTCTTTAAAAGCAGTAATAAGTGTTTCTTGGTTTCTAATATCAGAAAGTAACTTATTGTTTTCATTTAATATTCTATTTTTATCAGCGCTTAACATTTCAAAATCTTTTTGTAAGTCTTTTATTTTACCGGATACCTCATAAAAATTTTTCTGAGCCTTTTCATAATCGGATTCAATTGAGTTTTGCCTGTTTTTGTAATCGTCTAAGTTTGTTTTTAAGGATTCAATTATGCTTGAAAGTTGCAAAATCGCTTTTTCTTTTGAATCCAACTTTTCTCTTATATGCGCAAGCCGTTTTTCCCTGTCTTCCAGTTGTAATACCAATAAACTAATTTCTGTATTTGTAAGTAGTAAAGATAGCTCTTTATATTTTAAAGCAGCATCTTTTTGGACGGCCAAGGGTTTTAATTGACTTGATATTTCACTTATTATATCATCGATTCTTGATACATTATTGACCGTTTCCGCAAGTCTTGCCTCGGCTTCTTTTTTTCGCAACTTATATTTTGCGATTCCGGCGGTTTCTTCCAACATAGCTCGTCTTTCTTCCGGTCTGCAAGTAAGGATATCGTCAATTTGTCCTTGGCTTATAATTGAATAACCGTCTTTTCCAATTCCTGAGTCCATAAGTATTTCTTGAATATCTTTTAATCTGCAAGAGGTTTTATTAAGATAAAATTCGCTCTCACCGGAACGAAAAGTGCGCCGCATAAAACATATTTCGGAATAATCCAGCGGGATAAGATTGTCAGAGTTATCCAGGGTTATAGCAACTTCTGCCATACCAAGAGGCTTTCTTTTGCTGCTTCCGGCAAATATTACATCTTCTAATTTGTAGCCGCGCAGAGTTTTTATGCTTTGTTCTCCTAAAGCCCATCTTACGGCATCAACAATATTACTCTTTCCACTGCCATTTGGTCCAACTATAGCATTTATTCCCGGCTGAAATTCTAATGAAATTCGATTCGCAAAAGATTTAAAGCCTTGAAGTTCTATTCTTTTTAAATACAGAAGACATCCCTCCCTGCTTACCTTTACAATTTTACCATAAATGATTTTAGAAAAGAAACAATAAAAATTTTAAACATAAAAATACCTGCCTACAAAGACAGGTACCAGATATGATAAGATTTTCTAACGGGGCTCTACAATAAACTTTATGGCTGTTCTTTCCTCGCCGTCGATCTCGATTTCCGCAAAAGCCGGAATTGCTATAAGATCTATTCCGTTCGGCGCTACAAAGCCTCGTGCAATAGCTATGGCCTTCACTGCTTGATTTACTGCTCCGGCTCCCACCGCTTGAAGTTCGGCCACGCCTTTTTCCCTTACTACAGTTGCTAGTGCTCCTGCCACAGACTTAGGATTTGATTGTGCTGACACTTTTAGTACTTCCATTTCAGATGTCCCCCTTAATTTTCCAATGTGAGATTTATTTGATATTAATTTTAATAAGGCTACTAATTATATATTCGATGATTATTTCAGATTTCCTTCTTTTTTGCAGTATTTCTCTTAAATCTCACTAAAATTTATCTTATCAAGGGCTGCCTTTGCGGCCATTTGTTCGGCTTGTTTTTTACTTTTGCCTCCGCCTTTGCCTAAAATCTTATCTTTCCACACTACTTCTACCTGAAAAAGCTTATCATGATCCGGCCCGGATTCGCTTATTACATTATAGATTATCTTTTCATCGCCAAACTTTTGCAAAAGTTCTTGAAGGTCGGTTTTGTAGTCGAAGCCGCACTTGCCATTTACAGCCTTTTTTATGATTTCTTCTAAGTTTTTAATTATAAAATCATACGCAATTTTATATCCCTTATCGATGTAAATCGCACCAATTAAAGCTTCAAATGTATCTGCTAAAATAGAAGCTTTTTCCCGGCCGCCCGTATTCTCTTCACCCTTGCTCAAAATCAAGTACTCATTTAGCGCAAGTTGCCTTGCGATATTTGCAAGGCTTGATTCGCAAACTGTGAAAGCTCGGACTTTTGTCATTTGTCCCTCGGTCAAAAAATCATAGTTTCGATAAAGATACTCGCTTATAGCAAGTTCTAGCACTGCATCGCCAAGGAATTCGAGTCTTTGATTATTTTCCTGATGGAATTTCTCTTTTTCGTTGGCAAGAGACGGGTGGACAAACGCTTGATTTAGAATACTTATATCACTAAATTTTATACTGATTTTCTCTTCTAAAATCGTCAATTGCTGAAGCCTTTTTTCATCCATTGACATTTAAAATTATACCTCTTTATATTTTTTTACTACAACACTTGCGTTCTGTCCCCCAAAACCCATGGAGTTAGATAAAGCAACGTTTACCTGTCTTTTTATAGACTTGTTAGGCACATAATTTAGGTCGCACTCAGGGTCGGGGTTTTCATAGTTAATCGTCGGCGGTATTTCATCATTATAGACAGCTAAGGTGGCAGCAATAAATTCTATGGCACCAGCAGCACCTAATAAATGCCCGGTCATTGATTTTGTTGAACTTACGGCAAGCTCATACGCATGTTTACCAAAGGTATTTTTTATTGCCATAGTCTCAAATTTATCATTTAAAGGTGTAGAAGTTCCATGGGCATTTATATAATCCACATCTTCGGGTTTAAGGCCCGCATCTAAAATCGATGCCATCATCGCCCTTGATGCTCCTTCTCCTTCCGGAGCAGGCTGCGTTAAGTGATAGGCATCTGCAGTTGAGCCATACCCCACAATTTCACCGTAAATTCTTGCATTTCTGCTAAGGGCGCTTTCAAGGGTTTCAAGTATAACTATTCCTGCGCCTTCGCCGATTACAAAACCGTCCCTGTCTCTGTCAAAAGGTCGGCTGGCCTTTGTCGGTTCATCGTTTCTTGTTGAAAGTGCCTTCATAGATGAAAAACCTGCTAAAGAAAGCATTGTTATTGAGGCTTCAGTGCCTCCTGACACAATTATATCCGCATCTCCCCGCTGAAGTACTCGAAAGGCTTCCCCGATAGCATTTGTTCCTGAAGCACATGCAGTTACGACAGTAAAATTAGGTCCTTTTAAATTAAAAGCCATTGCAGTTTGCCCTGATGCCATATTGATTATCATCATAGGGATAAAGAAAGGACTTACGCGCCTAGGTCCTTTTTCCAGAAGAATAGTATGCTGTTCTTCCCAGGTGTTAGCTCCTCCTATGCCTGAACCTAATATAACGCCAACTCTCGTTGGATCAATCTTTGAAAGGTCAAGTTGCGCATCCTCAAATGCCATTTTGGTTGCTGCAACTGCAAATTGAGTAAATCTATCAAGCCTTTTTAGCTCTTTTCTATCGATATAATCTTCAGGATTAAAATCTCGAACTTCGCCGGCTATCTTTGACGGCAAGTCTTCAGCATTAAATGCCGTAATCTTATCTATGCCTGATTTGCCGCCTATAAGGGAATTCCAAAACTTATTTATTCCTATCCCTACAGGCGAAACTACTCCCATTCCCGTTACCACTATACGTTTGTTCATCGCAATCCTCCTATGATGGCGCTTATTATTTATTGTATATATAGTGTATATATAGAAAAATAAAGTCCCGTAAATGAAGCTACGGGACATTTCAATCTTTATGCGGAATAATTCTTTATATAATCTATGACATCTTGCACTGTTTTTATCTTTTCCGCATCTTCATCAGGTATTTCTATATCAAATTCCTCTTCAAAAGCCATTATTAGTTCAACGATATCGAGGGAGTCTGCACCCAGGTCGTCAATGAACGATGCCTCGGGAACAATTTCATCCTCGTCAACCCCTAGTTGATCTGCAATAATCTGCTTTATTCTATCGAATACTTCGCCTTCCATATAAGTTTCACCCCCCTTCACAAACACATATATATGCCGATTACTTATTCTATTATAAAGTTAAACCGCCGTCAACAGCAATAACCTGTCCCGTAATATAACTTGCATCTTCCGATGCTAGAAAAGCTGCTGTCTTGGCTACATCTTCAGGATTGCCAAGCCTTTTTAGCGGAATATTCTTGCTGATATCGCTATCTTTTTGGAGCAAGGAAAGAGTCATATCTGTTCTTATAAATCCAGGTGCAATTGCATTTACCGTAATATCGCGACTTCCAAGTTCCTTTGCAAGAGATTTAGTAAAGCCTATTATTCCGGCTTTAGCTGCTGCATAATTTGTTTGCCCGGCATTACCGTAAATACCTACAATAGATGAAATATTTATTATCCTGCCGCCTTGTTTTTGTTTTAGCATATATCTTACACATGCTTTTGACGTATTAAACACGCCCTTTAGATTTACATCTATAACTTTGTCCCATTCTTTTTCGGTCATTCTAAGAAGCAAAGCATCTTTTGTAATTCCTGCATTATTCACCAAGATATCTATTCTGCCGAATTTGTCATATATATCTTTTACCATCTTCTCTACTTGCTGAAAATCAGATACATCCGTTTTAAAGGTTTCAACTTTTGCACCCAATTTTCTTATCTCCTCAGCCGTTTGGACCGCTGCCTTTTCATCAGAAGAATAATTTAATGCTATGTCAGCACCATTTTTTGCAAACTCGATACATATACTTCTGCCAATTCCTTTTGACCCGCCCGTTACCAAACAGACTTTGCTGCTAAGATTCATTTATTCAGCCTCCAAAATAGTTAATCGTTTTTTGCAGTGATTCACTATCTCCGGCATTTAAAACAGTAACATCTTTGCTAATTTTTTTAACAAAACCGCTCAATGCTTTACCCGGTCCAACCTCTACAAAAACGTCGGCACCAAAATCCATCATTTTTCTAACGCAGTCTTCCCAAAAAACAGGAGAATATACTTGCCTTATCAAGAATTCTTTAATTGCGTTACTACTTGGTACAATTTCGGCATTTACATTTGCAACTACCGGAATTTTTGGATTTGTTATGTCTACTTTTTCAAGTTCTACAGAAAGCTTTTCGGCCGCAGGCTTCATTAAGCTGCAGTGAAACGGGGCGCTTACAGCAAGCGGTATAGCCTTTTTTGCGCCCTTCTCTTTTGCAAGCTCTATAGCTGCGCTTACTGCTTTAGCCTCGCCTGCGATTACTATTTGGCCCGGGCAATTGAAATTTGCTGCTTCAACAACACCTTCTTTAGATGCTATGCTGCAAATTTCTAATACCTCTTCTTTTGTAAGGCCTAGGATAGCAGCCATACCTCCTTCACCAAGAGGCACAGCTTCTTGCATGAATCTACCGCGTTTCTGCACTAAGGGAACTGCCTGCTCAAATTTTATTGATTCTGCTGCAACGAGTGCAGAATATTCACCTATGCTTAAACCCGCAACTATATCCGGAATTATACCATTTGCTTTAAGGATGGAAAAGCATGCCGTGCTGTGTGTTAAAATAGCAGGCTGAGTATTTACAGTCTCCTGCAATTTTTCCTCGGGACCTTCGAAACATATCTTTGATATTTTTTCGTTTAAAGCTTTATCGGCTTCATCGAAAATATGGCGTGCCTCTTTAAAATTATCATAAAGATCTTTTCCCATGCCAACATATTGGGCGCCTTGTCCGGGAAAGATAAATGCCAGTTTGTTCATTGCTAACCTCCTTATACAACATAGTCTTGGAGCTTTTTTATCAATTCTTCAGCATTAGTGATTATTTCTTGTATAATTTCGGCTACAGGCTTTATATCAGAAATTAGGCCTGCTATTTGCCCTGCCATAACAGAACCGTTTTCTACATCTCCCTCAATTACTGCAAGCCTTAATTTGCCACTTCCCAGCTCCTCTAGTTCTTCCACAGGCGCAAGATTACTTTCCATTTCTTCGAATCTATTTGTAAGCTTATTTTTCAACACTCTTACCGGGTGCCCCGTAGTCTTTCCCGTTACTGTAGTGCTCCTATCTTTAGCTTTTACAATAGCTTCTTTAAACTTTGGATGTGCAGTACATTCTGTTGAACACACAAAACGTGTACCCATCTGAACACCTTCAGCGCCAAGTGCCAATGCCGCCACAAAACCTCTAGCATCAGCTATTCCACCGGCAGCTATAACCGGTATGCTTACCGCATCTACCACTTGAGGTACGCTTACCATAGTTGTTAAATCTCCTATATGTCCGCCGCACTCCATCCCTTCCACCACCAGTGCGTCAACCCCTGTTTTTTCCAGTCTTCTGGCCAGCGCAACCGATGAAACAACTGGCATAACTTTTATGCCTGCTTCTTTTAGTCTTGGTATGTATTTCCCCGGATTTCCAGCACCGGTAGTTATTACTTGAACATTTTCTTCGATTACCAGATTCATTATTTCATCTACGAACGGCGACATAAAGTATACATTTACACCAAAAGGTTTATCAGTCAGAGCCTTTGCTTTTTTTATTTCGCCCTTTACTACTTCGGCCGGAGCGCTTCCTGCGCCGATTATACCCAGCCCGCCGGCGTTAGACACAGCCGCTGCAAGTTCTGCCGTTGCAACCCAAGCCATGCCGCCCTGAATTATTGGGTACTTGATATTTAACAGTTCACAAATTCTTGTATTAAACATTTTACTGCCTCCTAAGCATCAGACCTTTTTTCAATTTAAAGGCTCCACTCTATTAGATTTGCGCCCCACGTCAGTCCAGCTCCAAACCCTACCATAACTATTTTGTCGCCTTTTTGGATTCTTCCTGCATTTAGCGCTTCGTCTAGTGCTACAGGAATAGACGCAGATGACATATTGCCATATTTATCAAGATTTACTATTACCTGCTCCCGAGGGAATTTTAAGCGTTTTACAGCAGCATCTATTATTCGTATGTTGGCTTGATGAGGAATAATATAATTTATGTCTTCTAAGGTTAAGTCAGCTTTTGCAACAACTTTTTTTACGCTGTCTTCCAAAATCTTAACAGCAAATTTAAATACCTCGTTTCCATTCATCTTTATGTAATGTCTGTGATTTTTAACCGTTTCAAAACTGGCGGGTTCTTTAGTGCCGCCGGCGGGTAGCTCTAATAAATCGGCCCCACCTCCGTCAGCACCTAAAATGCTTGCAAGGACACCTCCGGATTCAACTTGGCTTAATACCGCAGCTCCTGCTCCATCTCCAAAAAGAACGCAGGTATTGCGGTCTTCCCAATCAGTAAATTTCGAAAGCACTTCAGCTCCTACAACAAGAGCATTGCGAAACTGTCCTGTAGCTATACATTGGGCAGCAGTAGTTACTCCATAAATAAAGCCGCTACAGCCTGCCTGCAAATCAAAAGCCGCAGCATTTTTAGCCCCAATTTTGCTTTGTATAATACATGCTGTTGACGGGAAAAATTTGTCCGGGCTTGATGAGGCTGAAATAATAAGATCGATATCTTCAAAGCTCAGCCCTGCCCTGTCTATTGCGATTTTTGCAGCTTCAGCTCCCAAGTCCGATGAGCAGACATCATCATCAGCTTTTCTTCTGTAAGAAATTCCGGTTCTTTCAACGATCCATTCATTTGATGTATTTACTATTTTTTCTAAATCAAAATTCGATAAAATACTATCCGGTAAATAGGAACCTGTTCCTATAATTCCAACTCTCATTTGACTATTCTCCTTTTTCCGTAACTGACTTTAGTCCTTCCCTGAGCTTTTCGTTAATACTTGAAATTACCGAATTATAAGCCACATTTATGCCATTTTCAATGGCTTTGCTGTCAGATGAGCCGTGGCATTTTACTAAAACTCCGTCAATGCCTAAAAACATGGCGCCGCCATATTCTGAATAATCCATACTTGAGCGAATTTTTTCTATTGCAGGCTTTAAAAGGGCGGCTCCGGCTAAATATCTGGGGCTTTTTTTGATTTCATTTTTTAACTGATGAAAAATATACATCCCGAATCCTTCAACGGTTTTTAGAAAAATGTTTCCTGTAAATCCATCACATACTACTACATCAAAATCGCCGTCAAATATATTTCGCGCCTCAATGTTTCCTTTAAAATTTACGCTGCTTATTTGTTTTAGTTCCGAATATGCCGTCTTTACTACAGAATTGCCTTTTTCTTCCTCAGTTCCGATATTTAAAAGGCCGACAGTAGGATTATACTTATTTAGTATTTCCTTAGAATAAATGCTTCCCATTACTGCAAATTGTACAAGATTTTTTGGTTTTACTTCGCTGTTTGCTCCAATATCCAGCATTAAAATCGGACCTTTAGCCGTTGGACAAAGTGTCGCGATTGCAGGTCTGTCAATTCCTTCTAATCTTCCAAGAATAAGTAAGCCGCCGGCCATTAATGCGCCGGTACTGCCTGCTGAAACCATTGCTTGGGCCTTTTTGTCTTTTAACATTTTTAAGCCCTTCACAATAGATGAATCCTTTTTTTTACGAATAGCATTAACCGGTTGCTCATCATATGTAATTACTTCTTGCGCATTCACGATTTCTATATTTTTGTCGGAATCTTTTAAATACGGTCTAATTTTCTTTTCATCGCCTACTAAAATAATTTCTATTTCAGGGTTATTTGAAGCATTTAAAGCGCCCTTTACTACTTCTTCAGGCGCCTTATCGCCCCCCATTGCATCAACTATAATCTTCAATTGCCCTAGGCGCCCCCTTCTCTTATTCTTCTGCTTCTATACTATCTTCTAATGATGCTAAGATGAATTTGCCTCTAAAAACCTCTTTTTGCTTTACATATGTTCTTACAAAAACAAACTTTTTGTTTCCGCGAACCCTTGTAACTTCTGCTTTAGCAACAAGTTTTTGGCCTGCGTATACAGGCAATTTATATTTGATGTTTGCAACCCCGGTAAGTGCCACTTTAGCATCGATAGTTGCTATTGCCAGTGAATTTGCCTGAGCAAAAATAATATCTCCTCGTATAACCTTTGTTTTTCCAAATGTCATATTGTTATTGGTTTCTAGAATCGAAATACCTCTTTTATCTAGTTCCAAATCTACTAATTCTCCAACTATTTCGCTTACATCGATAGATTTAACTTTGGCATAACTATCCTGTGCTACAGCTCTAATTCTTTCTCGAAGCTCGGGCAGCTTCAATTCCATTCGGTCCAAGCGTATTGTTTGAACGCTCACATTAAATCTTTCTGCTAATTCTTCATCATTTAAAAAAGGATCTTCGGCAATTGTTTCAAGTAAAAGTTTTTGCCTTATTTTCTTCGGCAATCCTCGTTTTGGCACTAGATCACCTCAATATTAGCTGTTTTTAGGAGTAGATGTTAATAGTATATCTTATTAAAAAATAAAAATCAATAGACTTGAATATGTGAAATTGAAAACTCAGAAAGAGAAGGCTCCGGCTTTACTGATTTTTAAGCCGGAGCCTTTAATAAAGACAAAATCACTTATTCTTTTTTTGTGATTCCATTTCTTCCTTAATTTGTGCTAATTCTTTTTCCAGTTCAGAAATTCTTTTTATAGCTTCGTCGAATTCTGTTCTTGTTACAATGTCTAAAGATGCCACAGCACTATCCACTTGCTCCTTGATTTTTTGCTTCAGTTTTTCGTTTTCTTCCTTGGCTTTTTTCATCAACGTGCCTAGTACGTCTTTTCCCTCTTCTTGAGTCATCTCACCCTTTTTCACCAGTTCAGAAATTACTTCTTCCGCTTTTTCCCTTGTAATCGTTGCAAGGCCTATGCTTGCGTAAATCATCTCTTTCAGCATTTTCCTTTCACCTCACTTATTTATGCTTTTACTGTTTTGGTCCTATCTCTAAAAATCTCCCAAAGCGGAGTTGCTATAAAAATCGAAGAATATGTTCCGCTTGCAATTCCAACAATAAGCGCTAGCGAAAAGTCTTTTATTGTTTCTCCTCCCAGTAAAAATAGGGCAGTAATCGTAATCAATGTCGTAAAAGATGTATTTATTGACCTTGCGAGGGTCTGCATGATACTCAAATTTGCAATGTCTGTAAAGGAAGCTTTCCTCATCGTCTTAAGGTTTTCTCTGATTCTATCAAAAACCACAATGGTATCATTTATTGAATAACCGACGATTGTCAGAACCACAGCTATAAAAGTGCTATCAACCGGGATATGAAAAATCGCATAAAAACTTATGATAATCAGTACATCATGAACCAAGGCTAAAACTGCTGCTACAGCTGACTTGAATTCAAATCTGAAGGTTATATAAATAAGCATTCCAATATTAGCCAAAATCAAGGCAATAATCGCTTGCTGCCTCATTTCCTTGCCGATTACTGCATCAATGGTTTCTGCTTGAATCAATTCAGTATTTGGCCATTTTTGCTTTAACGACTCCGAAATTTTATTCTGCATATCTTCTGATATTGTGGTAGTTTTTATGATTAATTCTTGTTGAGTATCTCCGCCTTTTTTAACTTCAAATTCGCGTATGTCAAGTTGTTCTAGGATACTCCTGGCGTCTGCCAATTCAAAAGACTGATGAATATCAAACTGCAGCATATTTCCGCCTGTAAAATCGATACCCCAATTAAAACCTTGGAATATCAAGAATGCAATCCCAATAATAATTACTGCAAGGGAAAGGCCAAACCATAGATACTTTTTTTCTATTATCTTATATGCCTTCATTTTTTCACCCCTTCTACGCCGAACAATAGCTTGATATTCTTGAACGAATGAACATTGATTAAATTTGCAAGAACTATTCTTGTTACTGTTACCGCTGTAAACATGCTTACTGCGATACCAATTAGTAAAGTTACTGCAAAACCCTTTATTGATCCGGCGCCAAAGTACAATAGAACAACTGCAGCTATAGCCGTAGTTACGTTTGAATCTATTATAGTTGAAAAAGCTCTGGTAAAACCTGCGGTAAGTGACGCTCTCAAGGTTTTGCCATTGCGAAGCTCTTCTTTCATTCGTTCGAATATAAGCACATTGGCATCAACCGCCATGCCAATTGATAGTATGAATCCTGCAATACCCGGAAGTGTGAGCGTCGCTCCAATAGCTGAAAAAATATTTAATACCAGCATTATGTAAATCAGTAATGCAAAATCTGCTACTAGTCCTGGCAGTCTGTAGTATATGAGCATAAAGAGTAAAACAATTATAACACCGATTACACCGGCTCTTAAGCTCTTGTTTAATGAATCAGAACCTAGTGTTGGACCTACCGTCATAACTTGCCGCTGTTCAAGATCAACAGGTAAAGCGCCTGCGCGAATAAGTGCTGCAAGTTCCGCTGCTTTTTCAATACTTTCAAGGTTTGTAATAACTGCTTCGCCGTTTGCAATAACATCTTGCACTACCGGAGCTGATATTACTTCGTTATCAAGAACTATTGCAATAGGTTTACCTAAATATTCTTTTGTAGCTTCAGCAAATTTTTTTGCACCTTCTGCATCGAATTTCAGGCTTACCATCGGCTCATTTTGCTGACCGTATACCGCTTTTGCATCCTGCACATCATCGCCTGTTAAAATAACTTTGCTGTCAGGTCCTACAAACTGCAACGATGCTGTTTTGCCGATAATCTCTAGTGCCTTTTTAGAATCCTCTACTCCCGGAAGCTCAACTAAAATTCTATTGCTTCCCTGTCTTACTATTAAGGGCTCGGCTACCCCTAATTGATCCACCCTGCTTCTGATGACTTTTTCTGCCCCTGCCATCTTTTCATCTGTTATCTTTTCGCCGGGCTTCGGCTTTGCTTCAAGAAGTACTGACACTCCTCCGCGTAAATCAAGGCCTAATTTAATTGAGTCTTTAATAGGAAGCACTTTGTAGTCCCCTATTTGAAAACCAACCAAGGTTGCATAGCCCAAAATAGCTGCTGCAATAACTATAGCAATTATTTTGATAAGGCTTTTTGTCTGTGAGTTCATACTAAGTCCCTTCTTCCATTCCTCTAAGTACATTTTTTATTATATTTCAATTTAACACCTTGTCAAGTGAACTACTCACCACTTACTCATTCATTCATTGAAATGGGAGCGTCTTGGTTAAAAAAGCTAAATTTTTAAACACAAAAATAGGGCCTTCCGGGCCCCTACTTTTCTTTAGAACATACTTGATTGGCTACCGTGCATGAAGTCTTGCATGCAGATTGGCAAGATGATTTGCACTTGCCGCAGCCTCTATGGGCAAGGCTATCTTTGCTGTTTAAACAGCCCTTATACAAAGGCGTAATATGTTTCACTTTAAAAGCCCTCCTTCCATTTACCGTCAATTTTAAAACATTATATCATACAACTTTAGAATTTTAAAGGAGGTATAGTTTTATCGCTCTTCCTCGGCACTGTTGCCGTTCTTTTTCCTGATTACATTTCCAATAGCAGACCTGGAAACCTTAATCTTAATTTTATCGCCTACATCAAGGGTCACGACATCATCTTTTATGTTAAGAACTTTACCATATATGCCGCCTACTGTTATTACTTCATCACCTTCTTTTAAATTCGAAAGCATATTTCTGCGATCTTTTTCACGTTTTTGCTGTGGCCTAATTATCATGAAATAAAAGATTGCAAAAATAATTATGATAGGACCAAACTGCTGCATAAATGTTGCTGGATTCACTTTATCTCATCCTTCCTTTCAAAATATATTTCTCATATTTATTAAGTTCTATGTTAAAACAAGAAATCCTTTAAATATAATATAATTTATATTATTTTATTTTTGATTTTAATGATAAGTTTCATTAATAAGGATGTAAATATTTACATTATATTCGGGATGCCAAAATCAGCAAAGAATTCATCTTTCAGTTCTAATAAATAATCACCCTCAATAGCTTTTTGTATCTTTTGCATAAGATTTATCAGAAAGTAAAGATTGTGGTAAGTTGTAAGCCTGAGACCTAAAATTTCGTTAGCACTTATTAAGTGGCGAATATAAGCGCGGCTAAAGTTCCTACATACATAACAATCGCAGGTTGGGTCTAGCGGCCCAAAGTCTCTAGCATATGCAGCGTTGCGGACTACTAATTTTCCTTTTTTTGTAAAAACAGTGCCATGTCTTGCAATGCGTGTCGGTAAAACACAGTCGAACATATCAATACCTCGTATTACTCCCTCAAAAAGATCTTGAGGGGTCCCAACACCCATTAAATACCGCGGCCTTTCATCCGGTAAAAGAGGGACGGTAAAATCCAGCATCTCATACATCATCTTTTTGGGCTCTCCTACACTTAAGCCGCCTATTGCATATCCCTCAAAGTCTAAGGATGTGATATCTTGCGCACTTTTTTTTCTAAGCTCTTTATACACTCCGCCTTGGACAATTCCAAAAAGCGTCTGCGTCTCGGTGTTTTTATGGGCTTTTTTACATCTTTCGGCCCACCTTGTGGTTCTTTCTACGGACCGCAAAACATACTCATATGTGGCAGGATAAGGTATGCATTCATCAAAGGCCATCATTATATCGCTGCCTAGGGCATTTTGTATTTCCATTGAGGTCTCAGGGCCTATAAAATGTAAGGAACCATCTATATGAGACCTGAAAGTTACTCCCTCTTCCTTTATTTCTCTAAGTTCTCCTAAGCTAAATACTTGAAAGCCTCCGCTATCAGTTAAAATAGAACCATTCCAATTCATGAATTTGTGCAAACCGCCGGCTTCTCTAATAAGCTCATGTCCCGGTCTTAAATAAAGGTGGTAGGTATTACCTAAAATTATTTTTGCTCCAATTTCTTCAAGTTCATCAGGTGTCATAGTTTTTACTGTGGCCTGAGTGCCAACAGGCATGAATATTGGAGTTGAAAAGCTGTTATGGCATGTTTCAAGCCTTCCAAGCCTTGCAGATGTATTTGAAGATTTTTTTACAACATCAAACTTCATAATTTTATTCATCCTTTTCGTCACACTTTACTACTTTTAACTCTCTGATAAGTTCTCCGTCCATAGACAGTATTGTAATTTCCGCATCGTTGACTCTTATACTTTTTCCCTCAGATAGTCCGCATTGCCCTTCTTTACAAAGTTTTACGACTAAGCCTCCAATTGTGTTTGCAATATTTTCAGGAATATTAGTGTGCAATTTTTTATTTAAATCTCCAATCAGCATAGCCGGATTAACAATATTTGCATCAATAAAAAAAGTCTTTGCCGGTTCAAAATGCTTATTTATATAAAACAACCCACCTACGGCAAGTATGCCCAAAACTATATCCAGCATATTTTTGGAATCAATTAACATTTTGCGGGCAATAGCGTATAATAAAACTTCGATAACACTAGCCGGTGTATGTTTTATCAGCATTACGGCAAGTTCCAGCCCTATTACCAATGCAAGTATATGTCCTAAAAACGCCTGTACTATGGGGAAGCTTTCTGTAGGCGGAGTTTCATATATTATTTTAAGGTACCGCAAAATATCGACTGATCCAACTATAACACCTAAGATTACGAAAAAAGCCAAAACAGATTCTAAAATAATTATAGTTTTTGCAATTCGAGAAGAAATTTTCATTGGCCGCACCTTTCATTATATTATGAGCATTGCATCGCCAAAACTAAAAAATCTGTATTTCTCTCTTATAGCTTCTTCATAGGCCTTAAATACCTTTTCTTTCCCTGCAAAAGCGCTAACCAGCATTATAAGTGTGGATTTAGGGAGATGAAAATTGGTTATAAGTGCATCTACAACTTTAAACTTGTATCCGGGATAAATGAATATATCAGACCATCCGTTTCCGGGTTTTACCATACCGTTCTCGTCTCCAATAGTCTCTAATGTCCTTGTAGAAGTAGTGCCTACTGCAATAACTCTTTTACCGGTCTCCTTTGTCCGGCAAATGGTTTCGGCAGCCTCGGGGCTTACTTCGTAATACTCGGAGTGCATTTTATGCTCTTCAACATTTTCAACTTTTACAGGCCTAAATGTTCCAAGCCCTACATGAAGCGTTATAAAGACTATTGATACGCCTTTTGCCCTTAGTTTATTTAACAGCTCCTCGGTAAAATGAAGGCCTGCTGTAGGCGCGGCTGCTGAACCAGGTATTTGTGCATATACGGTTTGGTAGCGATCTTTATCTTCTAATTTCTTTTTAATATAAGGAGGAGTAGGCATTTGTCCCAGTTTATCTAAAATCTCTTCAAAAGAGCCCTCGTAAAAAAATTGCATCAATCTGCCGCCATAATCAGTGTTATCCAAGACTTTAGCAGTAAGCTGACCATTACCAAAGACAATTTCTTCTCCTTTGCGTGCTTTGCTGCCGGGCTTAACCAAGGCTTCCCATACATCGTTTTCAATAGGCTTTAACAGGACTACCTCAATTCTACCCCCTGTCCTTTGACGGCGCCCAATCAATCTAGCCGGTATTACCTTAGTGTTATTTAAGACCAAGCAGTCACCTTTTTGCAAATAATCAATGACATCCTCAAAGATTTTATGTTCAATTTCTCCTGTTGATTTATTCAGCACAAGGAGTCTGGATTTTGAGCGATTTTCTATAGGTTCTTGAGCTATTAATTCTTCAGGTAAATCAAAATCAAATTCTTCTAATTTCATTTTTTGCATCTGCATCTTCTTTCAAAAACAAGAGTTTATGGTGTAATCTCAACACCAGTATAATAATGGTATAAAATTTCAGTATAACTGTAGCCATTTTCAGCCATTGCTTTGGCGCCCCACTGGCTCATTCCTACTCCATGGCCACAGCCATGGCCGGATATGACATATATATCATCAGACGTATTTGGTGTATTATAACTGCTGGTTATTTTTTTTGCTATACCTTCCGCCGAAATGACTGCACAATCGCCTTTTGTGTGGTTTATACCCTGTTGGCTTAAGATATTTATGCCAGATAACCGAATATTTTTCTTTGAGCCGTCTCCTGAGAGCACGGCAAGCCCGAGGTTCGCAGCCGGTACTGCTGTCTGATCTTGCGCTATATCAAGATAATTGCTCTTTAATTGAAGCAGGTTTCTGATGTCATCTGAGCTGAGCAAAGTCTCTCCCTTTGTGCCCTTTAAAAGCAGCTTTTTCGCTCTTCCCGCCAAAGTGGTTTCGGCAATTATAATTTCTTTGATGTCGCCAATGGAACTTGATGCATAGGTATTGTATCTTTTGCTTAACTCATCTAGTGATATCTGCCAAGTTTCGTAAGGAGATTGAGAAGGAACTATATCGTCCACCGGCTGCAAATAAGGTAGATCTATTCCAAAAACATCTTTGCACGCCTCTGTTCTGCCACCACTGTCAGCATGATAAAAAGCAGTTATGGGTTTGCCATCATATAAAAGGATTTGTCCGCTGGTTTGGTCAACTGCCTGATTGGTCTTTGCAGTCTCCTCGCTAAACCCTCCATATACTTGATCAGAAGAACCGGCACTTACATCAAAACCATAGTTTTGCCATTTTCCCAAATTTGCAACTGCATAGGTCCTGGCTGCTACTGTTTGTGCTTTCAGGGCTTCTATATCCCAATTTGAAGGCATTTCGCAAGGTATAACTCCATATAGATATTCGTCTAACCCTAACTCATTTACAACTTGAATTAAATTTCCAGAAGTTGTCATCTCAAGCATCCCGCGATATCTTCTACCTTCTATGGATATAGGAGTCTTTAGATCTGAACCGGCAAAAAAGACTGGGCTCTCGGCTGAAACAGGAAGTATAACCGCCGGATATTTAGAATCGCCTTTAATCATTATTAAATCAGAGGCTGCATTACTATTATTTGAATTGTTATCAACCCATACAGACCAACTGTTATCAAAGAATAAGTAGCACTTTGTTCCCCTGTTTATAAGTTTTGTTGCATATTCTGCCGCAGTTTCCCTATCACTAATACCACTTTTTTCCGGAGTAAAATTTGAGGAACTAGCGCTGCAAACCTCTAATAACTTATCAGAAAAACTTACTACTGTAAAGGGGTTTTTATTCTGTATCCTTCCTACTACAAATCCTACATCAGAAGAGAGCTCGTAAGAATTTCTGCTGCTGCTTCCGTAATAAAGTCCCACTTTTATTTTGTTCGGAATGGTTATATTTGCTTCAGACCCTTGAGTAGGAGTATTTACGCTAAAAATAAATGTAAATGCAATAAATAATACAAACCACCGTTTCATTTTATTTCCAGGCCTCCTGACAATCAATCACTTCGTTTTCTACCTAAACATTCATATGCCTTATCTGAGGCTATCCTACCCCTTGCCGTTCTGAATATGTAACCTTCTTGTACAAGATAAGGCTCGTAGATATCTTCAATTGTGGAAATATCCTCATTTAGCGCAGCAGCAATAGATTCAATGCCAGCAGGACCGCCGTCAAATTTTTCAATTAGTGTAATCAGCAGTCTGCGATCATTCCTGTCAAGTCCGTTGATATCAATTTCTAAAAGCCTCAATCCTTCTTTAGCAATATCCACTGTAATTTTTCCATCGCCTCTAACCTGAGCAAAGTCTCTAATCCGTTTTAGCAATCTGTTTGCAAGGCGAGGAGTCCCTCTAGAGCATAATGCTATACGCTCTGCAGATTCATCATCTATATCCACCTTCAAAAGTGCAGCTGACCTTTTTATAATCTCTACCAGTTCCGGTATTTTATAAAAATCCAAATGCAGGCTTACGCCAAAACGGTCTCTTAGAGGAGATGTTAATTGCCCTGCTTTTGTAGTAGCTCCAACTAAAGTAAATGGACTTAAATCAAGTCTCATGGATCTTGCGCTAGGCCCTTTTCCTATCATGATGTCTAAGGCAAAGTCTTCCATGGCCGGATATAATATCTCCTCAACGCTTGGATGCAATCGGTGGATTTCATCAATAAAAAGCAGATCTCTTTCTCCAAGGTTTGTAAGGATTGCAGCCAGATCTCCTGCTCGCTCTATTGCCGGCCCAGACGTTATCCTTATATTCACACCTAGCTCTCTTGCGATAATATAGGCAAGAGTCGTCTTGCCAAGGCCTGGCGGTCCAAATAGCAAAACATGGTCCAGGGCTTCTCTGCGCATCAGAGCTGCTTCAATAAATATTTTAAGGTTCTCTTTTACGCGCTCCTGCCCGATGTATTCGTCAAAAGTTAAAGGCCTTATACTTTTTTCATATTCGATTTCTTCATCATTTTTTATAGACGGAGCAACAATTCTATCATTCAAAGTTTTCACCCTTTATTTCGACATTTTTTTAAGTGCAGCTTTAATTATATCTTCTAAGTTTTTGCTATCTTTTACCAAATCATCGCTTAAGGCTAAATTAACCTCCGCCGAGCTAAATCCCAAAGAAATAAGTGCTTCCTTTGCTTCCGAAATATAATCTTCGGTGTCTTCGTCTGGAGTTGACACAGGAAGATCTTTGATTCGATCTTTTAGCTCAATTATGATCTTTTGAGCTGTTTTTTTTCCTATTCCAGGAACCTTTGTTAGTTCATTAACATTTTCTGTTAAAATTACATTCTTTAATTTTGCTGCATCCATTAACGAAAGCACCGAAAGTGCCACTTTAGGTCCCACACCTGAAACCTTATTTAAAAAAAGATATGCTTGTCGCTCTATTTTATCAAAAAAGCCAAAAAGCTCTATTGCATCTTCTTTTAGTAATAAATGTGTGTAAAGTGTAATAGTCTCGCCTTTATAATTTTTAATTTTATCGTAACTATACATCGAAATATCGGCTTTTATACCTACGCCGGATATGTCCACAACAGCAGTAGTAGGTTCGACAAAAACCAGTTTACCTTTTATGTATTCTAACATGGCTAAAATCCTCTGGAATCTATTATATTTTGGAGCTTATATGAATGCATATGGCATAAAGCTACTGCCAGTGCGTCGGCGGCGTCATCCGGTTTTGGCAGCTCGTTCATGTCAAAATAAATCTTTATCATCTGCTGAACTTGAATTTTATCCGCATGGCCGTATCCTACTATTGCTTGTTTTACCTGAAGAGGCGTGTATTCATATACATCGATATTCGACAACGCGGCAGACAAAAGCGCAACTCCGCGCGCTTGTCCTACAGAAATTATAGTCTTAGCGTTTTTGTTAAAAAACAGTTCTTCAACAGCTATTGCATCGGGTTTGTAATTATCTATCAGCTCAAGGTAGCCGTTGTGCAATATCCTTAATCTTTCTGGAATTGAAACTTTAGGAGATGTCCTTATTGTTCCATAGTCAACAATATATGGCTTGCCCTTCTCATTTGAAATTATTCCATATCCGCTTATAGCAATGCCGGGATCTATTCCCATAATCAACATAAAAATCACCCTTAGTGTAATTCTACATCTAACGGTGATTCTCCTTCTTTAAGCATATAAAATTGGAGGTAGTTTGTGATTTAAATTAATCTACTCAGCAGGTTCATAGTTTGTATAGACATTTTGGACATCATCGTGGTCTTCTAATGCCTCTATAAGTCTTTCAACTTTTTCACATTCTGATTCAGACAAGCTTAAAGTAGTTTTGGGTATATAGGTCAAATCCGCAGAAAAAATCTTAATCCCGTTTTTCTCAAAAGCATCCTTTACAGCCGCAAAGTTTTCAACGCTTGTTGTAACTTCAATCGAATCTTCCTGCTCGTCCACATCTTCAGCCCCTGCATCTATGGCAAGCATCATTATCTCTTCTACATCTGTGCTGTCATCTTTTTCAATAATTATTAAACCTTTCTTTTCAAACATCCATGCAACACAGCCTGTTTCGCCGAGATTTCCTCCGTGTTTATCAAATATATGCCTCATCTCTCCTGCCGTACGGTTTCTATTATCTGTTGTAGCATCAACTAGGATAGCCACACCGCTTGGGCCATAGCCCTCATACATGATTTCCTCATAGTCGGCACCACTAAGTTCGCCAGTTGCTCGTTTTATGGCTCGTTCTATATTTTCATTAGGCATATTCACCTGTTTTGCTTTTTCAATTACGTCTTTGAGTTTTGAGTTTGAGTTAGGATCGGGGCCGCCCTCCCGAACCGCTACAATGATTAATTTGCTGAATCTGGTATAAATTTTCCCTTTTTGAGCATCCATCTTGGCTTTCTTGTTCTTTATATTTGCCCATTTAGAATGACCCGACATATTCCGAATTCCTCCTTTTGAAGATAATACATAGAAAAAAATATTACTCTAATATAAACTCCGGTTTTTTTGCAAGTGACCGCTTGTGCTCGCTTCTTTTATTCAACAGCTCTATGCGCTCTTTTACTTTTGGATCTGCTTTGCCGGTTAAAATGTAGTTGTCTAACTCTTCGTAAGTAATACCCATTTCGCTCTCATCGGTTTGTCCGCTCCAAAGACCTGCACTAGGCGCTTTATCAATGATTTTTTGCGGTATGCCTAAATAAGATGCCAGCATCCTAACTTGGCTTTTTACAAGATTTGCAATGGGCATCAAATCGGCCCCACTATCTCCATGCTTTGTAAAATAGCCTACCACAAGCTCGCTTTTATTTTCTGCCCCTACGACAAGATAATTATTTAGCCCTGCGTAATAATATAATGTTGTCATACGCAAGCGAGGTTTGATATTAGCTTTTACAAGCTTATCTTCGGTTTCATCAACAACTTTAAGAAACTCATCATAAACACTATCTAAGGTAACAACTTTATATTTTATATCGAACTTTTCAGCCACAAGTTTTGCATCAAGTTCATCGTTTTTGTCGCTATGGCATGGCATTATAAGACCTAATACATTGTCGCCAAACGCTTTTTTGCATAAAACGCTTACAACCGACGAATCTACACCTCCGCTCATACCAAAAACAGCTCCACTGGCCCCTGCGTTTTTAACATAATTTTTTAACCATTCAACTAACTTATCACAAAGTTTTTCCATATCCATATAATACCCCTCCTTACATATCAACTGCTATAAAACACGATCCTGTAAGTTGTATTTGAGCGGTTCCAGAAGTGATATTTAGCACAAGTTTTTCTAGATCGCACATAGAACTTTTAGGGATGCATGCCTTAATTTTAACATTTTCAGCATAATCTGTATCAAATATTTTTATGTTCCGCTGCTCAAATTCCCACTGCAACTTTCCTAGTATATCATAATTTATGACAATTTCATATATATTACAATTAACTTTCCTTATAATACCCGAATTTTTTATGCCTCTTGCGGCACTTTCACTATACGCTCGCACTAAGCCACCGGCTCCAAGTAGTATACCGCCAAAATACCTAGTAACCACTATTAAGACATTTCGCAAGTTATTTGCCTTAATAACTTCTAACACAGGTCGTCCGGCGGTTCCGGAAGGCTCGCCATCATCACTGAATCTTTGGGTTTCATTGTTTAAACCGGTGGTATATGCATAAACATTGTGTGTTGCGTTCCAATGTTTTTTTCGGACCATTTCCAGTAAATGCTCTGCTTCATCGGCATTTTCTACAGGAAAAACATTAGATATAAATTTAGATTTTTTGCATTCATATAAGCTCTCCGACTGCCTTGCCACTGTAAAAAATTCATCTACACACATAATAAAAACTCCTAAATTTGTGAACTATTCAGCATTGAAATACCGAGCTTCGTAATTATAGGCTACAAACTTTAATACACCTGACCTATATATTACCAGCCTGCTCAATACCGCTGCTAGTTGCTCTTTAGCCATTATATCATAAAATAAATATTCAAACCACCCTTTAAAACCGGGCGATCGCGTCAAGTAATCTTAGGTTTTTTTGTAAGACCTCTGCCAACCTTATACA